>Ga0194121_10006259_pt1 | contig 16014 bp, 13 predicted proteins | sample TA2MahCa50mmetaG_FD_148609 | JGI IMG/M metagenome (GOLD analysis project Ga0194121, IMG submission 148609) | Freshwater microbial communities from Lake Tanganyika, Tanzania - TA2015020 Mahale Deep Cast 50m | ecosystem: Environmental > Aquatic > Freshwater > Lake | place: Tanzania: Lake... | reverse complement strand
CGAGCAGCTTGCCCATGCCCTGAATGCCTCGACCGCCCTGGGCGGCCGCGACCGCCATTCGATGATCTACCTAGAAGCCTGCCGCGGCCCCTCGGTGGTCGCCATCACACACGATGTCGGCACGCGCGTGCCGATGGCGACCACGGCGATGGGCCGCGCCTATCTGTTCTCGCTGCCCGATGTCGACCGCAACAAGCAGATCGACGCCATCCGCCGTCGCTGGCGCGACGATTGGACCAAGGTCAAGAGCGGCCTGGAGCGCTCGTTCAAGGAGCTGACCGACCGCGGCTTCTGCGTCACCTGGGGCGAGTGGCTGCCCGAGCTGTGCGGCGTCGGCGCGCCGCTGCGCAACTCCGACGGCACGGCGGCCTACGCCATCAATGCCTCGGCGCCGATCTACCAGGTCAGCCGCGACCGCCTCGAAGCCGACTGGGGGCCGCGTCTGGTCAAGGTGGCGCGCGATATCCGCACCGGCATGGCAGCCCAGCCGGCCGCCTCGACCGGCCCGGCGGCCATTCGGCCGGCGACCAACGGCCATCGCCCCGCGATGTCGACGATGGCGCGCCGCTAAGGCGCGTCGGCTATGGCCATCCAGCGACCGGCCGATGCCCGGCCGGTCGCCGCCCATGAATTCCGCGGCTTCAACGGGCTGATCGGGCACCAAGTCGTGGCCTGGCGGCCGGGCTTGGTCGAGATGCGGCTCGCGGTTCGGCCGGAGCTGTGCAACGCCAACGGCCTGCTGCATGGCGGCGTGGCGATGACGCTGCTCGATTCGGCGAGCGGCTTTGCCTGCACCTTCAACGAGACCGCGACGGCCCGCCGCCTCAGCGTCACGCTCGCCTTCACCACGCAGTTCATCAAGGCGGCGCGCGACGGCGATACGCTGACGATCTTCGGCGCCTGGCGTCCCTCGACCAGCCAGAGCACCTTCGCCGCCGAGACCGAGATCTACGACCAGCGGGGCGACCTGATCGCGACCGGCGCCGGGACGTTCCGCTATCTCAAAGGCGAGCGCAGCGACGGCACCCTCGCCTTTCTCGACCAGAAGGCGGCGGATTGACAACGGCGCCGCTGTAACGGCCGCATCCCTGCCCTCGTCTCTCCGCCAAGACCGGCGTTTTGCCGGTCCTGGATGAAAGGGAGAGATAGTCATGCCGTCGTTCTTTGCCGCCATCGCCGCGCTTCTCGCGGTCCTGACCCCCACCGAGCGCACGCCGTCGGCGGCGAGCCATAGCCTCCACGCGATCACTACCGCAGCCTACGCATCGTCCAAGCACATGGCCGGTTTCAGCCTGCCGCGGGTGCCGCGGGTCCCACGCGTTCCGCGCGCGCCGCGCTGGCCCTAAAACATCGTCCGTCCGGCTGGAGGCGCCTCGACGGCCGATGTCCTGCGAAACGGACGTCGAGACCCGCGCGGCTCCGATCAGAACGAACCGCGCGGCTTGCGCTGTTCGGAAACCGTTCTCGCTCTCCGTTCGCGGCGTCAACTGCACCTTGACGCAACCAACCTCCCCGACGATTTCGCCCGGCCTGTAACGATCCCGCGTCGACGGTCGTCTGTCGGTCGAAGCAACCAATGGGGAGAGACGATGACGGCGACGAACACGGCGACCAAACTCCTGATCGGACTGCTGTCGCTCGGCTTGGGTGGGTGCGCCACCACACAGGAGCGGATGAACAGCTGGGTCGGCAGCACGGACGCGCATCTCTTGTCGGCCTGGGGCGTGCCCGATCGCAAGGCGACGACCGGTGGCGGCATTCACGTGGTGACCTACAAGGAGAAGACACGCGACTTCAAAGGAAGAGTGAACGGTGCCTGCCACAAGACCTTCACGGTCGACGCCGAACACCGCATCATCGCCGCCAACACCAGCTGTCGTTAGAGACCCACGGCAAGAGGCTAGGGTCAAAACTCATTAATTCTTGCCCGCCCACGATGCGAGATTGATTCGCATCAGCCAAACCCAGCAGCGTTTCAGTTCGCGGCGCCGCCCCCACCCATCCTTTCTTGTTGTTGGGGGAGGAGTCGTTTATGCGTGCATTGTGGAGTGACGATGATGCAGATTCGATCCTTCAACGCGCCGAGTGCCCCGCCGGGCTTCCACGCTCAAGTGTGCGCCGTGGAGGGCGCGACGCGGCTTGCGTTCGTGAGCGGCCAGGTGCCGGCGACAGCGGAAGGCGCCGTTCCCGAGAGCTTAGCCGAGCAAAGCCGGCTCATCTGGCGCAACATCGAGGCGCAGCTCGCCGAAGTGAGCATGAGCCTCGACAATGTAGTGAAGGTGACGACGTTCCTCTCAGACCGCAAGTACGCGATCGAGAACCGCGCCATCCGCAATGAGATCATGGGCGCGCGCGAACCCGCGGTCACGGTGATCATCTGCGGACTTTTCGATGAGAAATGGCTGCTGGAGATCGAGGTCGTCGCTGCGGCTTAAACTACAAGCCGTCATTCCAGTCGAGCGAAGCGAGAGCCGGAACCCAGGGCCACGCACTTGAGCGTGGACCTGACCGCAGCGAAAGCGGCGGGGCGCGAAGTGAAAGTCGGGCGCTTCCCGTTTGTGGGCAACGGCAAAGCCATTTGGGAAGGAACGATGAGCAGACATTTGTTCCGGCTGAGCGAGACGCAGTGTGTTCTGGCTGAGCGAGGCGCAATGGGCTCGGATCGAGCCGCATTTGCCGACCGACGTGCGTGGCGTTGCGCGAGTGGACAACCGGCGCGTCACCAGTGGCATCATCCATGTGCTCAAGAGCGGTTGTCGCTGGTGCGATTGTCCTGAGGCCTATGGCCCGGCGACGACGATCTACAATCGCTTCGCGCGCTGGGCCAAGCGCGGGGTGTGGGAAAACCTGTTCCGGGCGCTCGCCGGGGCCGGCTGCTCACGCGGCGGGCGCAACACGAAGATCCATGCACTTGGCGATGCTAGGGGCCGCCTTATCGCCATCCTGCTCACCGGCGGGCAGGCGCACGATTGTCCGCCCGCGAAACGGCTGATCTGCAGGACAAAGCCCTCCAAACGCCTGCTCGGCGACACAGCCTATGACAGCGCCGGTCTGCGCCTGTGGCTCAAGGGACGTGGAACCAGGGCCGTCATTCTCAACCACAGCCGCAAGCAGCCGTTCAGCTTCAACAAGCGTCTCTACAAGGAGCGGCGGCGCGTCGAGAACGCCTTCAACCGGCTCAAAGACTTCCGGCGTCTCGCCACGCGCTACGACAGGCTCGCGCGCAACTACCTCGCCTCCGTCTGTCTCGTTGCCGCACTCGTGTGGTGGACCTAATGAGCCTGGACCCTAGTTGAGCGTGATCTCGGTGCCGCCTATCCCGCGATACTCGGTGCTCGCTTTGCCCGGCCCGGGCAGGAACACTGGCGGATGGACCGAGCCGGTGAGCACCACATCGCCTGCTTTCAGGCGCTTGCCATGGGCGATCAGCTTGTTGGCGAGCCAGGCGAGCGAGATCAGCGCGCCGCCCATGACGTTGGTGCCGGGCCCCGCGCCGATCTCCTTGCCGTCGAACAGCGAGCGGCCCTTGAGGCCGGCGAAATCGACGGCCTGCCAGTTCTCGACCTCGGTACCGACGATGCAGGCGGCCTGCAGGACATCGTCGGCGATACGACCGGGGCCATTCAACTTGGCGACGTCGCCGTAGCGGTTGTCGACCACTTCGGCGCCGCAGTAGAAATTGGCGACGAACGGCTTGATGGTATCCGCCGTATAGGTGGCGCCGGCGGGCGCGTCCTTGGCCATGCGCGCCACCATCTCGCATTCGATGCCGGCCTTGATTGGCCAACTCTTGTCGAACACCGCGCCGCTCTGGCGCACGCCGCTCTGGCAGAGGCCGGCGAACACCGGGCCGGAGAGTTTCAGCGGCTCGTACTGCTGCGGCAGCGTCAGCGCCACCTTCCAGCCGGCCATGCGATCGCGGCCGCCGGCGGTCAGCCGGTCGTGCACGGCGAACTGCACCTTGTAGGAGTCGGCCTCGCTCAGAGTCGCCGTCGCCTCGGCAAGGAAACTCATCACCGTGCGACTGCGCCGGCCTTCAGCGATGCGGTCGGCGAGTGCGGCGATTTGCTGTTCGTTCACGGCGGTCTCCCTTGCCCTTCGAGGAGCGGCGATCATTGCCGCCGCACTCCTGCCGCGCAAGCGCCGCGCTCGGCCGCAGCGCATTGCGCACGACTTGAGCAAGGTCACGGAGCGGGAAAGAGTCCGTGTCGCGAAAATTGAGGCAGCCGACACCACCGGCGACCTCGGGATGCTTGGCGCGGAAGGCAGCGATGCGAAAGGCCGAACAGGTGTAGACCGACAAATACTTCTTCTGCCCGGCCCACGCGAGGAACTGCCCGTCGAGGCGATAGGTCGGCATGCGATAGCCGAGGCCGCACTCGGCTTCAGGAAACAACCGGCGCACCAGCGAGTCGAGCGCCGCGCCGCGCTCCCGGCGAATGCCCGGCAGCGCGGCGATGTAGGTGGCGATCGGCGTTCGGCTGGTCAGGCAGCCTTCGCCGGATGGTAGTTGGCGTAGAAGCTCTGGCCCTTGGCGGCCATGTCGCGCAGGAGCTTCGGCACCTCGAATTGCTTGCCGTACTTCTTGGTGAAGTCGTCGCATTCGGCGACGAAGGCCTTGATGCCGACCTGGTCGATCAGGCTGATGGCGCCGCCGGTCTGCGGCGCGAAGCCCAGACCCATGATCGAGCCGACGTCGCCGTCCTGCGGGTTGGTGAGCACATTGGCTTCCAGGCAGCGCGCAGTGTCGACCGCCTGGACATAGAGCAGGCGCTTCTTGATCTCCTGCTCCTTGGCGCGCTTGTCCTCGCCCTCGCCGTAGAGCAGCTTGGGATCGGCCGGGAAATGCTTCTGCAGCTCCGGCCACAGCCGCTTCTTGCCGTCGGCCGGATACTCGTAGAAGCCCTTGCCGTTCTTGCGGCCGAAGCGCTCCAGCTTCTTGACCATCAGCTCGAGGATGTCCTCGGTGCCCGAACCTTCGTACTTCTCGCCGGCCGCCGCAGCGTCGCGCCGCGTCTGGTCCATGATCTTCCACGACAGGTCGATCGCGACCTCGTCGTTCAGCGCCAGCGGGCCGACCGGCATGCCGGCCAGCCGCGCGCAGTTCTCGATCATCGCTGCCGGCACACCCTCCTTCAGGAGCCGATGGCCCTCGCTGATGAAGGCGCCGCACACGCGGCTGGTGAAGAAGCCGCGGCTGTCGTTGACCACGATCGGCGTCTTGCGGATCTTCTGCACGAAGTCCATGGCGCGCGCCAAGGTCTCGGGCGAAGTCTTCTTGCCGACGATGATCTCGACCAGCGGCATCTTCTCGACCGGTGAGAAGAAATGCAGGCCGATGAAGTGATCTGGCCGCGCCGACGCCTCGGCCAGCCCGCTGATCGGCAAGGTCGAGGTGTTGGAGGCGAACACCGCGGTGGCGGGCAGCGTCGCTTCGGCCTTCTTGGTCGCCTCGGCCTTGACGTCGCGGTTCTCGAACACCGCCTCGACCACGAGCTGGCAGTCCTTCAGGGCGCCGAAGTCGGGCGTCGCCGTGACCTGCGCCAGCATGGCATCGCGCTTGTCCTGGGCGAGCCGGCCGCGCTTCACGAGCTTGTCGAGCTCGCCGGCGATGTGCGCCTTGCCCTTGTCGGCCGACGCCTGGTCGCGGTCGATCAGGACGATGCCCAGGCCGGCCTGCACCGACACGGTGGCGATGCCCGAGCCCATCAGGCCCGCTCCCAGGATGCCGATCTTCTTATATTCCTGCTTGGGCACGCCCTTGGGCCGCCGCGCCAGCTTGTTCGCTTCCTGCAAGCCGAAGAACAGCGTGCGGATCATGCTCTTGGCCACCGGATCGCGCAGCAGCGAGACGAAATAGCGTGTCTCCACGCGCAGGCCGGCATCGAACGGCAACTGCAGGCCTTCGTAGACGCAGCTCATGATCGCCTTGGGCGCGGGATACACGCCGTTGGTCTTGCCGGCGATCATGGCGTTGCCGCCGATGAAAGTCTGGACACCGGGCGGGCTCCACACCTGGCCGCCGGGGAAGCCCGGAGTCTTGAAGCCCTTGCGGTCCCACGGCTGGACGGCGCGACCGTCGATCGCCTTGGCGCCCTTGCCGGCATATTCGGGCACGACCTGCTCGGTGGCGGGCGCGGTCAGCCACGCCTTGGCCTTGGCCAGGAGCTCGTTGGCCGGCACGACCTCGTGGATCAGACCCAACCCTTTGGCGGCATCGACGGTGAGGTCCTTGCCCTCGAGCAGGATGGGGGCCGCGTTCATCACGCCGATCAGACGCGGGATGCGTTGCGTGCCGCCGCCGCCCGGCAGCAGGCCGATCTTGACCTCGGGCTGTCCGACCTTGGCCCTGGGATTGGCTGCAGCGATGCGGTGATGGCAGGCGAGGCAAATCTCGAAGCCGCCGCCCAGCGCCGTGCCGTTGATCGCCGCCACGATCGGCTTGCCACCGGTCTCCTGGCGGCGAAACATCTTCTGCAGCTGGGAGAATTGCTCGGTCAGCTTGACGGCATCCGACGTGTCGGTGGCGAGCAGCATCTCGAGGTCGGCGCCGGCGATGAAGTCGGCTTTGGCCGAGGTGAGAACGATGCCTTTGACCTTGTCGTCCTTCAGCGCCTCCTCGAGGGCGCCGGCATAGGCCGTCATCGAGGCCTCGTTCAGCACGTTCATGGTGCGGCCGGGCATGTCCCAGGTGATGGTGGCGATGCCGTCGCTGTCGACGTTGTAGGTGATCATGGTTGTCTCCGAATTCTTCGCGTATCCACCCTTCGAGACGCTCGCTTTGCTCGCTCCTCAGGGTGAGGCCAGTTTCAAACTCACTACCTCACCCTGAGGAGCCGGCCGCAAGCCGGTGTCTCGAAGGGTGGGCAACAGGGAAGCCGATCAAACCCGCTCGATGATGGTCGCGGTGCCCATGCCGCCGCCGACGCAGAGCGTGGCGAGGCCGGTCGAGAGGTTGCGCCGCTCCAGCTCGTCGAGCAGCGTGCCCAGGATCATCGCCCCGGTGGCACCGAGCGGATGGCCCATGGCGATGGCGCCGCCATTCACGTTGATCTTGTCGTGCGGCATCTTGAGGATCTGCAGGTAGCGCAGGACGACGGCGGCGAACGCCTCGTTCAGCTCCCAGAGATCGATGTCCTTGACCGACATGCCGGCCCGCTTCAGCGCCTTCTCCGACGCAGGCGCCGGGCCGGTCAACATGATCGCCGGCTCCGAGCCGATCGAGGCGAAGGAGCGGATGCGCGCCCTGGGCTTCAGCCCGGCCTTCGCGCCGAACTCCTTGGTGCCGATCAGGATGGCCGCCGCCCCGTCGACGATGCCTGACGAATTGCCGGCATGGTGAACGTGCGTCACCTTCTCGACCTCGGGATAGCGCTGCAGCGCCACCGCGTTGAAGCCCGGCATCATCTCGCCCTGCATCTTGAAGGACGGTTCGAGCGCAGCCAGGGTCTGCATGGTGGTGGTCGGCCGCATCAGCTCGTCGTGCGCCAAAAGCTCGACGCCGTTCTGGTCCCTCACCGGCACGATCGACTTCTTGAAGTAGCCGCTGTCCCAGGCGTGCTTGGCGCGCTTCTGGGATTCCACGGCGTAGGCGTCGACGTCGTCTCGGCTCATGCCGTACTTGGTGGCGATCAGGTCGGCCGACACGCCCTGCGGCACGAAGTACATCGGGATGGCGACCGCGGGATCGGTCGGCCAGGCGCCGCCGTCGGAACCCATCGGCACACGCGACATCGATTCGACGCCGCCGCCGATCGCGGCCTGGCTCTGGCCCGACATCACCTGAGCCGCCGCCATGTTGGCGGCCTCCAGGCCCGAGGCGCAGAAGCGGTTGATCTGCACGCCCGACACCGTCTCGGCATAGCCCGCCATCACCGCCGCGGTACGCGCGATGTCCGCCCCCTGCTCGCCGATCGGCATGACGCAGCCCAGCACCACGTCGTCGACCAGATGGGTGTCGAGCTTGTTGCGGTCGCGGATCGCCTGCAGGGCGGTCACGGCGAGCCGCACCGGCGTCACCTCGTGCAGCGAGCCGTCCTTGCGGCCCTTGCCGCGCGGCGTGCGGACGGCGTCGTAGATGAATGCGTCGGTCATGGTGTGTCTCCTGTTAAGTCTGCGGACCGCGGGCCTCCAGGCCCGCATCCATGAGCGGGCCTGGAGGCCCGCGGTCCATCAAAGCGTACGTCCAATCAGTTCCTTCATGATCTCGTTGGTGCCGCCGTAGATCTTCTGCACGCGGGCGTCGGCGTAGAGGCGGGCGATCGGGTATTCCCACATGTAGCCATAGCCGCCGAAGAACTGCAGGCACTGGTCGACCACCTCGCATTGCAGGTCGGTGGCCCAGTACTTGGCCATGGCGGCGGTGGCGACGTCGAGCTCGCCCTTGAGATGCCGCGCCACGCAGTCGTCGACGAACACGCGCGCGATATGGGCCTTGGTCTTGAGTTCGGCAAGCTTGAAGCGGGTGTTCTGGAAATCGATGATCGGCTTGCCGAACGCCTTGCGCTCCTTGACGTAGGCGACGGTGTGTTCCATCGCCGCCTCGATCGCGGCAACGGCCTGGACCGCGATCACCAGCCGCTCCTGCGGCAATTGCTGCATCAGTTGAATGAAGCCCATGCCGGGGCCGCCCAGCAGATGGTCGGCCGGCACGCGCACATTGTCGAAGAACAGCTCCGAGGTGTCCTGCGCCTTCATGCCGATCTTCTCGAGATTGCGGCCACGCTTGAAGCCCGGCGTGTCGGTCTCGACGCAGATCAGCGACGTGCCCTTGGCGCCGAGCTTGGGGTCGGTCTTGGCGACCACGATCACGAGGTCGGCGAGCTGGCCGTTGCTGATGAAGGTCTTCGAGCCGTTGATCACCCAATGATTGCCGTCCATCACCGCATTGGTCTTGACCGACTGCAGGTCCGAGCCGGTGCCCGGCTCGGTCATGGCGATGGCGGTCACCAGCTCGCCCGAGCAGGCCTTGGGGATCCACTTCTTCTTCTGCTCCTCGGTGCCGTAATGCAGCAGGTAGGGCACGACGATGTCGTTGTGCAGCGAGAAGGCCGGGCCCGAGGCAAGGGCGCGGCCCTGCTCCTCGATCAGGATGGCGCTATAGAGAAAATCGGCGCCCGTGCCACCATAGGCCTCGGGCATGGTCATGCCCAAAAGCCCCTGCTCGCCCGCCTTGCGCCACAGCGCGCGCGGCACGATGCCCTCCTCTTCCCATTTCATATGGAAGGGCGCGACTTCCTTTTCGAAGAACCGCCGGCAGGTCTCGCGGAACATCTGGTGTTCGGGCGTGTAGTGGGCGGCCAACGCGGTCACTGCTGTCCTCCGGAGGGTCGAGTTCCGTCTTCTTGGGAGGACTTTGGGCCGTTGCCGTGGGGTCCGCCAGCACCGGCGGTTTAGTTTACCTTTACGTAAACGTCAACGCGGATCGGTAGGCCACAGCGAGGGGCTCATGGTCAGCGTTTGCGGCGACAGGAAACCAGCATGTCGACGCGGATGTCGGGCAGCGGGTTCATGATCGTGGTCGGGCTGCAGATCGGCGGCGGCAGGCCGACCCGGGCGTCCGTCGGAATGAAGGCGACCCATAAGCCGCGCGGCTGCGCGCCGCTGAATACGGCCGTGGCGCCGCGTGCCGGAATCCGTTCGGAGCGGCGAACGGGCTCGCCTCCCGTCAGCACGATATCGAAGTCGGTGGGATTGCGGATGGTATCGATGCGGATCAACTCCGAGGTCGAGGGTCCCAGGATGGCGAAGTCATACGACGTCCAACCGGGCGTGCCGCCAGCGCAGGTGAAGGCGAACGGCACCGGCAACGGCTCGTCGGGGACGATCGGCACGCGCACGGATACCCGATCCCAGATGCCGCCAAGCGGCAAGCCGAACCGGCCGTCGGCCGCGAACTGCGTCGTGGCGGTCACCGGCACCGAGACGCCGCCGCGCAACGGTAGCGGGTTGGCCAAGGCTGGCAGGCTGATCGCCGGGTCGCTGGCGCTGAGCGTCATCTCGATGCTCACGGGCAAACAGCGGCCGCCCTCGTTGCAGGTGCTACCACCGGCCAGCGGCGCATCGCGGCAGCACACGCCGTCGAGACAGGTGAACCCGGCGGAGCAGCCTGCGGTCGTCGCGCAACGGCGGCAGTTGTCGGCCGATCGCGGCAGGCCGGTGAGGTTCCAGCGCACACCGACGGTGTCGCCGGAGCAGGCAATCTCGGGCGCTACCGCGAGGCCGACGGGATTGGGGCTCAATCCCGATCGATCGAGCGTGCACGCCGACCCCAACAACGTCAGCGCCAGGACGATCCCCGCGACGATCAGGCCGACGGACAGTACCCGAGACCTCCAAACCACGTCCGGCCAAGCGACGTTTGGCCGATCCACGTTTGGCATGATGCGCCTTCCCCGGAGATGCGCCATGACGGTACCACGCGCGGCGGCCGTCCAAGGCCGCGCGGACGGTCAGCAACGCTCCAGATCGCCCGTTGTCACAAAGTTGTCGCGGCCGATGGCGGGCAGCTGACTTTGCCGCTCAATCCAGTGTCGTCGCGCTCAGGCCGAGCTGTGCCCGTCGACGCAGCCACTGGCTCGGCCGGTAGCGATCATCGCCGGTGATCGCCTGCAGCTGCAGCAGGATCTCGTGACACTCCTTGACGCCCAGCCAATCGGCCAGCGCCAGCGGTCCGCGCGGATAGTTGAGGCCAAGGGTCATGGCGGTGTCGACGTCGGCCGCCGAGGCGATGCCGATCATCGCCATCTCGCAGCCGAGGTTGGCGATCATGGCGCACATGCGCTGGGCGATGAAGCCGGGTGAATCCTTGATCAGCGTCACCTTGGCGCCGGTGCGCGCCAGGATGGCGGCGGCGGCATCGCGCACCAGGTCGTCGGCGCCGGGCGCGGTCATGATGGTGAGGCGCTTGGCGATGTCGCCGGTGAGGTCGACCGCCACGGTACGCTTGGGATCGAGCCCGCGCTCGACCGCCGTCGTGGTGCAATCCTTGCCGATCGGCGCCACCAGGATCGGACTCTTGCCGTCGTCGGCCGCCAGCGCCTGCGCGCCGGCATGCAGCACGAGGCCGACCAGCTTTTCGTTGTGGCTGTCCATCACCACGACACGCGCCGCCGGCACGACCGACGGCAGGTGGTCGGCGCCGGGATCGATCTTGCCGCCCTTGGCGTCGTAGCCGTACCAGCCGCCGCCGGTCTTGCGGCCGAGCCGGCCCGCCGCATAGAGGCTTTCGTGATAGGGGCTCGGCGTCATGCGCCGGTCGTGGAAGAAGCCCTCGTAGATGATCTTGCGCGCCGGGAAGTTCACGTCGATGCCGGTCAAGTCCATCAGCTCGAACGGCCCCATGCGGAAGCCGCAACTGTCGCGCATCACGGCGTCGATCTGCGACGGGCTCGCCCGCCCCTCCTGGTAGATACGCAGGCCTTCGGTGCCGATCGCCGTGCCGCCGAGATTGACCAGGAAGCCCGGCGTGTCGCCGACCACCACAGGCACGCGGGTCTGGCGCTTGCCCAGCGCCACCATGGCGTCGACCACCCATTGCGCGGTGTCGGCGGCGCGGATCACCTCGACCAGCTTCATCAGCGGCACCGGATTGAAGTAGTGCATGCCGCAGACCCGCTCGCGATGCTTCAGCGCGCGGGCGATCGAGGCGATGCGGATCGACGAGGTGTTGGAGGCGAGGATGGTTTCGGGCGAAACCACGGCTTCGAGCTCGCCGAACAGCTTCTGCTTGACCTCGAGATTCTCGAACACCGCTTCGACCACGACCTGGCAGGCCTTCAGCGCATCGAGCGACTCGGCGATCGCGAGGTTGGCGTCGGTCTTGGCAAGATCGGCGTCGGTCAGGCGGCCTTTGGCCACCAGGCCCTTCAGCGTCTCCAGGATGGCCGCCTTCGCCTTGGCCGCGCCACCGGCTGCCGCGTCGAACAGGACGGCTTTCATGCCGCCCTGCGCCGTCACCTGCGCGATGCCGCGCCCCATGGCGCCGGTGCCGACCACGCCCACAACCAGGTCGGGGCGGTTCACATCGAGAGTCATTCTTCTGTCCTTCCCTCGGAATCTTGCCGGACCGCGGGCCTCCAGGCCCGCATCATGATCACGAGCGGGCCTGGAGGCCCGCGGTCCGATGACTACCCCTTGCTTGCATACCCCGCCGTCTTCAGCCCACCGGTGATCTCGTCCAGCACGACCGGGTCCTCGATGGTGGCCGGCATCTTCCACGGCTGGCCGTCGGCGATCTTCTGCATGGTGCCGCGCAGGATCTTGCCCGAGCGCGTCTTGGGCAGGCGCGGCACGACGATCGCGGTCTTGAAGAAGGCGACGGGCCCGATGCGATCGCGCACCAACTGGACGACCTCGCGCACGGTGTCCTGCGGCGGCCGGGTGACGCCCGCCTTCAGCACCAGGAAACCGAACGGCACCTGGCCCTTCAGCTCGTCGGCGACGCCGATCACGGCGCATTCGGCGACATCGTTGTGGCTGCCCAACACCTCCTCGATCTGGCCGGTCGACAGCCGATGGCCGGCGACGTTGATCACGTCGTCGACGCGCGTCATCACCGAGACGTAGCCGTCCTGGTCGATGAAGCCCGCATCGCCGGTCTTGTAGTAGCCGGGATAGTCGGCGAGGTAGGACTGGCGGAAGCGCTCGTCGGCGTTCCACAGCGTCGGAAACGTGCCGGGCGGCAACGGCAGCTTGGCGGCAAGCGAGCCCACCTCGCCCGCCTTCATCGGGCTTCCCTGCTCGTCCAGCACATCGAGATGCCAGCCTGGCGAGGGCACCGAGCACGAGCCCGGCTTGATCGGCATGGCTTCGAGGCCGACGAAGTTGCCGCAAATCGCCCAGCCGGTCTCGGTCTGCCACCAATGATCGACCACCGGCACGCCCAAAAGCTTGTTCGCCCATTCGATGGTCGGCGGATCGCCGCGCTCGCCGGCCAGGAACAAGGTGCGGAACTTCGAGAGATCGTAGTGCTTCAGGAGCTTGCCGTCGGGATCCTCCTTCTTGATGGCGCGGAACGCCGTCGGCGCGGTGAACAGCGCCACCGCCTTGTGCTCGGCGATCACCCGCCAGAACGCGCCGGCATCGGGCGTGCCGACCGGCTTGCCTTCGTAGAGCACCGTCGTGGCGCCATGGATCAGTGGCCCGTAGACGATGTAACTGTGGCCGACCACCCAGCCCACGTCCGAGGCGCACCACCAGATCTCGCCGGGATCGACGCCGTAGAGGTATTGCATCGACCACGCGAGAGCCACGGCATACCCGCCATTGTCGCGCACCACGCCCTTGGGCTGGCCGGTCGTGCCGGAGGTGTAGAGGATGTAGAGCGGGTCGGTCGCCTTGACCGGCACGCAAGCATGCGGCGACGCGGCGGCGGCCGCTTCGGTCCAGTCGATGTCGCGGCCCGGCACCATCGCGGCGGCGGCCTGCGGGCGCTGCAGCACCAGGCAGCGCGGAATCTTATGGCTGGCCAGATCGATCGCCTGGTCGAGCAAGGGCTTGTACTGGACGATGCGGCCGGGCTCGATGCCGCACGAGGCGGTCAACACCAGCTTGGGCGCGCAATCGTCGATGCGGGTGGCGAGCTCGTTGGCGGCAAAGCCGCCGAACACCACCGAATGCACCGCGCCCAGGCGCGCACAGGCAAGCATCGCCATCACCGCCTCGGGGATCATCGGCATGTAGATGATGACGCGATCGCCTTTGACCACGCCCTGGGCGGCGATGGCGCCGGCGAGCTTGGCCACGTCGTCACGCAGCGCACAGTAGGTGAAGCTCTTCTTGGTGCCGGTGACGGGAGAATCGTAGATCAGCGCGGTCTGCTCGGCACGACCGCGCTCGACGTGGCGGTCGAGCGCGTTGTGACAGGTGTTGAGCTCGCCGCCGGCGAACCAGCGATAGAAGGGTGGATTGGCCCGGTCGACGACCTTGTCCCAACGACGCGTCCAGTCGATGGCGCCGGCCTGCTCGGCCCAGAATCCCTCAGGATCGCTGAGCGAGCGCCGATGCACGGCACGGTACTTGTCACCCACGGCCATGGCGACATTCCTCCTCTTTTCCAAGCAGCCTTAGCGTCGGGGATGGACCGTCGCAATCCGGATGTGTGAGCATGATGTCGCGAGGAGGCCCTATTGCCCAAACCGATGATGCATCTGGCGCAGTTCCTGGTGCACGGCCCGACCTATCACAGTCTCGCCATGTGGCGACATCCGCGCACCGCCGCGGCCGGCTGGGACTGGACGCGGCCGGAACTGTATCAGCACATCGCGCAGGTCTGCGAGCGCGGCCGCTTCGACATGGTCTTCTTCGCCGACCTCAACTACATCTCCGACACCTATACGGGCTCGCTGGCGCCGGCCCTTCGCAACGCCACCCAGGCGCCCGAGCACGACCCGATCCCCCTGCTCTCGTTCATGGCGGCGGCGACGACGCATATCGGGCTCGGCGCCACCTACTCGGTCAGCCATCAGCATCCGTTCCATGCGGCGCGGCTGTGGGCCACGCTCGATCATCTGACGCGCGGGCGCGCGGCGTGGAACGTGGTGACGACGCTCAACCACAACCAGTCGGCCAATTTCGGCGAGGAGCTGAAGCCGACCGACGAGCGCTACGATCGCGCCGACGAATTCATGGAGGTCTGCCGCAAGCTGTGGGCGAGCTGGGACGAGGACGCCGTCGTCATGGACCGCGCGGCCGGCGTCTTCGCCGACCCGGCCAAGGTCCGTCGCATTGACCACCAGGGCCGCTTCTTCAAGTCGCGCGGGCCGCTCAACGTCGTGCGCTCGCCGCACAGCGGACCGGCTATCCTGCAGGCCGGGACCTCGGGCAAGGGCCGCGCCTTCGCCGCCCGCTACGCCGATGCGGTGTTCGCCATCCAGCCCTATCTCGACGGCGCCAAGGCGCTGTACGACGATATCAAGCAAGGAGTGATCGAGGCGGGCCGGCCGGCGAGCGCCTGCAAGATGCTGTTCGGCGTGCAGCCGATCGTCGGCGCCTCGCGCGCCGAGGCGGCCGACAAGCAGGCCGAGCACAATGCGCTGGTGCCGCTCGAAGGCGGGCTCGCGATCCTGTCGGGCCATCTCGACTTCGATCTCTCGACCCTGCCGCTCGACACGATCATGGCGCATCGCAGCGAGCCCAAGCTGCAGCGCATGCAGACCCGCTATCGCACGATGAGCGGCGAGCTTCTGACCCTGCGGCAAGTGGCGCAGAACCACGGCCAGTCGGTCGGCCTGCCGCAGATGGTGGGCACGCCTGTCGACATCGCCGACCAGCTCGAAGCCTATTTCGATCACGTCGGAGGCGACGGCTTCATGCTGTCGCCGATCGACTGCCCCGGCGCGATCGAGGAGTTCGTCGATCTGGTGGTGCCCGAGCTACAACGCCGCGGCCGCTTCCGCCGCGACTATGCCGGCACGACGCAGCGCGATCATCTCCGTCAGGGTGACTGAGGCGCCGCTGCGCGCCTATGATTTGGGCTGAGCGGGCTCGCGATCGACAGCTTCGGGAATTATCGACGTTTCGAGAGCCCTGCGCCGGTCGCGCACCTTGGCATCGCGCTCGGCCGCGTCCTTTTCGGCGGCCTCTCGTTGCGCGCGCTGGCCGCCGCTCGTTGTCACGATCGATCCGATCTGCTGGGTGGCGCTGCGCGTCTCGTCCGTCGGAGCGACGCCCTGCCCGCCCGACGGCCCGGGACTTGCCGAGGGCAGGGTTCCGGTCGGCGCGACCAGGCGATCGGCCCCAGGACGCGCCTTGCCGACCGGCGCGTCGTTGCCGCCGAACCAGCCGCAGCCGGCAAGACTCGTGCAGACGAATATTGCCTGGAGGCCACGCCAAAGACCTTTACTCACGGACAACTCCACGCTCGCTCGCAAGACCGCACACTCACTCCGAAGGGCGCGTCATGTCTAGTGTCCTGATCGAATAGTTCGTGTGATTATAGCCTCTGTAACGGACGGAGGCTCGTGATGGGAAGGCCAGCTGTTGCCATTGAACTTTCGACGGCGGAACGCGGCG
>Ga0194121_10006258_pt1 | contig 16014 bp, 12 predicted proteins | sample TA2MahCa50mmetaG_FD_148609 | JGI IMG/M metagenome (GOLD analysis project Ga0194121, IMG submission 148609) | Freshwater microbial communities from Lake Tanganyika, Tanzania - TA2015020 Mahale Deep Cast 50m | ecosystem: Environmental > Aquatic > Freshwater > Lake | place: Tanzania: Lake... | reverse complement strand
TCCCACGAATCGAGATTTCAGTCGATTGGGTTTCGGCGCAGAAAAAGGAGCACCGAACCGCGGCTGCTCCTACGACCCCGACCAAGGGGCAATCAAGAACAGCACCCGGCCGACGCCCCATTCGGGGGCGTGGCAAAAAGGCACTGCTTCTTGAGTTCAAGAGCCTCGCGGCTCAGGTTGGTCGTTTCGTAGAAAGCAGAAACTTGATGCACACGCTTCGATCAAATTGTCGCGTGGTTGCAACTCGGCCAACCACGAAGAAACTCAGATGTCTTACTTTGAAATCAGACTTTGAAGAGGCATAGAGCCAGCTTGGCTCGAAACAACGACAACATACTACAGCGTGGGCACGCCGATTCCAGCCACAGCGATCAGGTGTCGCGCTGGAGCATGGCAGCGGTGGGTGATCCCAACGGGCCGGCTTCTGGTCGTCATCGAAGCAGACGATTTCGCAATCAAGGTTTGCTGAGCATTCTCAGATGAGAGCGTTCATCAAACCTTGCCGTCGTTGTCTCGGCGCAACTCAAGCTCAAGGTGCGAATTGCGATTGACGGCTTCAAGGGCGTTCAAATCGGTGTCTGCCTTTGTGGCCTGTGCAAAGCTGGCCAACTGCTTAATCCGAGGCAAAAACGTGGCATATCAAATAGGTGGTGCGGATTAGTCTTTGGACGCCGGTGACGGCTGGATGACGGCCTCGCTTCGACGGTTGAAGCGAGCCGAGACGTCAACGGGGGCATCATGTTTTAGGCTCTGGCCTGTGGCGACCGTTGCCACGATGTCAGAGCTTTTGGCTTTTGTGGAGCAAGAAAAGGAGGTGACGACTCAGGCCTCACAGGCGGCCATCGGATCGGTGGCGGAAACCGGCGACTAACAGCAAGTCGGAGAGCGACAGCAGTTCTCGGGAGCGCTAGGCCAACTTCTTGGCCGGCGCTGGTTACTTTTGCAAGCAGACCTCGGTGATGGTGCGGCGGAAGCGTCACCGACGAATGCAGCACGTCTTACGGGTTACTTGACCAGCACAAGGAAGAATCTGAATGACAAAGTGCATTTCAAATTTGCAGCCGACTCGACCACTGGTTTGGATTGGCGTGGAGACGACAGGGACCGGACCTGCAAAGAGCCGGATCGCGAAGATCGCCATCCTGCGTATCGAACCGACTGGCGCGACGACAAACTACATTCGACGACTGAATCCCGGCAAGGTCGCGGGCCTAGCTTCATCGAGCGTGCGCCGATACCGGCGTGGCAGCGCGAAGTGTCCCACGTTTGCCGACGTTCAGAGTCGCATCTACGGGCTGCTAAGGGGCGGTGATTTGATCGGCTACAACCTGAAGTGTTTCACGATCCCGTTCCTGGCCGCCGAGTTCGAGCGGGCCGGAGCACGCATGTGCTTCCGCGACTGCAACTTGATTGAGATGTAGCCGCCACCATCGGCTCGCGATGGCGCGATGCGACTTGCTGCTGCGCGAAAAAGGCGGCCCTCGTCTCGCGGATGCTTACCGATTCTGCACGGTGCTCTGCACTAATATGAACGCAGCGTCCTGCTGCGAAAGGCTCGATGATGACGCTTTGTGACGACGATCAGCGCAATTTGGAAATGTTGGCCGCGGCCTTCGTGAACCACGATATCGCCGTGATTGAGTGCCAGGTGATCGCCACCGGAGAGGTCGTTCCGGTGATCTGCGCAGTCGACCGACAACCGGGAGGCCGCATGGATTTGGTTCCCTTCGCCGAGCTGTTTCGCGGCGATCAGTACGACCGCTTCAGTCCGCGTCGTCCCGACGGCGATGGATTCGTTTCCCAAGCCGAACTGCGTGGCGAACTGAATTGACTCTGCCTTGATCGCTCCCGGCAGTGGCGGGAGACGTCGCCACCGGCAGGTCGCCGAGGTGGCATTACTGAAACCCGCGAACGGGCCGCTCGCAAGAGCCGTCCGTTCGTTTTCAAAAGGACAATCTTGATGCTTGACCAACCCATTCTTCAGAGCGCGAACTTCAGCACGAGATTTGACGACGTCACTCTGCGTTTGCTGTGCATGAAGCGAGACACCTGCGCTGCCGAGGCTCGCGCCGCCGGCTTGAACAATCTCATCAACGACATCTGGCAGTTCGGCCTGGGAGCACAGACGAGTTTGCTTGGCCCGGTCCTGCAAACTCGAAACTACGCGCCGCAGCCGGGCGGCCACGACTCCGGCCAAGTCATCCAAGCGGCACTGCTGGTGCCGCGAGGTCTCGGCGTCGTAGTCTGGGATTCCGAGTTCTACCTCTCGCTCGTCGATGTCCCCGATGGACTCGAAGCAGCGGCGGCGATGCACCATGTCCCCTTCGAGCAATGCAGCCCCGCTTGGCGAGCGTTGCTGTGCGAGCACATCGCTCCACTGGTGGAACGACTCTTTGATTGGCTCTTGCGCGCGTAACTATCTTACGCTTGGCATTGGGAAACGCGGGTAACTCGCGTTTCCCATTTTTATTCTCTGTTTAGAAATAGAGCACTACCCTACCTGCTGGCAGAAAGTGTTGACCGCAGGAAGAGATTCGGGCAATTTGTGGGCGAGGTGGTCTCAGTGAGATAAACAGAGGACTTTAAGGACGATCCAATGCCAACCCGACAGAGCGCAACTGTCCGGCCACTCCTGAGCGACATGCCGGGATTGCGCGACACCTCCGTGCCGGCATCTGATCGACTTCACCCTTGGATCAAACAACAGACGATTTACACGTTGCCCGTTGGCCTTTGGAAAGCGGTCATCAAAGAACTCGGTAGCGGTCGTTTCAAAGCCGATGACATCGCCTTGGAACTGCGACTGACGGAAGTCTGCGAAGACCACTCCGTCCAAGTTGGCTTCCGCGACGGGCAACCGGTCCTCTTCAATCGGCTCCGCACCAACCCGCTTAGTTTTCCCAAGCCGAACTGCGACGAATGGCGGATAAAGTCTGGTGCTGCGTGGAGGGCCTGCCTGCGCCAACTCGACGTTCGAGCGGACTACTTCTCCAGCATCGTCCGTGGTTACTTGGGTTGGTTGTTGACGAACCCGCTCTTTCTGAACGAGCACGACCATCTCTGGGAAGGAGCATCCAAAGAACTCCACGGGGCGTCGATTCCGCAAAGAATTGAGGCACAGCGATCAGGCCGCGAGCTTCCCAGTGACTGGCAACTGCAACCTGACAGTGCGAGCCGCATCGCAGCGCAGTTTCGCGAATTCTGCTCGCGATGGCGGTTGTCGCAGCTTGCAGGTCCGTATCTTCCTGTACCAGTTGAGCCCCGAATCCCAAATCTCCTCGCGTCTCAACAAGCGGCTCCACAGTTTCAGATCCCGGACATCATCGCGATCGACGGCGGAGGTCTCGTCCGTGAAATGATCACGGACTCTCTGCGTCAGCCTCGCGCCGAACATCTTGCAGAATGGATGCAAATCGTTGAGCCGGACAATCAAGGCCGCAAGACGATTCATCGCTTTGCCAGGTTATTCGAACTTCAACACTACAGCCGAGCTTTGGCTCAGCGTCATCCCAATGCGCTGGCCGGCAAAAAAGAGAAGCTGCGTCATGCCTTCGCCAACTTCTTCGGCACAAGCGACGACACCATCCGAAGTGATCTTCAGTTCGTGAAGAAGTGGCTTGGCCGCGGTCACGACCAAGCCCCCGGATGGCTCGACGCCGTCTGAGCGAGCCTGAGTGCGAGGATGTTCGCGAACATCCTCCCTGAACAGCGCTCCCTGAATCTGTTGCGATCTCCCCACAACGGGCCATCTGACGTGATGGCCTGAACGCATTGTGGGACGCTGGCTGGGATCGCGACATGAAAGAGTTCACGCGGCTGTATCTGAAACTTCCGGAGTTTTGTCGTCTGACAGGGCTGTCGGCGAGCACAGTGCGCCGACGTGTGAGTGACGGCAGCATCCCGGTCAAACAGCCTGGTGGCCCCAACCACATTTTGCTTTTTGCGACGGATGCGTTGATGCACGCCTCCAGCACGCCTCGCACAAGCCCGTCAGTTGCCGACTCCCCCAAGGCCGAAGGTGACCGCCTTCATGGCCCGGACGCCGACCAACCATCCGTTGATCACAACCATACCAACCAGCGCGGCCCGGGTCCGAAGTGGAAACGTGAGCTCGACGCCCTCCAATTCTGTACGCCCAAAACATTGATTGAATAATGCCCAAGAAACGTCTTGCTGATTTCATCACCGCGAAATTCTACAAATGGCGGGTCAAGCGCCGTGGCCGAGTCTTCGTCGCCGATGGTCGTTCCAATACCCCGTCATTGGGGCGGCACTCGCTCGATACCGACGACTACAACACCGCACTCGAATCGCTCAAGAAACTCGACCTCCTTTGTGCCATTAAGCAGGGAAAGGCATTACCTCAAGAGGCCACCGTACCGGCGAAAACCTTGACGCTTGCGGAAGGATACGCGCTTTACAAGGACCATGTGGCACGCCCGAAGATCGTCGGAGGCGCGAAACCCACGACCAGTAAGCGATATCGGGCGGTGTTTGATAAGTTCGTTGAGTTTGCGACGTCCGAAGGGCTTCAATTTTGGAACGAGGTGACTCGCAAAGTCCTGGAAGCCTATGCGGCACACCTCGACGACGAAGGGTACGCCTACGCGACCGAATACTTGGAACTCACGACGTTGAAACAGGCGATGAAATGGTTCGTCGAATCGGACCTCTTGCCAGCTCAGTGCTTGATCAAACTCCCTGTCAGCAAGCCACATGGCACGACGACCTATTGCTACCGAGTCGAAGAGTTCGTGGCGATGGTCGAGCTTTGCAAAGCCAATCCGGAGCTGGCGTGGCTTCACGATGTGATCGTGGGACTCGGATGCACGGGGTTGCGAATCAGCGAACTCGCCGCACTGCGGTGGTCGGACATTGATTTTGAGAACAACGTGATCCGTATCGCGGACGAGTCGGCCCTTGCACATAAGACAACCAAGGAGCGAGTTCGACGAACGAAGACCGGACGCAGCCGATCGTTCCCGATCTTTTCGGATCTCCGAACCGTTCTCGAAAAAATGCGGCGGAACTCTGATGGGATGATCTTCCACGGACCGCGTGGTGGCGCGCTCAAACCCGATACTGTCCGACGCATTTTGATCCGCGACGTACTCACGCCGCTGGCTAAGCGATTTCCGAAACCGGCCGATGAGCCGCTCGGATTCGTTGATGGCAGGTTGCACTCATGCCGACACTATTTTTGTTCGGTCTGCGCTCGCAGCGTCACTGAACAGGTCGCCATGAGTTGGTTAGGCCATTCCAGTTCGAAAATGTTGCGACACTACTTCCACCTTCACAGCAGTGAAGCCCAACACCAAATGAAGAAGCTCGACTTCTTTGGTCTCCACGGTCCCAATTCTGGGGCCGGCCAAAGTCAGTCGGAATAAGGAGGACGCCGCTCCCAACAAGCCATGTCCTAGAAATCCAGGATCACAGTTACGATGACATTCACCGACCTTCCAACTCCGAAATCAACTCAACGCAGGGATGCTCTGCGACCTGCTGATTGGCACAGTTTTGACACACTGAACTGTGCCAATCAGACTCGCCAATGCAAATGGCTCTCTCGTAATACGTTACGAGAGAGCCATGATTGAACGCGGAGAGGGAGGGAAACGAATCGTCGCCAATCGCAACCTCTTTAACAGAATGCAGTTGCGACTCAAGTCGAAACGGACACAGAACTTGAGATTTCATCTGAGTTCACGCTCGATCTTCGACATTACCTGTTGGTCACTTGGTTTTGCCTCTGAGTTTTCACAAATGTTTCACAAGAGGTATTACCAGCCTTGGAACCTGAGATTCTCTCTGAGGTTTGCGTCGATCACTGAACACCATGCGCCCCTTACACTTCGTCGGCCAACTCAAGCGGTGGTAACTCGACGTGCTTCACTCGGTCTCTAAATGTTAAGTATTCTTTCTTAGGCCATCAGCTTGCGGACGATGCGGAGCCGGAATTCGCCGTAGGACAAGGGGATTTCGCAGGTGGTTTCGATCGTCTCGCTGGAATGCTTTTCGCCTGAAATAATCGGCGGCTTCTTGCGTTTCTACCACCGCCGCGCTGCTTGACCGCGTTTGCCGCAACGCGTGCCGCTTGTTTGTCTGCGTTCGCCGTGTGCACACAAGTCGAACAGCCATCATTTTTCTCAGCCAGTTCCGCACCAATCCCATCACTGTTCGGCCGAGATTTGAGGCCCGACACGCCCTGAAATCGCGAACTGACAATCAACTTCCACGCGGCTGAGTTGTTTGACCATTCGCGATTCTCGATTCGGCCAAATTGAGGCAGGCCGCGGCCGAGCTTCTCACCGGGACAGCACTTCCAAAGCAAAACGCGGCTGGCGTTTCAGGCACGGCCGAGTATTTTGACCACACGGGACGGCGCGGCGGTGGTGCGTCCAGCCGCGAGAGACCAGGGCAAAGGCTACCACGGCACCCCAGTGCCAGGACTTCGTGCCGCTGGCAAAGAGGGCGAGCATCTCTGCGACCGGCTCACCAGCGAGGCGATGAAACTCATCGGGCAGCGCCAAACCGGGCAGCCCTTCTTTCACTACCTGCCGTTCTACGACGTGCACACGCCCATCATGGCGAAGCCCAAACTCGTGAAGAAATACGAGGCAAGAGCCGCACGACTCGGTCTGGCACCAGTGCCGAAAACACCCCGCTACACCGAAGACAACCGCGCCCACGGCGGCATCGAGACGAAAATGCCCGAGCAGCAGGTGAATCCCACCTACGCCGCGATGATCGAGACAATGGACACCAACGTCGGCCGGTTGATGGCGAAGCTCGATGAACTCGGCATCGCCGACAACACGCTGATCCTCTTCACGAGCGACAACGGCGGACACAGCGTCACCAGCAACCGCCCGCTGCGTGGCTGCAAAGGCTGGCTCTACGAAGGCGGCGTGCGGGAACCGTGGATCGTCAAATGGCCCGGCATGACCAAGCCCGGCAGCACCTGCGACGTCCCGGTGATGAACACCGACATCCTGCCCACCGTCCTCGAGGTCTGCGGCCTTCCGCAAAAGCCCGACCTGCACAAAGATGGCGTCAGTTTCGCATCACTGCTCCGCGGCGACACCAAACCAGTGCATGACGCCCTCTTCTGGCACTTCCCGCACTACGGCAACCACGGCAGCGGCCCGTGCAGCAGCGTGCGCATCGGCGATTGGAAACTTATCGAATGGCTGGAAGATGGCGGGGTGGAACTGTTCAACCTCGCCATCGACCTCGGCGAAATGACCGACCTCGCCGCACAGCAGCCAGACCGCGCCAAAGACCTCCGCGCCCGACTCGACGCCTGGCGCAAGGAAACCGGTGCCAACATGCCAAGACCGAAGAAATGAAACACGCTCTCACACTGATCACCTCAACCATGAAACCCGCCCTCACCCTCCTCGCCGCCCTGCTCCTCGCGCCGCTGGCTGTGGTGCATGCCGCGGATGCGTCAAAGCCCGTGTCCCGGCCCAATGTCCTCTTCATCCTCGCCGATGATCTGGGCTGGGGGGACTTGGGTTGCTATGGCAATCCGGCCATCGATACTCCGGTGCTTGATGCGCTTGCGAAGGAAGGGGTCCGTCTCACGGCACATTATTCACCATCGCCGCTGTGCTCTCCGGCACGAGCCGGATATCTGACGGGGCGTTACAACCATCGCACGGGCGCGGTCGATGTGCCGAGCAATCGCGGGCTGGACCGGATCGATTCGTCCGAAAAGACCTTCGGCGACTACTTCCGTCACGCGGGCTACGCCACCGCGCTCATTGGCAAATGGCACAACGGTCTCTACTGCCGCGATCTCCTGCCGCATCGGCGGGGCTTCGATCTGTTCTACGGCTTTCCCAATGGCGGACAGGATTACTGGAAGTGGAACCTGCTGCGCAACGACGACGCTGCCCCGCACGACGGCCGTTACCTGACTGACGTGCTCAACGACGAGGCCATCCGCTTCATCCGGGAGCAGAAGGCCAGGCCTTTCGCCCTGTTCCTCGCGCACCATGCTCCGCACTCTCCACTGCAAGCCCCTGAGCCGCTCGTCCAGAAATACCGCCAGCGCCTTGGCCAAGACGCCAGCGAGGCATTGGTCGTCACCTACGCGATGATCGAGGCGATGGACAGTGGACTGGGTCGCGTGTTTCAGACGCTCAGGGACGCCGGCCAGTGGGAGAAGACCGTCATCGTGTTCACCAGCGACAACGGTCCGGTGCTCGGCCGCGATCCACGGCTTGGCGCGCAGAGACGGTTCAATGGTGGGTTCTCCGGCGAAAAACAGGACGCGCTGGAAGGCGGCATTCGTGTGCCCGGCATTGCCGCATGGCCGGGCCACATTCCTGCCGGGCAGGTCATCGTCACCCCGGTGCATGGTTGCGACTGGCTACCGACGCTGTTCGCGCTCACGGGCGCAGCCGCTCCCGCTGATGCGAAGCCATTCGATGGGATGAATATCATTCCGCTGCTCATGGGCGAAGCTTCGCCCGAACTGGCGGGGCGAACGCTGCTCTTCCAGCGCAATCGCTACGCCCCGGTAGCCCATTGCAACGCCGCCATCCGCGAGGGCCGCTGGAAGCTCTACTGGCCCGGCGACGAAGGATCACTTCGCAAGGACTCGGCCAGGGACAATCCCTCGTATGTCCGCGGTCTCACGCAGACTCATTGGGAAATGCCGCTCGACCGCCAGCTCGATCCGCCCACGACCTCGCCGCAGCCTGCCCCACGCCTTTACGACCTCGACACCGATCCCGCCGAGAAGCACGACCTCGCCGCCAAGCATCCCGAGATCGTGCAGTCACTCGCGAACAAACACGAAACGTGGTTTGCGGAGATCATTCCACAGTGGCAGCAGTCACGCGCCAGCATCCTTGAGCACGACCGTGCCTATTGGAAAGGCCGTGCCACTCCCGACCCCGCCGCGCTCTTCAGAGATTTCTGGCAATGGAAATACGCCCCCCAAGGCACCGATCCGGAAACCGCCAGCCCGCTTCGGGTGTTCCGAGGCTTTTGGAACGATGGAGAAGACAAGAAGTGAAATTGAGAATACCGAATACAATGAAACCTACCCTCTTCTTCCTCACCGCCCTCCTGCTCGCGCCGCTGGACGCGGTTCATGCCGCTGACGCGCCGAAGCAGCAGAAGCCGAATATCGTCGTCGTCCTGGCTGATGACTTGGGTTTCTCCGACCTCGGCTGTTATGGCGGTGAGATCGAAACGCCGCATCTCGATCGATTGGCGGCAGGTGGTTTGCGTTTCACGCAGTTTTACAACACAGCCAAGTGTCACTCGTCGCGAGTCAGCCTGCTGACAGGTCGCTGGTGTCGGCAGGCGGGTGATGAGGCTCTGACGCGCGCAGTGACAATCCCGGAAGTGCTCGCGCCTGCTGGTTATTTCACCGCGATGACCGGCAAATGGCATTTGAGACAACAGCCGACCGATTTCGGCTTTCAACGTTACTTCGGCCACTTGTCCGGAGCCACGCCGTATTACCGAGGCAACTCCAGCTTTCGTTTGAACGGCCAACCTTGGACGGTGCCTGACACAGGGTTTTACACGACCGTCGCCAACGTGGACTACGCGCTGAAATTTCTGGGCGAGGCTCGCGAGAAGCAGCAGCCGTGGTTTCTGTACGTGGCCTTCAACGCGCCGCATGCACCGCTCCAACCGCTGGAAGCAGATTACACAAAGTATCTGGGCAAATACGACAACGGCTGGGATGTGGTCCGCAGTGCGCGAGTCGAAAAGCAGAAGCGGTTGGGTCTGTTCGGCAAAGAGATGTCGGTCGGCCCGCGTCCTGATCACGTGCCGGCCTGGGATTCACTTTCGCCGGAGCTGCGTCAATGGGAATCGAAACGCATGGCCGCCTACGCGGCACTCATTGATCGGGTGGATCAAGAGTTAGGGCGTCTGGTAGCTGACTTGAAAGCCAATGGTGAATGGGACAACACTTTGATTCTGTTCTTGTCCGATAACGGTGCCTGCCCTTACGACCGCCGCAGTCGTGGAGCCGATCTGGAGCCCTACAACCCGGACAGTGGCTGGAGCGACAGCACCGGCTGGGCGTGGGCTCGCAATTCGCCGTTCCGCTATTACAAGCAGAATCAATTCGAAGGCGGCATCGCCACGCCCGCCATCGTCCATTGGCCGGCGGGATTAAAGGCGCAATCGGGTGCAATTGTCGATTCGAAGGCGCATCTTGTGGATGTGTTGCCGACACTGGCGGAAGTCGGCGGGGCGGACCTGCCCACGAACTGGCCGGGCCGCGAATTGTCACCGCTGGCCGGCACTTCGCTCGCACCGATCCTCGCGGGACAGAAGATCAATGGCCGCCCTCCGATTCATTTCCTCTTCAGCAGTGATCGCGGCTTGAGGGACGGAGATTGGAAGCTGGTCAGTTTCCAGGGCGATCCCTGGGAGCTTTACAACCTGGCGGCTGACCGCACCGAAATGCATGACATGGCGGCCCAACATCCCGGGATCGTCGCCCGGATGGCGGCGCAATGGACGGACATGGCGAAGAACGTCCTGCGCGCGCCCGCACGGGAATACGCACCCGTGGCCCGGAAGGCCAACATGCCACGCCGTCATCGGGAGTGGTCGGTTCATTCCAGCCCCGACGCCAGCAGCGAGCGTCACGACACGGCCAAGAAGAAGACTCAGGAGACGCGAAAGACAGACGCTGGCAAGGCGAAGGACGGAACTGAACCGTCGGAACCCGCGCCTGCGGAAAAGCGTCCCGGCCAGTCGGCTTCCGGCGCGGCAGGCATCCGTGCCCGCACGGAAACCAAGCTCACCGTCGAGGGCGGCCAGCTTGTGCTCCAATGCGAGGGCAACGACTCCGGGCTCGCTTTCGACCGGTTACCCCGGCTGCCCGCCGGGCCTTACACCCTGGAGTTCCGCTTGCAAAGTCGCGCCGCCGGTGATGGCGAGATTTATTGGACGACCGACGCCGGGACGAAACTGCCCAAGGGCGGGCATCAGACATTTGCCGTTACGCACGATGGCCAGTGGCAGTCCATCTCGCTGCGGATTCCGGATGCCAAGCCGATTTTCGCCCTGCGCCTCGATGTTTGCTCCGCGCCCGGTGAAGCGCGCATCGAAACTCTTCAGCTCAAAGACGCGACGGGAAAGGTCGTGAAGTCGTGGCCGTGAGTTTTGGCGCAAGAAAAACAAGCCGAGAACCAGAAATGCCATGAAGCACACCCTCACCTTCCTCACCACCCTGCTGCTCGCGCCGCTGGCCGCGCTGCACGCCGCGGATGCGCCGGAGCAAAGACCCAACATCCTTTTCATCCTCACCGAGGATCAGGGGGCGCATCTCGGCTGTCTCGGCACCGCAGGATTGCAGACGCCACACATGGATGCGCTGGCGGACGCAGGCACGCTCTTTCGCAATGCCTTCGTCGCCTATCCGGTGTGCTCGGCCTCGAAGGCCTGCATCTACACCGCGTTGCACAACCATCGCTCCGGCATCCTCAACAACACCAGCAACTATCATGTCACCGCCTCAAAGCTAACACCCGCGCAACGCAAGCACCCGATGTATCTGCGCAATCGCATCGCGGCGGACATCCCGACGCTGACGGAGCGGCTGCGCGATCTCGGTTACTACCAGGGCGTCATGCACAAGCTGCACGTCGCGCCCGTGGAAAAGTTTCCGTATGATGAGTTCTTGGCCCATACAAGCGGCGATGCGATGCAGCGCTTCCTGAAGAACGCCGCCGAGAAAGACAGACCCTGGTTTCTCCTCTACAACATCTCGAACACGCACCGCCCCTACCCGAACAGCGACAAGGTCAAAATCCGCGTGCAGCCGAGCGAGGTGAAACTGCCTGCCTTCCTTCCCGACACGCCGGTGGTGCGCCAAGACTGGGCGGAATACCTCGCAGGCATCGAGGAAGCGGATGCGCTCGTCGGACAGGCGATGGACACCCTCCGCGCCTCAGGTCAGTTGGAGCACACGATCATCGTCTTCCTCGGTGATCACGGCCCCACCTTCCAGCATGGTAAAATGACGCCCTACGACCTCGGCTTGCGCACGCCGCTCATCATTGCCGGTCCGGGCATCCGGTCTGCGCGCACCACCGCGCTCGCCAGCGAACTGGACCTGATGCCCACATTGCTCGACCTCGCCGGGGCCGACGTTCCGAGCGGTCTGCACGGCATCTCCCTGCGCGGCGTGTTAGAAGGTCGGCCAAACGCACCGGAGCGCGAGTTCGTTGCCGCCGAGATTTCGAATCGCGGCAACCTGCCAAACGACGGCATGCAGGAACGCGCGATTTTTGATGCGCGGTGGAAACTGATCTACCGCGAAAAGACCGATCCACCCTGGCGCCAGGTGAATGCCGACAGCAAGCTATGGCCCACATGGCGCAACCGCACCTACACCGAGACCCTGCGCGTGAAAGAGCAGTTCCCGGAGGCCTTCCGCGTCCTGACAGCCCTGGACCCGCAGAGCCTTGGCGGCAAAGTCCCGGCGCTCGAACTCTACGACCTTCAGTCCGACCCCGATGAGCTGCACAACCTCGCCGCACGCCCCGAGCACGCCGCCCAGCGCGACCGCCTCTATGCCGCGCTCCGCCAATGGGTCCGCGACACTGCCGATCCCGCCGTGAATCCACCGGCTGTCCCTCCGCGCTGAATGACCATGAAACACACCCTCACACTCCTCACCGCCCTGCTGCTCGCGCCGCTGCCCGCGCTTCATGCCGCCGACTCACGGCCGAACATCATCTTTCTTTTCACCGACGACCAGACGGTTGGGGCGATGGGGTGTTATGGGAACAAGGACATCATCACGCCGCACATGGACAAGCTCGCGGCGGATGGTGTGCGGTTTCGGAACCATTACAACTCCAGCTCCATCTGCATGGCGAGCCGGGTTTCCGTGATGACGGGGCTGTATGAGCATCGGCACGGTTGCAACTTCAGCCACGGCAACCTGGAGCGGCGGCTGTTTGACCAGTCGTATCCGGTGAAACTGCGACAGGCGGGCTACTTCACGGGGTTCGCGGGGAAGATCGGCTTTTTGATCGAGGGCGAGAAGTTTGAGGCCTTTGAAAAGGAGTACGATGTGTGGGCGGGCGGACCGGGGCAGACGCTTTACGAGACGGCAAAGAACCAGGGCATCGCTCAGTATGCGGACAAGTATCCGCACTGCTCGCGGGCCTACGGCGCGTGGGCACAGGATTTCATGAAGAGCGCGAAGCAGAGCGGCAAGCCGTTCTGCCTGAGCATCAGCTTCAAAGCGCCGCATATGCCGTTCACGCCCGATCCCATCGACCTGAAGCTCTACGAGTCTAAGACGACCTTCACGCGCCCGCTGAACTATGGCGTCGAAAAGGGCAAACATCTGTCGCCGCAGGTGTGGACGAGCCGCGCGGCCACGTCCTATCGCGAGTGGGTGAAGGACTACGACAACCACGTGCGGCTCTACTACGCGCTCATCACAGGCGTGGATGCCGCGATCGGCATGATTCGCGAGGAACTGGAGCGTCAGGGCCTCGCGCAAAACACCGTGATCATCCTCACCTCCGACAACGGCTACAACAGCGGCTCGCATGGCTTTGGCGACAAGGTCATCCCGTATGAGGAAGGCTCCAAATCGCCGCTCATCATCTTCGATCCGCGCCTGCCGAAGAATCACGCGGGCCAGGTGAGCGATGCCGTCACCGCCAATGTGGACATGGCCGCGACGATCTTTGCGCTCGCAAAAGTGCCCGCGCCGCGGGGCCTGGATGGCAAAAGCCTGCTGCCGCTGCTCTCCAACACCACGGGCAAGGTGCGCGACTGGCTGCCGCTCTTCAATCACTGGGGGACGGTCTCCGCGCAATCCATGGCCGTCGTCTCGGCCGAATGGAAATACATCCACTGGTATTACGCGGGCCGCTTGAAACCCGGAGAGCCTGCCATGAAGCCGACGGAGGAACTGTTTCACCTCGCGGCGGACCGCACGGAGATGAGCAACCTCGCCGCTGATCCTGAATCTGCTTCGCCACTCGCCGCCGCACGCGCGGCCTACGACGCGGAACTCGCCGCGATGAAGGAGAAAGTCATCCAGGGCCACGGCTATGAAGCCTATCCCGTCCTGTTTGACCGCGTGACAGCCTGGGAGACGAAGGAACCGCTTTTGAAGAAAATCAAGGCCGGTGAAGGCGAGCAAGAAGGCGGCACCAAGCCAGAGAAAAAGCGGAAGAAGCCGAAGAACGCCAAGAAGGACCGAATCTGAAACTCACACCAAGCCCATGCGTGTTTTCCCTCCCATACTATGTCTCCTTTTCCTGACCGTGCTCATGCTTGGTGGTCCCAGCCGTGCGGCTGAGACAGCGAGTAGTGTTGAGTCGGCAACGCGTCTCGGCTTGGCGAGAGTGAAGCAGGCGGCGAGCGACTGGCAGACGCACAAGACGTGCTTTTCCTGCCATCACCAGACTTTGCCGATGCTCGCGGCGGTAGAGGGCGAGCGCGCGGGCATTGCTTTGGACAAAGACTGGCTGAAGTCGCAGGCGGACACGACGCTGAAGTATTTCGAGGAGCGCATCGATGACATGGACAAGGGCGTTCATGTGCCTGGCGGGGCCGCCACGACGGGTTTCGGCTTTTGGGCCTTGCAACTCGACAAACGCCCGCCGGACCGGACCACCATGTCAATGGTGAGTTATCTACTCCAGATTCAGGGTGTCTCGCGGCTGCGCGAAGACAAAAAGGGCGTGCCGCCACCGGAGGCTCGCGATGGGCACTGGCAGGCCTCGTGTCGGCGTGCGCCGATGCAGGCATCTCTCATTGGCGATACCGTTCTGGTGCTCATGGGGCTCAAACATTACGCCACTCCCGAGCAGACCGTTCAGACGGCTGCGGCGCGCGCCAAGGCGGAACAGTGGCTGGCCCGAGCACCGCTGCGGGATCAGCAGGACCGGCTTTGGCGCTTGTGGGGGCTGCATCATCTCGGCGGCGATGAGGCGTTGAAAGCAAGCACCCTCGCCGTAATTCTGGCCGAACAGCATGACGATGGAAGTTGGGCGGAAACGAAGGAGCGGCAGGGCGATGCCTACTCCACCGGCCAGACCTTGTTCATGCTGCTGAAAACCGGCACTGCCGCCGATCACCCATCGATCCTTCGTGGTCGCGATTTCCTCTTGAGAACCCAGCACGCCGATGGTTCATGGCTGGCGAAGTCGCATGTGAAAAACAAAGCGCAGCCCTACTTTGAGAATGGTGACCCGCACGGCGAGCACCAGTTTCTCTCCACCGCCGCCACCGCCTGGGCCACGGCCGCGCTGGCGCAACTCCTGCCCGCGAAACCATGATCCCCACCGTCCCTCGCACCGCCTATGGTCGCAGCCGATCCACCATGAAGCCCGCAACCATCCTTTCACTCCTCACCGCCCTGCTGCTCGCGCCGCTGGCCGCGCTGCACGCCGCTGACGCACCGAAGCAGAGCCGTAGCGCAGCGAAGACAGCCGGAGGTAACCCCAACATCATCGTCGTCCTCACCGACGACCAGGGCTGGCCCACGCTTGGTTGCTACGGAAACCAACTCGTTCCCACTCCGAATCTCGACCGGCTTGCGAGCGAGGGAATGCGTTTCACCGACGCCTACGTGATGCCGCAATGCACGCCCACACGCGCCGCGCTGCTTACCGGCCAGCACACTGCGCGCAACGGCATGTGGCACGTGATCGGTTGGTATGGTTACCCATGGGCGCGACTCGCCGAACCGGCCTTCGTGGAATCGCTGCCACGTGAAACGTTCACCCTCGCGAAGGGACTTAAGGCCGCCGGTTACGCGACGGCGTGCATCGGCAAATGGCATCTCACCGACGCGCGCGATGGCAGCTACATCGCGCTCAAGCAGGACGCCGCGGAGCACTACGGGTTCGACTTCGCGCCCGCACCGCCCAAACCAAACTACGACCAGCCCGGCGACAAAGGCGTGAGCTGGCTCACGGAGCAAACGCTGGCGTTCATCGAGAAGCATCGCGAGCAACCGTGGTTCGCTTACCTCGCGCACCACACGATTCATGG
>Ga0194121_10006253_pt1 | contig 16020 bp, 10 predicted proteins | sample TA2MahCa50mmetaG_FD_148609 | JGI IMG/M metagenome (GOLD analysis project Ga0194121, IMG submission 148609) | Freshwater microbial communities from Lake Tanganyika, Tanzania - TA2015020 Mahale Deep Cast 50m | ecosystem: Environmental > Aquatic > Freshwater > Lake | place: Tanzania: Lake... | reverse complement strand
CCGGAGGCCGTCACACTGCAGAACGAAGCGGGCACCACGCTCGTCGCGCGCGAGGACATCGCGGTGCAGCGCCCATCGACCGTCTCGACCATGCCGGACGGCCTGCTGGATTCGCTCAGCTCCGAGGAGATCCGCGATCTCGTCGGATACTTGCAAGGCGATGCGCAGGCGCCGCGCCGGATGCTCGCCTTCCAATCCGCCGAATTCTTCGACGGCTTGACGCTGCGGAATTGGGTTGGGGATCGGTCGGTTTGGGTCGTCGAAGACTCCGCCATCGTCGGCCGGACCGCCGGCCTCGCGAAGAACTCATTCCTGGTCAGTGAATGGGAACTGCGCGATTTCCGACTCGAACTCGACGTGCTGCTCGTCGACGATCGCGGCAACAGCGGAATCCAGTTCCGCTCCGCGGCGCTCGGCGACGGAGAAGTGCGCGGCTACCAGGCGGACATCGGCCCGGGCTGGTGGGGCAAGCTCTACGAAGAGCATGGTCGCGGCCTGCTGATCGACCTGCCGCTGCCGGCCGGCTTCAAGCCCAACGATTGGAACCGCTATCGGATCGAAGCGGTTGGTTCGCGCATTCGCACGTGGATCAACGACGTGCGCTGCGTCGATTTCGAGGATCCGACCGGCTCGCGCCAGGGCGTGATCGCGCTGCAGGTGCACTCAGGAGAGGCGACCGAAGTGCGCTTCCGGCCGGTGTTGCTCGAAATCCTCGACTCCTGATCCTTCCAACGATCCCGTACGACACTCGTAGCCACGACTCCATGGCCACCACCGCGGCTACCGCTCGTCTCGCGTCCCTCGCCCATGCCGCCGTGCTCGCGACCGCCGGCTGGATCCTCATGGGTGCCGTCTTCAAGCTGCTCGTCGGGACGCCCAACGACCTGCCGCCGGTGCTGTTCGAACTGCCGCTCTCGAAGGGCATGCTGTACCACCTCGCGATCGCGGCCGAATTCGTGATCGTCACCTTCGCTGTGCTGAAGCCGCGCCTGGGCTGGTGGCTGTGCGCGGCCGCCATGATCGTGTTCGACGTGATCCTGGCCATGCTGATCGCAGGCGGAGAGACGTCGTGCGGTTGCTTCGGCGGGAAGATCGAGATCGCTCCGCAGACGATGATGGCGATCGATTCGCTGCTGCTCGTGGCCATGCTCGCATGTCGTCCATGGTCGTCCCTGCGGTGGAACGGCCTCGGCTTGCCCATGGTCGGGATCGTCGCGCTTGCGCTCGCGAGCCTGCCCTGGGTATTCGACCGGACGGTCGCGCTCGGTCCGATCAACGGATCCGGTTCAGGCCCCGCCTCCGCCACTTCGCAACCGGGTGCGACCTCGGCGCCGGAGCCCGCCAAGCCGTCCGGACTGCGCGGCTACGTGATCCTCGACGCGCCCGCTTGGGTCGGAAAGCCGATCGAGGAAACGCCGCTCGCGAAGCTGATGGACGTGTACGCGTTCGATGTCAATTGCACGTGGGTGCTCTGGCGCTGGACCTGCGAGCATTGCGCCGATCACCTTGCCGAGATGGCGCTGAGCTATGACGGCGCGTCGCCGCTCGTGCTCATCCGACTTCCCGAAGAGAAGGACACGGACAAGAACGGCGTGATCAAGACGAAGCCGACCGGGCCGCTCGTGCTCGAAACGACGCTGCCCGCCACGATCGACTACGTCGTGACCACGCCCGTCGTTCTCCAGCTCAAGGACGGCGTCGTCGTTTCTGCCGTCGAGAACCCCGGACACTGACCCGAGTCGGCTGCCGGCGCCGCCGGAGCCGCTGGAAGTGGCTTCCTCGAGGCGCGAGAGTCCATGCAGGGGGGATTCCCTAGTTCCTTGCCCGGCAGGCACTTCGGACCATTCTCCGGCTCGACCCCAAGAACCGGGGGCACACATCCGTGAACCGCGCTGACTCGTGCGGGTAGCGGTCTCGCACGATTGGCCACGGACGAGGAATCCAACAGCTTGAACGAAGACGACTGGATCGGCGCGGCGCTCGCTCGTCATGAGCCTGCGCTACTCGCCTACGCGCGGCGCCTGACGGGCGACCCCGACGCTGCGCGCGATGTGGTCCAGGACACCTTCCTCAAGCTCTGTCGACAAGCGCGCTCGAACGTCGAGCCGCACCTCGCCGAGTGGTTGTTCACCGTGTGCCGCAACGCGGCCCACGACCTCCACCGCAAAGGCAAGCGCATGAGTGCATTGAGCGAGGACCAGATGGCTGCGCGCACGGCGGAGGTCGAAGATCCCGCCAGCGTCGCCGCGGCAAGCGATGCGGATGGCGGCATGCTCGCGCTGCTCGCAAAGCTTCCGCCGCGCCAGCAGGAGGCGCTGCGGCTCAAGTTCCATGGCGGTCTCTCGTACAAGGAGATCGCCGGCGTGATGCAGACATCGATCGGCAACGTGGGTTTCCTCGTCCACGTCGGGCTGCGGTCGTTGCGCGAACGGATGGCGGTCGAGGCTGTGCGGCAGAACGAGATTCACGGAGGCGCGGCATGAACACTTACGAATTCGATCCCGAGGACCCGCGGCTGTCGGCCTACGCGTTCGGCGAGCTCGATGGACCGGAGCATGCGAACGAACGCGCGCAGATCGAGGCGCTGTTGGCCAAGGACGAGCGCGCGCGCGCCTTCGTCGACGAGCTGCGCGCGACGGGCGCGGAGCTCGAGCGCAAGCTGGCCGGCGAGCCCAAGCTCGAGCTGTCGGGCTCTCAGCGCGCGGCGATCGCAAGTGCAGCCGTGGCGCCGGCTCGATCGACGCTGCGGCTCCTGCCTTCGCTGCGGAGCTACGGAGCCTTGGCGGCCGCCGCCAGCGTGGTCGCGGCCGGGCTCGTGGCCGTGCGAGTGTGGAAGCAGAACGACGCACATCCGAATCCGAAGGATGGGTACGCCATCGACGAGAGCCTGGTCGCGCATGTCGACATGCCGGCGGAGCAGGTCCCTGCGACGGACGCGGGTGTCTTCGACAAGGCAAAGGGCTCGAGGGACGGCGACTTGCTCGCGAAGAACGAACGCGATATCGCGCTCGGATGGAAGCTCGATGGCGCCGCGGAGGCAGACGAGCCTCGAGAGCTCGGATTGAACAAACTGAAAGACAGCTCGTACCGAGGTCCCGGTGACAGTTTGCCTCCGGGTGCGTCGCTCGATGGTTCGACTGAGATGACATTGAACTCGCTCGGGTACGCGGGCACTTCGATCGCCGCTGGCACTGCGCCCAGCACGCCGGGAGCGCCGGCACTTGCCGAAGCCGCGGGAGTGGAACCGAACTCGACTCCTGCTCCATCGATCGGACTCGAGCTTCGAGCTGGGGGCAAGCGGGTCTCGGCGAGTCCGCCTACGGGCAGTTTCAATACCCCGAACCTTGGCGGACGCGGCGATCCAGCGGGCGGGTTCTTCTCGCCGGCCGGCGAGTCCAATGGCGAGTTCGAGGACTCCCGTGGCAGATTCAACCAACGAGATTCGTTCAACAGGGAAAGTTACGCGCACGTCCCCGAGAACGACTTCCGGCTTTCGAAGGACGATCCACTGTCGACCTTCTCCATCGATGTCGACACCGCGAGCTACTCGAACGTGCGGCGCATGCTCGTGCAGGAAAATCGCCTGCCCGAACCCGGCGCGGTCCGCATCGAGGAGATGCTGAACTACTTCCGCTACGCCTACCCGGCCCCGGAAGGCACGACGCCGTTCTCCGTGACGACCGAAATCGGCTCGGCGCCGTGGGCGCCGAATCACCGCCTGGTTCGCATCGGTCTGCGCGGCAAGGACATCCCCGTCGCCGAGCGCAAGCAGAACAACCTCGTGTTCCTGCTCGACGTGTCGGGTTCAATGGACGATCCGGCGAAGCTGCCGCTCGTCCAGCGCTCACTGCGCCTGCTCGTCGAGCAGCTCGACGAGCGCGATCGCGTCGCGATCGTCGTCTACGCGGGCAGCGAAGGCCTGGTGCTGCCGTCGACCTCCTGCATGTCCAAGGCGGCGATCCTGTGCGCGATCGACAACTTGAAGGCCGGCGGCTCGACGAACGGCGGCGCGGGCATCAAGCTCGCGTACAAGACCGCGCGCGAGAACTTGTTGAAGGGCGGCACGAATCGCGTCGTCTTGTGCACCGACGGCGATTTCAACGTAGGAACGACCAGCGAGGACGAGCTCGTGCGCCTGATCGAGGAAGAGCGCAAGAGCGGCGTGTTCCTGAGCGTGCTCGGCTTCGGCTCCGGGAATCTCCAGGACTCGAAGATGGAGCTGCTCGCCGACAAGGGCAACGGCAACTACGCGTACGTCGACTCGCTGGAGGAAGCGCGCAAGGTGCTCGTCGCCGAGATGGGCGGCACGCTGATCCCGATCGCGAAGGACGTGAAGCTGCAGATCGAGTTCAACCCGAGCTACGCGCAGGCCTGGAGACTGATCGGCTACGAGAATCGCGTGCTCGCGCACCAGGACTTCAAGGACGACACGAAGGACGCGGGCGAGCTCGGTGCGGGCACGACGGTGACCGCACTGTACGAGGTCGTGCCGAACGGCGTGCCGTTCGAGATTCCGGGCGTCGATCCGCTGCGCTATCAGCAGCCGAGTGTGCCAACGATCGCCGGAGCGAGCGGCGAGCTGCTGTACGTGAAGCTGCGCTACAAGCAGCCTGACGGCGACACGAGCACCGAGACAAGTGTGCCGGTCAGCGATCGCGGCTTGTCCGTGCACGAGGCCTCGACCGATTTCAAGTTCGCCGCGAGTGTGGCCGGCTTCGGGATGCTGCTGCGCAAGAGCGTGCACATCGGCGAGGCTTTCGACATCGGCGACGTGCAGCGGCTCGCGGTCGAGGGTCTCGGCTTGGACAAGGAAGGCTACCGCTCCGAGTTCGCGACGCTGGTTGCCAAGGCGCGCACGCTGTGGCCGCAACAGGCTCCCGAGCCGGCTCCGAGCGGCGTGAAGTGACGCATCAGGGCGCCGCGCGCGCCTCGATCTCCCGATCGAGCACGCGCAGCACCAGGCCGGTCGCGCCCTGGCCGTTGTGGACCTCGAACACGACGCGATTGGGACCGGGCTGCAGCCGAACGAGCCCCAGGTGCTGCGTCAGATAGGCGCCGTGGGCGCCGCGATCCTCGTGCACGAGCTCGCCGTTGATCCACACACGGCCGCCGTCGTCGGTACCGAGCGCGTAGCCGACTTCACGCTCGTCCGGTGAGTGGAGCCAGGTCTGCGCGTACGCGATGCCGTTCAGCGCATCGACCGGGCCGGGGCTCAGGCCGCGCAGGTCGAGGTAGCCCGAGGAGTCGGCTCGCAATTCCGCCCAGCGCGTCGCGCCGGCCTTGGTCTTCCACTCTCGCGCGAGATCGCCGTCCGACTCAGGCCCGTAACCGCGCTCCCCCATCGCTGCGTCGCGCGGACCCGGAAAGTAGCCGACGGCCTGCCAGGCGCGCGCGAAAGTCCCGGGCAGGGCGCGCCCGAGCTCGGTGTCGTAGCGCTTCAGCGCGTGGCTCGCGCCGCCGGCGAGGAGATCGGCGAATCGCCTCTCCGGATGCGGCAGATCACAGGCGCGCAAGGCGTTGAACAGGACCAAGCGGCCGAATCCATCTCGCACGCGGCCCTCCCACGCGAGCTCGAGCGCGGGCAACAGCCGCGCGTTGGCCAGGCTCTCGGCCGCGCGCGCGCCCGCGAGAACGACCATCCGATCGCGATCCACGAGGGCGGATTCGACGATCCCGAAGCTCGACTCGCGCCGCATTTCGAGTGTCGCCTGAACGCACAGCGCCCGCAGGCTCGGGTACAGCGGGAATCGCGCGAGCAGATCGGCTGGTTCGGGAGTGATGTCGACCAGCTTCCGGGCCAGATCCCATGGCGCGGTCCACGCACCGTCGCCGTCGGCATCGACGAACAGCGGATTGACGATCGCGAGCGGGCGCGCCGGCTGCTCCTGATCGACCACGATCGGATCGAGCGGATCGTCGCCCTCGACCAGGAACGCGATCCAGTAGTCCATGCCCGGTTCGGGCGCGAATTCGGAATACGAGCGGGAGAAATCCAGCCGCATGACCCGCTGGGTGGGCGGCAGGGACAGCGTTTCGACGATGTCCCCGTTGACGACGATCTTCATTCGATCCACGTCGATCCACGAAGCGGCCTGGATGCGCAGAGCGAACCCGTCCTGGTCGGGGAGTGCATTGACCTCGACGAAGGGGCCCAACGTCGTGAAACATCCCCCCGCGCGGATCGCCGAAGCGATTTCGCGCACGTCGATGCGCGCCGGATCGTCGGTCGAGCTGCGCACGTAATTGCGAGGCCAGCCCGCGAAGTCGAAGTGCACCGTGTGACTGTCGGAGTTGCCCACCGCCGTGTGCCGATGGCCGCGGTTGAGCAGGTGGAACCAGTCGCGCAGCACGCTGTGGCGGCCCTCGTCGCCGGGCGCGAAGGCAAGATCGGCATCGTGGTACCCGCGCCCCGGATTCGCGTTGAGGATCTCGATCGAATCGAAGTCGGCCGACCAGGCCTTCGACGCCGAAGTGCCGGTGACGGGATCCAGGCCGGCATGGCGGAAATAGTCGATGTCGTACCAGCGCGGGTGGTTGAGCTGGATGATGGGTTGGATGCCGAACTCGTTGGGCTCGGCCCGGATCAGGCGGAACAGCTCGCCCGCATCGCGCAGTCGGTGATTCAGCACTTCGCGGCTCGGATCCAGCGGGAACGCGTTGAAGTGCCCGATGGGCGTCGAAACCTCGTTCCCCACGACCGTCGTGACGTGCTGCTCGGCGCCGAGTTCGCGCACGAAGGGCGCGTAGTCGGTGTTGTGGTTGTGATCGGTGGCGACCGCGAGTTCGACACCCTCGCCGATGAGGCTGATCACGCGCTCGTTCAAGTTCGCGTCGCCGTGGCCGGAATGAGTGAACGTGTGCAGGTGGAAGTCGGCGCTGATCCAGCCGCGCGTGTCGAGCTCACGGGCGAGGTGGAATACGAGCGTGCGCTCTTCGCCGGCGGCCAGGATCACGCGCTTGTCGGCTCGGCTCCATTCGGGGCCGCGCGTCGCATAGATCGTGTACGCGCCGATCGGCACGCTGATCGCTCCCCGGCCGGACAACGAGTAGACGACGTTCTTCCGCGCGGCCATCTCTCCGGGTTGCTCCTGTGTGTTCGGGAACAGCGTCGCGGCGGGTCCGCCGGCACCGACGAACGTCAGCCGGCCCGGCATCGGAACTCCCTCCGGCCCGACGATGGAGAAGCGCACCAGAGCGCTCGGAGCGTCGCCGGCGAGTCGCGCCACCGCGGCTCCTGGAGCCTGCTCGACTTGAACCGGTGAAAACGCACGGCTCGCCCGTGCAAGTAGGGCTGCCGCCGCCAGCGCGGTCAGCGTGCGCGCGAAGTAGGAGTTCATCGCGCACATTCTGCCCTCGCGCCCCCGCCGCCCGCTTGCACAGCGTCGCGCCTGACCCGGCGCCGCGGCGCCATGAACGCTTGTCGCCGTGCGGCCGTATAATCATGCGCAGCCTCGGTGCCCCCCACCCGAGGCGAGAACGGTCGGCAGCACATGGCGCGCACCCGCTTCGAGTGGACCTTGATTGCGCTCTCCTTCGCGGGGGGCTGTTGGGGCACTTGGTTCGCGCTGACCAAGGTCGATCCTGTTCCCCGTTCCGCGCCTGCGGGCCGCTCGCCGGCACCCGCGCCCGCAACCGCTCCAGATCCACAGCCCAGCGAGGACTCGGCCGTGCCTCCGCAGCCCGTCGCCGCGCCGACGGCTACGGCGACTGAGGCAGCGTCGCAGGTCACGCGTGGCGAGCGGCTCCAGCGCTCCGCCTTGGCAGAGTGGGAGAAGCTGAAGGAGCGCGCGGGCGAATCGCGGTGGAAGCGGGAACTCACCGAAGGCGTGGGTGGCACCGCGGAGAAGCTCTGGTCCGGTGTTCGGGGCGCATTGGGGGCGGGTCCGAACAAGACCACGCCCGAGGCTGCTCCCGCGAGTTCGCCCACGGCCCCTGACGAGTCGAAGGCACCCCCGGATTCGGCTCCCCCCGAGCCACAACCGCCGACAAGCCAAATTGGCAATGAGGGCCGCCAAAATGGCGCCAAGCAGCGTCTGGGTAGCCTGCTAAGGCGGTTTTTTGGGCTAGCGGGCGCTCGTTGAGCAGGGGCACGGAGCTTGCCTGAGGCGGTGCAAGACCCGCCAGGAGTTCCAGCCCATGCAGACCCCTTTCACCAACCGCACGCAGGCCGTCCTCGAACAAGCGCAGCAATCCGCGCTCGCGGCGGGCCACCCCGAGTTCACCCCGCTGCACCTCGCCGCGGCCCTGCTATCGGACCCTGCCGGTGTCACCGGCGCGCTGCTGCACAAGCTCGAAGTCGATCCGAAGGTGCTGCACGGCGAGATCAGCACGCTGCTCGAGAAGATGCCGCGCACGAGCGGCGGGCAGGTCGGTGCGTCGCGCGCGCTCGTCGAGACGCTGAACGAGGCAGGCGCTGTCGTGAAGAAGCTCGGCGACGAGTACGTCTCGACCGAACACCTGCTGCTCGCGCTGGCGCGCAAGGGCGGCTCGGAGATCCAAAGTCTGTTCCGGGCCCGCAAGCTCGCCCCCGAACGGATCGAGGCTGCACTGGCCGCCGTGCGCGGAGATCGCAAGGTGACCAGCCCGGATCCGGAGTCGACCTTCGAGGCGCTGAAGAAGTATGCGCGCGATCTGACCGCGGATGCGCGCGCCGCCAAGCTCGATCCGGTCATCGGCCGCGACGACGAGATCCGCCGCGTGATGCAAGTGCTGTCCCGGCGGCGCAAGAACAACCCGGTCCTGATCGGTGATCCGGGAGTCGGCAAGACCGCGATCGTCGAGGGGCTGGCCAACCGCATCGTCGCGGGCGACGTGCCCGAAGGCCTCAAGGGCAAGACCGTGATGGCGCTCGATCTGGGTGCTCTGCTCGCCGGAGCGAAGTATCGCGGCGAGTTCGAGGAGCGCCTGAAGTCCGTGCTGCAGGAGATCTCGCAAGCCGCGGGCAACATCGTGCTGTTCATCGACGAGTTGCACACGCTCGTCGGTGCCGGCGGTGCCGAAGGCGCCGTGGATGCGGCCAACATGCTCAAGCCGGCTCTCGCGCGCGGCGAGCTGCACTGCATCGGCGCGACGACCGTGCAGGAATACCGCAAGTACATCGAGAAGGACAAGGCGCTCGAACGGCGCTTCCTGCCGGTGCAGGTCGGCGAACCCAGTGTCGAGGACACGATCGCGATCCTGCGCGGGCTCAAGGAACGCTATGAAGTCCACTACGGGGTGCGCATCCTCGACGAGGCGCTGGTGCAGGCCGCCCGACTGTCCGATCGACACATCACGGAACGCTTCCTGCCCGACAAGGCCATCGACTGCGTGGACGAGTCGGCGGCCCAACTGAGACTGGCCATCGACTCGCTGCCGCCGGAACTCGACGACATCGAGCGCAAGGCGCGCCAGCTCGAGATCGAGCGCGGCGCGATCCAGAAGGATCCGTCAGCGGGCGATCAGCGCCGCTTGACCGAGATCGCGGCGGAACTCGCGGAACTCAACGAGCGCCGCAGCGCGCTGCGCGCGCGCTGGGAGAACGAGAAGCGCCTGATCACGAGCTTGCGGGCCGGCAAGACGCTCGTCGAAAGCCTGCGCGCGGAAGCCGAGCGGAAGGAACGCGAGCTCGACTACGCGCGCGTCGGACAGATCCGTTACGGAGAACTGCCGAAGGCGCAGAAGGAGATCGAAGAGAACGAAGCGCTGCTGCGCGAGCTCCAGAAGGGCGGAGCGTTGCTTCCCGAGGTCGTCGACGCCGAGTCGATCGCCGGTGTGATCAGTCGCTGGACGGGCATCCCCGCCTCCCGCCTGCTCGAAACCGAGCGCTCCAAGCTCATGCACATGGAAGAGCGCCTCGGAGAGCGTGTGGTGGGTCAGGACCACGCGCTCGCGGCGATCGCGGAGTGCGTCCGGCGCGCCCGCGCCGGCCTGCAGGAGACGAGTCGCCCGCTCGGTTCCTTCCTGATGCTCGGTCCGACCGGTGTCGGAAAGACCGAGACCGCCAAGGCGCTGGCCGAGTTCCTGTTCGACGACGAGCAGGCGATCGTGCGCCTCGACATGAGCGAGTACATGGAAAAGCACGCGGTCTCGCGCATGATCGGCGCGCCGCCAGGCTATGTCGGCTACGACGAGGGAGGCGCGCTGACCGAGGCCGTCCGGCGCAAGCCGCACTCGGTCGTGCTGCTCGACGAGGTCGAGAAGGCGCACCCCGATGTGTTCAACGTGCTGCTGCAGATCCTCGACGACGGCCGCCTCACCGACGGCAAGGGCAACGTGGTCGACTTCACGCAGACCCTCGTGCTGATGACGAGCAATCTGCGCGCACAGGAGCAGTTGCGCGAGTTCTTCCGTCCGGAATTCCTCAACCGGCTCGACGAGGTCCTGCTGTTCAAGAAGCTGGAGCAGGACCAGATCGCGAAGATCGTCGACGTGCAGCTTGCGCGCGTGGCGAAGCACCTGGCCGAACAGGAGATCGGACTCGAGCTCAGCACTCTCGCCAAGGACCGGCTGTCGGCCGAGGGCTGGGACGAGGAGTACGGCGCGCGACCGCTCAAGCGCGCGATCCAGCGGCGTGTGCAGAACCTGCTGGCCGAGGCGATCTTGTCGGGCAAGCTCGGTCGCGGCCAACTCGCCTACGTCGACCACCGCGCCGGCAACTTCACGCTGGAGGTGCGCGACGGCAACGGACAGTCGGCGGGCAGCTGGGGACGCAAGACCATCAGCACTGGAAGCTGAATCCGCGCCTGGGCACCCGGGAACGGGGCTTCTCGAAACCGTGCAGCTGGATCGCGGTTGAAGGGTGTCGCCTTCACGGCGACCCGCTAGGCTGACGTCCGTCCTTCGCAGTCCCACAACTCGAATCGGTTCTCCTCATGCTGCGCTCCTTCCTCGCGTGTTCCACGCTGCTCTTCGTTCCCGGACACACGCTCGCCACCAAGTACGTGGCCGAGACGAAGTACACGGTCGAGTCCAAGTTCGAACTGGCGCTCGAGACGACCGAGATGACGGTGGAGCGTGACGGCGAGCCGATGGAGCCGCGCGGCGGAGGCGGAGGCTCCACCGTCAAGCGGCACTCGGTATGGACGGACCAGGTGATCACGGCGGTCGACGGCAAGCCGACCAAGCTGCGTCGATCCTTCGAAGGACTCGAGCAGACCACCACGACGAAGACCGGCGAGTCCGAGCGCGAAGTCTCGGCGGACACTCCGCTGCTCGGGCTCATGCTGGAACTGGAACTCGACGAGGCAGGCAAGATCGGCGTCACCGTGATCGACGGGAGCGCGCCGAGCGAGGCGACGCTGCTCGAAGGGCACGTCCTCGCGCTGCAACCCGACGCGCTGCTGCCCGCGGAACCCACCGAGGAAGGTGCGAGCTGGGACCTCGACCAGGAAGCCATCCGCACGGTGCTCGGCGTCGACCTGCAGCAGAAGCTGTTCGTCAGGCCGCAGGCCGGTGAGGCGGGCGCCGAAGGAGGCGGCGCACGCGGCAACCGCGGAGGAGGCGGCGGTCGCGGCAATCGCATCTTCGATCTCGCCGAGTGGAGCGGCGAGGCCAAGCTGCAGGGGGAAGAAGATGTCGACGGCGTCGCCTGCTGGGTCGTCGCGCTCGAGATCAAGGGCAAGGGCGAGCTGCCGGCGCCTGAGATGCGAGCCGGTGGTCGCCGCGGTGAGTGGCTCTCAGCCACCGCCCTGGCGCGCGGAAATCCCTTCGAAATCGAGCTCGCGGGCGACTTGAAGTTCGCGAAGGCCGAGCATCGACCGGTCGCACTCGAATTGACCGGAAGTGCGCGGCTCGAGTCCAACATGGAAAGTACGCGGCAGGAATCGACGCTGCGCATCCATTCGGTGCAGGAAGGCACGCTCGAGTACTCGATCAGGGTCTCGCCCGCCGCTGCGGCCAAGGAAGACGCGAAGTAGCCGCGCTGCCGAGGGTCAGCGCAACAGCAGCATCGCGTCACCGTAGCTGTAGAACCGATAGCCGCTCTCGATCGCCTCGGCGTACAACCGCAAGATGCGCTCGCGTCCCGCGAGTGCGCTGACCAGCATCAGGAGCGTGCTGCGCGGCAGGTGGAAGTTCGTCAGCAGCGCATCGACCACGCGCAACTCCCTTCCGGGATGCAAGAACAGCCGTGTCTCGCCCGCGCCCGCGGTGACTTCACCCGAGGGGCCGACACAGCTCTCGAGAACGCGCGCCGAAGTCGTGCCCACCGCCACGACGCGGCCGCCACGACCGCGAGCGGACGCGATCGCCGCGACTGTCGCGGCGGGCAGCACGTAGTTCTCGGCATGCATGCGATGCTCGCGCGGATCCTCGACCTGCACGGGCTGAAAAGTGCCCAGGCCGACGTGCAGCGTCACGGCCGCGCGGGCGATGTCCGCTGACTCCAATCGCGCGAGCAATTGAGGCGTGAAGTGCAAGCCCGCGGTGGGAGCCGCCACGGCGCCGACTTCGCGCGCATAGACCGTCTGGTAGCGCGCGCGGTCCTCTGCGCGCTGCTCCGCCGCGAGTTCCTCGGGGCGCGCGATGTACGGTGGCAGCGGCGGCCGACCATGGCGATCGAGCAGCGTCTCGGCATCGGCTCCGGCGGCCCGTGGATCCCGCAATTCCACGATCCAGGTCGGCTCTAGCGAGCCGTCGTCGGCCCGCCTTCGCTCGACGCAGCGCGCCTCGATGGCTCCCCCTTCCATCTGCAGCACGTCGTCCGGCCGCAAACGCTTCGCCGGTTGGGCCAGTGCCCTCCACAGGTTTGGCGCCTGCGGCAGCCGCTCCAACAACAGGAGTTCGACCGCGCCTCCACCCGGTCGCACTCCGAGCAGCCGGGCTTGACGAACGCGCGTGTCATTGACGACGAGCAGATCACCCGCACGCAGGAGCGTGGGCAAGTCCGCCACACGCAGGTGGGTGGTGCGATCCGCGCAGATTTCGTGCACCAGCAAGCGCGACGAGTCGCGCGGCTCGGCCGGCTGTTGCGCGATGCAGCGCGGCGGCAACTCGTAGTCGAAGTCGGAGAGCTTCAAGCCCGACTCCGCGATCTCAGGAGCTCGATGGCCAGCAAGACGAAGAACGGAACCGCCAATACGGGCCACAACCAACCAGGTTCCCGCCAGACCTGCTCGGCCCGCCAGGCCTCGAGCGGCCAGTAGGCGAGCGGGATGAGCACGATCAGCGTGCGCCAGGCGCGCGAGGAATCGAGACAGACGAAGGGCAGCACCCAAGCCAGGTACCACGGATGCAGTGTCGGCGCGAGGACGAGCCACGCGCCGATCAGCACGTAGCTCGCCTGTTCTGCTCGTGCGGTGTGCCGCCACTGGCGGAGAGCTAGCGCCAGGATGATCAGCGCAAGCAGGTACTTCGCGAGGCGGCGCGGATCGGTCGGTCCCTCGTCGAACTCGAACCAGCGGCCGAGCGGCCGCTCGACGAAGCGGTACACGAGGCTCGCCGCCTCCCACCGAAACCCGTATTCACCCAAGCCGCGCGCCAACCCGCCGAGCCCGCCGTGCAGTCCGAGCAGGGACAAGCAGGCCGCGAGGAAGCAGAGTCCCACGATCAGGACTCCCGCCCAGGTGCGGCGATCCGGCCACCACCCGCCGATCGGTTCCGAATCCCCGCGCCCGCGCGCGACCCAGGGCAGCGCGACCAGCGGGACGAGTTTCACCAGCGCTCCAGCGCAGACCAGGAGGAGCGCGCGAAGCCAGCCGCCGGCACCTCGCGCACTTGCGGCAAGTGCTCCGACCAGCAGGGCGATTCCCAGCGAGTCCAGGTGACCGGCACCGGCGAACTCGAGCGCGATCAACGGCGACCAGGCCCAGGCCAGGGCCCGCGCCGGCGCGAGCCCCCGTGCGCCGAGCAGGCGTAGGAGCCCGAAGAGAACGAAGGCGTCCGAGCAGCAGAACAGGACCCGCAAGGCGAGCTTGGCCGCCTCGCCATCGTGCACCTGTGGGCCGCCGACGGCCGTGACCGCGGCCGCGAAGGCGACCTGTGCGACCGGCGGGTAGATCGCGGACAGCTGCTGATTGTTCATCTGGCGGAACACTTCCGGCCAGACGGACCGCCACGCCGCCAGTTCTGCATCTGCCGGGGCGTGGGCGTAGGGCGAGATGCCTTCGCTCACCAACCCCCCTTCCCATACATAACGCCAGATGTCGTCGCTCGTCCCCGGGTCCGCGCAGAGCGCAATTGCACGGGTAACTACCCAGCCGATCCACAGCCAGCGCACTTGGATCGCGCCCCGATGGCCCAACTCGATCGCACACCACCAGGCGAGCCCCGCGCCGAGTATGCAGACCAGGTTCTCGCGGAGCGCGTTTGGGAGGGGGCCGAACCACGCCCGCGCGATCATGCAGGCCGCGATCACGGCCAGGCAGGACAGCGCGAGCGCCTTGCGTCCGCCGCGCGCCTCGCTCTTCCACTCTTCCGGTCTCTCACCCATGTCGGCAGGTTTCACGGCATGACCGTGAACGGCTCGCAGTGTTCAGGCGGGATGAACCCGAAGTCGGGGTTGGGAAAAGCACCCGAAAATCTGCATTCCTTCTCGAAGTACGGCGCGGTTGTGTCGTAAGGAGCTTCGGCAGTCATCCGCGCCCTGGGGGGGCCGCGAAGACAGCCAACTCCCCCTTCGGGGGGATGTCAATCGGGGGCGCCAGCCAGGGGACACTGCTGGCGCCCCCTTCTTTCTCTGCCGAGTGCTCCTTGGGCCAGCAGACTGGCCGGTTCCGGTTGAACCCCCTTGGAAACTGCGGCCTCCTCCATCCGCGGCTGCGGTCCGGCAGCGCGGATCGAGGGGGCCCCGCCCTTCCGAGACCCTGGTCTGGATGACTGCGCGTCCGCGAGCCGTAGTAGAGGGCCGCATCCGAGGACCGCAGCCGATGGGGTCCCCAAGTGCCGACGCGCAGCCAACCAGACCAAGGCCCCCTCTCGACCGCGCGCAGGCCCCAGCGCAGTTTGCACAGGTATTACCTGGTACGCGGGCTCCCGCACCCCGCTCGCACCGTCCAACGGTGCGGGCAATCGCAGTGATCCACGGCGACCATCGCCCTGCGCATCCGGTTCGATTGCCGCCCTAGGGTGGTCCGTTCTTGGGATGGGGAGGCTGTTGAGGCCTCCCCCTTCCTTTCTCCTCGAGCACCGCTCCCCTCGAGTGCGCAGTGCCGCAGGGCGGCGGCCCGTGCTCCGAGCGCCCTGACCCGCCCGATCAGGCCCTGGCTCGCTCCATCGGGCCTTGGCTCGCCCTATCAGGCCCTGGCTCGCCCTACCCTGACTCGCCCTATCAGTCCGTCAACCCTCCGATGGGCTGGCCCTGCGCTTCGAATTCGCGCAAGCGGGCCACGAGCGTCTCCGTCTCCCAGCCAAGGTAGGCGGCTGCGCGCGACTTGTTGAAGGAGCCGTTCTGCTTGCGCGTGCAAGTCAGAGCCATCAGCACGAGCTCGCGCTCCGCCTGGCGCGGGACGATGCGCTTGGACAAGTCGAGCCGGTGCCGCGCCGCGGCGCGGCCGAGTTCCTCCGCATCGACCACGCGCCCGGGATATAGAAGCGCAATGCGATAGAGGAACTGCTCGAGCTCGCGCAGGTTTCCAGGCCAGTCCTGTCGCCACAAGAGGGCCAGGCACGACTCGTCCAGGACAGGGGGAATCAGGCGTTCCTCGACCGCGAGCCCGTCTAGGATGCGCCGGACCAAGGCCGGAATCTCGTCACGCCTCTGTGCGAGCGCGGGCACCGCGATTTCGAGCCCGTCGAAATGATCGGACAGGCAGGGCAGCAGGGCTCCTGCCGCGACGTTCTCGCCGACCGACAGCGCGGACGTCGTGACCAGCCGCGGCGCGGATTCGAACCCATCCAGCTCGGCCTTGCCCAGCTCGTCGTGCAGGCGCCGTTGGACGGCAGGCGGCAGGCTCTCGACTCTCTCGATCAGCAGCGTGCCGCCGCGGGCGCGCCGCCAGAGTCCATCGCGGGTTCGCGAGCCGAACAGGCGCGACGCGGCCTGCTCCGCGGATGCAACGACGCCGTGCATGCGCAGGAGCGGAGCGCCGCGGGCCGCCTCGT
>Ga0194121_10006252_pt1 | contig 16021 bp, 14 predicted proteins | sample TA2MahCa50mmetaG_FD_148609 | JGI IMG/M metagenome (GOLD analysis project Ga0194121, IMG submission 148609) | Freshwater microbial communities from Lake Tanganyika, Tanzania - TA2015020 Mahale Deep Cast 50m | ecosystem: Environmental > Aquatic > Freshwater > Lake | place: Tanzania: Lake... | reverse complement strand
TTCACTTGACGGTTTTGCCGCTCTCCACCTCTATTTTTCGGGACCACCCTTCACGGAAGGGCCTTTTGGGCGTATTCTTCTCCAGATGGTACGAACTCTGTTGACCGTCATGTTCCTCGGCTTGTTCCCCGCCTCAACCGGCGGGACGACCGATGCACTCCAGGCGGTGCAGTTTTCCGTTGCGCCTCCGGCTCCGGTATTCAGTGTCGCAGGCAGACTTTCGGCATCCGGTGTCGTGATTCTGGACATCGAGAGCGGGCAGTCGGTGTATTCGCGTGATGCTCGCGTCCAGAGACCGATGGCGAGCCTCACGAAACTCATGACGGCTATTCTGATCGTGGAGAATCATGATCTCTCCGAGACTGTCACGGTTCCGAAGAGTGCCGAGTCCGCCGTGGGCAACAAAGTGTACCTGACCGCTGGGAAAAACTATCGCGTGGGAGATCTCCTCTCCGCTCTGCTGGTGAATTCCGCCAATGACGCTGCGATCACATTGGCACTCTTCCACAGTGGTTCTCTGCAGACGTTCGTCGAAGAGATGAATACCCGCGCGCTGCAGTTGGGTCTGAAGGGAACGTCATTCCAGAATCCCATTGGCCTCGATCATCCATCGCACTGGTCCACGCCGCGCGACATTGCATGGCTCACGGCATTCGCACTCCGCAACGCGGAGATTGAGAAGCGCATGGGCATGGCTGGCGCAACGATAGCAAGTCTGGACGGCACGGAGACCGTGCGCCTCTATCATACGAATGTCCTGATGCATGACCCGGCAATGGCAGCAGCGGAGGGTCCTACGGTTGTTGCAGGGAAAACGGGGACTACCGATGATGCCGGAGAATGTCTGGTCTCGGTGGTGGAGGAATCCGGTCACCGGTATGTCGTGGTACTCCTCGGTTCGCTGCAGCGGTACAAAGACATGGATGTGATCCTCGGTGATATGGCGACTGCCTTCCGTCCTTCGGCGATTCCCGTACAAGCCGCAGCGGAACATCCTTCCATTGCTTCGCACTGAATACTTTCCCACTGCGCATATACTTGCGATGCGCACGCACCGCGATTCCCTTTTTCTTTGGTACAATCCCCGTAATGCATTGCGATGAACGGCGTCACCCCCACTCATCACTGGCTCTCCGTTCGTGTGCGCGCTCTGTGTACCGGGATTTTGCTACTCTCTCTTTTCGTTCCTCCGTACGTTCCCAGCTCCGCACTGGCGCCTCCCGAGGAAGCAGTGGCCGATCAGCAGTTCTTCCTCGTTGAGGACGGCTTTCTGATGAAGTCCTCCACACTGACGCGTCAGGGTGCGCGCAGAGCCTACGCCAAGGGCACGATTCACATCGTGAAGGAAGGCGATAGTCTGGAACGCCTTTCACGGTGGTATCCGGTTTCCATCGAAACTATTCGCGTTGCGAACGGGCTGAAGGAAGGAGAGCCCATTCGTCCGGGGCAGGAGCTTTTGATCCTGCCTGTCGACGGCGTACTCCACACCGTCGGAAGAGGGCAGACACTGTCCAGGATTGCACAACTCTACGATGTCCCCCAGAGCGAGATCATGAAGCAGAATGATCTGAAGAGTGAGTTCATCATCGCCGGTCAGCAGATCATCATTCCTGGTGGCAAGCCGATTGTCGGCGAACCGACCAAGGTGGCGACGGCGGACAAGCCGCCCGAGAAGCCGGCTGAACCCGGCAAGAAGCCCTCCTCTGCTGCCGCATCGTCAAAGCCCGCTCCGGCCAAGCCTGCAGTGGTCACGCCTCCGAAGACGGCGTTCACGGATGCGCCGAGTGCCGGAGTCCTGCAGAAGCCCTGCGGAGCCTCGTGCTACATCACCCAGTACTTCAACGCGAAGCACTTCGCCCTGGACATGCAGGAGAAGGATGACGAAGGGAGGTTGGGTGGTCCCGTATTCGCCGCGGAGGACGGCACGATCATTCGTGCGGATTACGGCTGGAACGGCGGCTATGGCAACGTCATCGAAATCGATCACGGCAACGGCCTTGTGACACTCTACGGGCACAACAAGGAGCTCCATGTGGCACTTGGGGACAATGTGCAGCGTGGTCAGACCATCGCTTCCATGGGCAATACAGGTCTTGTCTACGGCAAGACGGGTATTCACGTGCATTTTGAGGTTCGCCTGAACGGCGTGAAGAAAAATCCGCTGCTGTATACCGAGTAATGTGTGCATCACCCGCCTCTTAGCTTCTGCAATTGTTCCTCAGCGTCTTCGTATCCAGGATCGACACGCAATGTTTGTTCCAGCGCATCGATCGCCTGCGCTCTGCTGCCCTGTAGTGCATGGGCGAGAGCGAGGTGGTACCACGCGGTTGCAGAGTACCTGTCGAGCTCTGTTGCGCGTTCCAGATGTTCTTTCGCACCGCTCACACTGCCGTTCTTCAGGAGCAGCATTCCCAGGTTTACGTGCGCACTCGGTATATGCGGTCCCAGTTGCGCCGCCTCTTCGAAGACTTTCAGCGCTTCAGCGTTTCTCCCCTGCGACAGCAGAAATTGTGCGACGGAGAAGTGCGGTGCCAGATCCTGCGTTCCAAATGCGCCATGCGCCCGCGCAGCATCCATGCCGGCAGCGAAGAGCTCCAGCGCTTTTGCTTCATTGCCAACCTCACGATACAGATTCCCCGCATTGGCGTGAGCCTGTGGCTGGCCTTTCTCCGCTGCCTTCAGGAAGGCTTCCAGTGCCTCCTCAGATCTTCCTGCCGAGCGGAGGGCTGCACCGAGGTTATTCCACACCAGAGGGTGCTCGTAGCCCGCTATGAGGGCATGTTGCATCAATGTCTCACTGGTATTCCACACCCATACCTGTCGGTACGTCAGCACTACGGAAGCACCCACGATCAGAACGCCGAGTACCACTATCGCCGCGCGCATCAGGGCATTGCGCGATGCGAGTGCCATACCAGTTGCTGTGACCCAGATACACACTCCGACACTTGCGAGATACACGTACCGGTTCGATGCGAAGAGAACGTACCCGTTCTTCGAGAACGTGAAGTATGCGGGTGAAACAATGATCACAAACCAGAGAGCGCACCATACCAGGAGCGGAGCACGCTTCCGGAATATCCACAGCAACACGGCGGCCAGGAATACGATGATGAGGGGCAGGAAAAATTCCGGCGATTCTATCACCACGGGAGTGTGCTGGGAGTAGATGGGGGAGAGGCCGACCGGCAGAAGGATTTTCTGCAGGAGAAACACGGTGCTCTTCGCGGCGAGCAGTGGAGATTTGCTTATCGGAATAGCCCATGCTGTAGCGGTTTTCCCAAAGAGCGCGATGGACCCGAAGACGATGCTCAGGAGAAAGTACGGCCAGTGTGCTCTGATACGCCGGGCATCGATCACTCGTCCTTCCCAGTGGTCGATGAGGAGCAGGATGAATGGCAGCACGACGATGGAGACCTTCGAGAGCAGACCGAGAAAGAATGCTCCGATGCTCAGACGATTACCTTTCATGTACAGGTGTATCGCGAGGAGAAAAAAGAACGCGCTGAGGAGATCTTTCCGGGCGCTTGCCCACAGCACCGCTTCACTGTTGACGGGATGCACGGCGAAGAGCAGTGCGGCGATGAGCCCGGTGAGTCGGTTCTTCGTCAGCCCCCCGATGATCAGGAGAAGGAGACATGCATTGGCACTGTGCAGGAGAAGATTGGAGAGATGATAGATCCATGCTGCATTCCCTGCGATCAGCTGTTCTATCTGATAGGTCAGCAGTGTCAGCGGGATGTAGAGTTCCGGGTCGAAGGTTGTAAAACCACGCACCACATCGAAATTCTGCACCACGGGGTTCGCCGTAATGAGCATGGTGTCGTCCCAGTTCACCAGATCGTTTCCCAGCGAGGGGACATAGAGCACGGCGCAGATCACTGCGATACACCCAAAGCATTGCCTGTCGGAGAGGCGTTCCAGCACGGAGTCATGATACACACATCTCTCCGAAGCAGCGCTTTTAAAATAACTCTGTGACAGAAATGGCGATGTCTTCTTGTTTGTGTTTCGGACATTGCAACCCTCGCACAAAACGAAAAAAGCGGTTAGTATGCCGCACAATGATTCTCGCTTTCGTCTTCCTGATCGTCGGCCTCGGTGTCCTGGTAAAGGGTGCCGATTTCCTTGTGGACGGCGCCGCTTCACTTGCCAAGCGCGTGGGGGTCTCGGATCTGACGATCGGCCTCACCGTCGTCGCATTCGGTACATCGATGCCGGAGCTGGTGGTGAATGTGACCAGCAGCCTTTCCGGTGCCACGGAGATCGCCATCGGCAACGTGGTCGGAAGCAATATCGCGAATATTCTCCTGATTCTCGGCGTTTCCTCTTGCATCACCTCTATCGCCGTACAGACATCTACGGTCTGGAAGGAAATCCCGTTCGCTCTCCTGGCATCCGTCGTTCTGCTCTTCATGGCGAACGACACGCTCCTCGATGGGTATGGAGTAGCGGAACTCAGCCGCTCCGAAGGGTGCACGTTGATCGCATTTTTCTTCATCTTTTTGTGGTACATCGCGGCCATGCGCAAGGCGGATCCTGCCTCAGAGGACGAGGGCATCCGCGTCCGCGGTTTCTGGTCTTCGTGCGGCTTCGTGCTTGCGGGTCTTGCGCTCTTGGTCGGCGGCGGCAAGCTGACCGTGGACGGAGCAGTGACCATCGCCGCAGCACTCGGCATCTCGCAGGCACTCGTCGGTCTCACCATCGTCGCCGTCGGTACATCGTTGCCGGAATTAGCCACGTCCGTCGTGGCTGCCAGAAAAGGCCGGGCAGACATCGCGGTCGGCAATATCGTCGGCAGCAATATCTTCAATATTTTCTGGATCCTCGGTGTGAGCTCTGTCATTGCGCCGCTGCCGTTCCGGCCGGAGATGAATGTGGATTTGCTCGTGACGGTGGCGGCAACGCTGCTACTGTTCTTTGCCGTACACACGGGTTTCGTCCACCGTCGTCTCCTCTTCTGGAAGCAGAGGCAGAACCATGTCATCGAACGTCTCGACGGCATCATGATGCTCGCGGCGTATGCGGCATACGTTGCGTATTTGGCGTGGCGGGGCTGACGGGACTTGAACCCGCGACCTTCCGCGTGACAGGCGGACGCTCTAACCAACTGAGCTACAACCCCTTTTTCTCGACACCAAGAAACACTGTCACCGCTCACCACCGTTTCCAGATGTCAGGGGAACGCTACCAGTATTTTCAGCATGAAACAACGAAATACCTGTCAGAAAATCCCTGCTGCGATGCTTTTTTGACTGTAAAAATCTGTTTATGAAGGTCTCAATGGACTAACGGTCTACGAGAATATCTCGTCTTCCTCCGTGACCGAGGATCTTGTCCCACATACCTTCCACACTTGCGTGAGGGGAATGATTGAGCGGATGTACAAGCGATACATCTGCCGGAATACAAGGCTCTAAGAACCCGGTATAGCAGAGCTTTTCTCGTAGTATTCTCTAATTATATTATAATATATTTATTTAAATAGTCAAAATATTTCTGACACATTCACATAATTTTCATACGGATTTAGTATTTCAAATAGCCAAAAAGAGAATCATTTACTTTATTTCTTCTTATTGCAAAGATACATTTATTTCTATGACGCGTCTTACTATTCCTGAGGCAAAGATTGCATTTTTCGATGCGACGGAGCTGAGTTGCGACGTTCAGGTCAGCGGACCGCCGCAGGAGGTGATGCATTTTCTCTGGAGGCATCTTGAGCTTTTGCAGATACCTGATGTGGCGAGTGCCGAGGAGTTGCAGGCGTATATTCCGGAGTCGCTTCACCTGCGTGCTGCATTTTTTCTGGAGCGAACGCAGTTGCTGCGTGCTCTTCATGAGCATCCGCATCTCATCACTGCATTGGAGAAAGATCATCAGGGTTTTCAGAGGCAGACGTTGCAGGAGTGGGCTCCGCGCCAGCCCGTTGTCTCCAGTCCGGGGGAGGCGATGATCGCCGGAAGAAACGCTGTTTCCCGTGCCATATGGCAAATGCAGGAGCTGACGCTCCTGCAGTGCCTGAAGTCTGTACAGCACCTCTGAGCTTACGCAGATCTCTGAAAAGCGGTGAATTCACCTTGCGAGTCGCGCACATTGCGTTGCAATATTTCCGTCTTTTTCGCTGCAGTATCGATTCGCTGCAACCGAGCATCGATGGTGAAAATATTTGCGCGGATTTCCGCCGCAAGCTCATCGGGGAGACCATCATTCGTTTCGAGCATACCTTCGAGATCATCGGTGATGCGGCGGAGAACACTCGGCGCGCGACCGTCATTCAGTGCTCCACCGAAGTCCGGCGAGCCCAAGATGTTTTCGGCGATAGCAAATAGAGCACGCGCACTCGTGACCACATTGGGAATAGCTTCAGCCTCCTCTAGGAGGTCCTGAGCGGCGTCGATGTCTGGATTGCGACTTTCAGCCATGGAAGTAGGGGTAGGTAGTAAATATAATTATAAAATAATATTTTATATTATGCAAGTATTAATTTAACAACATATAATCATCTGAATTGGCATTTTAAGCACTTTGCCATATCTCTATTCGTTCGGCTTTGCCATTGTTGCATTTTTCCCTATGCTCCGCGCATGGCTCTTCATAATGCGAATGTCACCGGGGCAGTATTCCGGGCGTGCTCTTCCATGAGAATGAGTGATGTTTTGATTCCAAGGGAGGTGGAGGATCACATTGCAGCACAGGTCATTGCGTGTCGGCCTGAGAGTGATGCAAGAATGTATGAGCTCATTCAGGATGCGTTGAGCGCAGCCCGGGAAGTTCTTGTGAATGGGTCCGATTATCGACAGAGAGCGGATGCGAAAGCAGACGTGACTGCTGCTCTTAGAGCCTTTGTGACGCAAGCAACATCGGCACACTCGACAGAAGCTACCGCGTGATCGTCTTCACAGTGCTGGTTTCTTTCCCGCGAAGCCCGCAGATTTTTCGTACGCATCTGCAACCCTCAACACAGTTTCTTCGCCCCACTGCGGCCCCATGATCTGCAGACCGAGAGGCATGCTGTTCTTCGCAAAACCACACGGCACCGAGAGGGCCGGAATGCCGGCCATGACCTGCGGGCTGAGGAAAATATCCTCGAGGTACATAGCGACGGGATCGGATTCATGCGCGCCGACGGTGAATGCTGTGCCGGGAGTGACCGGTGCGATGATGACGTCGACAGTCTTGTACGCCTCCGCAAAATCACGGGAGATCAGCGTGCGTACTTTCTGCGCCTGGCGGTAGTAGGCGTCGTAGTATCCTGCGGAGAGGGCGTACGTTCCTATCATGATGCGGCGCTTCACTTCATTGCCGAAGCCTTCGCTGCGGGCTCTGTGATAGTAATCGACCAGGTTCTCTGCATTCTTCACCGTGTGTCCGTAGCGTATGCCGTCGTAGCGGGCCATGTTGGAGCTCACTTCGCAGGGGCAGAGCACGTAGTAGCACGGTGTTGCGTATGCCGTGTGCGGGAGCGAGATATCAACGATGGTCGCACCGAGTTTTTTGAAAACGTCTGCTGCATTCATCACCGATGCACGGATTTCTTCGTTCATGCCGTCCGCGAAGTACTCCTTCGGAAGACCGATCTTCATTCCCTTCACGTTTCCGGTCAGTGCCTTCGTGTAATCGGGAACAGGTTTCTTTCCGGTTGTTCCGTCCAGAGGGTCGGCTCCCGCTATCGCCTGGAGAACAATTGCAAGGTCCTCGACGTTCTTACACATCGGGCCGATGGTATCCAGACTACTCGCCATGCTCATGACGCCGTACCGGCTGGTGCGGCCGTAGGTCGGGCGGATACCGGTGAGGCCACAGAACGCTGCGGGTTGCCGGATGGAGCCGCCGGTATCGGTGCCGAGAGCGAAGATACATTCATCGGCGGCGACGGCTGCGGCGCTTCCGCCGGATGATCCTCCTGCCACTCTCTTGGTGTCCCACGGGTTCCGTGTAACGCCGTAACAGGATGTTTCCGTGGAAGCACCCATGGTGAATTCGTCGGTGTTCGTCTTTCCGATGGAGATGGCTCCGGCGGCCTTCAGTCGCTTGGTTGTCGTGGAGTCAAACGGAGGCACGTAATCTTTGCTTCGTAGCACGTTGCTGCAGGCTGTGGTGGGTACGCCTTCTTCGCAGTAGACGTCCTTGGCCAGATAAGGGATTCCTGCAAGCGGTGAAGAAAACTTTCCTTCCGAATCTATTTTTTTGGCTTCTAATAGGGCTCTGTCAAAATTCCTATACACGACGGCATTCAGTGCGCCATCCACCTTCTCTATGCGTTCCAGGCATGAGCGCGTCAGTTCCTCGCAGGAAATTTCTTTTTTCCGGAGTTTTTCGTGGGCCTCTGTGATTGTGAGTGCGTGGAGCGACATGAGAGTTGATAGGTGGTCAGAAGCGTCGTTATTCGTTCCTAGTGATTCGTGATCCGTATCACGAATCACCGATCACGAGTCACGTACTTCCGTGGGCGGACGGCGTCTGAATTTGGTGATCGATGATGGGCAGCGGGCTTGTGGCAAGCAACGCATCGGGCTGGACGTTGTCCGTGCGTATACGGTCCTCGCGGAAGATGCTTTCGAGTCCGGTGATCTGTGCGGTAGCTTCGGCGCTCTTCGTATTCACTTTCTGCAGCGCATCGATGTATGTGAGAATCGCCGACAGTTCTTTCGCAAATTTCTCCTCTTCCCCTTCTTTCAGGTTCAGACGTGCAAGTTTTGCGATGTGCCGGACTTGGTCAGCGGTCAGAGCGGTCATGATGGGTGGAGTGTAGTGGAGAACGGCAGAATACTTAAGAATAATGAATGCAGAATGAAGAATAATGAACTCCGTGTTATTCATGCAGAAAACTGTAGTATTGTGGGCATATTCGTCATTCATACTTCCGAATTCTTCCATCTGCATTCGCATGCATCTCTCCCGTTTGCGCGGGCGCAAAGTCAATGAGTTGGTCCTGAGCAAGGGCGAGCGCTGGAACGGTAAAACCATGACGATCCGGTTCATCATGGGGCACCCCAAAAACCTCTCTGCTCCGCCCAAGCCGGGGGCTTTCTACCTTGGCACGTTCGCTTCTTCAAGACTGGATGCATCCGCAGTGAAGAGAAACCGGATGCGGAGGCGTTGCAGGGAAGCGTTGCGTCTCAGTCTTGCCCAGTGCGTAGGCCTGCCTGCCGTGCAGGTGCTGATGACGCCGAGGCCAGCCAGTATGACCTGTGATTTTGCCGATATAGCGGCAGATGCCGGCATGTTTCTCGCCCTTCTGAAGCGCAGGGGGTGATCTTCGTGTATGGTAGTGCGGATCTCCGAAATCTTCCGATTTCCCTATGTCTGATGCGTCTGTAAGAAAAGGTTCCTTTCTCCAGTTTGCGATTATCTTTGCGCTTGTCTACATGCTCACACAGTCGGGCATGCGGTGGCTGATGCCGGAGAAATTTGCCGATGAGAGCGCGGTATCGAAAGATATTGTCCTCTCCGCAGAGGATGCAACGGTCAAAGGTCAGCACCATCCCATTCTCGTCCTGGAGAATCACACGGATACGTCACTGCCCCTGAACGATCGCTGCCCCATGCCGCCGGTCGTCATCAGACAGATTGCAGCCGATGGTACGAAGACCGAGCTTCTGACAAAGGAAAACGCAGTGCCATGCGTACCGCCTCCTGCTGCACTCACCCCGGGTGCAAGCGTGAAATTCGATCTTGCCCCATGGAAGTACTCACTCTTTTCGGAGTACGGAAACTACGAAGCGGAGCTCGTTCTTCCCGCAGGATTCTCCGCAGGCAGCGGGACGGTGATCGCCGCATTCTCCATCTACGAGCCGGGTGTGAGTACGCAGCTTTTCCGGACGTTTGTGACGAAGCCGCTTCTGAATCTCTTCATATTCATTGCATCGCTCCTGCCCGGTCATAACCTCGCCATTGCCATCATTCTCGTCACCATTCTCGTGAAGCTCATTCTGTACGTTCCGACGCAGCATGCACTCGAAGGACAGCGGAAGATGCAGGCGGTGCAGCCGAAGATGGATGAGATCCGCAGGAAGTACAAGGATGATCCCAAGAAGCAGCAGGAGGAAACCATGAAGCTCTGGAAGGAGAGCAAGGTGAATCCCATGCAGTCCTGCCTGCCGATGCTCGTGCAGTTTCCCATCCTCATCGGGCTCTTCTACACCGTCCGCGACGGCTCCGTTCTGGCACTGTCGAAGCATCTGCTCTATCCGCCGTACCAGCACCTCACATGGGCCTTCGGTACCAGCTTCTTCGGTCTCGATTTGCTTGTGCCGGAAGTGTACTTCTTTCCCATTGCACTGGTCGCTTTGCAGTTCTTCCAGATGAAACTCAGCTTTGCCATTGCCAAGAAAAAGAGGAGCGCGAAAGACGAAGGAAAACCGGAGAAGAAGAAGGAAGAGGGCATGTCCCAGCAGGAGATTCAGCAGAAAGTCATGCTCTACGCGCTGCCGCTGATGATCGGGTTCTTCGCGCTGCAATTCCCTGCAGCAGTTTCACTCTACTGGGGTGTTTCCACGCTGTTTGGCATAGGCCAGCAGCTGGTGGTGAATCGAAAGGCTTTATCCTGATTGCACTTTTTCCGGTTGTCATGAGAGTGCTGCGGACATGGCCAATTCCCTATCATGGGAAGTTGCTTGCGGAGTGTTTCTTCGGTGTATTACGCTGCGATCATATGCACAGAGCCGAGCATTACGTCGTTCTGGAGTCCGATGAGGCGGGACGCCGCGCCGTCTTGCGTCGCGAAGTCTCCGATGACGCTATCTTAATCGGAGGCCCCTTTGATTCGCGTTGGACAGATGAAGTTCGAGAGCACATTCGCGGTTTACAATACCCGCTGTCCATGGATCCCCAGGCAGCTGCCTCTTACTGCACACGGTCATTACGAGAGGTTGAAGGACTTCTCGAAGGAAAATGAACTCTCAGGTCACCGATGCCTGATAGATGCTTTCGATGCAATCGTTCAGCGCTTTCGTAAACTCTGCATCAGACTGGTCTGCTCGGAGATTTTCGACGAGCGCCCTGGAGAAGCTGGCGGTCATTCCCAGGTTCTTACCGAGTCTCCTGTTCGCTTCTTCACAGCTGTATCCGCCGGACAGCGCGACAACGCGCAGGACGTTCGGGTGACGGATCAGCGCTTCATAGAAGCCCGCTTCTTCGGGCAGGGAGAGCTTCAGCATCACCATGGTTTTCTTGGGCAGTGCATCCAGGCGCTTGAGGAGCTCATCACGCAGAATAGCCTCGCTTGCAGCCTTGTCCGGCGATTTGATATTCACCTCCGGTTCCAGAATCGGCATCAGACCCACAGCGAGAATCTTGTCGCCGATTTCAAACTGCTGCGCAACGACCGCAGCGATGCCTTTCTCATTTGCAGTATTGATCACGGAGCGCATCTTGGTGCCGAAAACGCCGTGCTGGACGGCGCTTGCAAGTAGGGGATCGAGCTTTGTCATCGGCTTCATCAGCTGTACGCCCTCACTCTCCTCGGCGAGGCCTTCATCCACTTTCACAAACGGGACGATGTTTTTCTCCTCCCACAGGTACCGAGCCGTCGGCAGGCCTTCCACAACGCTGTTCATGGTTCTCTCGAAGAGAATGGCGCCGGAGATGCGCTTGTCGAAGGCGGAGTTCACGATGATGCGCGTGCGCATTTGATGCATCAACTCGAACATCTTTTCCTTATCATCCCCCCAAGCATTTTCCTGGATGCCATAGGCAGCAAGTGCTTTCGGCGTGCTGCCGCCGCTCTGGTCGAGCGCGGCGATGAAACCAGGTCCTGCGATGCGTCGCTTCGCGGCTTCGAATCCGGCGGGTTCTTTCAGGGAGGGGGAAGAGGGAGACATAGATGAGTATGTGAAAATGAGTGCCCGTACCCTACCACGTGTTCTCCGTTGCTTCTACACCGCACTATTCGACTCCTCGGATGACATCTTTCCAGGCATGTCGCTGGCCCTCTGTGAGCATATAAGGATATTAAGCATCTTATTATTACATATGTCAAAATATGCCAATTCCGTGCTTAATTGTTGTTTCATTGACATTTTACAAAAAATATATAGAGTGTTTAAGCTCTTTCACAGCTTCCATTGAGCCGGACACGGAGTTCGCCGAAGGCGGATTGCGTGGCCGGTTCAGGACGTGGTCGGCGGCGAGGATGCCGTTACGAGCGTTCGGAGGAAACCGGTTGGCTCATTGCGAAAGGAAGAGCCATGTTGGTACTTGGACGAAGGGTGAGGCAGTGGGTCCAGGTTGGTGATGACATCTACATCACCATTCATCGGATCCAGGGAGACAAGGTCCGTATCGGCATCTTCGCGCCGCAGGGCGTCAAGATCCTGCGGACGGAGTTGATCCAGCGCTCGTGTCATGCCCGCGAGGGCTCCACGGGTGGTCAGCTGGTGCTGACCCGAAGGGAGAACGAGGCGATTCGCATCGGCGCTCACATCACCATCACGGTGGTGAAGGTCAGCCGTCGGCGGGTCCGTCTCGGATTCGAGGCTCCGAAGAAGGTCGCGATCCGTCGGGTTGAAAGCCCGGCGATCCTCGTCTGACCTTCCCCGCACCCTCAACACGCGCACCAGAAATGGTGCGTTACCAACCCTCTGTTGCGTTCTTCGGAATGCAACAAAGCCCGGTGGCAGCTAGCGTGCTGCTGCCGGGTTCTTTTTTATCTATTCTTAGCGATTTCTTAGCATTTCTCTGTTCAGATTCCGGCGTCGTATGCATACTCAGGGTGTTCCTGCGTGCAGGAGCATCTGCTCTTTACCATTGCCGTCCGCTGATCGCAGTGTCCGTCGTACGTCGGATAGCGTGATCGGCGGACAGCGTGTCCGCTCCGTTTCGGGCCCCTACCAGAGGGGTACGGTGCCAGTGAAGGAGGCTCAGTCATGCTGGTGCTCAGTCGGAAAGTCGGAGAGTGGATCCAGCTCGGTGAGATCTGGATCCGGATCTGTGCTCTGCGCGGCAACGAGGTGATCTTGGGGTTTCTTGCTAGGAAGGCAATCCCCATCCACCGCGAGGAGGTCTTCGACCGTATCGCTGAGAGTGGCGGCACACTCGTGCCGAACTCCGGCGGATCCGGTACGGGGTTCCTCCTCATCCATCGCGAGATGGATCAGCGTGTTCTGATCGGTGACAACACCGACCCGGACGAGTGCTGGTCCGTGATGGTGGTGGAGGTCCGAGGCGACAAGGTCCGCCTCGGTCTGCGGGCTCCCCGCGAGGTGACCATCCACCGCGCAGAGGTTGCCTACTGCTGTTTTCTCGAAGACCTTAAGACGGCAGGAATCGCTTCACAGAGCGAAGAAGGCCGTCGGAGGCTGCGGGAGACGTTCCCAGAGCGTCTCCGCACGGAGATGGCATGGTGAAGGGATCACCGGCGTTCCATGGATGGAACGCCGGTCCTTTTATGTGCGCGCCCGCTGCAATCGCGCTATCCTCCCGATGATGCCCCTGCGTCTCTACAACACCCTGACCAAGAAGGAGGAAATCTTTTCTCCGATCAAGAAGGAGATCGTCACCATGTACACATGCGGTCCGACGGTCTACGGGCGACCCCACATCGGCAACTATTCCAGTTTTCTCATGGCGGATCTTCTCCGCAGGTGGTTGGAAGCCGGACACGGACTCACCGTGACGCACGTCAAAAATATTACGGACGTCGGACACCTCGTCGCCGATGCGGACCAGGGAGAGGACAAAGTGGAAAAGGAAGCGCGCCGGATTGCGGGTGCGCAGGGGAGGACGGAGATCACCGCAGCGGATGTCATCGGTGTCGCGCGCAACTATGAGTCGGAGTATCTCGCAGACGAACATGAGCTCAACTTTCTCGAACCCGCATATCGGCCGCGTGCATCGGAGTTTATACCAAGAATGAGGGAAATGATTACGGCTCTAATTAGCCAAAAAAATGCCTATGTGACCGAAGACGGAATCTATTTTTCCGTTACGAGCAAAACACCGACGCCGTACGGGACACTCTCCGGTAATACACTCGACAATCTTTCCGCCGGTGCGCGTGTCGACGTGCGCGAGGACAAGAAACACCCGGCAGACTTCGCACTCTGGAAATTCTGTGTCGGCATGAATGAGAAGCATCTGCTCCGGTGGGAGTCCCCGGAAAATCCCGGAGGGAAAAAATTTCCCGAGGGCTTTCCGGGCTGGCACATCGAGTGCAGTGCGATGAGCTCCTCCTTATTGGGGGACCAGATCGATATTCACACGGGCGGCGAGGACAATATTTTTCCGCATCACGAATGCGAAATCGCGCAGTCAGAGTCTGTGACGGGCAAGAAGCCCTTTGTGCACCTCTGGCTGCATAGGAGGCGTATCCAGATGGGGGAAGAGAAAATGTCAAAGAGTATTGGCAATGTGTTGAATCTCTCAGACATTATTGCCATGGGATACGATCCCATGGACCTGCGTTACTACCTTCTTTCCGTTCATTACCGCACGAATTTGAAGTTTACGGAGAAGGGACTCGATGACGCACGGAAGGCACGTACGAAGATTGCGGAGTGGATGGGGGAGGTGGAGGACTCAGAGGACTCAGAGGACACGGAAGAGTGGAAGCAAAAATTTTCTGAGGCGATGGATAGTGATCTGAATACCCCCGAGGCGCTTGCTGTGATCTTCCAGGCTATGGCGTGGTCGCGTACCAAAGGTTCGCTTGCTGCATGTAAGGATTTTATGGCTTTGGTTCGCCAAACATTCGGTTGTTTTGCCGCACAGCGTTCACAGGATATCCCGAAGGAAGTCGTCGCACTTCTCGCGGAACGTGAGGCTGCGCGGAAGGCGAAAAACTTCGGTGAGAGTGATCGCCTGCGAGATGCAATTGCCGCACGGGGATATGAGCTCAAAGACACTGCAGAGGGCCAGAAGGTGAGGAAGGTAGAGTACATGCACATTCATCCTGACGTCCGGTGAACTATTCTTGCTCTCCAAAATAACATTAAGCAATATAATTAAATTTTAACAAGTCTTTTTTTCCACCTCAAAATCATGCTGCGAGGGCCGTTTCTCTCAAGAATTCGTCTATGCATTTGGCAATTGGCCTTCATATTCGCAGAGATATGACCAAATGTTCCATCCCCCATGTGATGTAACAGATACCCCTTCACCGCGTTCTTCTGTATGCACGGATCAGTGCCTCCACCTTGCCTACCGGCAAATGGGACGCTTAAATACCGCTGATCCGCCTCTATGTGCCCATAGAGTCTGATCCGTGTACACGCTCCTTCACGTGCCGGCACCTTGCCTTTACCCCTCGACAAGCCCTTCGGGCTTGCTCGGGGCAAGCCTTCCTTATTGCTAGGTTTGCTGAAGACAAGTCATTCACACGGTTGTTCGTCCGCCTCAGGCGGACAGGACAGTATCCGTCGTGTTTTCTGTTTTGTGTTTTCTGCCCCACGCTTTCGATGTCGCTTGCGTACCCTCTTTATATATAAGGAGAGAGCATAGTCTCCCCCGCGCATAGCACTGAGAGAGAAGCATGGAACACAGAACCTCCTACATTGATTCACCACTCTGTACTTGTCCTCCTTATATAGGGCGATGAGTACGGTAGTTTCTTTCCTTCGTTTTTATTTCATTTTTATCCACCACATTACTATGGACTTTATTCGCATGAAGAAAGTCCTCGCAGGAATGTCGGTCGCTGCCCTCTCACTTGCACAAGTGGGAACGGTTCTCGCGGCATACAGCGACGTCCCTGCAGGAGCGTGGTTCGGTGATGCTGTCGGCGCCTTCACGGATGCCGGGTATCTCGATGCTACGCAAGCGCGGTTCCGCCCTGGCGACAACGCCAACCGCGCAGAATTCGTGAAGCTCGTGGTCGAGCTGAATGGAGGTATTCTCTCCACTCCGCCGGCTGTCCCGAGTTTCAACGATGTTTCTACGGGCGCTTGGTACTACGGGTACTTTGAGGAGGCAGGTAAGGAGGGTTGGGTTCGCGGCGACGGTGATTGCTACGGCAAGCACCCTTGCTGGGCCCGCCCCAGCGCGAACATCAACCGCGCTGAAGCTGCCGCTCTCATCGTTC
>Ga0194121_10006245_pt1 | contig 16033 bp, 18 predicted proteins | sample TA2MahCa50mmetaG_FD_148609 | JGI IMG/M metagenome (GOLD analysis project Ga0194121, IMG submission 148609) | Freshwater microbial communities from Lake Tanganyika, Tanzania - TA2015020 Mahale Deep Cast 50m | ecosystem: Environmental > Aquatic > Freshwater > Lake | place: Tanzania: Lake... | reverse complement strand
CGTGCCAGAGCTGATCCCAGGCATAGTCGCGCACGCCCGCGGCGCGCATGCCATCGAGGTAGCGCCGTAACAACTCGCGCTCGTGGGCGCGGCGCACCTCGAGCTGAAGACTCTGCGTGAAGTAGTAAGCGAGATCTTGGCCCGGCGAGGTCTTCGTGATCGACTGCCAATCGACGATCGCGAAGGGCGGTTGCGCGGGCTTCGCAGCGAAGAACATGTTCTCGAGGCGGAAGTCGGCGTGGCCGATCACCTGCGGCCCGCTGCACAGGCGCGTCAGGATCCCGCGCGTGCTCGGCCCGACGCGGTGGCCCCACTGCTTCACGCGCGCCGGGATCAGCGCCGCGAGCTCGTTCTCGAAGCGCGGCCAGCCGAACGCGAAGCCGGCCTCCATCCCCGCGATCTGCGCGTCGTTCCCGTGGCTCGTGATCCACGCGAAACGCGCGTCGCCGGTGCGCCCGAAGCTCCACGCGTGAAACGCGGCCATCGCGTCGACCACGATCTCGGCCTCCGCGAGATCGCTGCCCGCGACCTGGTCGCCGATGCGCCGATCGCCGATGTCCTCCAGCAACAACACGAAGTCCGAGCTCGTCGGAGCGCGGCCGGCGAAGAAGCAGCGCGGATGCGGCAACGGGGTCGCGGCGGCGAGCTCGCTGTAGAAGCGGACCTCGCGGCCGTACATGTCGTAGGTGTCGGCGACTGCGCGGTTCGAGGCGATGGGCGACGGGAACTTCGCGATCAGCGTGCGCGGCACGCTCGCGGCCTCTCCCGCGTACTCGAGCGCGACTCTCGCGACGACGCCGATCAGGCCGCCGCCCGCGCCGAGCGGCTTCGCGTCACAGCGCGCGACGTGCGTCGCCGAGCCGATCGCGCCGCTGCTGCGCAGCGCGTCGGTGAGCCAGGCAGCCGAGAGCGCTTCGGCGCTCTGCGGAAGGCGAGTCAGGTCGATGCCCATGGCCGCATGCAGCCTAGTAGGGCGACTGTCCCCCGTCGACGTTGAAGAACGCGCCGGTGATGCCGCGGCCCGCGTCCGACGCGAGCAGCACGGCGACGGCCGCGATCTGCTCCACGGAGTTCAGCTCGCCGGTGAGCGTCTTCGCCTTGAACACCTTCTCGATCATGTCCTCGTAGCTGAGCCCCATCGCGGCCGCGGTGGTCGGCCCGCCCTGCGTCACGGCGTCGGTGAGCACGAGGCCGGGGCAGATCGCGTTCACCGTGATGCCGAGACGCCCGACTTCTGCAGCGCCGGACTTGGTGAGACCGTGGATGCCGTGCTTCGCCGCCGCGTAGCCCGCCATCCCTGGCACGCCCAGCTTGCCCTCGACGGACGAGATGTTGATCACGCAGCCCGAGTTGTTGGGGATCATGTGCGCGAAGGCGTGCTTCATGCCGTAGAACACGCTCGTGAGATTCCACTGCACGTCGTTCGCCCAGGCTTCGTCGCGGAGCTGCGCGATCGGCGAGGGCTCGGTGATGCCGCCTGCGTTGTTCACCATCACGTCGAGCCGTCCCCAGCGATCCGCCGCCGCATCGACGAGGCGCTTCACGTCCGCGGAGCTGCGCACGTCGCCGGGCACGAAGATCGCGCGGTCGCCCGCGCCGAGCTCTTCGAGCGCGCGCTTGCCCTTCTCGGCGTCGCGCCCGTTCAGCGCCACGCGCGCGCCTTCCGCGAGGAACGCCTCGACGATGCCGCGCCCGATGCTGCGGCTGCCGCCCGTCACCGCTGCGACTCTGCCTGAGAGCTTCACGGGTACTCCGATTCTGCTGCGAGGAAGCGCGTATCATCGCGCGCCTCTCTCGAGTTGGCGCGGAGGATTTCATGGCCGTTCTGTCAGGGCAGGTTGCAGTCGTCACGGGCGCGAGCCGGGGCATCGGGCGCGGCATCGCGCTCGAGCTGGGCGCCGCGGGCGCGACGGTCTACGTCACGGGACGCACGCTGACGCCGGGCTCGGCGCCGCTGCCCGGCACGATCGGCGAGACGGCGGAGCAAGTGACGAAGCTCGGCGGCCGCGGAATCGCGTTGCAGGTCGATCACGCGGACGACGCGCAAGTCGAGGCGCTGTTCGCGCGAGTCGCGCGCGAGCAGGGCGGGCGCCTCGACGTTCTGGTGAACAACGCCTTCAAGGTGCCGGACCCGCCAGTGTGGGGCGGCAGCTTCTGGGAGCACCCCGTCTCGATCTGGGACGACATGGTCGGCGTCGGGCTGCGCGCGCACTACGTCGCGAGCGTGTACGGCGCGCCGATGATGGTGCGCGCGAAGCGAGGTCTGATCGCGAACATCTCCTCGCGCGGCGCCGCCCAGTACGCGATGAGCACGGCGTACGGCGTCGGGAAGTGCGGGCTCGACCGGCTCGCGAAGGACATGGCGCACGAGCTGAAGCCGCACGGCGTGGCGTCGGTGGCGCTGTGGCCGAGCGCGGTGCGCACCGAGTTCGTGCTGGATCAGGCGGCGAAGCGCGACATTCCGATCGACCTGACGAATTCAGAGTCGACGCGCTTCAGCGGCGCTGCGGTGGTGGCGCTTGCGAGCGACCCGCGCGTGATGGAGAAGAGCGGTCGCACCTGGCGCGTGAAGGAGCTCGCGGAGCTGTACGGCTTCAGCGATCCCGACCCGGGGCGCTAGGCGCAGCGCCGCCGACCAGATAACCCGACACGAGCGCGACGAGCTCGGCCTCGAGCTCCGGCGCCTCGAGGATCTCCGGCTGGTGCGCGAGCGCGGCGTCGAGCAGGCCCTGGACGCCGTGCGTCAACACGAAGCTCGTGATTTCGACGCGATCGATGCGTTCGCGCACGAACGCGCCGCGCGCGCGCAGCAAATCCTCGCGCGTCCCGAGGCGGGCGTGTCCCGCTTCGCGCGTACGCGCGGGGCGCAGCGCGCGGCGGATCTCGTCGCGGTGCGCGAGGAAGAACGCGGGCTCGCTCCGCGCGAGGCGCCGGTAGTGCGCGAGCGTGAGTGCGAGGCCCTGCGCGATGCGCTCCGCGACGGGCGCTCTCGTCGTCGCGCTGCGCCACGCGCTCCACTCGCGCTGAAAGCGCGCGACTTCGTCCTCCAGCACGGCGAAGAGCAGCGCGTCGCGGCCCGCGAAGTACTGATACAGCGAGCCCACCGAGACGCCTGCGCGCGCCGCGACGTTCACCGTCGTGAGCGCCTGCGCGCCGCTCTCGGCGAGGGTGATGCGCGCCGCCTCGACGATCGCCTCCACCAGCCTCCGCGAGCGCTCCTGCTTCGGGAGTCGGCGGCGGATCGCGGTGCGCGCGCGGGGCATGGCCGCGAGCAGTAGCACGGCGAACGCAGCAGGCCGCGAACGCGCCGGGCTGGCGCGGTCTGGAAGTCGCCCGCGCAGATCGCGCATCCTGCGCGATCACACGAAGGAGAGCGCATGCCCGACGCGATCGTGGAGCGCGCTGGCCACCTGCTGACGATCACGATGAACCGACCGAAGCGCATGAACGCGCTCTCGGGCGAGATGCTGATTCGCATGTACGACGCGTACGAGCAGGCGTCTCGCGATCCCGAGATCCGCTGCATCCTCGTCACCGGCGCGGGCGGCAACTTCTGCGCCGGCGCCGATCTGCGCGCGATGGCGGGGGACAGCGGCGCCGAGGCCGGCGAGATCGACGTGCAGGCGCGCATGCAGGCCGATCCCGACATCGTCTACAAGGCGCTGTTTCGTCACTACCGCCCGAAGAAGCCGATCATCGCGGCGGTCGAGGGCGTCGCGATCGCGGGGGGCACCGAGATCCTGCAGGCGATGGAGATTCGCGTGGCAGGCGAGAGCGCGCGCTTCGGCGTCTCGGAGGCGCGCTGGTCGCTCTACCCGATGGGCGGCTCCGCGGTGCGCCTTCCGCGTCAGATCCCGTACACGCACGCCGCGGAGATCCTGCTCACCGGCAAGCACCTAACAGCTCGCGAGGCGCTCGCGTGCGGGCTGATCGGTCACGTCGTCGCCGACGGGCAGGCACTCGCGAAAGCGCGCGAGATCGCGGGGGTGATCTGCGCGAACGGGCCGCTCGCGGTGGAGGCGATCACGCGCACGCTGCACGAGTGCGACGGCATGGAGCTCGACGCGGCGCTGCGGCACGAGTGGGACTACGGGCAGGCCGTGTTCCGCAGCGACGACGCGAAAGAGGGGCCGCTCGCGTTCGCGCAGAAGCGCAAGCCGAGCTTCCAGCGCAAGTAGCTGCCGGTACGGCTCGGGGCTCGCTCGCGCTGCGAACGAGCCCCGAGCACGCGGCGAAGTCGCACGCGCTAGAGGTTGCCGACCTCCGCTTCGAGCAAGTGCGCAAAGCGCTCGCGCGCGGCGGCCTTGCGCGTGGGCAGGTGGCCGCTCGGGAAGAGGCCGTCGACGCCCTTGTACTCGCGCAGCACCTGCCGCGCGACGGTGACCTTGTGCACCTCGGTCGGCCCGTCGGCGATGCCCATCACCGCGGCGCCCATCAGCATGCCCGCGAACGGCATCTCGTCCGAGACGCCGAGCGATCCGTGCAGGTGCATCGCGCGGTACACGACATCGTGCAGCACCTTCGGCATCGCGACCTTCACCGCGGCGATGTCCTTCCGCACCTTCTTGTAGTCCTTGTACTTGTCGATCAGCCACGCGGTCCGCAGCACGAGCAGGCGGAACTGCTCGATCTCGATCCAGCTGTCGGCGATTTTCTCCTGCGTCATCTGCAGGTCCGCGAGCTTCCCGCCGCGCACGTCGCGCGAGAGCGCTCGCTCGCACATCAGGTCGAACGCCTTGCGCAGCTGAGCGATCGTGCGCATCGCGTGATGGATGCGGCCGCCGCCGAGGCGCGTCTGCGCGATCACGAACGCGCCGCCCGGCTTGCCGAGCAGATGGTCCGCCGGCACGCGCACGTTGTCGTACCTGATGTAGGCGTGGCTCGCGTGCTCGGGCCGCTCCATGCCGACGCCCACGTTGCGGATGATCTTCACGCCGGGCGTCTCGGTCGGCACGATGAACATCGACATGCCGCCGTGCGCGTCGACCTCGGGGTCGGTCACCGCCATCACGATCAGAAACGAGGACCAGCGCGCGTTCGAGGAGAACCACTTCTCGCCGTTGATCACCCACTCGTTGCCGTCGCGCACGGCGCGCGTGGTGAACAGCGTCGGGTCGGCGCCCGCGTGCGGCTCGGTCATCGAATAACAAGACACGATGTCGCCGTTGAGCAGCGGCTTCAGGTAGCGGTCCTTCTGCCCCTGCGTGCCGTAGTGGGCGAGGATCTCGGCGTTGCCGGAGTCGGGCGCCTGGCAGCCGAACACAATCGGCGCGAAGCGCGTGCGGCCGAGGATCTCGTTCATCAGCGCGAGCTTCAGCTGGCCGTAGCCGGGGCCGCCGAGGTCGGGGCCGAGGTGACACGCCCAAAGGCCGCGCTCCTTCACGCGCTCCTTGAGCGGGGTGGTGAATCTGCGGACCTGCTCGTCGCGCAGGTCGTAAGCCTCGCCGAGCACGAGGTCGAGGGGCTCGACCTCGTCGCGCACGAACGCGTCCATCCAGTCGAGCTCGCGTTGAAACTCTGCATCGGTCTCGAAGTCCCAGGCCATGGGGGTTCTCCTCGTTGGTCGTGCGACGGTAGGTCGCTGCGGGCTCACCGTGCGAGAGCGCGGGGCGCGAAAGCAGCGAGGCGGCGCCGGCTCCCGCCGTGCGCCGCCTCGAGTCGAGAATCGCGCCGGGGCGCGCTTCAGCTCAGGACTTGCCGCTCTCGGTGTCGATCGCGCGGATCCAGCCCTCCGCCTGCTTGGCGTGGCGGGTGCCCATCGCGCGCTGGAACCACTGGCGGGCTTCCTGCGGCTTCTTGAGGTTGTAGTACGACATTCCGAGGAGGATCTGCGCGTTGCCCGGGTCGCGCGCGTTGCCGGCCTCGAGCGCCTTGCGCAGCGCGTCGATCGCGCCGTTCCAATCCTCGCGCTGGACCTGCACCTCGCCGAGGCGGGCCCAGAGATCGCCCGAGCGCGATGCGTTCGCTGCGCTCTTGAGCGGGGCAACCGCCTTGTCCCACTCGCGCGCGGCGACCCAGCAGTTGCTGATCTTCTCGAACGTCTTCCCGCTGTTGCCGACCTTCGCCTGCTCCTTCGTGAGCATCGACGCGCAGCGGTAGGGGAGGTTATTGAACGCCATCAGGTCCGCGAGGCGCGTCAGGTCCGTCGCATCCGTGAGCAGACCCATGTGGTACGCGAGGTTCAGCGCGATCAGCGCGTCGTCGTACTTCTCCTGCGCGCCGAGCACCGCCGAGAGCTGCACCCAGTTCGCTTTCTTCGAGGGCTCCGCCGCCACGAGCTTGCGGACCATCGGCTCCGCCTTCGCGTACTGCTCGTTCTTCAGGTAGAGCGCGAGCACGAGCTGCAGCCAGCTCGGCTGCGGCTTCTCCGCCATCGCGATCGCCTTCTCGGCGGGCGGCAGCGCGCGCCGCTCATCGCCCATCTGGTAGTAGGCGACGGCGAGCATGTAGTACGCGTTGGAGTTGGGCTTCGGCGTCTTGGCGATCCACGACTCGAGCGCCGCCGCGCCTTCCTTCCACTTCTCCTCGGCGAGGTACAGCTGCGCGATGTTGAAGCTGACCTGATCGAGCTCGACCTCGTTCAAGCCTCCGCACGTGATCGCCTTGTTCAGTGCGCCGCGCGCGTCGTTGAACTTCTCCTGGGAGTTGTAGATCGCGGCGTAGAGCTGCTGAACGCGCGAGCACTCGTAGGGGCTGAGGCCGTCCTGCTTGATGGAGTCGAGCGATCCCTTCGCTGTCGTGTACTGCGGCGGGGTGGCATTCAGCGCGTCGATGGCCGCCTGCAGCTTCTTGCCAGTCTGCGCGTCGATCGAGTTGGCGGCAGCCGCCTTCTTCTTTGCCTCTTCCTCTTCCTTCTTGGACTGCGCCAGGACGGGCGCGGCCGAGAGGGCGAGGGCGATCAGGAGGAACCAAGCCGTTCGAATCAGGCGAGTCGATCGCATGGACTACCTCTCCATGTTGAAGCTGAGGCGAACGCGCACGCCGACGCGCTCGACCGCGACGCCTTCCTGCACCTTGGGGTTGTAACGCCAGCGTGCGATGGCCTTGAGCGCGGCTTCCTCGAAGTACCCCCTCGGGCTCGCGTCCACCACCTTGCCGTCACGCACGGTGCCGGCGGCGGTGATCGTGAACTGGACCAACACCCAGCCCTCGATACCGCGGCTCTGCGCGCGAGGTGGGTAGTCGGGGTTGATGCGGACCAGCGGCATGATGTCGCGATCGGAGCCGCCGACGTTCACCGTCATCTTGGTCATCGCGGCGCGCGCGTTGACCTCCGGCGTGAGCATCGCGACCGCGTCGGTGGAAGCCGAGGAGCTTGCGAAGTTCATCTTGGGGGCCTGAGGCGCGATGTCCGGGCGATCACGCTTCGCCTTCGACGCGCGGCGCGAAGCGGTCTCGGTGTCGCGCCGCAGGCGGGTGAACTCGACGCGCTTCGCGTCGGTCATCTCGAAGGCCTGGCTCTCGCCGGTGTGGATGAACACCCAGAGGAGCAAGAAGACGAGCGAGGTGAAGAAAGCTCCAGCGGCGAAAGTGGCCGGCGTGCGAAGGAAGGAGGGCATTTCACTCTGCTCCCGCGTCGTTGGCGGCGAGGTAGATCTCGCGGATGCCGCCGATCTTCACTTCGTCCATCACGCGCGCGACGATGCCGGCCTTCGAGTCTTTGTCCGCCACGATCACCACGGAGTCGTCGGGGCGTTCGACGGAGAGGCGCTCGATGATGGCGCGCATGCGCCGGAAGTCGACCTGCTGGCGGTCCATCCAGATATCGCCGTTCTCACGAATGGCGATCATGATGTTGCCGTTCTGCCGGTTCTCGGCGGTGAGCGCGTCCGGCTTCGTCACCGTGATGCCGGCTTCCTTCACGAACGAAGTCGTGATGATGAAGAAGATCAGCAGGTTGACCATGAAGTCCAGCATCGGCGCGAGGTCGATGCCGTGGTCTTCGCTCTCCGGCGCGTGTCTACGGATTTGCATCGAGAAGCCTCATTGGCCAGTCGTGAAGGTGATGTTGTCGACCTGAGCGAGGCGTGCAGCGTCGACCACGTCGATCACCGTACCGTGGGGCGCACTCTGGTCGGCGATGATGAGCACGCCGGCCTTCGGCTTCACCGCGTGCAGTCGTTCGACGTTCGCGCGCACGGCCCGGTTGTCCACCTCGCGGTTGTCCACCCAGATCGAGCCGTCCGCGAGGATCGAGATGGGAATGGACGCGTTCTCGGGACTCGAATCAGTCGTCATCTCGCCTTGCGGGCGATTGACCTCGAGCGCCACTTCCTTCACGAACACGGCCGTGATGATGAAGAAGATCAGGAGGTTGACGACGAAGTCGAGCATCGGCGCGAGGTCGATGCCGGTGGTCGACTCGTGCGTCTCTTCCTGGTGTCGTTTCATGCGCATGGTTAGAAGGTGAACCTATCCGCAAGGAGCTCGGTCTCTCGGCGAGCTCGGGTTCGGAAGTAGTACTGCGGGAAGAGACCGGTGATGCTGACGGCAAGGCCCGTCATGGTGCACACCATGGCTTCGGACACGCCGCTCGCCATAGTGCGCGCGTCCGCCGATCCACGCAGCGCCATCGAGTCGAACACCGCGAGCATGCCCGACACCGTCCCGATCAGGCCGAGAAGCGGGGCGAGCGGCACGAGCATGTTGAGCACGGGGAGGCTCGCGTTCATCGCGCCATTCAGCTGGGAGATCATCCCTCGCCGAACTTGGCGCGCTGCCCACGTGTTGTGCTCTTTCCGCGCAACCCACTTCGCGTGAAGCTCGTCTGCCAGCGCCGGGAGGCGGTTCCGGAAGAACCAATACCTCTCGGCGATGAGCATCCAGAGCAGCGCGCCGTTCAGGAAGATCAGCACCACGAAGGGCCCGCCTTCCGCGAACAACTCGCGAGTCGCCCGCACGAACGGAAGCAGGTTCAGGCTATCCACGTCGCTTCTCGAGGCTCTCCGCGAGGAGGCCCGTCGTTTGCTCGTCGAGGACCTGCACGATGCCCTTCGACATCGAGGTCAGGAACGCGTTGATGAAGAGCAGCGGAATCGCGATGCCGAGGCCTGCGACCGTCGCGATCATGGCTTGACCGATGCCGTTCGCCATGAGGCGCGGATCGCTTTGGCCCGTCTCCGTGATGGTCTGGAACGTGACGATCATGCCGACCACCGTTCCGACCAGGCCGAGCAGCGGACCTGCCGCGACGGCGAGTCGCAGGAACGCCTGGAAGCGCTCGAGCGTGGGCACCTCGCGCAGCACGGCTTCGGAGATGCGGAGCTCTGCGACCTCGGCATCTTCCTCGATGCGGTTCGGGTCGCCGCGGAAAGCCGAGAGCACGCGGCCCAGCGGATTGTCGTTCGACGGACTGGCTGTGTTCGCGAGCTGGCGCTGCACCTTGCTGCGCTCGCCGAGCAGGAAGACCGTCTGGTAGGCCGCCAGGACGAGACCGACGAAGCCGACGAACAAGATGAAGTACACGATCGGTTCCGACTCGATGAAGCGGTCCACCCAGCTCGGACGCTCCGTCACGAGCTCGAGGAGGACGCCGCGGGCAGGGTCGACGACCGCCTCGTTGTACTCATCGCCGCTCGCCCCAGCGAGGTCCTCAGCGAGACCCCGAGCACGGCCGGGGAGCTGGCGGGGAAGCACCTTGAGGGCGCCGTCGCGATACACGAGGTACTCGTCGCCCGCGGAAGCCGTGAATCCGCCGACGCGCACGACTTCCATCTGCGCGGAAGTGGCGTCGGGCTGCACGACCGAGGCGTTGTACTTCGCGACCTGACCGCTCGCGATCATCTCCTGAGTGATTTCGCTCCACATGCGCTCGAGCTCGGTGATGGACGGCAGCGACTTGGCATCCGCGATGCGCTTCAGGAACGCGACGCGGTCTTCCGTGCCCTCAGCGGCGGGGAACTGCGAGTTGATGAGCGAATCGCCGAGCGAGTTCGAGATCTCGCCTGCGATCTGGCGCGTCACTCCGAAGAGCTCGCCCAGGTTGCCCTGGCGCTGGCGAAGCAGCTCGTTGAGCTCGTTGATGCGGATCTCGTTCGCGTCGTACTGCGCGGAGAGCGACGACGAGGTCGCCTCCGCCCCAGCGCGCTTGCGCTCCGCCTCGGCCATCAGGCCGGCCTGACGATCGCGGGCGGCCTTGAACTCACGCTCGCGCTCCGCGTTGATGCGCTGCTCTTCCGCGCGCGAGTTCTGGACCTGCTTGAGAAGCTCGGCCAACGAGGTGGCCTGAGCGAAGGCGCCCGTCGCGAGCGTCTGCGTCGCGAGGACGACCGAGAGAGCGAGAATTCGAGCGCGCATTACGACTGCACCTCCGCGTGCGGCGCCGGCACCGGCACTTCGAGGAGGTCAGGGGCGCCGAGCTTCTTGGCGACCTTGATGGCCTTCAGCACCGCCTCCCGATAGTCGTTGTCCACCACCCACGAGCGCGTGTTCTGATTCCAGTAGCCCGTCTCGTTCAGATCCGGGGTCTGGTACATGAGCGACGCGCGGCCGAGGCGCACGAAGTCGACGGTCTTCTCAGCGCCGTCGGCCGTGAGCTTGCCCTGATACGTCTCGAGCGAGCGGCCGTAGTCGAGCTCGATCTGGTACGCCTCGAGGATGCGGCGGTACTTCTCGGAGATCGTCACGTCCGCGCGCGGCATGATCTCTTGGAGATTGCTGGCGCGGCGGTTGCGCTCTTCCGCGAGGAACGGCACGTCGAGCTTCACGAACTCGACCAGCTTGTCGACCATCTTCTGCATCAGCGGCTGGATCTCGCGCTGCGTCGTCTCGATCTCGACGAGCTGGCGCTGGATCGACGCCACTTCGTCGCCCTGCGACTTCACCTGGGTTCGCAGCTGCTCGTTGAAGCGCGTCAGGCTGTCGAAGTCGGCGAGCGCTTGGCGGTAGCGCCCCGCGGCATCGCTGGCCTGATCGTTCAGCGCACTCACGCGCTCTTGCGCGGAAGCGGCTTCGCGATCTGCGGCGGCTTGCGCCTGAATGATCGAGTCGAGCGACTGTGCGCTCGCTCCGGTCACCGCGGCCGTAGGCAGCGCGGCGAATGCGACGAAGGCCAAGGCCCTCGCGCGGTTGCGAGTGAGGAGCATCATTTGGGCGCGCTTCTCCTGGAAGGAAGGATTGGGGGACGTGCACAGCGGTGCCGACGGAAAAGCCGGCCCCGAGGTCGCGGAGGGTAAGCGCGGCGCAAATCGAGAGTCAAGCATGTCCGCGGTTCTAGAACAGAAATTGTTCGCCACAACGCGAGCTTCATCCGCGCTTCATGCTGCGGGCGGTGACTCGCTGCGCGCCTGAACGAAGTAGGGCAGCGAGATTTCGGACGAGAGCGCGCGAAACGCGACGCGAACACGCATGCCGATCGCAAGCTCGCTCGGATCGCACGCCACGTTCGCGAGCATCTCGAAGCCCTCATCGAGGGCGACGATCGCGACCACGTAGGGGGTTGCGAAGGATGGGTGCGGAGCGCGGTGCACGACCGTGAAGCTGTAGACCGCGCCTTCTCCTCGCGACGTGGTCCACTCGAGATCGCCCGTGTGGCACGTGGTGCACAGCGGCTGCGGAATGAAGGTGTAGGAGCGGCAGCTGCGACAGCGCTGCACGCGGAGCACGCCTGCGCGGCAGCCGTCCCAGTGCGGGCGGCTCAGCTCCGTCGGACGCGGGAGCGGGCGCTCGCTCACGCGCGCTCCTTCCCGAGCAGGAGCACGTCGCAGAACAGTGCGCCCGCGCCGCCGTTCGTCGCGATCGCGACCTCTGCGCCGCGCACCGTCAGCGCCGCCGGCAACTCCTCGCGAAGTTGCTGCGCCGCGGCGATCGGTTTCTGCAGCAGCTGCGCGAGGCCCGCGTGGCTGAACGAGAGCAGGCCGCCGTTGGTGGCGACCGGGAGCTCCCCGCCGACCGCGATCCGCCCGTCGCGCACGAATGCGCCTCCCTCGCCGCGCGCGCAGAACCCGAACGCTTCGAGCTGGCGGATCACCTCGAAGCTGAACGGGTCGTAGAGCTCCGCCACGTCGACGTCGCGCCGCGTCAGGCCGCACTGCCCGAACGCGAGCCGCGCGGCCCGCGCCCCGACGTCGCCGTAGCGGTCCCAGGTGGGCGGCGTCACATACGACATGCCGCAGCGATCGAGCGCGCCGCCGAGGAGCCAGATCGGGCGCACGGGCAGATCTCGGGCGCGCTCGGCGCTCGTCAGCACGAGCCCGGCGCCGCCTTCACTCGTCAGGGCGCAGTCGAGCAGCCGAAACGGCTCGGCGATCGGGCGCGAGGCGAGCACGTCCGCGCGGGTGACGTGCCGCCCATACATCACGGCATCCGGGTTCTGCGCGCCGTGATTCCGGATGGTTGCGGCGACTTCTGCGAGATCCTCCGCGCGCGTTCCGTACAAGTGCATGTGCCGGCGCGCGATCAGCGCGAACTCGGCGGCGGTGAAGAGCCCGAAGCACTCCGTGAACTCGTGGCTCGGCCGCGTCCACGGTGCCGTCTCCTCGCGATTCACGTACTCGCCGGCTTGTGCCGTCGCGATCAGCACCGTGTGGCACTGTCCCGACGCGATTGCGAGCGCCGCCTCGAGCACTGCGGGAATCCCGACGTCACCCGTGCCGGTCCACAGCGGCCGGCCGCCGAGCCACATCGCGGTCTCGCGCGGACGCCAGCGCGTGGAGGAGCTGCAGTGGATCCCGTCGACGTCCGCGAGCGTGAGACCGGCGGAGCGCACCGCCCCGCGCATTGCGTCGAGCAGCAGGTCGGTCTCTGGGACGTCGAGCCTCCGCCCCTGCTTCGTGTTGTAGGCGCCGACGATGGCGACGCCGTGCAGCGGGTTCGCCGGCATGCCGATCAGTGCGCGGTGCGGCTGAAGCGCGGCGCGTAGAATCCGTCGCGCAGCTCGCCGAACATCTCGCTGACCTGCGGGTGCGCCACCGGCCCGTTCTCGGCGTCGGGGAGCAGGTTCTGCTCGGAGACGTACGCGACGTAGGTGGTCTTCTCGTTCTCCGCGAGCAGGTGGTAGTAGGGCTGGTCCTTGCGCGGCCGCAGCGACTCGGGAATCGAGAGCCACCACTCCTCGGTGTTCGCGAACTCCGGGTCGACGTCGAAGATCACGCCGCGAAACGGGTGGATGCGGTGGCGCACGACCTGGCCGATGCGGAATCGCGCTTCGCGGAGCTCGCTCATGACGCGCGCGAGTGTGCGCTACTCCGCGTTCGCGATCACCACCTCGACGCGCCGATTGCGCGCGCGGCCTGCGGGGTCGTCGCCGCCGTCGGCCTTCCTCTCCTTCGCGAGCGGCCGGGTCTCACCGAGGCCCTGCGAAATGATTCGCTGAGCATCGATGCCCGACGCCGAGAGCGCATCCGCGACGCGGCGCGCGCGTCGCAAGGAGAGCTCGAAGTTGTACGCGTCCGTGCCGCGCGCGTCGGTGTGGCCCTCGCAGATCAGACGGTTCGCGGGCGCGAGGCGCTTCACGATCTCGGCGATCGTCGCGACCGCGGCAGCGCCCGCCGGCGTGAGCTCGGAGCTGTCGAAGTCGAAGAGCACGTCCGTCACGAGCACCGTGACGCCGCGGTCGTCGACGCGGGTCTCGAAGCCGCTGGCGCCGAGCGCGCTCGAAAGTTGCGCCTGTTTGCTCGTCGCGCAGCCCGCGGCGAGCGCGAGCAACGCGATCGCCAGCACCTTCCTACAGCTGCTCCTCATGCGTGCCTCCCTTGGCCGCAAGCTTGCCGAAGCTCGCGTGCGAATGAACCCTCGGCCGATGCTCACATCCGCCCCGCGACCGGTCGGTCTGATCCTGAACCCGATGTCGGGCCGCGACGTGCGCCGGCTCGTGGGCCGCGCGCAGACCGAGTCGCTCGAGGTGAAGCGCAGCCAACTCGCGCGCGCGGTCGTGGGTGCCGCCGCCGCGGGGGCGACGCACTTCCACTTCGTGCGCGACGTGTTTCGCCTCGCCGAGCAGGCGCTCGAGTACCTCGCGCTCGACGGCGTGACGCTCGCGCAGCTCGACGTCGGCCCGATCACCACCACGCCCGCCGACACCGCCCGCGCCGTGCTCGCGATGCGCGACGCCGGCTGCGCCGCGCTGCTCGTGATGGGCGGCGACGGCACGAGCCGCATCGCAGCGAGCGCGTGGCCGGATGCGCCGCTCGTCGCGCTCTCGCTCGGCACGAACAACGTCTTCCCCGAGCGCGTCGAGGCGACGCTCGCCGGCGCCGCGGTCGGCCTCGTCGCAAGCGGCAAGCTCGCGCTCGAAGCAGTCGCGCAGCGCGCCAAGGTGGTGCGTGCGCGCTTCGCGGACGGCGCGGAGACGCTCGCGCTGATCGACGCGGTGCTCGTGGCGGACGATCACCCCGGCAGCTTGCTCCCGTTCGACGCGGGCAAGATTCGCCGCGCCGTGCTCTCGCGCGCCGAGCCGGACGCCGTTGGCATGTCGCCGCTCGGCGGCTTGTTATTGCCCACACGCAAGGAAGACGACGCCGGCGTGGACGTCGCCTGCTGCGCGCCGGGGCAGGGCGGCCGCGCGCTGCTCACGCCGATCTCGCCCGGCCTCTACCGCACCGCATTCGTCACGAACGCCAAGCGCGTCGCGCTCGGCGAGCCCGTGATCGTGGAAGGCCCCGGCATCCTCGAGTTCGACGGCGACCGCGAGCGCGTGCTCGCCCCCGGCGAACGCGCCGAGCTGCGCGTCGTGCGCGACGGCCCCTGGCAGATCGACGTGTCGCGCGCCCTGACGAGCGCCGCGCAGCGCGGGCTGTTCCTCGATCTCCCGCACTGGCACGACGAGGGGGATTCGGGGGAAGGACCGGGGTGTTGTTGAGGTCTCGTGAAGTGCGAGTCAGGTGAGCCGACGATCTCCAGCGCCCGTCGGCGATTCTTGGCGTTCCGGTCAGGCCGCCAGCTTGCTCACATCGATGCCGTACAGCTGCGCGGTGCTCGCGCCGAGAATCGCGGTCTTCTGCTCGCTTGTTAGGGACTTCGTGTGCTCGGCGAGCATCTCCTGGCTCCACGGCCACGTCGAGTCGCTGTGCGGGAAGTCGTTGGCCCAGAGCAGGTGCTTCCAGTTCATGTCGTTCGCGACTTTGAACGCCACCCAGTCGTCTTGGAACGTGCTGTAGATGTTCTCGCGGAAGTACTCGCTCGGGAGCTTCGAGAGCTGCTGGCCGGCGGGCAGCCAGTAGCGATGGCGCTTGTAGGCGTGGTCCATCCGGTACATGTAGTGAGGCACCCAGCCGGCGTCGGCCTCCGCGCACACCACATTCAGCGCGGGGTGGCGCTCGAACACGCCACCGAGCACGAGCGTTCCCATGATGTCCTGGCAGCCGCGCATGATGCTGAGAAAGCCGTTCATCTTCGGCCCGCGGGTCTCGTGGCGGAAGGCGTAGTTGCGGTCGGTGAGGATGTGGAACGAGAGCGGCAGCCCGAGCTCGATCGAGGCTTCCCAGAACGCGTCGTAGACGCGCGAGTCGTAGTCCTCGAGCGCGGGGTTGCCGGGCATCATCACGCCGCGGAGCCCTAATGACTTGATCTCGCGCAGCTCGCGAATGCCGTCTTCGGGCGTGCGCATCGCGAGCTGGCCGAGGCCGATCAGGCGGGCGGGGTGCTTCGAGCAGTACGAAGCGATCCAGCGGTTGTAGGCGGCGAAGCACGCGGTCTTGTAGTCGAAGTCGGCGTGGTTGCAGAGCACCATGCCCACCGTCGGGTAGATCACCTCGGCGTGAACGCCGTCCTTGTCCTGCTCCGCGAGCCGCGCGTTCGGATCCCAGCCGCCGGGGTGCATGTCGTAGAACTTCACGCCGGTCGTGCGGATCTTTTCCGGCGGCGTGCCCGCCGCGGCCACGAGACCCATCGCGATCGGGGTGGGCAAGCCGTCCACGAAGAAGGCGTCGCCGAGCTTCTCGTTGTCGAAGCGCATCTTCGGCGCGCGGTCCTTCCACTTCGCCTCGATGTGGTCGACGTAAGTCTCGGGCGGCTCCGTGATGTGCGAGTCGGCGGAGATGACGATGTCGCGCATGCGCATGCTCCCGTGTGCGTTGCGCGCACGATACCGCCGCGC
>Ga0194121_10006244_pt1 | contig 16034 bp, 10 predicted proteins | sample TA2MahCa50mmetaG_FD_148609 | JGI IMG/M metagenome (GOLD analysis project Ga0194121, IMG submission 148609) | Freshwater microbial communities from Lake Tanganyika, Tanzania - TA2015020 Mahale Deep Cast 50m | ecosystem: Environmental > Aquatic > Freshwater > Lake | place: Tanzania: Lake... | reverse complement strand
TGTCTCAGTTTCACCAGCTGCTGGGTCAGGGTGGATCCGCCACTGATCACCCGGCCATTCCGCACCCATTGCCACGCGGCGCGGGCGATTGCGTAGGGATCGACTCCCGGGTGTTCGAAGAATCGGGCATCCTCGGCCGCCAGGGTCGTTCGGACCACCGACTCGGGAATGTCCGCCTCGGCAACAACAGCTGTGTACCCGGACCGGTCCGAGGCCGGGGTTCGCCTCAGAGTCACACCATGGCGATCCACCCACTCGATCTCGGGCGTGGTGATGGCCGGGTCCTCGATCCCATCCGGCAGGGGTAGCAGCGGAAGGCCACACCAACCGAGCGCAACCACACCCACGAGGATCGCCGCGGATCTGCCCATCCAACGAACCAGGATGGCTGACAAACGGGTCGGATGGAGACCAGTCTTCAAAAGGGTCCTCGCTGGATCTCAGGGAGCGGTTTGGAAACGTCCACCCGCCGAGTGTCCAAACCGGTCGGGGTCATACATCGCCTCAGCCCTTGCGGGCGGAGTCACGACGTCCCCGACGGATCGGACCCGGGCCAGGTACCGGATCCAGTGGATGCCCTCCGGCACATGTTTCTTGAAGTGTCGGACCCGATCCCTGCGGATCTCGCGGAAGTCGCTCGACCATTCCGGAATCAACGGGTGCGCTGTTCGGCCCTCGGTACGGAACACGCCTTGCACGGGTTCAAGCACGGCGGGGATTGGATCCTCGACTGCCAACCAATCGACATCCTCCGGGACATCGAGACGAAGCGTCACCAGGACCCGATCCCCCACCCGAAGCCCGTCGATCGGTCCGGGGCGGTTCTCATCGTCCAGACGCTCATAGGTCCGGTGGATTCCCAGCCCGCGATCGACAGGCTGTGCGCGCGCGGGATCGATCCTGTTCTCCGCGGTCACCTGGGCCTGCACGAGCACGGGGCGGTCCGAGTCAGAACGGATCTGAAGACCCGCCGCAAGTGTGGTGGAGTCGACTATTACCTGTCGGCGCAGCATCGGGTGTTCCCGGGTGAGCTCGAAGCCTTCCGACTGGGACGCGATCGACCATGTCCCACCCAGGGGGGGGTCCGGGGTCGAGCGCGGATCGGTGGCCATGGCCCAGAGGGCCCAGGCGTTGCCCTGGGTTGTCGCCCAGGCCCCACCACGCCCCTCCGCCAGCAGGGCGACGAGATCGCGGTCAAGGGTCGCGGCATCCAGACCCAGCCGTTGTCCGGCAAGGAATCGGACGGCAGGCAACCGGGCGGGATCCCAGTAAGTCTCTGACTCCTCGAGGCGTTTTTGATCCCACCTCGAGGTTGGAGCCATCAACAACCGGACGGCTTCCTTCTTGAGGTCGGCATCTCTGGGATCCTGCACCGCCAGCGCCCAGGCGAGAAACGCTCTCGATGTGGGAGAGAGTTCATCGGCCTTGTTGATCAGTGCAGCATTCAGTGAGGGGTCAGGCCGCCCCGAATCCGCCAACACCGCCGCCAGGAAACATCCTAGCGAGGTGCCATCCCAACGCGGGTCCGACGGGAGGGTGCGGGCGATTTCAGCCAGCGCGTTCACCAGGCGTTCACGCCGGGTGGAGTCGACGCTGAACCCCGCGGCGGAAGCCTGCCGGAGCACCCAGGCTGCATAGGCGCTACCCCAGTCGGCCGCATCACTACCGCCCGGCCAGGACGACAGCAGCCCCGAACCCAGCTGCATCGACCAGAGTTGTCGGATCCCATCCTCAACCCGTCGAGTCACCTCGGCCGAATCCACCGGCCCCAGCAACCCAGGGGCCCTGGCGGCGACAATCAAAGGAACGAGCATCGCCGAGGTCTGCTCCACGCACCTATAGGGATACCGGGACAGCCAGTCGACCGCCCCTCCACCAAAGGCGAGCGGACCCGAGGCCACCCGAACTGTCGCTGTCCTCGGCGCTTCGAGCGCGGCGGGGTCCAGAGCGGCGACGAGATTCGTACCGTTGCGACCCGCACGGGCCCAGACACCGGTGACCAGGTCCGGGATTCCGCGGGTCACCGGGATCCGTGCCACCACCTCGTCCGCAGCCGCTGGGGACTCAACCCGCCAGATCCACTCCGCATCCGAGGAACCTGTGATAATGATCGGCACATCCACCGGGATGCTGCCGCCCGCTGGAACAACCACCGTCTGGACCGCCTTCGAACCTTCGAGAACAACACCATTCGTGGGCACCGTGAGAGACACACGGGCTTCGATGGAAGCGCCGGTGGTGTTCAGGACCAGCGCCCGGGCGGTGAGGCGATCACCGACGTGGAGGAAACGGGGGAGCCCCGACTCCATCATCAGGGGTTTGCGGACCTCGAAGGTGGAAGCTGCAGATCCAAACTGGCGTGCCCCATGGGCCACAACGGCGACCACCCGATACCGCGTGAGGCTGTCAGGAACGGTGAATCGAGCCACGACCTGTCCCCGATCGTCTGTGACGCGCGACCCTTCCCAGAGCGGACAGGGGACAAATCGGCGCCGCTGGGACAGTCCCCGTCGCCCTCCACCTCCTCCAATGTCTCCCTTGTTGGAGAATTCGAGGAGTTCTGGATCCTCCTCGAGGAGGTTTCGGAAGGACTGGGTGGTCTCGACCGAGAGCGCCCGTTCCGCCCACCAGAAGTCGTTCGGGTCTGGCACAGGGGTCCCCAGCAGCTGGAGGAACCCCTCGTCGACCGCATAGAGCGTCACCTCGGCACCGGCCGCTGGGGCGTCGTCATGGGTACGGACCGATACGGTGACTCCCATGTCCTGGCCAGGCTGAGCCGTATTGGTGGACAACCCGACGCTCACCCCGAGGAGGCGGGATCGATCCGGGACGGTGAGGTTCACCCAACCGGCTCGCCATTCCGGCATCGGGTGTTCATGAGGGTTTCCATCCAGCCCACGGATCAGAAACACACCCACCATCGAGTTGGGCGAGGCGTTAGTGCCCAAAGGGACCCGGATCGAGGGGGCATTGCCGGTGAGCGGGGTGACAAAGGCATTCCGGACGCTCTCGCGTTCGACGGTAATGAGAGCAGTGCCAGAGAACGGCGCTTCGACCAGGATTTCAGCCGGTGTCCCTGGTTCGAGGGTGGTTCGATCCGGGACGAGTCCCAGCTGGGACCCGTTCTTCCATTTCCAAGCGAGTCGGGCGTCTCCATCGACCGTGAAGGCGACGACCGTCTTCACGGGCCGACCCCTGGCATCGACGGCAACGAGCTCAATTTCATAGGCCCCAGGCCGATCCACCGTGAACCCTGAAACTCCACCGGCTACACCACTGATGACCTGTCCCTTTATCGCGTTACTCAAAACCTGTCCCCCTGTGGTGCCGGTGATCGAACGAGACTGATGACCTGTCCCTTTATCAGGATTCGCCCCTCCCCCAAGGACCTGGCCCTCTGTCGGAGCTCCCGCCCCGGTAGACCCAGACTGATGACCTGTCCCTTTGTCTCGTGTCCCTTTGTCTCGATCTGTTCCCCTGCCCCGGTCCTCTTCCCGATCTTCGCCCTTATTTGAAGGGACCTGTCCCTTCATCACATCCCAGATGGCACCCCGCTTGGCGACCCCGGTTGTCGTTAACGTCTGACTCATGAGATGCACCGCTTCACGGCGTTGCTCATGGGCCAGGCCACCGCCGGCGCGCTCCACCACAGCCGTCTTCCAGTCAATTCGGCGAAGGGTTGCCTGAATCGGGACCGATCGTGTCCATGGGGTTCCATCCGAAGCCGCCGCAACGACATGGAAGGCCGGGGTTTCCCCAACCTTCTGGATCGACTCCCGGCCGCCGGCCCATTGGAAACCCAGGTAGAAGTCGGACGCATGACGGACCGCCTCCGCCACCTGGGAGACCGTCTGCTGATTGAGATCTGTCACCTCCGCCACCACGGAGATTTTCTGGGGTGTGGGTTGCGATTGGTTTCCGGGAAGCGAGGGCAGGATCCGGACCGGATCCCCGTTCTCCAGCCTGTGGGTCCCCGTCACATCGACCTGTCCCTCAGTTCCAGTCTCCCGGATCCCATAAACCCCAGAATCTGGGCCCGGCCAAACAAACCTCCCCCAACCCTCTGGCTGGAACGCCAGATCCTCTGCCTCCGCATGCCATTGCAGCCGACCCTTCGTCACAGGCGCCCCCAACAGGTATCGCGCACTGATTCCGGCGGAGACCTCCGTTCCCGCAGGGAGGGTTGAGGGCATGTCGATCCGCACCTCGAACGCCGGGGGTTGGAAATCCCGGATCTCAACCCTCAACGACCGCTGCGGCCCCTGCCCTGGCGCCTGCAGGGGGGTAAGGGTCAGGTCATAGGTCCCACGAGGCCCCTCCGGAAGAGCCCCTTGCCAGTCACAGGAACCTCTCGCCGATACGACCAGATTGGTGGTCAGGACAACCTGTCCCCTGGGATCCTCGACGGTCAGTTTCAGGCCATCCACCGCCGGAAAGCTCCAATCCCCATCCTTCCAGAGGCGGACCTGCGCGTGGAGATGGATAGGCTCTCCGGGGCGATAGGCCTGTCGGTCTGTGAACGACCAGAGCGTCAGCCCTGTCTCGTTCCACTGTTTCGGGGGCAACCCCATGCCCCAGGTTCCCACATGTCCCTCGCGCATGGGAGCCACGTGGACATCCGTCCCGGACTCGAGCACCACCCAACGGGCAGACTCCTGCTTGGGCAGAACCACCAGACCCCGCCCATCGGTAACACCTGAGGCCACCTCTCCATCCTCTGCATCCCGAAGGCTCACGGCAACGCCCTTCAGGGGCTGGGCTGTCTTCTGGGAAACCACCCAGATCCAGCAATTGGAACCGCCCTGTTTCAGGACAAACCCCAGATCCGTCAGCTGGACCAACGTCTGAGGCCCCCAGCCCTTCGAAGTGCCATCCCGCGGAAGGTCCGCTTCGACGAAAAACGCTCCGGCACGCCCAGTCCCAACCAGGGTATCCCATCCCAACGGAGTCCGGACCAGCTCATCGATGGCTCCAGTGACCACGATATTGGTCTCCAACACGGTTCTGCCCGGGAGAGCCGCATAGTCCATAGGAGCCTTCGAGCGGGATGAGTTCCACCACTGCGCGTCCAACATCCGGTTGTATCCGTTGAGCCCGGGCACCAGCGCCTCCCGACTCAACGCCTTTACCCGCAGAGTGACGGACCCAGCATTGACGGACCGGATCTCAAAGTTCCGATGGCCCGCCAACAGCTGGACCTCCGAGAATCCCGGAAGCCAGACCCGAGGCTGGATCGGATCGAACTTGAAGGCGTTCGTCCTTCCCTGAACCACCGACAGTGGCACTCCATCCTCCGAGACCAGTCCGGGTCCCAGCGTGGCCACGTAGGACTGATCGAGTCCAAAGCCTCCTCCAAGGACGACCGAATCACCCTGGGCACGCACCTTGAGGTCGGCCGCCTCGGGCTCGATCTGGATCCATCGGGTCCAATTCGTGGCACTCACTCGGTCCACCGGCCGGGAAAAGGTCAGCTCGAGCTCCCGTCCACGCTCCAACTCATTGACCGTATCGACCTTTTCCAGAGTCAGTGGGGGGGAGACCCCGAGCGATTCCCGGACCTCCTCCTTCAGGCGCACGCGGCCGTCTGCCGTCCTCACCCCCCGTTCGATGTGGAGCATCCAGGACGACGTGGACACGAGAGCCTCCATAGGACGAATCCAAAACGCCGCGCCGGACTCGCGATCCACCTCGGACGTTCTGGAGCCCTCAGTGGCCTGCTGGAATCGATCCACCCAAGTGAGCGGAGGAAGCATGAGGTTCGGATACCGCTTCTCCCAATCCTCGAACTCCACCGGCTCGACATTTGCCCGGATCCGACGTGGTCCACTTCGGAACGAGGACCGCGCCGCCAGATCTTCGGGATTGAGAACAGCGTTCGCCGCAATAAGGACCGTCGGGAATGCCGGGAGTCCGGACGCCTTCCACGATTCCTCCTGTTGAACCACGACGGACACCGGAGGTGTCTGGATGTCCCGACGCAGCCGCTCGGACAGCGTCCTGCCATCGGCCGTGCGCACTCCGGGCCTCAGCTGGAACCGATAGGTCGTGTCCAACCCCAAGGGAACCGTCGGCTGGAACATGCCCACCCTTCGGGAACGCCAGACGAACTCGCCTTCGATCGGCGGATCCACCCGGAGCGGGGACGATTCTCCGGCCGCACCGATCTGGTCCACCCCCACCATCGGTTCCTCGAAGACCACTTCGAACCGCGTCGTGGGATCCATCTCCCGCGTCGTCAACCGAAGCTGCACTCCCGGCAAGTCGGCCCCCATCAGGCCACACAGCGCCAGGCACCAACCCAAGGATCCGGCCCACCACAGACCGAAACGACTTCCCACCCAATTCCGTTTCATGCGTCGACCCGATGGTTGGGGCCGGCATGGAATTGTCCACCACGCCCGCGAACAAAGTGCTCCCGGTACCCGCCTTCCGAATCACCCCGGTTCCGTCGCCCACTCAAACCGCACGGATCGACCCGGTCGACACTGGGCGACCGCACGGAGGTCCGCCGGGTCCACGATCGCAATCTTCGGATACCCCCCCACGGTCGGCCCATCCGGCATGGTGACCACAGGCTGCCCGGACGCCGGGACCTGGATCGAACCGGGCAGGACGGGTTCCGAAAGAATATCCGGAGGATTCGGATGCAATGCCGGTCCCGACAACCGATAGCCTGAGCGATCACTCTGCGGGGTCACCGTCCACGGCTCCCGGACGAACCGCTCCCGATCCTCGACCGAAAAGGAATCCCACTGAGGGCCTGGCCAAACCCGGATCCGGGGAGTGCCCTCGATCGGAGAAACCTCCGACGCCTGCACCCGACGTCCCGCCGTGAACCCGGGTATCACAGGGTGTGTCCCACGAGCCACGTCGAGGCACAGGCCCGGACCCCACCGCAGTCCGAACCCCGCCTTGGCCAGTGAGCTCGCGCTGCCAAGGTGTCGTTCGACGCCCCATCCGCCAGGCACCGCCAGATAGCTCCAGACCCCCGACGGGCCGGGTCCGAACTCCAGCATCTCCCCGGCCCGCACACGGAAGGCCGACCAGCCGGAACACCGACCCGAGATGCCTCCACTGGCACCCGTCAGCGCCAGCCAGACATCGCGCTTCGCCCGGAATCGTTGGCCCTGCAGGCACAGTTCCAACACCGGCAGATCCTCGGGATTGTCCACCAAGCGGTTCGCCCATCGCGCGGCCACCGGATCCATCGCCCCACCCGGAGGAATGCCGTAGCCCCCCAACCCGGGCCGTCCTCCGTCTTGCACCGTCAACCCCACCCCAGGACTCATCACTTCGAGCACCCCGTCCGACACAGCACGTTCGGGAGTTCCCGACCGCTCCGGGACGGCACAGGACTCCACCGGAATGAACCGCAGACGATCCCCAGCACGCAGGAGCACTGCCTCATCGACCGAAGCGGCCTCGGGCCGAAACAGCCGGACCGCCGTCCGCCCGATCAGATTCCACCCACCCGGACCCGGGACGCTGTAGATACCGGTCTGTTCCCCACCGATGGCCACGCTCCCCGCTTCCAACCGGACTCGCGGCGTGGCAAGACGCGGCGTGGCGAGTCGGGGATCGAGGCCCCCGAGGTACGGGAAGCCCGGCGAGAAGCCGAGGCAGTGGACCCGATAGAGCGGCGCGGCATGACGTCGGATCACCTCCCCAACCGAAAGGCCCGACAGCTCCGCGACCCGGGTGAGATCGGAACCCGAATACTCCGTCGGGATGTCGACGACGCGCCCCGCGGTGGACTCCTCGGCAATCCGTTCCCACGACCGATAGCCCCACCAGCCCCGGACCCGCGACAGGGCCACGGCATCACCGGTCCAGACAAACGAGGCCAGCCCGTCAACACATCGTGCCGCATCCGCGCCCGACTCCGACTCCCAGGCCGCAGCAATCCGCCGCCCCAGCCGGAAGGCCCCCTCATCCGCCCGATCGGCGTATCGGACCAAAAGGGCCCGGGGACCGTACGGGAGAAGGGTCATGGCACGCCCGGGGTTGCTGCGCCGTTCAGCTCAAAGCTGCGCGACCACGTCGCCGATCGCCACGAACCGTTCCTCGCGCGTCTTCAGGTCCTTGATCCGGACCCGCAGCTGCGACTCCTCACCGCGCTCCACACGAAGGGTCCGCGTGGCTCCCAGTTCGAGCGCGCGCTTGAACTGCTTGTCACCCTTCGACGGCACCAGGCTGAACTCCACCGAGCGACCCGATTCCCGGACCGCCTGCACGACACCGAGCGACTCCGAACGAAGCGATTCATCCTCCACCAGCACGACCACCTCGATCTTCCCTTGGAACGAAGGGACGAGCTTGCGGTCCTTGAGCAGCTCGGCGAGCACGACATCACCCATGCCGAAGCCGAGTGCCGGAAGGTCCACGCGCCCTTCGCTGACCTGCTGCACCAGCTGGTCATAGCGTCCGCCGCCGGCGATGGCGCGGAAGGTCCCCTTCCGATCGAACGCCTCGAAGACGATCCCGGTGTAGTAGGCGAGGCCCCGGATCACCCCGTAGTCGACCACAACGAAATCCCGCAGTCCCCGGGCCGACAGGTTGTCGAGAACCGCCTGCAGTTCAGGCTCCGGCACACTGGCGCGGATGAACTCCTGGACTTCCGTCATGGCAATCCCGAGGGCGGACAGCTTCTCGGCGCTGACCTCCGGACGCTCCCGCTCGATCTTGTCGACAACCTGATAGAACTTATAGGCCCGAGCCGGATCCCCACCACGACCGGCGAAGAAGCGCTGCCAGGCCTGGCGACTGCTGAGGCGGACCACGAAGTCGGCGGAGGTCAGTCCCAGAACCCGCAACACGTCGACGAGGAGGGCCACCATCTCGGCGTCGGCCGCCGGATCGGCTTCCCCAAAGAGGTCACAGTTCAGTTGGAAGTGCTCCCGAAGCCGGCCCTTCTGCGGCTTCTCATAGCGGAAGAGCTGAGGATACGAGAACCACTTGATCGGCTTCTTGTAGGCCCTCTCGGCGGTGGCCACGAGGCGGGCAACCGTCGGGGTCATCTCCGGCCGCAACGACACGGCCCGCTCACCCTTGTCCACGAAGTTGAACAACTGCGCGACGATCTCGGCGCCCGACTTGTTGGTGTAGAGCTCGAGCGGTTCGAGCGGCGGCCCGTCGTATTCCCGGAACCCGTAGCGACGGGCGGTCTCCCGCCACGCGGCGAAGATGTGGTTCCGCAGATCACAGCTCCACGGCTCGTTGGCCGGCAGCGGTTCGGGGTAGAAATCGCGAAACCCAGGCAGTCGCTCCATCATGACGCGCTAGCCTAATCAGGACAGCAACGGCGTCACCAGCCCCCAAATCCGCTCGTGGACCGCCTCGCGGGATCCGTCCGCCTCGACGGCCCGGAACCGGTTCGGCTCCGCCACCGCCTGGGCCGCATACCCCTGCTCCACCCGGTCGAAGAATGCGGCCTTCTCCGATTCAAACCGGTCGGCCGAATGTCCCCGTCCCGCCAGCCGACGCGCAGCCTCCACGGGATCGACGCGCAGCCAGAGGGTCAGGTTTGGGCGCACATCCCCCACCGCCGCGGCGATCACGGAGCGAACCATTCCGAGGTCCAGTCCGCGGCCATGACCCTGATAGGCCACTGTTGAGTCCCAGAACCGGTCACACAGAAGGATCTCCCCGCGCTCCAGGGCAGGTCGGATGACCCGACGCACCAGCTCGGCCCGACTGGCGTTCATCAGGAGCAGCTCGGCTTCCGGGGCCATGCCCACGCTAACGGGATCCTCCTTCACAAGGTGACGGATCTTCTCGCCCAGCGGAGTTCCACCGGGCTCGCGGAGCACCGTGCAGATCCTGCCAGAAGAGCGAAGCCGCTCGGCCAGAAGCGCGATCTGCGTGCTTTTTCCGCACGCCTCACCGCCCTCGAAGGTGATCAGGAGACCGCGCGACATCAGCCTCCGGTGGTGGCGGATGCCGGGCCCGCTGCCGGAGCCGAGGCGGGAACCGCCGCGGGCTTGAAGGCCGAAGGCGGCGGATTCTTCTTATAGTCCGTCTCGAGGTACTCGACGATCGTCTCGATCTGACCCACCCCAAGGATTCCCCCGTGCTGGGCTGCGAAGGCCGGCATGAGGCTTCCAGGCCGCCCCTCGGAGATCCACTTGGTCCAGTAGTTCGCATCGGAGTTCTTCAGCTTCGTCCGAAGGTCCGGGACCATCTGCGCCCGGTGTTCCGCCTCGTGACAGATCCCGCAGGCGGTCTGGTAGAGCTCCTTGCCCACCTTTCCGATCGCAGGCTGGACGTGGCAGGACGCGCATTCGTTGCGGAAGATGGCCTGTCGATCCGCAGCCGCGATGGCGAGGTTGCGGTTGCGGTCGCCCATCGTGTTGGCGGCCGACATCATGGGTGCCTTGGCGCTGACCGTGAGCGGATAGCTCCCCGACGAGGTGAGGACAGTCGCGGTCTTGGTCACCAGGCCGAACTTGCCCTTCAGGTCCATGGTGACGTTGACGTGTCCGCCCTGCCCGGGCTCGAGCTTCCACGGATACGACGGAAGGCGTCCGGCCGTGCACCCGCAGCTGGTGCTGACATTGGAAACCGTGATCGGCTCCGACGAAATGTTGGTGACGGCGAATACGAAGGCGGCGGAGAGCTCTCCCTCCTTGAGATCCACATGCTTGCTCGTCGCGTCGAACTTCAAGGCATTCGGGCGGGCAGGCTGTTGGATCACCCCGGGGCCCGAGGGCTGGAGCGTGTTCAGGGGCGGGCCGCCGGCGGACGGAGTCGCAGGATCGGCCCCGAGGACCACGAAGACACCTCCCAGGAGAAGCATCAGGGAGCCGACCGGATTTCGAAGGGCGCTCATCGCAAGGATGAAGTAGCAGCCCACCCGGGGGCTGACGAGTCGTTTTCAGGATCCAGGCCCGCCGGATTGTTGGACCACAACGGGAACGTGAAGAACACCCGCACCCTCATCTCTTCCGCTCCACCTCGGCCGAGGTCACCTGGGTCATGTCGATGGTTTTAAAGCGGTAGGGCTGACTGGGCTGGCTGACCATGAACTCCTGCGCCTCGGTTGCCGGGAACATCACGAAGTCCGGATGGGCAATGCGCACCGATCGCCCGTTGTTCATCCTCAGGATGACGGGACACTTAGCGGAGGATCGTACGAGTTGTCGGATGGCGGCCTTGGTCACTTGTCCAAATTTTAGAAAGCGGCCTGGGGTGTCAATCGGTCGGCACTCCCCGAATTTTGGGATTCCACCGCGGCCAGCCGTGCCAGCACACCGATCGGGCCTCAACTGCCCATCACCCCTTCGGAAACACCCGACGCGCGTCCTCCTGCTCCAACTGGCCCCGTGTCACCCCCAGCTGGCTGTGCACCCGAAGCTCCTGCCACAACCTCTGACCTGAGAGCTCTCCACGCAATAACGCCCGATATCGGGTCAGGGTCTGATGCACCTCATCCGCCGATTCCTGGACGAACTCCACCCGGAAGGCCCGCAGGCCCACGGCGAGAAACCGATCCAGGAATTCCGCACCCGTCTGGGCCCGGGCGTTGAAGACCGTGTTGCGACATCCGACGTCGGCCTTGAGCGGGTGCTCCTGTCCGACCCGATCCCGCAGCTGGACCTCATGCCGGTCACACGGACGCCCGCAGCTCCGGAAGTCGGTGCCACTGCTCAGGAACGCACAGAACACGCAGTGCTCCATATGGAACATCGGCATGTGCTGGTGGAGCGTGAGCTCGAACCACGAGGACGGGGCCGATCGGAGCAGCGACTCGACCTGGGCCGCGTTGAGATCATAGCTGACCGTCAGCCGCTCCAACCCATGGCGGTTCCGGTAGTGCTCGGCCGTGAGGGGGTTCGCCACGTTCAGGGAGAAGTCACCCCGTCGACGTTGCCCGGCAAAGAAGCGCAGGTGTTCGTGGGCCCGGACCAGATAGCCGTCGGCCTGGGACGACAGGACCTGCTTCAGGATCCACTCCTCACCCGGCTTGAACATCCGGGGCGGAGCCACCCAGATCGACGGCACCGGACTCCCGGGTGCGGCCACCACCCGACATCCACGCGCAGTGTGGAACCGGGTGACCGCCTCGCGGTACCGCTTCGGATCCTCGAAGTCGCAGTAGATCGTCTCGATGCCACAGCCCAGCGCCGCATCGAGCTGGTCCAACGTCCGGACCAATACGATCAGTTCCGGACGAACCGAGGCCGGATCGATCTCCTCCGCAAAGGATACGCGACAGGGATCCGCATCCGGAACACGGAGTTCCCATCGCTTCGGCGCAGCTCGAAGCGCCTCGAGCTGGGCAATGGCCTCACGACGGATCCGGTTCAATTCGCTGACAGGGAGATGCACCCCATCGACCAGCTCCACGATCAGCTCACCCAGTCGGAAGGGTGTTCCGCCAAGTCGCCCAAACTGCTCCTCCAGACGTTCCCGCCCTAGGGCATGCTTTTCGGCCGGGGTGAGCGGAATTGTGGATTCGACCCGGACCACATGGCCCTCGAGGTCCCGAGCCACAAGCGACAAGGGTCCTCCGGATACCCCGTGGACCTCGAGAGTGATCGGGCGTGTGAACCGGATCGCTTCGCCCTCGAAGGTCTTTCGGAGATCGCGCTCCAGGATCGGGTCATCGGTCTTCCAGACATGATCGCCCACATGGATCCGGGAAAAGTCGACGGCCCCCGCCCCGAAGGTGAGTTCCGCCTCGGAGTTCCCGGGACCCCGTTCCGAAACCCGGACGCCGAAGACCCGTCCGCCCTGCTCCTCCTGGTCGGGTCGCCCGGCGTCGAAACCAACGCCGTCCCCGGCCTTCACCGGACCCGTGAGCCGGATCCGAACACGGTCGCGTCCGACGGCAACCACCTCGCCGATGAGGACCCCGCGCTTCTTGCCGAAACGGGCATGAGCCAGCTCCTGGTTGTTGATGCCAAGGAACCAGCCCGTGTAGAGGCCCCGGGAAAAGGCCATCTCGAGCTCATAGCGGGCGCCACCCACCGGCACGGTCCGATTCTCGGACACACGATCGAGCGCCTGCCGGTAGACCCGGGTGATGCTGGCGACGTACTCCGGGGACTTGAGGCGACCCTCGATCTTCAGCGAGGACACCCCGGCCTCGACCAGCTGGGGCAGCACCTCCAACCCGGCGAGGTCCTGTGGCGACAGAAGATACCGCCGATCCCCGAGGTCCACCTTCCGTCCGTCGGAGATCAACTCGTACGGCATCCGACAGGCCTGGGCGCATTCGCCCCGGTTGGCGCTGCGACCGCCGAGCGACTCGCTCGTGAGACACTGGCCGGAGTAGGCCACGCACAGGGCTCCGTGCACGAAGACCTCCAGTGGCAAAGGGGTCCCGGTTGCCGAGGCCTGGCTGGACTGGATCGATGCGATCTCGGCGATGGAATTCTCACGGGCCAACACCACGAGGGAGCAGCCGAGATCGCGGGCGAACTCGACCCCGGCAACGCTTGAGATCGACATCTGGGTGCTGCCGTGGATCGGGAAGTCGGGCGACAGTCTCCGAATGAGCCGACAGACCCCCACATCCTGGACGATCGCGGCGTCCACCCCGGCTGCGATGATGCTGCGGAGATAATCGGCCGCCGCCGGGAGTTCCTCGGTGAAGACCAGCGTGTTGAAGGTCACGTAGCCCCGGACCCCACGCCGATGGAGAAACTCCATCAGGGCCGGCAGGTCCGCCTCGGTGAAGTTGCGAGCCCGCATCCGGGCGTTGAACCGGTCGAGTCCGAAATAGATTGCATCCGCCCCGTTTTCGACCGCCGCCCGGACACACTCCCAGTCGCCCGAAGGAGCCAACAGCTCCGGCAGGCGACGCGGCAACGGTTCAGGAGGTCCAGACGACATGGTCCCGAGAGAATGGACGCCCCGGACACAAAGTCGAACCCGCGATCCGATCGGGATCCGACCTCGACACTCTGACCCGACAGAAAGCCGTCGATGGCGCCCGGGGAGAATGCCCATACTGTGCCGACGCCATGCCGCTCCGGATTCCCATGCCGCTCCTCGACCTCGAGGCGACCCTCGACGGGGGCCAGGCCTTCCGGTGGCGGGGTATTGACGGTGGCTGGGAGGGCGTCCTCGGAGACCGCTGGGTTCGGCTCCGTACGGAGGCCGGGAATCTGGTCGCGGAGACGGCCACGGACCCCGGGGATGGGGCCCGGCTCCGGCACTACCTAGGCCTCGACGACGACCTCGAGGCGATCGTTCGGACCTTCCCTGACGACCCACCGCTCATGGCGGCCGTGCGGGCGTGCCCGGGGCTCCGGCTCTTGCGACAGGATCCGTGGGAGTGCCTCGCCAGCTTCATCCTCAGTTCCACCAAGCAGATCGTCCAGATCCAGCAATGCGTCGCGCTGCTCTGCGACGCCTTCGGAAACATCATCCCGGGACCGGCCAACGCGCCTTCGCCCCGCACCTTCCCGACGGCCACCCAGCTGGCCTCCGTGCCCGAGAGCCAGCTGCGAGAGTGCAAGCTGGGATTCCGAGCGCGCTACCTGTCGGCAGCAGCACAGGAGGTTGGCGCGGGCCGATTGGACCTCGAGGCACTCCGGGGGATGTCGACCACCGAGGCGCGGGACCAGCTCACCGGACTGCCCGGGGTCGGACCGAAGATCGCCAACTGCGTGCTGCTGTTCGCCTATGGCCGGCAGGATGCGTTCCCGGTGGACGTCTGGGTGTTGCGTGCCCTGCGTGAACTGTACTTCCCGAGGCGACGTCCGAAGCCCCGCACGCTGCTCCGGTTCACCGAGACGCACTTTGGTCCGAACGCGGGCTACGCCCAGCAGTACCTCTTCCACTTCATCCGCAACCACCGACCGACGAAGCCGTCCTGAGTCCAAACCCATCCCAACGGAATCCGCTCCTGCACCGACACCGACCCTCATGATCACCCGAACCGAAGTCCTCCTGACCCCAGCCGAATTCGCCACGCTTCGAGGGCGTGATCTGAGCCAGGCCATCTGCGTGGTGTTCGATGTCTTCCGGGCGACCTCGACCATGCTGGCGGCCCTTTCGAACGGAGCAGCCTCGATCCATCCGGTGCGGGATATCGCGACGGCGCTGGAGGCCCGAAAGCGGGACGCCACCGTGATCCTTGCTGGAGAGCGGGACGGCTTCCGGATCGGGGCCGACCGGACCGGCGGGATCGAGTTCGACCTCGGCAACTCACCGCGGGAATTCACCCGGGATCGGGTGGACGGTCGGACGGTGGTGATGACCACATCGAACGGCACCCGGGCATTGGATGCCTGTCGCGGCGCGGCCGAGGTGTTGGCGACGTCCTTCGCCAACCTCGACGCCACCGCATCGTGGATCCGGGAACGACGGCTTCCCCAACTGATCGTTGTCTGTGCCGGGACCCTCGACCATGGGTCCCTGGAGGACACGCTCGGTGCCGGCGCCCTGGTCGACCGGCTCTGGGAATCGATCCGCGGTGGTTGGGTCGATGATGCCGCTCGGACGGTTCGGGAAGTCTTCCGGGCCAACCGGGACGATCTGCTCCCGCTCGCGGGGAGCGGTCGGAACGGGGCCCGGCTGCTCGGCCTCCCTGGATTGGCGGACGACGTGCCGCTCTGCCTGGTCCCGGATCGCTTTCGGTTCATCGCCCGGATGGGACGTGACGGACTGTTGCGGGCCGAACGGGCGTCGGATTGATGCGGAGGAACGAGCCCCCTAACCTGAGCCTGTGACGATCGTCGCCAATGGCAAGGAAGTGACGGTAGCGGGTCCCTGCACCCTCGAGTCCTTCCTCGTTGCCCAGGGACTGCTTCCGAAGAGCGTGGTGGTGGAACACAACGGCGAGGCCGTGGCCCCGTCGGAATTTCCGGACCGTCCTCTGCAACCGGGTGACCGCCTCGAGATCGTCCGCATCGTCGCCGGTGGCTGAAGCGATTCTCCCTGCAAGGCCTGCCAGGCCGCACACCCACGTCTGGTGGGTGCTGCAGCGCTTGGGCGTCTGCGACGCCCACCCTCCCCAGGCTCAACCTCTCCATCACCTCAGCTCTTCCGGACACCCCAGTGAAAGGTCACGCCTCTCGTGGGTG
>Ga0194121_10006228_pt1 | contig 16059 bp, 13 predicted proteins | sample TA2MahCa50mmetaG_FD_148609 | JGI IMG/M metagenome (GOLD analysis project Ga0194121, IMG submission 148609) | Freshwater microbial communities from Lake Tanganyika, Tanzania - TA2015020 Mahale Deep Cast 50m | ecosystem: Environmental > Aquatic > Freshwater > Lake | place: Tanzania: Lake... | reverse complement strand
ATTGTGCAAGGGCTGGAGGTGCCTATTATCCCGCTCCACCTGGATCGTCTCTGGGGCAGTATTTTTAGTTTTCAGGGGGGGCGCTTTCTGTGGAAATGGCCTGCTCTGACTCCCTATCCGGTGACGGTTTCTCTGGGGGCTCCTCTGCCATCCAGTGCGACAGCGTCCCAGGTGCGCCAGGTCATCATGGAACTGGGCAGTGCTGCTATGCGTTATCGTGCTAGCAGCCAGGAGACCCTGCCACGACGTTTTATTCGCACCGCCAAACGGCATTGGTCAGCTTTCTGCATGGCGGATAGCACGGGAGCGCAGCTCACCTATGGCGAGGCGCTGATACAGAGTGTACACTGCGCTCGCTGGCTGCAAAAGCAAGCCCCACAGGCCCGGTTGGTCGTAGTGCTCTTGCCCCCCTCGGTCGCCGCGGCTCTGGCCAATCTCGCGGTGCTCCTGGCCGGGAAAGTCCCCGTCAACCTCGATGTCGCGAGTCCCCCAGAGATCCTGACGGCGCGGCTCACCCAGAGCGGTGTCGACACACTGCTCACGACCCCACAGTGGCAGTCTGCTCTGTGCCTGGGCAGTCCGATCACATGTCTTGATGTCCATACCATGCTGGCCGCGGTGGCATCCCAGTCGCAGACCTGGTACTCGCTGCTAGGACGCGGCCTCCCGAGCTGGGCTGTACACAGGCTGTGGACGCTGCCCGCACAACGGCCCGAAGCGCTGGCGACAGTGGTCTTTGCGGATGCGACAAGCACGGGAGCGTCTGGAGTCATGGTGTCCCACCAACATCTCCTGGCGAATATCGCAGGTTTAGAGCAAATCTTTGCCGTACGTCCTGGCGACTGTATGCTCGGCGTATGGCCCTTTGCTCAGAGTGCAGGGGCCACGGCAACGCTCTGGTTCCCCCTCCTGGCTGGCTGTGGGGTAGTCTATCATGTTGACGGCACCGAGGTGCATGCCGTTGCAGCACTCATGCAGCGTTACCAGGTCACCCTGATGGTGGGGACCCCGGCCCTGTATACGGCATATCTGGCGTCCTGCCCAGCGCCTGCCTTTGCCTCGTTACGCTATGCCCTCAGCGCAGCAGAGCGGCTCGATCCAGCGCTGGCTCAGGCCTTTCAGACAACCTATGGCGTCCCGCTCGCGGAGGGCTATGGCTGCGCGGAGTTGGCGACGGTGGTGTCACTGAATATCGCTGATGTGCAGTACGGCTCGCGGCGTCAGACCGGGTCGAAACCGGGTTCGGTTGGCCATCCCATCCCAGGAGTCGCGGTCAAAGTAGTTGATCCAAGCACGGGTGCAAACCTCGCCCCTGGCACGGTCGGCCTGCTGCTCGTGTACAGTCCGTATCCTCTCCTGGGCCATCTAGGGGGAACAGTCCTGACCACCGAGAGACGACATCAGGGCTGGTACGACACGGGCGAGTTGGCGTGCGTGGATGAGGACGGCTTCATCCATCTCGCTGACCGCTCCTCTGCCTAAAAGGCATTGTGTCCGGGGACAATATCTGCGACAATACACCGCCGCGTAGGACCGACAGCGAGCGGGAGGAGGTTGGACGAGGAGCCACGGGTGAACACAGCCATGCAGGAGGCCGTTGCGTACTGTCGAGACGTGACACGGCAACACGCCAAGAATTTTTATTACGCCTTTCTCTTTCTCCCCAAACCTCAGCGTGATGCGATCTATACTGTCTATGCCTTCTGTCGGCATTGTGACGACATCGTCGATGATGAGCACGAGCTCGCCAGCAAGCGCCAGAACTTGCAGGGCTGGCGTCAGGAACTGGAGCATTGCTATCACGGCACGCCTACGCATCGTATTGCGCAGGCGCTGCAGCAGACGGTCCGGCACTACGACATTCCACAACGGTGTTTTGAAGAACTCATCCGTGGTGTGGAGATGGACCTGGACATCCAGCGCTACGCCACCTTTGCCGACCTCGAACAGTATTGCTACCGGGTAGCATCGGTAGTGGGCCTGGCCTGCCTGCCCATTTTTGGGGTGAATCATGCCAAAGTGCAGGATTACGCCTATGCGCTGGGGATTGCGCTCCAGCTCACGAACATCATTCGTGATGTCCGGGAGGATGCCGAACGTGGCCGCATTTATCTCCCTCTCGAAGATCTCAAAGCTTTTCACTATACCGAGGACGAACTGCTGCAACAACGGGTGACCTCGGCATTCGTGGAGTTGATGCGCTTTCAGACGCAGCGTGCCACGGCCTACTACCAGCAGGCGGCAGCCTGTCTGCAACCTGGAGATCGTGCCTTCCTGGTGGCCCCAGAAATTATGGCGGCTATTTATCGCACCACTCTGCGCAAAATTGCCCGTACCCAGTACAACGTCTTCCAGGGACGTGCCAGCTTGCCCATCCTGCACAAAGTCCTGCTGGCCCTGCGCGTGTGTGGGTCCATCCGCCTGCAGGCCACCTGGCAACGCTATCGTCAACCTTCGTCAGGACACCCCGTATGAAGACAACCACTGGCAGTATGCAAGCTGCCTTGCTCTATGGACCGCGCCAGGTAGCGTTGGAGACCATTCCTATCCCCACTGTGGGGCCGCATGATGTCCTGGTACGTATCGAGGCTGCGACGACCTGTGGCACGGATCTCAAAGTGTTCCTGCGTGGTGGACATGCGCGTATGATCACCCCGCCAGCGGTCTTTGGCCACGAATTTAGCGGCACCATTGCGGCGGTGGGTAACCGGGTCACGCACGTGCAGGAAGGTATGCGGGTGGTCGCCAACAACTCGGCACCCTGTTATCGCTGCTATTACTGCCGACGGAACTTGCCAAACCTGTGCGATGATTTGTTGTTCATCAATGGGGCGTATGCTGAATACATCGTGGTGCCGGAACGGGTTGCGCAGACCAATTTGCTGGAGCTCCCGTCCACCTTGCCCTGTGCGGTTGCCTGTCTCACTGAGCCATTGGCCTGTGTGCTGTATTGCCTCGACCAGGCGCATCTGCACCCCGGTGACACGGTCGTGGTCAATGGCGACGGTCCGAGTGGTTTGATGCTCGCGGCTATGGCGGCCTGGCGTGGAGCGCGGGTCATTCTTTGTGGTCGGGCGCCCCAGCGTCTGGGATTAGCGCGCCAATTTGGTGTGGATGCTGTGGTCAATTATGCGGAAGTGCCCGACCAGGTCGAAGCTGTCCGGGCGCTCACCGATGGCCGGCGCGGGGTCGATGTGGCTATCGAAGCCGTCGGACGGCCTGAGGTCTGGGAGAGCACGGCGCGTATGCTGCGCAAAGGCGGTCAGGCCATCTTTTATGGCGGCTGTCAGAGCGGCACCAGTGTGCAGTTCGAGACGCAGGCGCTGCATTATGACCAGCTGACCTTGCAGGGCGTGTTCCACAACACGCCGTATCACGTCCGCCTGGCACTGGATGTGCTGGCTGCGCAGCATCTGCAGGGCGCAGCCCTGATTAGCACGACACTCCCACTCACCCGCCTCTGTGAAGCCTTTGATCTCATGCTCGAGCGCCAGGCGTTGAAAGTGGCAGTGCTCCCAGGCTCACAGCAAGAGTGATGTGTACAGCTTCCCCCTATGGACAGGGCTTCCCTGTCCTTCTCTCCTGCTGCAAAGACCCGCAGAGCACGTGAATACACCCTCTTAGGTACCCAGCATATGTGCTTAGTGTGGAAAATTTGCATTTTCTGGGCAATACTGCCCCAAAAAGCCCTTGACGTCTGTATTTGAGTAGGTAGACTAATGCAAATACAGCGGTAATGGTTACCGCGAGGGCAGCAATTGAGCTCTCTACGAGTCCGACCAGGGGAGACAGGACACATGACCAAGGCTGAGTTTATTGATCAGGTCGTCAAAGCCAGCGAAGGAACGGATCTCACCAAGAAAGCTGCCGGCGAGTTCATAGACGGCATTTTTAGTATTGTGGGAAAAGCCATCAAAAAGGATGGACGCTTCTCGTACCCTGGTTTCGGCACGTTTACCATGAAGAAGCGCGCCGCGCGCAAAGGGCGCAACCCACGCACGGGCACTGAGATTCGTATCAAAGCGAGCAAGACGGTCGGCTTCAAGCCTGCCCCGAGTCTCAAGAAAGCCCTGTAAATCTACGGGCTCCCGGTCAGGCCCGCGGCTCTAGAGCCACGGGCCTGCTGTGTTAATAGCCGATCGCACACCCATCTTTCCGGTAATCACTTCCCCCTTGCAGCACACCCCGTTCGGCATCAATCAGGATGCCCTGCCCACCCCCATAGGAAATGCTCTGATCACCGTAGGGCTCCAGAATATGGCCCATAGCGGTGAGGGTTGTCCGCACATCAGCAGCGATGGCGCGTTCGAGTGCCACATGTTTGCCGCCCATAATCCGATAGCGCGGGGCTTCGATCGCCTCCTGGACATTCATGCCGAAATCAATCATATTGAGCGCCACCTGTAAATGGCCCTGGGGTTGCATGTCTCCACCCATGACCCCATAACAGAGCCATGGTTGCTCGTCTTGCAAGATCATCGCCGGGATAATCGTGTGGAATGGCCGTTTCCCAGGCGCCAGGGCATTGACATGATGTGGATCCGCCACAAAGCCCGCACCACGATTTTGCAGACAGATGCCCGTATCGCCCGCCACCACCCCAGAACCAAAACCCATGAACAGGCTGTGAATCAACGACACCGCATTGCGCTCGCGGTCCACGCAGGTGACGTATACCGTATTGCCAAAAGCCGTTGGATCGCCCGGCGTATAATCGCTGGCACGATCCAGGGTCAGTTCCTGCCGCCGTGCTGCCGCGTAGTCCTTGGAGAGCAAGCCAGCGACCGGCAGGTTGGCATGGGCAGGATCGGCAATATAGCGGCTGCGGTCGGCAAACGCCTGTTTGGTGGCTTCGATGAGTACGTGATAATACGCCGCAGAACCGTACTCCATGGCCCCGATATTACACCCTTCGAGGATATTGAGCGCAATCAGCGCCGTAATGCCCTGCCCATTCGGGGGCAGTTCGAGCACGGTATGGCCACGGTAGTCCGTACGCAGTGGCTCGACCCACTCTGTGCTATGGGCCGCAAAGTCTTCCATTTCCAGGTAGCCCCCGGTTGCCCGGGCGCATTCGACAATGCGTCGGGCGATGTCCCCACGGTAGAAAGCGTCCTTGCCTTCAGACGCCAGCATCTGCAGGGTACGCGCCAGGTTTGGCTGCCGGTGCACATCTCCAGCTCGGGGAGCCTGGCCATGCACCAGATACGTCTCCGCGCTGGCCGGGAAGCGGGAAAGGAGTGGCACCGCCTCCTGCCACTGCGTGGCAATCACCTCAGAGACTGGAAAACCTTCGCTGGCATAATACATCGCTGGTTCCAACACCTCGGCAAAGGTGAGCTTGCCATGCCGTCGCTGCACTTCGTAGAAGGCATCGATGCCCCCTGGTACGGACACCGAGCCCCAGCCGCGCTGCGGTACTCCCCGGATGCCCTGGCGACGCAGGGCATCCAGGGTCAGCCGCTGCGGACAGCGGCCACTGCCATTCACCCCATAGATCTTGCCGTCCGCAGCCCAGCGATAGAGCAAGAACGCATCGCCACCAATGCCGGTGGACATCGGTTCGACCACATCCAGGGTGAGGGCGGTGGCAATGGCAGCATCAAAGGCATTGCCGCCCTTTTTTAAGATGGTGACCCCGGCTTCCGCCGCCAGGGGCTGGCTCGTTGCTACAATGCCATTACAGGCCATGACAACCGAACGCTTGGCAGCAAAGCCAGCCCGTTCCAGTCGGCTGGTGGCAAACATAGGCTCTCTCCTCTAGGCATGGTGCTGTGGGATGGTCATGATGATATTCCCGTAGCGATCCAGGGACACCTGGTGCTGGGGCTGCACAACAATAGTTGACAGATCCTGCGTGATGATGGCCGGTCCGGTCAGCCGCGCACCGGCTGGCAGCATCGCATAATCATAGACCGGGCACGCAAGAAAGCCGGTGGCAGGAAAATACACGGCACGCTGCGCCGGTGGGGGGAGGGACGTTGCCACCGGAGCGTCCAGCGGCTGCAGCGTCACAGGCCGGGCTGGCCCCTGCGCAGAGACGCGGAGATTGACGAGTTCCACGGGCAATTCCGGGGAAGCGTAGGTATACAGCCGCTCATGCTCCTGGTGAAACGCCGCCAGGGTCTGCTCCAGGGTGGTCGGCGTGACTGACCCCTCTGGCACTGCCACCGTCAATTCGTAGCCCTGGTTCGCATAGCGTAGATCGGCAAAACGCGCGAGCTGTTGGGCGCTGGGTGGAATGCCTTCCTCCGTGAGCCACTGACGGGCCTGCTGCGCGAGGTCGTCGAAGGCCGTGTTGATGGCGACCGGGTCAAAGGCATGGTGGCGTTGCAGGAGCGTGCGGACGTAATCATTTTTGATGTCACTGTGCAGCAGCCCCAGAGTTGACAGGACGCCAGAGTAGCGCGGAATAATCACTGTTGGTATCTCCAGCAGCTCTGCCAGGCGTCCAGCATGCAAGGGACCTGCGCCACCACAGGCGAGCAGCGCGAAGTCGCGCGGGTCATAGCCCCGCTCAATGGAGATCGCTCGGATCGCCCCGGCCATGGTGTTGTTCAGAATTTCCAGCATGCCGTAGGCTGCAGCCTCCACGCTGAGTTGGAGTGGACGGGCAATACGCTCGGCGATGGCCGCATACGCTTTGTCGTGGTGCAAGCGCAGCGCGCCTCCCAAGAGCTCTGTGGCCAGACGTCCCAGCACCAGGTTGGCATCGGTCGTGGTCGGCTCCTGCCCTCCCTGGTCATAACATACGGGGCCAGGATCAGCCCCTGCAGATTCTGGTCCGACCTGCAGACCGCCACTGGCCGTCAGCCGCGCGATGCTGCCACCACCTGCGCCAATGCTATGCACGTCGATCATCGGGAAGGGAAGCGGCAAGTCAGCAATTTCGCCTTCCGTGGTCAAAGTCGGATGCTCGTCCTCGGCCAGGCACACATCGGCAGACGTGCCTCCTACATCAATGGAAATACAGCGTGAGAACCCGGCCTGCCGTCCTATGGCAATAGCCCCTACGACCGCCGCCGCTGGCCCTGACAGCACCGTCAACACGGGCTGAGCCGCGGCCGCCGTGGCACTGGCCATGCCCCCATTCGACTTCATGATGAGCAGTGGAGCCCGTACCTGCATGTCGTACATACGCCGATCCAGGCGGCCATAATAGCTCCCCACGTGGGGAAGCACATAGGCGTTGAGCACGGTGGCCATGGTGCGCTCGTATTCCCGAAATTGCGGCAGAACTTCGGAAGAGATCGACAACGGTGTGTCCGGGAGATACTGGGCACAGAGGGCTTTGAGGCGTTGCTCGTGCAGCGGATTGGCATAGGCATGCAGCAAGCTGATCGCCAACACCGGGAAACGCTGCTCCTGCAAACGGGTCAACAAGGCAATACAGGCCGCTTCATCGAGGGGCTCAAGCACCGCCCCGGTATGATCCAGGCGCTCGGGAATTTCATAAATGTGCTCAGGCGTCACCAACCGGGGCGGCTTGACCCAGAGGTACATGTGCGCGTTCTTGGGCACATCGTGGCGTCCAATGTGCAACACGTAGCGACAACCCGTGGTCGTCAGCAGGGCGAGTGGTGCGCCCTTGCGCTCGATGATCATGTTTGTCGCGACGGTCGAGCCGTGCAGGGTGCCCACCACATCCTCGGGTCTTTTGCCGGCTTGTTGTAAGATCTTGGCCACTCCAGTGGCAAAGCCCTGCGACTGGTCATGCGGTGTCGTAGGGGTTTTGGCGGTCCAGAGCTGACCCGTCTCCAGGTCAGCCAGGGCAACATCGGTAAACGTCCCTCCCACATCAACGGCTACCACACAGCCCGTCATACGCCTCCTTTGCTAACCCCCTCTCCCCCTGGGAGAGGGGTGGGGTGAGGGGATGTTCTCGACCTACTGGCCCAGTGCCAGGCGCTCTGCCAGCGGCAGGGGTAACATGGCATCATAAATTTTGTCTTGCGTTGTCGCGATATCATACTGCACAAAGCGAAATTCCACGGTGCGCGCCTCATCATCGAGCAATACATAGGACGAAGCGGGGTCGCCATACCGTGGTTGCCCAACACTGCCGGGATTGATGATATAGCGGTGCTGCGGATGCAACGCCACTTTCAGCCCAGTCACGGTGGCAGGCGCCACGACCCCTGTCGGTGTGCATTCCCAGATCATGGGCAAGTGCGTATGGCCAATAAAGCAGCCGTTGATGTCTGGTAGCGACTCGGCTAGATAGGTAAAGATTTCCTGAAAGTGCAATTCATGAAAGAGATATTCGTCCGTATCACGGGGAGAACCATGGGCGGCCAGCCAGCGCTCGCCAAACACGGCGGTATCGGGCAAACGCTCCAGATACTGTTTCCAGGATGGCGCGAGCTGGGCCCGCGTCCAGTGCATGGCTTCCCTGGCGTATTCGCTGAAATCGTCATAGAGCCGGATATCACAGGCGGCTTGATCGTGATTGCCTGCGATAACAACATCGCACACGCGCTGCACAATCTCCAGGCATTCATTGGGGTTGGCATTGTAGCCCACAATGTCCCCCAGGCAGACCACCACATCAGCATAGGGCTCCATGTCTGCCAACACGGCTTCCAATGCCTCAAGATTGGCATGCAAATCAGAAATAACTGCGTACTTCATGCCGTATCCTATCTCGTAGATACCCTGCGGGGCATCTCTTCCTTTGACGTTACATAGCCCGCGTGGTAGCGGGGAGTTGGGGAGTGACTTCCAGGGTGCGATAGGTGCTGACCTGCACCTGGCCAGGACGTGCCCCACGAAATTTCCGTACGTTTTTGGCTGGCGTGTACATGACTTCCACCGCCGCCGCGTGCTTCCCTTTACTATAAAATGCCGCCAGGGCTGCGGCTTGCTGGAGCGCGCCAGGGGAGACCTCTGGGGGCGACGACAGCTTCAGCACCACATGGGCGCCGGCCTGGCGATGGGCGTGCAACCAGAGGTCTTCTGGGGCTGCGACTTGACGCAGCAATACTTCATTGCCCTGGTTACTCTTCCCACAGTACACGAGCGAGCCGTCAGACAACACAAACTGCCGATAGGGAAGCGCTGCCGGCGTCTCGCCTCGGGTACGCTGGAGGGGCACTGTTGGGGTGCCTCCCAGTTCCAGGGCAATCGTTTCGACCGTGTCCCAGTCTTCGGCGTGGACGAGCTGTTGCTCCAGGGTTTCCAGGCTCTGTTCCTCTACGCTACACTGCGCCAGGCGTTCCTGGATTTTCTCCAGCCCATGTTGGGCTTTCCGATATCTCTTAAAGTATACCCGCGCATTGTCCTGAAGCGAGAGGCGTGGGTCAAGAGCGATCGTCACCGGTGCCTGCGTGGGGCTGTAATAATCCACCACGGTGACGCTCGTACTCCCACGCGGGACGTGCTGCGTGACCAGGAGGGTGCCGTAGCGCTGAGCGGCGTGATAGCTTTCCAGTTTCTGGCGGTCCTGGGCGAGATGGTGCATTTTCTGGCGCAGTTTGCGTAGGCGCTGTTGCAGGCTCTTGTGCGTGGCACGACGAAGTTGGTCGAGGGCATGTGCCTCCAGGGAGGGCTCGTAGACGGCCGCCACCGCCTGCTGCGCCCCGGGAAAAGACGTGACCGTGCAGGCACAGTGGGTCAGTGGCAGCACGCTGAGATGCTGCTCCCCATGCGGGGTGGTATACAGGGCCACCGTGAATGTGCCCTGGTCGTAGTGCTGGCGTAGCTCCTGGAGTAACTCCCAGCACACCCGCGGTTGTCCATGACTGCGATGCAGCAGCTCGGCAGCGAGCACGGGCGACAGCCCGATCACCAGGCGCTGCATGTGGGCTGCATCAAAGGTGCCCTGCGCCTGGAGCTGTTGCAACATCTCCACCGTGAGGGCCGGGAGCAAGAGGCGCGACGGCGGTGCCGCAAAGGGCTGGTAGCGCTCTCCTGGTACGATGGTCCGGCGTGTGCCGGCACTGGGTGGTGCGTATTTCAAGGCGTCGAGGATCATGTCCTCCGCGTCAACCAGCAGCACATTTGCCTGTTGCCCTTGCAGCTCATGCAGCAACCGCAACGTTGCGCCTGGTGCCTGGCGCTGCTCCCAGCAGAAGGAGACCACGCGGTCATACGGCCGCACCGTGATGTCGTGCAAGCGCATCGCCTGCAAATGGGCCCGCAGAAAGGCCGCAAAACGTGGCGGTTGCTGGGGGTTGCGAAAACGCGACGCCGTGAGATACAGGCAGGGTGCCGCTGCCTGCACCGACAGCAGCAGGCGCAGATCCCGCTGGCGCCAGAGGCGTACCAGCAGCGCTTCAGGGCCCATCTGAAAAACTTTCGTCACCAGGGCCCCGCAGAGCTCCGGACGCAACGCGTCAACCAGGGCTTTGAGCGTAAAAATATCCATAGAACCTTCGTGTGCGAGACATCGACGGCTGAGGCCAGACAGCATGGCGAGTATAGCACGCGTTGTCGCCACACATAAGGGCCATAGCTGTGTGGAAGTGCTCAGGGGTCAAAATGCGTTATACTTGCGAACCACCTCCCTGGAGGTGACGGCTCTGGGCATACCGAGGAGAGAGGGCGAGTATGAATGGACACGCGGAGCAGCGACGCCTCTGGGCCTGGCATCTATCGGCACTGGTGTATGAACGTTCCTATATCCGGGTGGCGCATCAAATTGATGACGATGTGCTCGATTATCTCGGAGAACGCGTGGTCGGCGCTGTGGTGGCGGACTGTGGTTGTGGGCCTGGCGTGGTGGCGGAGAAGTTCCTCCGGGCAGGCGCCGCGCGGGTGGTCGCGATTGACGCCAATGCCAGTATGATGGAGCGCGCACAGGCACGCCTGGCGAAAGATATTGCCACTGGAAAAGTCGTGCTCTGTCATGCCTCCCATGAAGCCGACACCTTATCCCGCGTGCGTCAGCAGGTCCTGGCAGGCCGCGGCTTTGATGTGGTGCTGTTCAAGCGCAGTCTGTATATGCCCCGCCAGCGCGCCCTGCGCACGTTACGCCAGGCCGTGACCGCCTTGCGTAGTCGGGGTCTCCTCGTCGTGGCCCACCCGGAGCGTTCGCTCTGGCAGTATGCCTTTGCGCCTCCCTATGGGATCACGGCGTATACGCCCTTTCATCTGGTGAACCGGGCCATCTCACGGGCGCTCGAATGGAGCGGCGTGGAAGAATACACTCTCTACACCGGCGCGGAGCTGCTGGCCCTCTTGCAAGAAGCGGTGCCCGAAGCCCAGGTGCAGCGCTTGCCCAGCCCACAGCGCCACTATAATCTCGTGGCATTGCAAGTACCCTGAAAACTCTGCTACGCTTTGCGTGTGCATCACCGTGCCGATGGCGATGGAGCCATTTCCTCGTGCTGGCGACCGCAGGAGACTGAGCATGACCTCAAATAAAATGCCCCGCCGTTTCTGGAGTTATACGGCGGGGAAAGGCAATTTACAGACGGAAGAGATGGAGGCGGCGCGCGAACGCAAGCTACTGGCATTGCGCCAGACCCTCCCTGGTTTGCTGGCTTTTGGCGGTATTATGCTCATCCTGCTGCTGATGTTGCTGATGCTGCTGGCCGAGTTCCGGGGTTTTTATCTGGACCAGATTATGGAAATCCTACGCCCCGGCTAGATGCCTCCCTGGTCCTCAGACAGGCGGGCCGAGCCCGTCTGTCTGGTCTCTCATTCCACCGCGTGCACTTGCCCATCACTGGTTCTGAGATAGAGTCGCCCGCTGGCAAACACCGGTGGCAGCTGCAGCGGGGCTCCCAGGTCGAGCTGCCAGCGCAGGGTGCCCCGATCGCGTTCCAGGGCATAGAACAGCCCATCTTCAGTGCCAACGTAGACTTGCGATCCCACCACCACAGGTGAAGCAGTGATGGCGCCACGCGCCTGAAACTGCCACAGTTCGGTGCCGGTGAGGACCTCGCGTGCATACAGCATGCCCTGCGTATCACCCGCGTACAGGGCGTCGGCTGCCACCGCTGGTGCGGCAAGAATCTTCCCCCGTGTTTTCGAGGGCACAAACCGCCAGCGTCCGCCAGGCTGGCCAGGGGGGCGTGGCACCGGAAAGCCCCAGAGCCAGAACTGCGCCCAGACTTGCTTGAACTGAAATTGGCCAGGGATCTCGTAGGCGTCGGCGGCGATGGCGAAGAGCTGCCCCCCCGCTGGAAAATACACCAGCCCGTGAGCGACCACCGGCGTGTCGTGCAGGCGTTCCGGCGTACGAAAGCGCAGCCAGCGCTGGCCGGTCCGGGCGTTGAGGGCATACAAACTGCCATCCGTCGAGCTCATAAACAGCGTGTTCTCGGCAAATGCCGGTGGAGACAGCGCCTGATCCTGGGTCTTGAACTGCCAGATGAGCCGCCCGGTGGCCGCATCCAGAGCATACAGAAAGCCGTCCATAGAGCCAATGTAGACCATGCCATGCGCCACAGCTGCAGCCCCGGCCACCGGGTTCTGCATGCTGAACTCCCAACGCCGTGCGCCTGTCTGACGCTCCAGCGCCAGCACTCTCCAGTCCTGCAGGCCCAGATACAGTGCATCCCCGGCTACCGCCAGGGCCGTATGCACCGGCCCAGAGAGGGGCACTTCCCAGAGACGCGCACCGGTCTGGGCATCCAGGGCACTACAGGCAAAATGCCCTCCCAGGTACAGCACATTGTCCACCAGAACGGGCGCTGAGCGCGTGGGCACGCCCGTGGAGACCGACCACACACGGCGTCCTTCCAGGGCCTGCGTTGCCTCGGCAATATAACGTCGCTGCGCTAAATCCCGCCCCCACATGGCCCACTGGTGGGTGGGCGAATCGGAACTGCGTAGTGTCGCGGGTCGTTTCCAGAACAGCGTGACGAGGTCCGGCACAAACGGGTCATGCAACCAGGCGTAGAGGAGCGCCACAACGAGCAGCGGGACCACGATCCACCAGGAGCGCCGTCTGGGCACGCGCGTCCAGCCTTCCGGTCGGTAATACCGGCCGCAGCCCTGGCATGTCCCCCAGGCAGTCCGCTCCGACGCGCCACACCAGGGGCACGCCGTACGTGAGGATGGCAAACGATCATTACTGGTCATGAGTGCGTCGAACTCCAGGTCATCCAATGGGACATGCGCCAGGCGCATGCAGAGATAGCCTATTATACCGTGCTCACGCCACCTCACAAGAGCGAGACGCCAGCCCAGGGGTGTCGAACAGGTGCCACCCGCCTCGCGCCCGCCTTTGACACACTCCAGGCCACATGTTAGGGTCAAACGCACACTGCTGTCTTTGACAAAGCACGACGAGAGGAGCCTCATGCTGTACCGCTTTGGCGCATACACGCTCGATCCGCAGTGCTATGAGCTGCGCCACCTGGGTCTTGTCTGTCCGCTCGAACCCCAGGTGTTTGCGTTGTTGCACTATCTGATCGCCCATCGCACCCGGGTCGTCACGCGCCAGGAACTGCTGGACCATATCTGGGCCGGGCGCTTCGTCAGCAACAGCACGCTCGACCACCGCCTCATGCAAGCCCGCCAGGCGATTGGCGACAGTAGCCAGACACAACGCTCCATCCAGACCCTCCGCAGTCGCGGCTATCGTTTCATCGCCCTGTCGAAGAACTCCTCTCCTCCCCAACCCTCTCTCCCTCCCCCCCTCTCACCGTCTCCCCCTCTCTTCTCCCCTCCCCGCCTCCCCCGCCTCTCCTCCTCGGTCGTGCCACAGAACTCGCCCAGTTACACCAGTGGTACGCCACCGCCTGTCAGGGGCAGCGCCAGCTTGTCTGCATTACTGGCGAAGCCGGGATCGGCAAGACCACCCTGGTGGACACCTTTGTCGCACAGGTAACCGCCACCGCCGAGGTCTGGAGCGCGCGTGGCCAGTGCCTGGAGCAGCACGGCCCTGGCGAGCCCTACATGCCGCTCTTAGAAGCGCTTGGCCAATTAGGTGCGTCGGCACACGGGGCTGAGCTCGTGGCGCTGCTCCAGCGTCATGCGCCAAGCTGGCTACAGCACCTCCCTGCGCTGCTGTCAGGGCCAGAACGCGGGCGGCTGCAACGCCTCACCGCAGGGACTACTAGAGAGCGCATGCTGCGCGAACTCGCCGAGGCCGTCGATGTCTGCACCACGGTGCGGCCGCTCGTCCTGGTGCTGGAAGACTTGCACTGGAGTGATGACGCCACCCTGGACTGGCTGGTGTATATGGCGCGGCGGCGCGAGCCCGCCCGCTGTCTCATCCTGGGGACGTATCGACCTGTCGATGCGGCGAGGCAGGGCCATGCCGTGCGGCGGGTGCAGCGTGACCTGCAAGTGCGTGGCCAGTGTGCCGGCCTGGCTGTGCCATCCCTCTCGCCAGACGCCGTCGCCGCGTATCTGGCGCAGCGCCTGCCCGGCGTCCAGCTCCCGGTTGCTTTTCCTGCGACCTTGCACCTGCGGACGGGCGGCAATCCCCTGTTCATAGTCACCCTGGTGGAGGCACTGCTGCGCCAGGGCGTGTTCGAGACCGGCAGGGCGGCGTCCAGTGTGCTCGCAGCCCTGGCCACGGGCCTCCCCGACACCCTGCGCCAGTTGTTGGAGCTCCAGGTCGAGCAGTTGAGCGTGGAAGAGCAAACGCTTCTCGAAGCCGCCAGCGTGGCCGGCGGCGAATTCGCCGTGGCGGCTGTGGCCGCGGCCATAGCCTGGGACATGGCGGATGTGGAAGAGCGCTGCGCGCTCCTGGCCCGGCGTGAGCACTTTGTGCGGGCCTGCGGCACCGATGCCTGGCCCGATGGCACCATGGCGACGCGCTATGCCTTTCGCCATGCGTTGCATCGTGAGACCCTCTACGAGCGCATCCCCGTCGGGCGGCGGGTGCGCTGGCATCGGCAGGTCGGCCTGCGTCTGGAAGCGGGGTATGCCTCGCAGGCGCAAACTCTGGCGGCCGAACTGGCTGAGCATTTTGTGCGTGGTCATGACCCCGTACGGGCCGTCACCTACCTGCATGCGGCTGGCGAGCAGGCGGTGCAGCGTTCGGCGCATCAGGAAGCGCTCCCGCATCTCACCCAGGGGCTGACCTTGTTGGACACCTGGCCCGAGGGCGCGGCGCGGCTCCAGCAGGCCCTCGCCCTCTACATCGCCCTGGGTCAGGCGTGGAGCGCCATCAAGGGATTTGTCGCGCCAGAGGTCGAGCAGGCCTACGTGCGAGCACGTGCCCTGTGCGACCAGGTGGGCGAGACACCGCATCGCTTTACCGTCCTGTGGGGCTTATGGCGCTGCTATCACGGCCGGGGTGATTGGACAACGGCCCAGGCGCTGGGTATTGCGCTCGGGCAATGCGCAGCACATGCCGCAGACCCCACGCATCGTCTGGAGGTGCACGATGCGCTGGGCTACAACGCCCTGTATCTCGGCGCGTATCGCACCGCGCAAGGCCACCTGGCGCAGGGCATGGCGCTCACCAACCTGGAAGCCGAGCGCGCCCTGATGCGTCGGCGTGGTCTGGCCTCTGGCGTCACCTGTCATGCCATGGCCGCCAATGTGCTCTGGTGTCTGGGCTATCCCACGCAGGCCCTGCAACGCTGCGCCGAAGCGCTGGCGCTGGCGCAGGAGCTGGCGCATCCCTACAGCGTGGCAGCCGTGCGCTACTGGATGACGTTTCTGCATTACCGCCGCCGGGATGCCGTCACCATGCAAGCCCATGCCGAAGCCCTTCTGCACCTGGCTACGGCCCAGGGTTTTCCGCTGTACGCCGGGTTTGCTACCTGCTGGCTGGGCTGGGCGCGGGCCATGCAAGGTGCCGGAGCCGCCGGCCTGGCGCAGCTCCAGCAGGGCCTGGCGGCCATTGCCGCGGCAGGCCATACGCTGCCACGGTAGATCTATCTGGTGCTGCTGGCCGAAGTCGCCTGCCACACGGGCCAGGCTCCTGCAGGGCTGGCGCACATCACCGAGGCGCTGCACGCGTTGCAGGCCAGTGCGCGGGGGGACCTGCTGGCCGAAGCCTATCGTCTGCATGGCGAGTGTCTGCTGCGCCAGGCCGTGCCGGAGGTGGCACAGGCTGAGGCCGCTTTCCAGCAGACCCTGACGATAGCGCGCTGCCAGCACGCCAAAGCCTGGGAATTGCGCGCCGCGCTGAGCCTTGGCCGTCTGTGG
>Ga0194121_10006226_pt1 | contig 16060 bp, 9 predicted proteins | sample TA2MahCa50mmetaG_FD_148609 | JGI IMG/M metagenome (GOLD analysis project Ga0194121, IMG submission 148609) | Freshwater microbial communities from Lake Tanganyika, Tanzania - TA2015020 Mahale Deep Cast 50m | ecosystem: Environmental > Aquatic > Freshwater > Lake | place: Tanzania: Lake... | reverse complement strand
GTAATTGGCTTTGCAATTTTATTCACAGTCAGGCGAATAAAGAGAGTAAAAAGCAAGTAGAGGTAAGAAATTGATTCAGAAAAAAATCTTCTGGAAAAGGGCGATAAAGCGACCAATTATTGTAGAATACTATCATACTGAGCATCCAGAAGTATATAAGGCAGTCTCAAAAAATATGATTTTTGTTGAGGAGGGCATAAAATATGAGCTTTAGATTAGCCGAAGATAATGTAATTGACAATCGAAAAGTAATACTAAAGGATGAGCTAGAAAAGATACTTCCTAAATCAAGTAAGGCAAGCATTGCTGTAGGTTATTTTTTTATTTCTGGCATTGCACCAATAATCAAACCACTAAAAGAAATCAAAAAAATTCGCCTTTTGATTTCAAACACAACTGATAAATCTACTGCCGATACCCTGATTGAAGGATTTAAGAGCATAAAAGAGATTCATACTGAAATTGAAAAGAAAAATTTTGTAAATGATTTGAAAAGAAGCCAAGTTCTATCCGATTCTAAACTGCATGTAAAAAAATCTCTTGAATTTATGAATCAAACTTTAGAGGACAAAGATGTAGTTACAACATTAATTGAAATGATGAAAAACAAGCAACTAGAGGTTCGTGTGTATCCAAAAGAAAAACTACACGCCAAGGCATACATCTTTGAATTAAAAGATTCAGATCTTGGTGGAATAGGTATTGTTGGTTCTAGTAATCTTTCTCTCTCAGGAATTTTACAAAACAGCGAGCTTAATCTCAAGACAAAACACAATCCAGACATCAACAAACTCCTTGAATGGTTTGATGAATTATGGAAAGATGGATTAGAATTCACTGAAGATTTTAACATAATTCTTGCAGATTCTTGGGCAGGACGTGCATATTCTCCTTATGAAATGTATCTTAAAGCGGCATATCATGAGGTAAGAGAAAAGCTAGAAGGTCAACATTCTATTGATCCAATATTTGGAAGCACTTTTCCAAAGCTATTTGATTTTCAAAAAACTGCTGTTGATTATGGGCTAACAATGTTTGAGCTATATGGCGGGGTCATTATTGGCGATGTTGTAGGATTGGGAAAGACCTACATCGGCACCGCTCTTCTAAAATATCTTCAAATGCAAGGTTATAGACCTCTAATCGTTTGTCCACCACACTTAATGTCAATGTGGGAAAAATTCACAGAAGATTATGAAGTAGATGCAAAAATACTTTCGAGAGGCTTACTCTCTCAAGGCGATTTTGAATTATTTCAACAATTTAGGTATAAAGATAGAGACTTGGTGCTGATAGACGAAAGCCACCATTTTAGGAACAAGGGAACAAGGCAGTATGAAAATCTTCACCAGTTCATGCAGGCAAGAGATGCAAAGGCAATTTTGCTCACTGCCACACCTTATGCAAACAAACCAGAAGACATCAAAAACCAGATTATGCTTTTTCATTCATCTCCTGAAACATCTATTCCTCCAGCTAATGAAACAGATCTAGATAGATATTTCAGACTAATTAATAATGGAAAGGCGGATCTTGTAGACCTTCTCCGAAACATAATGATTAGAAGAACTAGAAGATACATCCTAAATCAATGGGGAAAAACTGACGAAAGTGATCCAGAACGAAAATATCTTGTAGTTGGAAAAGATAGAATGTATTTTCCAAAAAGATCTATGAAAACAACCACATATAACATTGACACAGTCTACCAAAGAAAATATGCAAGTATAGTGGGACGTCTTGACCAAGAACATCTAACACTTGCCAGATACAGTCCCGGATTGTATATGAAAAAAGAATTTCAAGAGAAAGAACCTTATAATGATCTCAAAACTACTGGCCCAAAGCTAGTTGCACTGATGAGACATCTTCTCCTCAAGAGAATGGAAAGTAGCCTTAAAGCGTTTCAAGATAGCGTTGAGGTCTATATCAATACCCATAGAATTTTCCTAAGGTGGCTTGATCAGGGAATCATTCCTATCGGTGAAACATTTGCAAAAGAGATGTATGAAATAGCAAGGGAAGATCCTGACTTGATTGATGATCCACAAGAAACAGAAAAAATCGGAGCTAGAATTCTCGAGGAAATAAAGAGAAGCAATGAAACAAAGTATGATATCAAGGCCTTTGAAATTGATAAACTTCGAGATGATATTGAAAAAGACTTGGAAACATTTGAAGAGATTCGCGGTCTTATTCAAAGAATAACATACAAGACAGATGACAAGCTGATTAGTCTACAAAAGTTACTTGAAAATGAATATTCAGGAAAAAAAGTCCTTATCTTTACAGAGTTTGCAACAACAGCAAAGTATCTATTTGATGTGTTCAATAGAACACTAAAGTGGAAAGGAAACAAAGAACAAGTTGATGCTTCAACAGGAAATGCAATCCAAATAGCCAGAAAATTTGATCAAGAACACAATCCTGGCTACGATGAGATCCAAAAGTCAGATGAAGTTAATCTCCTAATTTCTACAGACATACTATCAGAAGGGGTAAACCTTCAGGCAGGGCAGGTAATAATCAATTATGATTTTCATTGGAATCCTATAAGGCTAATTCAGAGGGCGGGAAGAGTAGATAGAATAGGAAGCAAAAACGAGGTCATTGAGGTAATCAACTTTTTACCAGATCCAAAAATTGAGCAGGATCTGGGTTTAGAGGCAGCAGTAAGCCAGAAAATCGATGAAATTCAAAGAGTCATTGGTGAAGACTACAAAATACTCAAAGAAGACGAGATAATCAATGATCAAGACACTTATGCAATTTATTACAATATGGATGAATCCATACTAGACAGAGAAGATGGAAACTCGCTTGAGCCATCAGAATTTGAAAGAATACTGACAGATATTCAGGTAAATGATCCCAAGTTTTGGGAAGAGTTTAAGGAAATTCCAGATGGAATTAGAAGCTCTGACGCAAAACATGACAAAGGTAAGTTATTGATAACATGTGAGAGCATGTCTGAAAGTGGGAGAATAAGAAAATACTATCTTATTGGAACTGATAAGAAAACCAAAGAGATTACCTCAAGGGATGCAATGTCTTTGCTAAAATCAGAAGATAAACAAGTACATCCACTACAGAACGAATACGATGTACTTGTGTCTATTGGGTGGAAAAAATTTCTTACAGACCTAGAGCAGATTAGAGCAAAGGAAGTATCTGGACCAGCTCTTACAATTACGCAAAAATGGATCATTAAGAGATTAATGGATATAGCTAAACAAAAAGAGTTTTTTGAAGAAAAGGACAAAATTGAAACTCTAAGAAAAGTCTTTTCAAAACCAATCACTATGAGTGCAGTAAACAGAGAGCTAAACAAAATAAAAAAAGGTAACCTTGATGATGCTCGTTTTTTTAAGATATTAACAGAAATTTACAAAAACTTTGAACTTCAAAAAAGGTCAGACGAAGCCGAATCAGAATTTTCATCCCCAAGAATACTTTACAGCAAGTTCATAGGGGACTAGAATGGCAGATGAAGAAAAGCTAAAGAGCCTAGCGTATAGAATTAGGGATCTTTCCTCATTACGGAATTTGTTTGCAGAGCTAAACTATGAGTTTGTGGATGAACCTGTAAACAAACAAGACTGGTCTGAGAATGAGAAGAATGTTGTCACCGAATCAAGAATTATTGCAAAAAAGGATGATTATCTGATTTATTATATACAGACAAATACAGACTCGCTAAAAGAATGGAAGAGTGTTGCTACTAGAATCATCAAACAGAGATATGGATTATGTCTTGTTTGTTCTCACAATCCAAGTGGTTTTAAGTGGGTATTTTCAAGCATATCAAAAGAGTTTTCCAAATCTTTTTCTGAAACTAGACATATTCCGGTAGAAATAAGACCTGATTCTGGCGTACCTAAAGCATTTCTAGATTTTTTGGAGAAAATAGAAGTAAAAGATGATAACACTACGTCAATTGCAGCAAAAATTTCGGAGGCCTTTGATAACTTTGCGGTACAGATTCACGATGAGCTTACGATAAATGTCTTTGAGGCACTAAAAGTTTTAACTGAAGGCATAGTATTCGAGGAGTCGAACAAGCTTGAACTTTCTAATGAGACGTTAGAAAAAATTCGAGAACCAATATTCATATTGCTTTATAGAATAATGTTTGTTCTTTATACTGAAGATCGTGGTATTTTTCCAATAGAGAACAAAGTATATCATGAAAAATTTAGTTTGAAATGGTTAAAACATGAATGGCTCCTAAAGTCAGATTTACAAAAAAAACTAAAAGAATACGAAGTTGAAGAAAGATTACGAAATCTTTTCAGGCTAATTGAGCTTGGTAGTGAGGATTTTGGTTACAAGGCTGAAGAATTCTTTATGCGGTCTTACTATGGAAGATTATTTGACAAAAGGGTTCATCAGGAGTTAGAAGAATGGAAGATCCCAAACAAGCAAATGCTTGAAGCAATCAGTCTGTTAACTCGTACTAGAGATAAAAGAGGAAACTATTTCTTTCTTGACTATGCTGCTCTTGAGACAAGACATCTTGGTTCAATTTATGAACATTTGTTAGAATATCATCTTGCTGTAAAAGATAAAAAGATCGCAGATCTTCCAGATCCGAAGGAAAGAAAATCCTCAGGAAGTTATTACACACCAGATTACATAGTTAATTACATTGTCGAAAATACAGTTGGACCAGTAATTGATCATATAATTAAAGAAACAAAAGACAGCAGTGAACAGATAGAAAAGATACTATCAATAAATATTTTGGATCCAGCAATGGGATCAGGCCACTTTCTTGTCGCTACAGTGAAATACATTGCCAAAAGAATCTGTGAAATTGAAGACGGTGAAATTAATGAACAAAAATTTGTTGATCGAAAGAGAGACGTCGCTCGACGATGTATCTACGGGGTTGATATCAATCCGCTCGCAGTTGACCTAGCAATGGTATCATTGTGGCTAGAAACTTTATCATCAGAAAAACCATTATCATTTCTTAGCGCACATTTGAAATGTGGAAATTCTCTCATTGGTTCAAAAATTGAAACACTGTTCGACAAGCAGACTACTCTAATGGAATCTCAGAAAGGACGAGACCAATTCAGAAAGGCCATTAAAGACTTTCTAATGTTTGAGCACCTAGAAGATGATAGTGCTAGTGCTGTAAAAACAAAGATGGAAAAATATAGAAACATACAATCTAAAGGAACTATCTATTATGACTTGAAGTTTTTACTTGATTGCAAGACTGCAGAATCATTTAGAATTATCATACCTGCATTTGGTGATTATAAGGCAAAAATAGGAGAAAACAGTCTTGATTTTTTTACAAATGGATCGTTGCAGAAAGTAAAAGAGCTTGCCACAACTCATAGATTCTTTCCTTGGGAATTAGAATTTCCAGATATTTTTTATGATGAGAGAGGAGAAAAAAGAGCAGATTTTGGTTTTGATGTTATAATAGGAAATCCACCTTACATCTCAAATTGGTCACTCTCTAAAAATAATCGAAAAAATATTGAATATCTAAATAAAAAATACTCAGACATTACGATGGGACATTGGGATCTTTATATAATATTCATACGAAGTGCCTTGTCTCTATTAAAGAAGAGAGGTTTACTTTCTTTCATTGTACCTTCGTCATTTTCTAAAGAAAAATATGGTAAAAAATTACGAGAATTACTTGTAAAGAAATATTCTTTGATTTCATTAAATGACTTTGGGGCTGAAGACGTGTTTGAAGATGTTGCAAGACAATACAATATTTTTATTGTTCAAAATAATTTGAATGAAGAAAACATAACTAGCCTGTTCAGATACCAAAAAAAATTATTTAAACCATCAGGTTCAATTAAACAAAATGACTTTTTGAGTTTTCATAATTGTACTTTTAGAACTGATTTAACATGTGAGGATAGCGCAATTAAAGAAAAAATTTTGCGAGATACTATACTTTTGGGCAGAATTTGTTGTGTCAATCCAGGAGTTGTGGCTCATAGTCGTAAAGATGCTCCTATAAAATTTACAAAATATGAAGTAATTCATGATTCTTACTCGAATGGATATAAAAAATACTTAGATGGTCGTGATATCTCTCGATATAATATTAACTGGAAAGGAAAATTCATAGATTATGATAATAACTTCGAGTTTTTTCATAGACCAAAATTTCCTGAGCTTTTTGAAAGAAATAAGATTATTGTGAGAGGAATAAGCGGTGAAAATAATAGACTAGTAATTGTTTACGATGATGATAAATTCTATACAAATCATAACTCGATTCACATAATTTTGTGGAACGATGAAATTATAAAATTACAAAATCCAGGTAAAATTAATATCTATAAGCCTTATGGCGAATTTTCAATATTGTATCTAACTGGCATACTTGGATCGAAGCTAATTTCACATTTTTTTAGTAAATTTATTGCTACTGGTACTTTACAAGGAACATTTAGTGCAGTATATCCAGAAGATCTACGAAAAATACCAATTAAAAATGCAATTCATGAACAACAAGAGGAAGTTTCAACGTTGATAAAAAAAATTATTTTACTTAATAAACGATTCAACGAAACTAAAGAAAAAAAAACAAATGATTTGGCTAAGATAGAAGATGAAATAAGGGAAGTAGACAATAGAATAGATGAATTGATATATGAAATATATGGTATTACAGGTACTGAAAAAAAGATAATAGAAAGGTCTTTTCAAAACCAATCACTATGAGTGCAGTAAACAGAGAGCTAAACAAAATAAAAAAAGGTAACCTTGATGATGCTCGTTTTTTTAAGATATTAACAGAAATTTACAAAAACTTTGAGCTTCAAAAAAAATCAGATGAAATAGAATCAGAGTATTCATCACCTTAGATTCTTTATAGTGCGTTCTTAGGCGAATAAATTGACTCAGTTCAAAAAACTTGAAAGTCTTGCCTATAGGTTAAATGACCTGAATTCATTAAGGAAATTATTTGCAGAACTAAACTATGATTTTGCTGATGAACCTGCAAACAAGAAAGATTGGTCTGAATCTGACAAAGATATTGTTATAGAATCTAAAATAATTGCTAAAAAAGATGATTATCTAATTTATTATATTCAAACAAAAACTGATTCCCTAAAACAATGGAAAAGTGTTGCTATAAAAATTATAAAAGAAAGACATGGTCTATGCCTTATTTGTTCTCATAATCCTAGTGGTTTTAAATGGGTGTTTTCCACTATTTCAAAGGAATTTTCAAAATCCTTTTCAGAAACTAGACATATTCCGGTAGAAATAAGACCTAATACCGGGGCTCCAAGAAATTTTATCGATTTTCTTAGTAAGATCTCAGCAGATAATGATACAGCCATCTCCATTGCAACAAAGGTTTCAGATGCCTTTGATACATTTGCAATTCAAATCCATGATGAGCTTACGATCAATGTATTTGAAGCTTTGAAGATTTTGTCTGAAGGAGTAATAACAGAAAAATCAAATGAGCTCAAACTGACGACAGAAAATCTAGAAATGATTAGAGAACCACTATTCATTATACTTTATAGAATAATGTTTATTTTATATGCTGAAGACCGTGGTATTTTTCCGGTAGATGAAAAACTCTACTATCAAAATTTTAGTTTAAGATGGATAAAGTATGAATGGTTACTAAAACAAGAAAGGAAAAATGAGCTCAACGAATATGAGGTTCAAAAAAGATTATGGTTGCTTTTTAAGCTTGTTGAATTAGGGAGCGAAGGATTAAACTATGACCATAATGTATTCTTCATGCGTCCATATTACGGCCGACTGTTTGATAGAAAGATTTATCACCAAATTGAAAAATGGAAATTAAAAAATGATTTTCTTCTAAAAATAATTGCATTATTAACCAGAACCACTGATCAAAAAAGAAATTATTTTTTTCTGGATTATGCAGCCTTAGAAACGAAACATCTAGGCTCAATCTATGAACATCTATTAGAATACCATCTTTTCATAAAAGATGGTAAAATCGCTGAACTGCCTGATCCCAACGAGAGGAAACTATCTGGTAGTTATTACACTCCAGATGATGTAGTAGAATACATAATCAAAAATACAATCCAACCAAAAATAGATAAAATAATTTCAGAAACAATCGATAAAGGAGAACAAATTGAAAAAATCCTATCTCTAAATATTTTAGATCCTTCCATGGGTTCTGGTCATTTCTTAATTGCTGCAGTTAATTATATTGCCAAAAGATTATGTGAAATTGAGGATGGCGAAGTTTCAGAACAACGCTTTGTGGATCGTAAAAGAGAAGTTGCTCGAAGATGCATTTATGGAATTGATCTAAACCCCTTGGCTGTAGACCTTGCGATGGTTGCACTTTGGCTTGAAACACTGTCATCAGAAAAGCCACTTTCATTCCTAACTGCCCACTTAAAACATGGAAATACTCTGTTAGGAGAAAAAATTAAAACTCTATTTAACAAGCAAATGACTCTTGTCGAATCAGAGAAAGGGCGTGAGCACTTCAGAAAAAGTGTTAAAGATTTTTTAATATTTGAAAATTTAGAAGATGACTCTGCAAATGCAGTTAAAACAAAAATGGAAAAATATGAAAAAATGCAATCTCGAGGAACAATTTATTATGATTTGAAATTTCTTTTAAATTGTAAAACTGCTGAACTATTTGGAATTAAAATTCCTGCTCTTGGTGATTATAAAGCGAAGATCGGTGAAAATAGTCTCGATTTTTATATCAACGATTCATTAAAAAATATTAAAGAACTGTCAGATAAACACAAATTTTTTCACTGGGAAATAGAGTACCCCGACATTTTCTTTGATGAAAAAGGTAATAAAAAAACAGATGGGGGTTTTGATGTAGTTATCGGGAATCCGCCGTATATTGAAAGATCCAAATTGGAATATCCTGTTAACCACTTCGTAACAAATTCATGTGGAAATAGTTACGCATATTTTTTTGAAAAAGGCATTGAATTATTAAAAAAAGATGGAATAATCGGATTCATAGTTCCGATTTCGAGTGTGTGTACAGCTAGAATGCATCCATTACAAAAAATTATTCTTACTAATTCTCAGTCAGTTTATATCAGCAATTTCGATGATCGACCAGGAAAATTATTTCCCACGTTAGAACATTGTCGTTCCTCAATCATAATCGCTACAAAGAATGATTTGGATGATCGAAAAATGGTTTACACAACAAAATACAATCGTTGGTACACAGAAGAACGAAAAAATCTTTTTAATAATCTCAAATATGTACATTGCACAAATCTAATTGTACCAGGAATTATTCCGAAAATTAGTACAGAGTTAGAAAAAGATCTTCTTACAAAAATTCGTTCATGCCCAAACCTAGGAATTCATTTAACTGATAAATCAGAAAATATCATTTGGTATCACAATGCACCACAGTATTGGATTAGAGCTATGGATTTTGTTCCAGTTTTTTCTAATAAGATGAATTCAGCTTCAAGTCATGTAAAACCATTATGTATTATAAATAAGAAATACTCAAGAATAATAATATCCGTTTTAAATTCTTCATTATTCTATTGGTATTTTGTTAGCAGCTCGAATTGTCGTGATCTAACGTTACGCGAAATTGAAAATTTTGGAATGGATCTTGATAAACTATCAAAAGAAAACTTTTTAATGTTACAACTACTATGCGACAACCTTATGCGTGATTATAAAAAACGCTCGAAAACGAAAGTAATTGAATCTGCAAAAACAGGTAAGGTAACTTATCAAGAATTTTTTCCTAGTTATAGTAAGCCTATAATTGATGAGATCGATGAAATTCTTACAGATCATTATGATCTTAGCAAAGAAGAAATAGACTTCATAAAACACTTCGATGAAAAGTTCAGAATGGGAGAAGTCTAGTTATGATACCAAAACGAACCAAATGTCTTGTATATTGCTGACATTTTTACTCGAATTAAATTTAAGTAATTGATGGAGTTAGTGAATCTGTTGACAGATATTTACTGTCCTTTCTGTAAATCTAAGCAACAAAAACCAATCAAAAATTGGTCATATTCTGGTGCTGAAGTTAGTAGATTCAAATGCAAATGTGGCAAGTTCTTCAATTTCTATAAAGGTAAAAAATCAAGCTGGACTATTCCAAAACCCAAGATATGATGGATCCACAATTAAATCCAAAAAGAGGACAAGCAAGACTGAATCATTAATTAGAAACATTTGTCAAGTATTAAACATCTCTGATAGTTTCTGGAAAAATAGTACGATTGGCGATAAACAAGTAACTTCATGTAGCACATCTGCAAATGTAGATGCACAAAAGTATGCTAGTTTATTTACATGTAACGCCCAAGTCACACCTAGTAGTGATTTAACATTCTCTGCCATAAAGAAAGATGTATCATATTATGCAAAAGTTACTGCAAAAAAACAAGGCTATACTGACTCGTCAACTGCAAAAACAACAACAAAGACTGTAACCATATCTTGCCCGAAATGTTAGCAGGGCAAAAGCCCTGATTCATTTTCTTTCAGCTAGTGGTGTACGAGTTGGAGCACTTGCATCTATAGCGAAAAACACTCGATCCCCTTGTTTTCCATGACTTTATCTGATCTTTTTTCTCTTGAACGGTACCACAGTAGGGGCAATGAGGCAAGCTATCCTTTGACTTTAGAGGAACTTTGGAAGACATATCTGCACTTAGTTCCTCATACTGATAAATCATCAATGTTTCTTTCAAGAATATTTAAAGACCAAAAGATTTAGAATAGTTTTGGTTCCAATATTCCGTGACTAGATCAAGGCGAAATTGGCACAAAAATTTTCAAGAATATATGAAGCAAATAATTAGCCATCAAAGCTATCGAGGAATGCCTGAACCTTATAAGAAAGATGGAAGCGTTAGGTGGGTCGTATCTGCAAATAGTGAGATTGGAAAAAGGCGAAGAGCGTGGTGGGAAAAAAAGCGTGCTAGTTTAGGAATTCCCGACGAAACAGGAAACCTGCAAGCAACAGCTCTTGCAATTCATCCAACGAGAAAAAAACCATGTCAAATATGTGGACGAACCTTGAATCTCGACTATGTTTACCCAAATAAAAACATCCTAAAAAGGATTCATGACATTCCAAATTTGGAAGTTAGATTTTCTGAAACAGATCATATCAGAACGATAATTGAAAGCATAGAAAAAGAATTGGGAAAAGACGGATTAGAACATCTAAGAGAATCTCTCTCCATACCAACTACTGTTCACTCTACAGCTGATGAATTTTACAACTTCATCATTAAGGAAAAAATAACATTGCTAGGGCCTGGCGCTATGAGCGATGCTCCAGATAGATTTGATGGCTTTCATACCTACAATCGCTGTTGCAGGCATATTCATGACACAGGAAGGCACAGAGAAAATCTTGCGAGATATGGACAAGACCGGAGAGTATATGAGTTCTGGGCAGATGGCGACTGGAAGGCTGCTGACTGGTTGATGAGATTATACAACAAATATGGGTTGAGCCCGGACCATATAGGGCCAATATCCTTGGGATTCTGTCATAGGCCAAGATTTGATCCCACTACACTCAAAGATAACATAAACAAAAGAAATCGATTGGGCATTGATGATGTTAAAAAATTACTGGAAGATGAGAGAAGAGGGGAGCAAGTCGTGTCATGGCACTCGAAAAAAGTTTGGGATCAACTTAAAAATAGTATTACATCAGAGTCAGAGGCAAACGAGCTTGGGAAGGTAATGAGGAAAAATCTCAACCACGTCCTTTCATTCTTGCATAAGATCAAGCATGCAGGCCATGAGGAATTTCTCGTAAGAAAATTTCTTCATCCCGAACATTCTCGATTCTCTATAGAATTCGAGGGATTCGATCCAGAAACAGGGGAATATAAGGAATTGAAAAGAATTCGTGGAGATAAGAAACAATACGAGAATAATGCAAAAAGATATGTCCGTAAATCCCTAGAAGCCTTGGATAAATACGATGAAAAAGAAAATCGTAGAGTGAAACTATGGGAAGGCAAAGATATTGACGATAAAATATCAGAAATAATAACACTCCTTAATCTGTCAAGATTCGACAGTGCTTGCAAAAAAATTGAAGAACTTTTGACGATTTTATCTCGTTACGCCGAAAGAGAATTCAGGAAAAACATTTAATTTTTAACAATCAACTTTGTACTTTGAATCTGAATGAAACTTTCTGCATCTATCTCTCCCATCAAGAACCTCTGATAGTTAGAATGAGCTTCTAAGTTATACTCTATTGAGTCCTCTCCATCGCCAGGTTCAAGGGGAGGTAAACCGAAGATGGCATCTTTAACAGTTGCGTAATGCTCCTCATCAAAAATCGGACTTGGCGGTAAAAACTCTGATCGTTGTGATGAGCCCACTAAAAAGACTCGTTTACGCAACTGTGGTACACCATAATCGGCCGCATTCAGCTTCCATGGCATACTCACATAGTAACCAATTGACTCAAACTCGGAAATCATCTTCCTTACAAAGCCTCCCTTATCCATTGAGAGCATCCCAAGCACATTCTCAAGTATAAAGATCTTAGGGCTTAGATGCGCTACCATCGATACAAACTCTTTGAAAAGTTGATTTCTCAAGTCACTAGGATTAAACCATCCAGCTAGTGAGAATCCCTGACATGGTGGACCTCCGGCTATAACGTCGACGTCGAATGAAGACGATTCATCAACTATCTTCTTTTGATTCCTTGCCTCGCAGACGTTTCCACATACGAACCCATTACCATCGGTGGAGCCAAGATTTTTCTTGTATGTTTGAAAAAAAGATTCATCAATCTCTATTCCAGCAACTGGAGTAAGCCCGCCCATTCTAAATCCCTCAGATAAGCCACCAGCACCGGCGAAAAGATCAACAAAGTACGGACTTCTTATGCGATGCCTCAACGAACTAGCTATGACAAAGCCAAGCAGAGGTGGAACTGCATTACCAATCTGTTTGTATATGGAGGCCTTAGAGCCATGGAATCTATAGCTATCAGGGAAAGATTGCAATCGTGCTCCCTCTCTAATGCTTATCAGCCTATTCTGCTCAGGATGAATATGACAACCGTTTCCCATTCTGTTAAAGTAGGTTGAGATGGTATAGCTTGGCTTGTTCCAGCGTAGACGACCATAATAGGTAGTTCTGCCTCCTCCATTCCTTCGTATTTGTGCAAGTCTTTGCGATGGCACAGATTCTGGAATGTCTTGCCAATTTCCTCCTGGCGGTATGTGCTGTACCATCTCAAGCTCAAGTTTCGAGAACCTAGGCGCTATGTGATTATAGAGTAACATCATCTTGAGATTTCTTTGAACTTGCGGTTTATCTCTATTTCCTTAAAATGACGCCTTAGAATAAGAATGGTTTCATTTAGATCCAATCCAAATTCCTTGCAAACTAGTACGTTTTTGCCAAGAGGATCTTTGAATTTCTCTAGATCCTTTGGCGCTTCTTCAACAATTGGTAGCTCATCGATTTCATAGTTATTCACGTGATTGTTCGTACTTGTCATCTTAAATCTCCAATTTAGAAGATGCGAGTTAAGTTGGGTTAGGATCCAATCTACGCTTAAAGGCTCGTTTACAGTAATGTAGTTGCATGAGTTACCAAGAATGTGATTCCTACTAGTCAAGGCAAATTTCAATCTCTTTTCTGCATCGATGTTAACTATCTGCTGTCCAGCTATGCGAACACGACGAAAGTCATTGTTAACGTAGTCTTCTGATTTTTCCTTTAGAAAATCCTTAACTACGACGAATTCCTTCCCGCCCTCTACTATTCCATCCTCTTGTATGTTGATGCCCCTGATCAAGGGATAACCGGTGTCTTCGGAGGTGATGAACCGTTTTAATAGAGTCACGTCAAGCTCGCCTCTTTTGTTTCTTAAGCTTGGGAGTTGGCAAATCTTTTTGTGATCGCTTATCTTTTCTAAAACTACCCACTCTTCCTTGGATATGAATGGAACCTCAAGATGAGGGAGTAGGTGACGAATTGATCTGTATGGTAGGAAAAATTTCCTGTCGTCTATGTTATTTTTTATTAGAATTTTTTCTGTCTTGTCGTCCTTACGTACAATCAATATGGTCGATGCCTGTGTTACGTTATCAAACAGCTTGTATCTTTCTGGAAAATATTCTATGAATTCAACACGATTCTCATTAAAGATTTTTTCTCTAAGATTTTCAGCACTAATGTCGCCGAACAAAGTAGCGGGGCAAATTATTCCTATTACCCCCTTTCTACTCGCAATTCTAAGCATGCACTCAATGGAAAGACGATAGTAGTTTAGCATCCTTTCTATTGAAGCGTGATAGAAAGAGTGGTTACGAAAATAACGTACCTCCTCCTCAATCTTCCTCTTTAGATAGTTGTAGAATGTGAGAAACTCTCCTTTACTACCAGTTCCCTTCAGTACGAAGTAGGGTGGATTTGAAACTATAATGTCGAATCCACCATCTCTGAAAACGTCAGAAAATTGTTCAGTATAGTTGATGCCATCTAAATCAACGTCTGCAAAAATTCCATCGTTTACATGAAGCATGTTTTTACAGATCACCCTAGTGGATAGTTCTGAAACGAATCGCTTTGAATGATCCCTTGCTATGTTGCAGGCTCGTGCCGTCAATATCGAAATAGCAATCGGATCGGAGTCGATGGCATAGAGGCTTCTAAATATCTCGTCATTTTCTTTAGAAAGATCGTTCTTGAGAAAGTCGAGTGCTTGGAAATAGAAGACACCACTACCACATCCAAAGTCTAAGACTGTTAGATGATCTTTCTTGTTGGCTGTCAACCAAGAAGTGATTGCTTTTTGTATGATGGTCTTTGCGATTCGTGGAGGAGTATACACTGCTCCCTTCTCACGTAGATTTATCTTTGATCTTCTTTTTTCGAGCGTTCCTTCTTTCACTACATACTCTGAATTCAAAAAATCGTAGTGCAGTTTTTCCATGAGATCGATTATCTCAACATTCTCAAGGCTCTCAACTTGTAGCGTTGGCACAAAAGGTAGAATTTCTGTCTTGACTTGAGTATGAAACTTTATGAATTGTGACATGTTGCTGCATCTCTCTCTCTTTAACAGAGTTTCCATGAGAGATTTTATGATCTGTGCGTGTATTTGGTAGTGCAAATTCTCCTTCTCGTTGTTTATTAGGAGAAAGTTGATTTCCTCCTCGGTGATTCTATTTTTTGTGAATGATGAAAGAACATTCTTATCTTTAACGACTTCTTCTAAGATAGATCTTTCTTGAGTAAGAATATCGTCTAAGATCTGCTCTACTTTTCTCTTTAACATCAAGCTAAGATTTTGAACGGTATACTTACTATTAAAAACTAATCATTATCATATTACTTTAGTAAAATTGTGTTAACCACGAAGTAGTAATAGCAATTATACTATCTATGTGTATATTGACACAGGGATATTGTGTAAAATGCAGAAAAAAAGTAGAAATGAAAGATCCTCAACAGACAAAATTGAAGAATGGTCGACCAGCCACTAAGGGCAAGTGCCCAAATTGTGGAACTAGTGTTTTCCGAATAGGTAAATCTTAGTAAGAATTTTTACTCATTTTCTGTGACACATTAGGAAAGTCATCTGATTCGATACTAACATCATAAGTTTTATTCGAAAACATATCCTTTAGGACAAACAGCAACTGCAGTTTCCAATTTGTTGATTTTAAAAGATTCTATTGTAAACAAGTTTTTTGATCGATAACTCTCACATTTTCACCAATATTCTGTAGTCTATTGGCAAGATCTAAAACAAACTCTCTTGTTTTTTCTTCATTTTTGTTATAATACTTTCCAGCAAGTTCTAACTTTCGTTAGAGAAAATCAGGTGGAATTTTTACGAACAAAGCGGGACTAAAATCAGGACAGAATGATACCCTAGTCCCTTCGGATTCGAACCATTTCTTCGTAAAACTACATAATATTCTAAATCACAATCAATTTTTTAATTTAATCTTAAAACCTGAGACACTCCATTATCCTTTGAAATCCTAAATATATTATCAACATAGGTCTCTAGTTCCTTTTCATGAGACACCAAAATAAT
>Ga0194121_10006225_pt1 | contig 16063 bp, 16 predicted proteins | sample TA2MahCa50mmetaG_FD_148609 | JGI IMG/M metagenome (GOLD analysis project Ga0194121, IMG submission 148609) | Freshwater microbial communities from Lake Tanganyika, Tanzania - TA2015020 Mahale Deep Cast 50m | ecosystem: Environmental > Aquatic > Freshwater > Lake | place: Tanzania: Lake... | reverse complement strand
CGAGGGCGAGGCGGCCGAAGGCGCCGCGCCCGCGGCGAAGGCCGCCGCGCCCGCGGCGAAGGCCGACAAGAAGTAGCGACCCGCCTAGGCGAAGTCGCGCGGCTCCAGGTCCGGGAACGGATCGTCCGCGTGCTCGAGGCCGCGCAGCTCCACCTCGTCGTCCGCGGTGCCGCGGCGCGCGAGCTCGCACGCGCGGTGGAAGCGCAGCGCGTGGCTGCGGAAGCGCTCGGTGGCGTAGTCGGCGGCCTGCCCCGTCGTCACGAGGAACGGCCAGTCGCTCGCCGACGCCAGGAGCAGCTCGCGGGCGGCCTGGCGGAGCGCGCGCTGACGGAGCTCGTCCGCGGACGTCGACCGCCGCGCGTCCGCGAAGCGCCGCTGCATCCGGTCGAGCTCGTCCCAGATCCAGGCGGTCTCGGCGTTCACCCACGTCGAGTGGTCGTTCTGCTTCCCCCATGAGCCCTCGCGCAGCTCGATGCGCTCGGCGGGCGGTACGGCGGCGAGGCGCTCGGCGATCGTCGTGACGTGCGGCCCGCCCCGGGCCATGCGGCGCAGCACCGCCGCGAGCCAGTCGACCCCCTCGAACCACCAGTGGCCGAAGAGCTCGCTGTCGAAGGTCACCGTGAGCATCCCGTCGCCGCCGCTGCGCGCGCGGTGGGCATCGAGCTCGCCGCGCACGACGGAGACGAAGTGGTCGGCGTGCGCGCTCACCCGCTCCGCGGCCGCGTGCGGCACGTATTCGGCCTTCCGGTCGAGGCCCGTCGTGACGTCGGTCACGCGCCAGTACCGCAGACCGGACCGGGTGTCCTTCCGGTGGAACTCGCGGTACTGCGGGTCGCCCGGATAGCCGAAGGAGGCCGACCACACCTGCCCGCTCACCTCCGGATGACGTGCCACCGCGACGACATCGGAGCGGCCGACGAGGTACGTCTTGAAGACGTCCGTGCGCTGCGAGGGCGCGGGCACCGGCGGCCGCTCGAGGAGCGCGATCTGCGCGAGCGCGCCGCCGGAGCGGTCGCGCTCGCGCGGTGACCGCCGCATGCGCTCCCCCGCGGTCGCGGCGCCGCCGAGCATGTTCGCGTCGGTGAAGAAGTGCGTGAAGCCGTGCGCCTCGAGGAGCGCCTCGAGGCCGGGCCGGTGCGCGCACTCGGGCAGCCAGATCCCCGTGGGCTCGATGCCGAGTATCCGCCGCGACGTGCGGCGCCCCGTCGCGAGCTGCAGGTGCACGGTCCGCTCGTCGAGGAGCGGGAGGTACCCGTGAGTCGCGGCGCTCGTGAGGATCTCCACGTGGCCGCTCGCGGCGAGGTCGGCGAACGCGGCGGGGATGTCCCGGTCGAAGCGCGCGACGTACGCCGTGCCGAGCGAGCGGTACGCCTGCGAGTAGAACGACGCGAGCTCGGCGCGATGCGCCTGGCGCTCCGCGACGAAGTGCTTGCGGTCGGTGTCGGCGCGGCGGATCTGGTCGTCGATGTACTGCACCGTCCGGTGGATGACGTCGCGGTCCGCGAGCTGGTCGAGCAGGACCGGCGTCAGGCCGATCGTCATGCGGAGCGGGACCCCGGCCGCGCGCAGGTCGTGCAGCGTGACGAGGAGCGGCAGGTACGTCCCGAGCACCGCCTCGTGGATCCATTCCTCGCCGTGGGGCCAGCGCCCCGCGCCTCGCGCGTACGGGAGATGCGAGTGGAGCACGAATGCGAACGCGTCAGCCACCTCTCGTCATTGTGCGTGGCTCAGGAGCGTGACGCGTCCACCACCTCCACGACCGTCGCGAGCCCGCGCTCCCCGTGGCCCTCGTGCGGCGGCAGGAGGTGGAAGCGCAGGCCCGCGGCGACCGAGCCGCCGTCGGCGACGGCATGGTCGCCGACCATGAGCGTGGACGTGGGCTCGGTGCGCAGGCGTTCGCACGCGGCGAGGAAGATCCGCGGATCCGGCTTCTCCGCGCCGACCTGGAACGAGTGGACGAACGCGTCGACCCACGGCGCGAGCCCGTGCCTCGCGAAGATGTCGCTGAGGTCGCGCGGCACGTTGCTCACGATCCCGATCTTGAGTCCGCGCTCCTTCAGCGCGCGCAGCGTCGGCGCGGTGTCCGGGTACGGGGTCCACGCGACCGGGTCCATCACGCGGTCGTAGAGCTCCCCGCCGATGCCCGGGATGTGCACCTCGGCCGTGCGGAAGAGCGAGGTCCACACCGTCCGGTGCGCTTCGGCCGAGAGGTCGCGGCCCTTAGCGAGCTCTTCGGGCGTCTTGCCGCGCGCCCACAGCTCGTCCCAGATCCGGCCCGCGCGCTCGGGCGAGATGGCGACGCCGCGCGCCGTCGCGGCCTCGGCGATCACCTTCGCGGCATCGGGCGGCGCGAACAGGGTGTCGCCCCAGTCGAACAGGACCCCCTGGATCGGCGTCACCAGCGCATGCGCTCGTGGTCGGGGTCGAACGTGATCCTCCACTCGCGCCGCGGCCCGGCCATGACGTTCAGGTAATAGGCGTCGTAGCCCGGAGCCGCGGAGAACGTGTGATATCCGCGCGGCACGAGCACGAGGTCACGGTCGCGGACGGCGATCGACTCATCGAGCGAGCGGTCCGCGGTGTATACGCGCATCAAGCCGAAGCCGCCCGGGTCCTTGAAGCGGAAGTAGTAGATCTCCTCGAGCAGGCACTCGCGCGGCGGGTCGTCGGTGTCGTGCTTGTGCGGCGGGTAGGAGGACCAGTGCCCCGCCGGCGTCACCACCTCGGTCACGAGGAGCGACGACGCCGGCTGGTCCTCCATGAGGATGTGGTGGATCGTCCGCTCCGTCGATCCGGAACCGCGGATCTCCTTGCGCGCGCCGCTCGCCGCGAGGGACCGCGACCGGGATGGCGCCCCGGGCGCGTAGCCCACCAGATACGTCGCATGTGTGCGCGCAACGATCTCGTAGCACGTCCCCGGCGCGACGTACACCGCGGACGGCGGTCCATCGAACGGCGTGTCACGGGCGCCGACATCGAACTCGCCGGCTTCGGTCGTGACGGTGCAGCGTCCGTCGATCACGACGATGACCGCTTCGCGGTCGTTGAGCTGCTCCATGAGTCGCTCATTCGCGCCGACGTGCCTCGCGAGCACGCCGATGTAGCGCCAGCCTGGGACAGGATCGTGATCCGGCGCCACAGCCAGCCGCCTCGTCGCCGGATCCTCGCGTCGAAGGAGCGTGCTCACACGTGCCAGCGCTGGCGGCGCTTCGCCTCCTCGTACGCCTTGCGCGCCTTCCGCACGCCCTCCTGCTCGGAGGTCTCCGCGACGGCCACGTCCCACCACGACGCGTACGACGGCACGCCGGCGTAACGATCGGCCTCGACGACGATCACCGTCGTCCGCTTCGCCTTCTGCGCCTCCTTGAGCGCGCTCCGCAGGTCGCCGACGGTCTTCGCGCGCACCGCCGCGGCGCCGAGGCTCCTCGCGTTCGCGACGAAGTCCACGGGCGCGCTCCGCTTCGTCCCGAACTCCTCGCTGCCGACGGAGCGCGACAGGCCGCCGATCGACGCGAAGCCCTGATCGTCCACGAGCACGACCGTGAGCTTCAGGCCGAGCTCGACCGCCGTGACGATCTCGGTGTGCAGCATCAGGTACGACCCGTCCCCGACGAGGACGAACACCTCGCGGTCGGGCGCGGCCATCTTCACGCCGAGCGCGCCGGCGATCTCGTAGCCCATCGTCGAGTAGCCGTACTCGACGTGGTACTGCTTCGGATCGCGCGCGCGCCACAGCCTGTGGAGGTCACCCGGCATCGCCCCGGCGGCGCACACGACCACGCCGCGCTCGCCGGCCGCCTCGTTCACCGCGCCGATGATCTCGCTGCGTGCCGGGAGGGGCGCGTTCCCGAGGCCGTAGAGCCGATCGACCTCCTTGCCCCACTCGCCGCGCACGCTCGCGATCTCCGTGCGGTACGCATCGTCCACGTGGTATGTGATCGAGGAGAGCGCCTCGAGCGTCGCGCGCGCATCGCCGACGAGCGCGATCCCCGAGTGCTTCTGCGCGTCGAACTCGGCGACGTTCACGTTGATGAACCGCACGTCGGCGCGCTCGAACGCGCTCTTGGACATCGTCGTGAGGTCGCTCCAGCGCGTCCCGATGCCGATCACGACGTCGGCGTCCCGTGCGATGCGGTTCGCGGCGAGCGTGCCGGTGACGCCGACGGCGCCGACGGCGGAGGGGTGGTCGAACCGCAGCGATCCCTTCCCCGCCTGCGTCTCGGCCACCGGGATGCCCGTGGCGTCGCAGAGACGCCGGAGCGCGTCCGTCGCAGCGGAGTAGATGACGCCGCCTCCCGCCACGAGGAGCGGCCGCTTCGCGCCGCGGACGAGCGCGATCGCGCGCGCGAGCGCGTCCGGGTCGGGCATGCGCCGGTCGATGTGCCAGGCGCGGTCCTCGAGGAACGACAGCGGTACGTCGAACGCCTCCGTCTGGACGTCCTGGCACAGCGAGAGAGTCACCGCTCCGGTGTCGGCCGGGCTCGTGAGCACGCGCATCGCCGCGAGCGCCGCGGGCACGATCTGCTCAGGCCGCGTGATGCGGTCCCAGTAGCGCGAGACCGGCCGGAACGCGTCGTTCACCGAGATGTCGCCGCGCCCGGGGCCCTCGAGCTGCTGCAGCACGGGATCCGGTCGGCGGGACGCGAAGACGTCGCCGGGCAGCAGCAGGACCGGGATCCGGTCGATCGTCGCCGCGGCCGCGCCGGTGATCATGTTCGTCGCGCCGGGGCCGATGGACGTCGTGCACGCCAGCATCTGCAGGCGGTCCTTCATGCGCGCGTAACCGATCGCCGCGTGGACCATCGCCTGTTCGTTGCGGGCCTGCCGGTACGTCAGGCGGTCGCGGTGCTGATGCAGCGCCTGGCCCACCCCGGCGACGTTCCCGTGGCCGAAGATCCCGAACATGCCGGCTAACGCGCGCTGCGTGACGCCGTCGCGCTCGACGTGCTGTGCCGCGAGGAAGCGGACCAGCGCCTGCGCCATCGTGAGCCGCTCGGTCTTCATGCCGTCACCATGGGTCCCACCATCCGCTGCACCTCGGCCAGGGTCGGCATCGCGTCGGCGCACGCGAGGCGTGAAGCGACGATGGCGCCTGCCGCGTTCGCGTGCATGAGCGTCCGACGGAGCGGCCAGCGCGCGAGCAGACCATGACACAGCATCCCGCCGAACGCGTCCCCCGCGCCGAGGCCGTTCAGGACCTCGGTCTCGAAGCCGAGCGCGTGCACGGTCTCCGCGCGCGTGACGCCGACCGCTCCGTCCGCGCCCATCTTCACGAGGGCGGTCTCGACCCCCATGTCGATGAGCACACGCGCCGCGCGCTGCGGGTCGCTCTCACCCGTAGCCATCTCGACCTCGTCGGTATTCCCGACGACGACCGTCGCGCGACGGATCGCCTCGCCCGCCCACCGTCGCGCCTCGTCCTTCGACGCCCAGAGCGACGGACGGTGGTCGAGGTCGTGGACGCGGGTCCCGCGCGCGGCATCGAGCGCGGCGAGCGTCGCGCTGCGGCTCGGCTCCGCGGAGAGGCCGGTGCCAGTGGTCCAGAAGAGCGGCGCGCGGGAGATGGCGTCCAGGTCGAGCTCGTCCCGCGCGATCGTCATGTCGGGCGCGGTCGGCTCGCGGTAGAAGAGCAGCGGGAAGCGGTCGGGCGGGTGGACCTCGCAGAACACGATCGGCGTCCGCAGCGTCGGGTGCGTCCCCACGAAGCGCTCATCGACGCCGAACGCGCGCAGCGCCGTGCGCACGTACGCGCCGAACCCGTCGTCGCCGACCTTGGTGATGACGGCGGAGCGGCGGCCGAGCCGCGCGGCCGCGACGGCCACGTTCGTGGGACTGCCGCCGAGCGACTTCGCGAACGTGCGGACCTCGGCGAGCGTGGCGCCGACCTGCTCCGGGTAGAGGTCGACGCCCACGCGGCCCATCGTGATGACCTCAGGCCCGGCCATGCGTCCTCGCGAACTCGACGCTCGTGCCGATCCACGCGGGCACGCCGGGCGGGTCGCCGTCGATCATCACGTCCTGCTCCAGCACGTACCAGCCTCTGTAGGCGCGGTCGCGCAGCAGCGCGATCACGTCGGCGACCCGCGCGCTCCCTTCGCCGAGCGCGCGGTAGAGGCCGCGTCGCACGGCTGGAGCGTAGTCGAGGGCGCGCTCGCGGACGGCCGCGCCGAGCGACGCATCGACGTCCTTCAGGTGCACGTGGACGACGCGGTCGCGCGCGCGCGTCGCGATGTCGACCGGGTCCGCGCCGCCGAGCGCGAGGTGGCCCGTGTCCAGGCAGAGCCCGTGGCCGCATCCCTCGAGGAAGCGGTCGACGTGCGCCTTCCGCTCGATGACCGTTCCGAAGTGCGGGTGCACCGCGAGCGTCAGCCGGTGCTCCGCGGCGATCCGCGCCACCTCGTCGAGCCCCGCGAAGAGCGCCGTCCACCCGGCCGCATCGACCTCGTCGGCCGCGGAGTAGCCGGCCGCGCCGGTCGCCGCGGCGAGCACGAGCACGTCGCCGCCGAGCGCGGCGAGCCACGCGGCCTGCCGCTCGACGGCGCCGAGCTCGCTCACGCGCGCCTCCGGCCGGTGCAGGACCGCGGTGACGAAGCCTCCGATCATCCGCAGGCCGTACCGGTCGAGGAGCGGTCGCGCGCGCGCCGCCTCCTCGGGCAGGAAGCCGGGCGGTCCCGCTTCGGACGCGCCGAGCCCGAGGTCGCGCATCTGCGCGAGCACGCGCTCGGGCGCCATCTGATGGCCCCAGCCGGGCACCTCGCACACGCCCCACGAGATCGGCGCTCCTGCGAGCTTCACGCGGCGACCATACGGCGAAGCCGGATCCTCGCTCGGCAGGTACCTTTTCACCACATGCGAGTAGGTCTCCTCGGGGTCGGCCGCCTCGGCGCGACGCACGCCGCCACCGCCGCCGCGCTCCCCGACGTCACCGAGCTGCGCATCTACGACGCCGACCCCGAGCGCGCCCGCATGGTCGCGGCGCCGCTCGCGTCGGCAAAGGTCGCCGCGACCGTGGACGAGGCGCTCGACGGCGCCTACGCGGCGATCGTCGTCACGCCGACGGACACGCACGCGCCGCTCATCATGCGTTGCCTCGACAGCGGCGTCGCGACGTTCTGCGAGAAGCCCATCGCGATCGGCATCGCCGAGACGCAGGCCATCGTCGACCACGTCGCGCGCACGGCGGGCAGGCTCCAGATCGGCTTCCAGCGCCGCTTCGACAGCGGCTACCAGCGCGCGCGGGCGGCGATCCGCGCCGGCGAGCTCGGCACCGTGTACTCGTTCCTCATGGTGAGCTGCGACCGCACGCCGCCGGCGGACGCGTACATCGCCACGTCTGGCGGGCAGTTCAAGGACCAGTTCATCCACGACTTCGACATCACGCGCTGGCTCCTCGACGACGAGGTCGAGCAGATCACCGCGATCGGCTCGGCCCGCGGGTTCCCCACGTACGAGGCGATGAACGACGTGGGGACGTCGGCCGTGATGATGCGGATGAAGCAGGGCACGATCGGGCTCGCGACGGCGCTGCGCCACAACGAGGCGGGCTACGACATCCACGTGGAGATCCATGGCGGGAAGGACACCATCGCCATCGGCATCGACCCGCGCACGCCGTGGCGGTCGATGGAGGCGGACGCGCCGGCGTTCGCGTCGCCGCCGTACCCGTCGTTCCACGTGCGGTTCGCCGACGCGTACCGCGCCGAGCTCGCGCACTTCATGCGCTTCGCGCGCGGCGAGAGGGAGAACCCCTGCACCGCGGCCGACGCGCTCGAGGCGCTCCGCATCGCCGAGGCCGCCGGTCGGTCGTTCCGCGAACGGCGCAGCGTCCCCCTCACCGAGATCGCGTGAGCGTCCGCGTCACGTTCCTCGGCTCGGGGAACGCATTCGCCGCGGGCGGCCGCGCGCACGCGTGCATCCTCATCGAGCACGACGGCGGCACGCTGCTGCTCGACTGCGGCGGCGCCTCGCTCCCGGCGATCACGCGGCGCGCCGACCCCGGCCGGATCGACGCGATCGCGGTCACGCACCTGCACGGCGACCACTTCGGGGGCATCCCCTTCCTCATGGACGAGCAGAGGTGGAACGGCCGGACCCGGCCGCTCGCGATCGGCGGGCCGCCGTCGCTGCGGCGGCGGCTCGACCAGGTCGCCGCCGGGTTCGGCATGGACTTCACGGACCTGCGCTTCGAGTGGCAGGTGGTCGTCCTCGGCGCGGAGCCGGCGATGCTCGCCGGCGCCGGCGTCACGGCGCACCCGGTGCGGCACAGTTCGGACGCCGAGCCGCACGGCCTGCGCGTTCGCGCGGGCGGGAAGCTCATCGCCTACTCGGGCGACGCGACCTGGACGAAGGATCTCGTCGACCTCGCCGACGGCGCCGACCTCTTCATCTCCGAGTGCACGTGGTTCTCGAAGCGCGACCCGGTGCACCTGAACGCCATGGACCTGGAGGAGCACGGGAAGGACCTTCGCGCGCGGCGCGTCGTGCTCACGCACCTGGGGGCGGAGGCGCTCGCGCACCGCGCGGAGCTGCCGTACGAGGCCGCCGACGACGGGACGGTGCTCGAGCTCTAGCGCCCTCAGGCAGGGAACGCGCGCAGGAGTTCCGGCCTCAGCCGCAGACGCACGCTGGCACCCTCCGCCAGGATGATCGACCCGGGTTCGGTGGGGACGGTCACGACGAGAGCGTGCTCGCCCGCGCGGAGCATGTACTGCGCGAGACCCCCGACGAAGTTCGCCTGCGCGACCACCGCCGGGATCCCGTCGCCGGCATCCTCCGAGATCTCGACGGCCTCCGAACGGACCATGACCTGCGCGGCGTCCCCGACGGCGAGCGCGCCCGCCACCGGCATGCGCATCATCCGTCCGAGCAGCTCCACACCGACCCTGTCGTTCGCCGCCTCTGCGACCTTCCCCGGCAGGAACGTGGCGCGGCCGATGAAGTCCGCCACGAACCGCGTGGCCGGCGCTTCGTAGATCTCGCGCGGGCCGCCCAGCTGCTCGATCCGACCGGAACGCATCACGGCGATCCGATCGGACAGCGTCATCGCTTCGGCCTGGTCGTGCGTGACGTAGACCGCCGTGATGCCGAGGCGCTGCTGGAGGGCGCGGATCTCGAACCGCATCTGCTCGCGGAGCTTCGCGTCCAGGTTCGAGAGCGGCTCGTCGAAGAGCAGGAGCGCGGGCTCCAGGATCAGCGCCCGCGCGACCGCGACGCGCTGCTGCTGCCCGCCGGAGAGCTGATTCGGCTGACGCGTCCCGAGGCCGACGAGGCCGACGAGGCCGAGCGCGCGCTCGACGCGACGCGTCGTGTCCTCGCGGGAGACGCGCCGGACGCGCAGCCCGTAGGCGACGTTCTCGAAGACCGACAGGTGCGGGAACAGCGCGTAGCCCTGGAACACCATGGTCGTGCCGCGCCGGTTCGGCGGCACCGTGTCGAGCCGCTTCCCGGCGAGCCAGATCTCACCCGACGTGGGCACCTCGAAGCCGGCGATGAGCCGCAGGAGGGTGGTCTTGCCGCAGCCGGATGGCCCGAGGAACGACAGCATCTCGCCTTCGCGGACGTCGAGAGAGACCCGATCCACCGCGATCGTCCCATTCGGGAAGCGCTTCGTCACTTCGCGGATCGAGAGGAACGCGTCGCTCATGTGGCGACCTCAGTCGCGGTACGCGGGCCGCGGAACAGGCGCTGGAGCACCACGATGCTGAAGAAGACCGTGATGATGAGGATCGTCGAGTAGGCGGCGCCGGAGCCGAGCCGCTGCGCCTCGATCTCGTTGAGGATCTGCAACGTCATGATCCGCCAGTCCGGGGTCAGGAGGAGCGCGATCGTCGAGAGCGTCGTCATGTTCCGGGCGAAGCTGAAGAGCGTGGACGAGACGACCGCGACCGTCACGAGCGGCAGCGTGACGCGTCGGAACGTGTCGACCGCGCCCGCACCGAGGTTCGCCGACGCGTGCTCGATGCTCGGATCGATCTGCATGAGCGCGGCGACCGACGCGCGGAGCGCCACCGGCGCGGTGCGGATGACGAACGCGATGATGAACACGACGGCCGTACCGCTCAGCGCCAGCGGCGGATGGTTGAAGGCGAGGAGGACGCCGAGGCCGAGCACGATCCCGGGCGCGGCGGCCCCGAGCATCGTGACGTAGTCGAACGCGGAGCGCCCGCGCAGGCGCGTCCGGATCACCAGATACGCGATCAGGAGCCCCGCGATGGAGGCGATCGGCGCGGCGACGGCGGAGAGCAGCGTCGTATCGCCCATCGCCTTCCCGCCGATCCTGAAGACGTACTGGTAGTTCTCGAGCGTGATCGTGTTGTCGATCCCGAGGAGCTTCGTGAACGCTCCGACGAAGATCATCGCGTACAGGAGGAGGATCAGCGCGGCCACGCCGAGGCTGAGCCCGATCAGCGGGATGCGGATGCCGGCCTCGAGCTTTCGCGCCGTGCCGGTGGACGGCCGGCCGGTCACCGTCACGACGGACCGCTCGCCGACCCAGAGCTGTTGCGCGAAGTACGCGACGATCGACGGCGCCATGAGCCAGACCGCGAGGGCGACCGCCTTCCGCGTGTCGAACTCGCCGACGATCGCGAGATAGGTGCTCGTGGCGAGGACGTCGTAGTCACCGCCGATGATCAGCGGGTTCCCGAGGTCGGCGAGCGCTTCGACGAACACGATCAGGAACGCGCCGGCGAAGGCTGGGCGAAGCAGCGGGACGGTCACGGTGCGCAGGATCCGCCCGCGGGAGGCGCCGAGGTTGTACGCCGCCTCTTCGAGCGCGGGATCGAGCTGCCGCAGCAGCGCGTCGAACACGATGTACGCGACCGGGAAGAACGTGATCGTCTGCACGAAGACGAGCCCACCGAACCCGTACGGCGATATCTCGAGTCCGAGGAGGCCCTTCGTGATCATCCCCTGCCGGCCGAACAAGAAGATCGTGGACAGCGCGAGCGCGAACGGTGGGGCGATGAGCGGCAGGAGTGCCGCGTAGTGGAGGAACGAGCGGAGGGTCCCGCGCGTTGCGCGCGCGGTCGTGAGCGCGACCGCGAAACCGAGAAGCGTGCTCGCGGCAGCGGTCGTGATCCCGAGGACGAGCGTCCCCACGACGACACGCTGCGGGACCGGCTGCGTGATCACGCGTACGACGGGTGAGACGTCGAAGCCGGTCTCGCCGATGACCGCCTCGATCAGCACCTGGCTGAGGGGATAGACGAGCGCGAACGCGATGCCGGCCGTCGCCCCCAGTGCAAGGAGGGCGACGGCCGGCTCGCGACGGATCGCGGTGAGCAATGCGGCGCGCTACTTCGGAGCTGGAGCGATCTCGTTGCTGAAGCGGTCGACGAACTCCTTCTTCCGGTCGCCAGCCCAGACGTAGTCGTAATCGACCACCTTGACGCTCGAGAGCTTCGGCGTCGCCGGGTTCACCGCCGCGTCGGGATGGAGTGGCAGCTGATACGCCTTGAGCGAGAGGAGGAGGCTCTGCGCCTTCGGGCCCATCATCCAGTCGAGGTACTTCTCTCCCTCGACCCTGTCGGGCGCGCCCTTCACGAGCCCGACCGCGCCGATCTCCCAGCCGGTGCCCTCCGACGGATACATGATCTTCAGGTCCTTGAAGCCGGCATCGATCGTGGCGAGGATGTCGTGCGCGAAGACGATGCCGACCGCGACCTCGCCCTGACCCGCCTGGCGCGCAGGTGCGGCGCCGGACTTCTGGTACTGCAGCACGTTCTTGTGGAACTCCCTCAGATAGGCGAAGCCCTTGTCCGGCGTGTCCTTGCCGTTCATCTGGAGGATGGTCGCCATCATCGTGTACGCCGTCCCGCTCGACGCGGGATGCGCCATGGAGATCTGCCCCTTGTAGGCCGGCTTCGCCAGGTCGGCCCAGCTCGTCGGCTCGGGCAGGTTCTTCTCCTTCAGCACCTTCGTGTTGAGCGCGACGCCGAGGACGCCCAGGTAGTAGCCGGCCCACATCGCCGCCTTGTCCTTGTACGCGGCCGTGAGCTTCTCCGCCCCCGCGGGGACGTACGGCTCGAGGAGCCCTTCCTTGGCCGCGGCGATGAAGCCGTCAGCCGCGCCGCCGAGCCAGACCGAGAACTGCGGATTCGCCTTGTCGGCGCGGAGCTTCGCGAGGCCCTCACCTGCGGAGAGCCGTACCGCCGACGTCTTGACCCCGGTCTCCTGCTCGTATGCCCTGGCGAAGCCGTCGTTGATGTCGCCGACGAGCGCTCCGAGGAGCGTGAGCTTCCCGGTGCCGGGTGCCTTCGTCGGCGCCGCGGTCGCGGCGGCCTTGCCTGCGGCCGTCGCGGGGGCAGCGCTCGGCGTGGTGGTCGCGCCGCCGCACGCGATCGCCAGCCCCTGGGCGACCGCGCCGACGCCCGCGAGCTTGAGGAGCGTTCTGCGCTTCATGTGTCTCCCTCTCCCTTGCGCTCCGTCACAGCGCGGACGCGCGGCGGGAGTGTACCGTTCGTGCTCCCGTTGGAGACCCCCCGAGCCTCCGACTCGTACTCCGCGGTCGAGCGGATCTGGCTCGGCCCCGCGCGGGCGGTGCTCGCCGCGCTGTACGGCCCGCTCGCGCGCCTGCTCGCCGCCCTCGGGGTACCGCCGAACGCCGTCTCGCTCTCGCAGATCCCGCTCGGGTTCGCGGTCGTCGCGCTCATCCCGGTGCAGCCAGCGCTCGCGTTCGTCCTGTTCCTCGTGACGCTCGCGGTGGACGGCGTCGACGGCGCCCTCGCGCGGCGGGCGGGGCGCGCGACGCGGTTCGGCGCGCTCCTCGATCAGTACGCCGACCACATCCGCGAGGTCACGGTCGTCGGCGGCTTCGCCCTGCACGGCGCGCTCAACCCGTTCCTCGCGGTCATGTACGCGATCGCCTATCCCGCGACGAACCTCACGCTGTACCTCGCGAACGAGCGCGCGGTCCCGGTGCCCGTCGCGATCAAGACGTACATGACGTTCTACCCCGCGGTCGCGCTCTACCTCCTCGGCGGGATCAACGTGCTCGACGCCGCCGCGGGGATCGCGCTCGGATCGATGACGGCCGTGGTCGCGATCGGCATGTGGCGGCTCAGCCGCGTGATGGACCGCGCCTAGCTCGGAAGGATGCCTTCCGGGAGCGAGTGGCACCACGAGCGCGATCGGCAGCAGCGCGAGCCAGATGCCGCCGACGATGACGACGGGCTCCCGCGTCCCTTCCTCGGCCTGGTACGCCATGACCGCGGTCGTCGTGCACGAGCCGCACGTCGGCTCGTCCGGTCGCCGGCTTCTCCGTGTCGTTGCGGATGGTGAGCGTGCACGGCGTCCGGGCGCGCTCATCGCAGCAGCGGATCAGCGCGTCGAGACGGATCTCGTGGCCTGGGCCGGACTCGCAGGCGAGGGCGCCGTCAGCGCGGCGCGACCTCCAGCGTACGGTCGACGAGTACCGCGTTGCCGTGCGCGGCCGCGGGCGCAGGACGGTCGAAGGCGAGCAAGACGGCCACGACAGCGAGGACGACGATCGGGACGGAGCCGATGCCGGGATTCGAACCCGGGACCGATGGTTTACGAAGTGGTCTCGCGCACGCACGAGCTCGTGAGTTCTCGAACGTTCCGACCCGCCGAGGACCGCTGCGTACCGCCGTCTTGCGCCCCAACTGCTGAACAACGTGCTGCACTGAGGCCCGGTGTATCGGTCGCTAATCACTTCGCGCGACAGTCGAGACGTGGACCGACCGGAATCCGAATCGAACGAGCGACGGCGGATCTCGGTCGCCGATCTTCGACCCTCTGAACGTAACCCGCGCATGATCTCATCCGCTGCGCTCGCGAGCCTCAAGCGCAGTCTCGAGACCGACCCGCACTCCCTCAACGCGCGGCCGCTGCTCGTCAACTCCTACCCAGGTCGCGAGAGCGTTGTCATCGCCGGCAACATGCGGCTGCGTGCTGCGATCGAGCTGGGCTGGAACGAGCTCCCGGCGATTGTCGTCTCGGTGCCGCGGGACGTCGTGGCCAACTCGAAGTAGCGGTGCTCGCGGGCGCGCTCCAGCAACCGCCTCAGATGGTCTCCGCCGAGCCCGCGCAGCTCGAACTTCGCCCGGTCACCTTGCGCGACGTTCTCGACGAGATAGACGTAGAAGTTCGGGTTCGCGCGCGCCTCTTCGACCTGGCGGGGCTCGAGGAGCAGGCCGTACCCTCGTAGGAGCCCGCCGACCGCCTTCACCTCGATGATCCGCCCTCCGCTCCCCACGTCACCCGGTGCGCCTCGGTAGCGCGTATCCCTCGCCTCGCGTCCGTGAAGTCGTTCCTGCTCGATCAAGAAGCGGATGGCTCTCGCGTGCGACACGACCCCAGTTCTTTCACCTCCGCACGACGCATCACGACGAAGCTATTCATGCACGCGACGAGCGTCCGGCCCACCGGACCCGGTCCGACAGGAATGCGACCTCGAGCGCCACTGACCCGTCCAGCGCCGCCTCGTGGAAATCAGAAAGGACCTGCCTGAAGGCGCCGTTCGCGTCGAAGTCGAGACTCACCGCGGGATAGACGCGCAGACGCCGGACGGAGCGCATCCCAGGCGGAATGCGGCTGCCGTCGAGGAAGAGCCACCGGGGATCGAAGTCCGGAAAGAGCAGGATCGCCACGACGGCCGTGTGCGCCGGGCCTCGTACTCCTTCGAGCTCGCGCTTGGTAAGGTTCACGCGCGTCCCCGTCTTGGCCTCGACCGCATATCCGAGGGGCGGCAGTCCGCGCGACGCCACGAAGTCCGGCACTCCGACCGCGTTGCTCGTGACCGTGAAGCCGGCCCGGCGGAAGGCGTGCGCGAGCATTCGTTGCATCTGCTGCCCGAACACCTGCGATCCGTGCCTGTCGACGAGCATCGAGAGCAGTGCCAAGCAGCGTGCTGAGTCGATTGACGAGATAATCACCTCGCTTGGGTGGCGGTGACGCCCGTCCGCGCCCAGCGCAGCTCGTATGCGCAGCTTCCTTCGCTGAGGAGGCGTTGGCGCAGCAGCCCCTGCAGCTCGAGATCTTGAGTCGCCACCACGACCTGCGTGCGCTCGGTTATCGCGGCGAGGATCGAGACCAGCGCGGTCTTGTGCTCGACGTCGAGGTTCTGGCTCGGATCGTCGAGCACGACGAAGCCAAGGTTGTGCGTCAACGCGGTCGTCAGAGCCAAGTACACGCTCAGGGCCACGCTGTTCATCTGCGCTGTCGAGAGGCGTGTGCTCGCGAGCGACACGGAGCTGTCGCTCGTCGAGTGGACTCGAACGGCGTATGAGTTCCGACGCATGCCCTGCACCGTCCGCTCACCCACGTCCACGCTCAGCCCGTCGAAGAAGGGGTGTCGGCAGAGCTCGCGGTAGTAGCGCGCGATGGCCTCGCGCGAGCCATCGACCGCGTCGCGCACGCGCGACCGTGCCACCGACGTCACGCCTCGGGCAATCTCCTCGAGGGACGCCTGCAGCCCCGTGAGCCGGTCGAGCTCCTCATCGAGCAGCGCCGAGTCGCCTGGCTCATCCACTGCGCCCTTCGCGCGAACCGCGGCAAAGTCAGCGTCGATCGCCAGGACTCGCGCGGTCGCGCGCAGCCGATCGATGGCTCCCTCGGCGCGCTGAAGCAGCTCCTCCTGCGCCGTGATCGCGGCCGCGAGCGTGGCTATCTCGCGCGCGACGGCGGCGCTGACGGCGCGCACATCAGCGTCGGGGGGCAGCTCCAGCGTCGACCGACCCGAGAGAAGCACCTCGTTCATCCGGTCACTCGCGCCAGCGAGGGTCGTGAGCAGGCCGCTGCGAGCGCGCTGCGCCTCCGCGAGCACGTACCGCTCGGCGCTGATGTTCGTAATCTCCGCCTGCGCGCCGGCGTGCTTGTCGCGCGCGGCCCCCGCGACGCGATGTCGCAGCCTCTCCACGACGGTCGGCGCGTCGATCGATTGCTCGCACACGGGGCACGCCGTGGCTTGCGAGTCGCGGACGAGAGACTCGATCGCGTCCGCAAGCATGCGCTGCTCCGAATCGAGGTGCTGTAGGCGCTGCCGCGCACGGTCCTCCCTTGAAGCGAGCTGCGACCGCCGCTCGGCGAGCGCAGGATCGTC
>Ga0194121_10006218_pt1 | contig 16077 bp, 12 predicted proteins | sample TA2MahCa50mmetaG_FD_148609 | JGI IMG/M metagenome (GOLD analysis project Ga0194121, IMG submission 148609) | Freshwater microbial communities from Lake Tanganyika, Tanzania - TA2015020 Mahale Deep Cast 50m | ecosystem: Environmental > Aquatic > Freshwater > Lake | place: Tanzania: Lake... | reverse complement strand
GCATTTTCCAGAACGCGGGGCTCGCCATCAGGGGCCCCCGCGCGTCGCGTGCGCGACGGGGCGCGGGCGAGCGCGCGGGGCGCTCGAGCGGCCGTGGTATGTTCTGCCCCATGACGATCCGCTTCCATGCCGCACTGGCCGCCGCCGCGATCGGCCTCGCCGCCGTCTCGCTGCGCGCGCAGGCCCCGGCGCCGCCCATCTCGGACGCCGTGTTCAAGAACGTGCAGATCCTCAAGGGCATTCCGGTCGACGAGTTCATGGACACGATGGGGATGTTCTCCGCGTCGCTCGGCTACGACTGCGTGAGCTGCCACTCGCCCGGGATCTACGAGGACCGCGCGGCGTTCGCCGAGACGACGCCGCTCATCCAGCGGGCGCGGCAGATGATCGTCATGACGAGCACGATCAACAAGAACTACTTCGGCGGGCAGCCGCGCGTGAGCTGCTTCACCTGCCATCACGCGAAGAACCGCCCCGAGTTCATCCCGAGCCTCTCGCTCCAGTACGGCGAGCTGATGGACGACCCGAACTCGATGGTGATCTTCCCCGACGACCGGACGACGATCGACAAGCTGTTCGAGCGGTACCTGCAGGCGCTCGGCGGGGCGGCGCGCCTCGCCGCGCTCACCAGCTTCGTCGCGCGCGGCACCTACGAGGGGTTCAACACGGGGGGCAATCAGTTTCCGATCGAGATCGCGGCGCGCGCGCCCAACCAGCGCGCGCAGGTGGTCCGCACGCCGGACGGCGACGCGGTGAAGGCGTTCGACGGCACGAGCGCCTGGGCCGCCGAGGGCTGGCGGCCGCTGCCGCTGCTCCCGTTGACGGGCGGCAACCTCGAGGCCGCCCGGCTCGAGGCGCTCGTCGCGTTTCCGGCCGCCATCCGCGCGGCGTTCGCCAACTGGCAGGTGGCCAGCACGACCATCGACGATCAGATCGTGCAGCTCGCGCAGGGCGCCAACGCGGGACAGCTCCCGGTGAACTTCTACTTCGATCAGGCCGGGCTCCTGACGCGCCTCGTGCGGTGGAATCGTACGGCGGTGGGCACGGTGCCGATGCAGATCGACTACGGCGACTACCGCGAGGTGGCCGGCGTCCGCATGCCGTTCCAGATCGTCGTCACGTGGACCGACGGGCAGAACACGATCGCGCTCTCCGAGATCCAGCCGAACGTCGCGATTGACGCGGCGCAATTCGCCCGGCCGGCGCCCTTCTCTGTGAAATAGTCACAAGTCACAAGTCAGAAGTCAGAAGTCAGAAGTCAGAAGTCACGACACTTGTGACTTCAATGTGACTATTTGGCGCCGCTCGCAATCCCGTACTGATTGTTCTCCTGGCAGATGTATTCCATCAGCTCGTCGCCGGGCTGCGCGAGCAGCGAGTCGAACTGCACGGTGAAGGGGCGCGAGAACGTGCCGGGGTCTTCAATGCGCACCTCGGTGGCCATGCGCCCGGCGTCGACCCGTGTCCAGCGTTCCACCGTGTGCAACTGACCGGTCCGGGGCATGCCGCGGTTGTCGTACCACCCCTTCTCGTTGAAGCCGATGGTGTCGATGACGAGCGTGTCCCCCTCGTACCGGCCGACCGAATGCCCCCACCACGCCGGGTCGAGCTCGGGGGGATGCGAACGTCCGTCCATGAACACCTGCCGGAACGCCCGCATCGTCTCGTACAGGATGTACAGGTGCGTCGGTGTCTTGTGCGTGTAGTTCTGGATGAACCGGAACGGATACGGCTGGTACCGCACGATGCCGTGCGGCTGACACCACGCCTGCGGATCGTCGATCGGCCTGCGCGACGCCATGAGCGCCTTCGCCGCGGGCAGCAGCAGTGCCTCCCCGAGCCGCGGGCCCGTCTCCGGCGTGAAGGGATTGCTGATCCAGATGCCGTCGCCGAGATCGATGGTGCCGTCCGGCAGGCGCGGCGCCGGCCCGGTCGGGGCCGGCGGGCGGGTCACCTCCTGCCCGAGGGCGTTGACCGGGCCGAGCGCGCCCGACGGCGTCTGCGCGGCGGCAATCGGAGGCGCGACCAGCAGCAGCGACGCAGCAGCGGTTCCGACACAGCCCAGGACACGCACTCCAGGCACTGCAGGCACCATAGGCACTCCAGGCGCTATTTCACTCCGCTGGCGACCCCGTACTGATTGTTCTCCTGGCAGACGTACTCGATCATCTCGTCGCCCGGCTGGCTGAGCCTGAGCCGGAACGTCACCGTGAACGGGCGCGAGAACGCACCTGCGTCGTCGATGGTGACCTCCTGCACGAGGCTGCCGGCGTCGATGCGGGTCCACCGCTCGATCGTGTGCAGCTTGTCGGTCTGCGGCGTGCCGCGGCGATCGTACCAGCCCTTTCCGTTGAAGCCGACCGTGTCGACGACGAGCGTGTCCTTCTCGTACCACCCAATCGAGTGCCCGTACCAGGTTGGATCGAGATCCGGCGGGTGCGTGCGGCCGTCCAGGAAGATCTGCCGGTAGGTGCCCATCCACTCGGTCAGGATGTACAGGTGGGTCGGCTTCTTGTGCGTGTAGTTCTGGATGAACCGGAACGGATACGGGCTGTAGCGCAGCACGCCGAGCGGCAGGCACCAGTTGACCGGATCGTCGGCGGGCGTGCGCGTGGCGATCAGCGCCCGGGCCGACGAGAGCAGGGGCAGCTCCTCCCCGCTCTTCAGGCCGACGCCGAGGTCCGGGCCGAACGAGGGCGGCGTGAACACCCAGAGCCCGTCGCCCAGGTCGATCGTGCCGTCGGGCAGCCGCGGCGCAAGGCCCGTCGGCGCCGGCGGCCGCTTGACCTCCTGGCCGAGCGCGTCGATGGGCCCGAGCACGCCTTTCGGCGCCGGGCTCTGCGCGAGAAGCGGCGCCGCCGCTGCCGCGACCAGAGCCGTGACGACGAGCGCGCGCACGTCAGGACTCACTTCACGCCACTGGCGACGCCGAACTGGTTGTTCTCCTGACAGACGTATTCCATCAGCTCGTCGCCCGCCTGCGCGAGCGTCGCCTGGAACGTGACGGTAAACGGGCGCGCATACGCGCCGGGATCGTCGACCATCACCTCGGTCGCCAGGTGGCCGGCGTCGACGCGGGTCCACCGCTCGATCGTGTGCAGCCGGTCGGTGTGCGGCATGCCGCGGTTGTCGAACCAGGACTTGTCGTTGTAGCCGATGGTGTCGATGACCAGCGTGTCCTTCTCGTACCGTCCGATCGAGTGGCCGTACCAGGTCGGGTCGAGGTCGGCCGGGTGCGACCGGCCGTCCAGGAAGATCTGCCGGAACGTGTTCATCAGCTCGATCAGGATGTACAGGTGGGTCGGCCGCTTGTGGGTGTAGTTCTGGATGAAGCGGAGCGGGTAGGGGCCGTACCGCAGCACGCTGTTCGGCAGGCACCAGGCGCTGGGATCCTCGGTGCTCCTGCGCGAGGCCAGCAGCGCCTTTGCCGGCGGGAGCAGCAGGGCCTCCGCGCTCTTCAGGCTCGCCTGCGCGCTCTGGGGAACGAGGACCCAGATGCCGTCGCCGAGATCGATCGTCCCGTCCGGCAGGCGCGGCGGCGGACCGGTCGGCGCCTGGGGACGCGTCACCTCCTGGCCGAGCGCGTTGACGGGCCCCAGAACACCCGACGGCACGGTGCTCTGTGCGAAGAGGGACACGGCGAGCGCCAGGAGCACCGTCGTCACGGCCAACGTGCGCACGTGAACCTCCCTTGCGGCCAGCGGGTACGTCCGTGTGGTTATCGGCTGCCGCTACCGCTACCGGCTACCGGCTACGGCTGCGGGTAGCCCTGCGCGGCCGATTCCGGGCCGCCCTGGATGAACAGCGGCTTCTCCGGCGCGTCCGCCTTCGCAATCCGCGCCAGCGACCCCCGACTCTCCACCACCTTGCCGCCGTACCCCTCGAAGATCACCTTCTCCCCCGGTAGCAGGCTGTTCCGCCCCCACCCCTGTCGCTGCACCGAGTTTGGGCTCGTCATCTCCATGTTCCACGTCGTCACCGTCCCGCCCGCGTCCGTCACGTCGATATACACGCGCATGTGCGGGTTGGTCCACGACACCTGCTTGACGACCCCTTCCAGCTTCACCTTCTTGGCGGCGTCGTATTCGGTGTCGAAGCCGTGGTGCGCCCCCACCGGCGCTACCAGCAGCGTCACGGCCATCAGGAACCCCAGCTGTGTTCTCATCTCTGGACCCTTTCTCTCGTCTCTCGTCTTTCGTCTTTCGTCTCTGGTCTTTTGTCTCTCGTCTTCGGGAGGCAGCCGTGAGGACAGCGACGAGAGACCAGAGAACCGCCTATCGATCCGGCTGCGCCGGCGTGAATCCGCCCGCAATCCCGTATTGATTGTCCTCGTTGCAGATGAACTCCATCAGGTCGACGTCGGGGCGTACGTGCCGCGCCGTGAACTTCAGCTGCACCGGCCGCGAGTACGCGCCCGGGTCGTCCAGCGTGAAGTCGTTGACCAGCGTCCCATAGTTGATCCGCGTCCACCGCTCGATCGTGTGGAGCTGCTCGGTGTGCGGCGTCCCCCGGCTGTCGAACCAGAACTTGTCGTTGTAGCCGACCGTGTCGATCACCAGCGTGTCGCCCTCGAACCAGCCGATGGAGTGCCCCCACCACGTCGGCAGCAGGTCCGCCGGATGCTTCCGGCCGTCCATGTAGATGACGCGGTGCGCGCCGGCGTCACCGAGCTCGTGCAGCTTGTAGATGTGCGTCAGGCCGCGCGAGGTGTACGTCATGCCGAACTTCCACGGATAGGGATTCATCCGCGGCACGCTCATCGGCAGACAGATCGTGTACGGCTCGTCCTGCTCGCGGCGCGAGTCGCGCAGCGTGCGCGCCCACGGCAGCAGCGGGAGCTCGCCCGGCTTCAGGCCGCCCTCCCGCTCGATGTCGGCATTCGATCCGCCACCCACCCACGGCCCGGTCAGATCGACGCGGCCGTCCGGCAGCCGCGGCACGGGCCGAAGCGCGTCGGCGGCCGAAATGAGTGGCGTGCCGCCCACGGGGATCGAGGCCGTTCGCTGCTGCGCCGGGACTCCGATGCTGAGACCGAGCAGCGCTATCGAGACGAGAAGCCGCTTCCGCACGGCAGCCTCCTTGTCCAGTTGGTCGACCGATCGTCGGTCGGCGAAAGGCACCCGAGCCAACCGGCGACGACGTCGGGGCGTACTTTACCCCAACCAGGAGACCTCGGGCTGTCGGCGTTGGGCGTTGGGCGTTGGGAGTTGGGCGTCAGGCTGCGGACCTCGGGCGTGGGGCAACCCGAAGCCCAAGGTCTACAGCCGAGGGCCAGCTATGGCTACGACCTACCGGCTACCGGCTACCAGCTACCGGCTACGGCTACGGCTGCGGATAGCCCTGTGCGGCCGATTCCGGGCCGCCCTGGATGAACAGCGGCGTCTCCGGCGCGGCCGCCTTCGCAATCCGCGCCAGCGAGCCCCGGCTCTCCACCACCTTGCCGCCGTACCCCTCGAAGATGACCTTCTCGCCCGGCAGCAGGCTGTTCCGCCCCCACCCCTGCCGCTGCACCGAGTTCGGGCTCGTCATCTCCATGTTCCACGTCGTCACCTTTCCGCTCCCATCCGCCACGTCGATATAGACGCGCATGTGCGGGTTGGTCCACGACACCTGCTTGACGACCCCCTCCAGCTTCACCTTCTTGCTCGCGTCGTACTCCGTGTCGAACCCGTGGTGCGCCACGACCGGCGCCACCAGCAGCGTCACGGCCATCAGCCATCCCAATCTCGTTCTCATCTCCGACCTCTCTCGTCTGTCTCTGGTCTCTGGTCTCCTGGTCGCTCGTCTCTGGTCGCTCGTCCTCCCACGGACGGTCGACGACGAGCGAAGACGAGCCGGCGACTCGCGACCAGCTCCCGGCCAGCCCCTAGCGATCCGGCTGCGCCGGCGTGAATCCGCCTGCCACGCCGTACTGGTTGTCCTCCAGACAGATGAACTCCATCATGTCGAGGTCGGGCCGGATGTGCGTGGCGGTGAACCGCAGGTACACCGGCCGCGAGAACGCGCCGGGGTCATCCAGCGTGAAATCGTTGATCATCGTGCCGAAATTGATCCGCGTCCACCGCTCGATCGTGTGGAGCTGCTCGGTATGCGGCGTCCCCCGGCTGTCGAACCAGAACTTGTCGTTGTAGCCGACGGTGTCGACGACGAGCGTGTCGCCCTCGAACCAGCCGATGGAGTGCCCCCACCAGGTCGGCAGCAGGTCCTCGGGATGCTTCCGCCCATCCATGTAGATCACGCGGTGCGCGCCGGCATCGCCCGTCTCGTGCAGCACGTAGACATGCGTGAGCCCCCGCGACGTGTACGTCATCGCGAACTTCCACGGATACGGGTTGATCCGGGGCACGCTCATCGGCAGGCACGCGGTGTAGGGCTCGTTCTCCGCCTTGCGCGAGTCGCGCAGCGTCCGCGCCCAGTCCAGCAGCGGCAGCTCGCCCGGCTTCAGGCCCCCGTCGCGCTCGATATCGGCGTTCGATCCGCCGCCGAGCCACGGCCCGGTCAGGTCCACCCGCCCGTCAGGGAGCCGCGGCACCGGTCTCACGGCGTCGGCCGGCGAGATGCGCGGCGTGCCGCCGACGTTGACCTGCTCGACGCGGGACTGGCCGTCGGTGTCGCGCGTGCGCTCGGCCGGCTGAGGCTTCGGAGCCTGGGCGACGACTCCCGCGGCGACCGCGAGCAGAACCATGGCAAGCGTCAGAACGTTTCTCACACTACTCCTCCAAGGCGGGCCTCGACGCCCGCCTCTCCATGCTTCCGATGACGTCACTTCCCCGCGAAGGGATTCGCATGGCCGCCCGCAATCCCGAACTGGTTGTTCTCCTGACAGATGTATTCCATGATCTCGTCGCCCGGAGGGCTGAGCCGGGCGTTGAAGGTCACGGTGAACGGCCGCGAGAAGGCGCCCGGATCGTCGATCGTCACCTCGTTGACGAGCGTGCCCATGGTCACGCGCGTCCAGCGCTCGATCGTGTGCAGCTGCTCGGTGTGCGGCGTCCCCTGACGGTCGAACCAGAACTTGTCGTTGAACCCGACCGTGTCGATCACGAGCGTGTCCTTCTCGAACCAGCCGATCGAATGGCCGAACCAGGTCGGGTCGAGCTCTGGCGGATGCTTCCGGCCGTCCATGAAGATCTGCCGGTAGCTGTGGATGTTCCCCTCGTGCAGGATGAACATGTGCGTCGGCTTCCTGTGCGTGTAGTTCGGCACGAAGCGGAAGGGGTACGGCGTCGTGCGCGGCACGCCCATCGGCAGGCACCAGAGGTGGGGGTCGTCGGTCTCCTGGCGCGAGGCCATCAGCGCGCGCGCCGCCGGGAGCAGCGGCAGCTCCTCGCCCTTTTTCAGCCCCTGCGCGATGTTGTTCACCGGCCCTCCGCCGATCCAGACGCCGTCGCCGAGGTCGATCGTGCCGTCGGGCAGCCGCGGAGGTGGACCGGTGGGCACGGGCGCCCGTCGGACTTCCTGGCCGAGGGCGTTCACCGGACCGAGCACGCCGCCTTCGGTCCCGCCCTGCGGCGCCTGCGCCACGAGCGGAATGGCAAGCGCCAGCGCGAGCACGATCGCCCCGAGTGCGTGGGGCGGGTGTAGCAGTTTCCGCACGGGCTCCCTCGCTATCGCGGCGCGCCGCCGACGTCGTCTGCCGTGCCGGCGAAGAGCGACCGCCCGTCGGCCACGGTGACGGATCGCGCGGCGCCGCGCGTCGGGACCGCCTTGCCCGAGTACCCCTGGACGGTCACTTCATCGCCGGCTTTGAGCGTGCGACTGTTCCAGCCGTTGCGCGCGAGCGCGCTGGGACTCGCCAGCTCGAGGTTCCAGTTGGTCACCTTGCCGTCGGTCTCCCGAACGTCGACGTAGAACCGCACGTGCGGGTTCGTCCACTCGACCTTGGTGACCACCCCGCTGATCTTGAAGGTCTTCTCGCCGTCGTACTCGGACGAGAAGCTGTGATGACCGAGCGCGTCCCCGGACCACAGAAGGATCACACCTGTCACGACGACACCCAGCATCCGTGTCATGCCTTGCCTCCAGCCACACATGATAGCCGGGATCCGGGATCCGGGATCCCGCTCCTCAGAATCCGTACTTCACGCCGAACTGCATGATGCGCGGGAGGCCTTCCTGCGTTTGAATCCGGCCGAACAACCCGGATGTGAAGTTGGTCACGGGGTTGCCCCAGTTGAAATTGTTGAACAGGTTGAACGCCTCCACCCGGAACTCCAGCGTCTGGCCGGTTCCGAACGGCACGATCTTCGAGACGGCCAGGTCGACCTGCCAGAAGCCGGGCCCGCGGACGGTGTTGAAGACGTGGTTGCCGTAGGTTCCCGGCGCCGGCCGCTCGAACGCCGCGCGATTCAGGAACCGGTCGAGCGACCCGTCGCCGTACACGTCATTCGAGATCTGATTCACGCGCTGGTTCCGGATGCCGTTGCCGCGAACGTCGGTGCGGGTCCCCATGTCCACCGTGAGCCACTCGCCCGACCGCGCGTTGACAATGCCCGCGATCCGCCAGTTCGACGCCACGGCGCTCAGCGCCGCGCTCCCGAGCTCCGGCGTCAGGTACGCCAGGGTGACGTTGCCGATGTGGGTCCGGTTGTCGCCGCAGTTGCCCGCGTCGAACCCGGGGTCTTCGGGCTTCTTGTAGGTGTCGTTGAGCTGCAGGAAGGCGACCGGCGTGGCGTTGCCCCAGCAGTACGCCCACGTGTAGTTGCCGTTGATGCTGATCCCGGCGGCCGCGCGCCGCCGGATCGACAGCTTCAGGCCGCGGTACTCCTGCGTGCCCAGGTCGGTGTAGCGGTTCAAGTTGCTGATGAACTGCGCCTCGGTCGGGTTCTGCAGGTAGAGCTCGCGCCGGAAATTGAGACTGGCTGTCGTGCTGCAGTTGCTGAACGTCCGGGACGTGCCGCCCGGCCCGGCGATCGTGCAGGGGCCCGCCCCGACGAAGGTGCCCGGGTTGAGCTCGATCGTGCCCCACAGGCGGTCCGAGTAGCGGCCCAGATAACTGACCGCCGCCTGCCAGACGGTGCCGATCTGCCGCTCGACCGTCACGTTCCACGACTGCACGCGCGGCGCGTTGATCGAAGGATCGATCGTGCCGAACGCGCCGAACGGCGGGAACTCCGTGGTGGGGGTCGTCCGGATCGGATGGGGATCGCCTCCGAGGGCGGCGTAGGGGTTGTCGAGCGACACCCCGACGAGCGAGACGCGGTTGCCGAACGGCGGCGAGGTCGCGTTGATCAGATGGACTTCCCCGGTCGGAAAGTCATAGCCGACGCCATACGACGCGCGCAGCGCCGTGCGCCCGTCGCCGGCCACGTCCCACGCCACGCCCACCCGGGGGGACAGATTGGCCCACTGCTTCTCCATCCCCGACTGCCCCCCCGGGAAACCGGCGTCGCCGGGGTACAGAAAGCCGGCCGGCGCGTTGCGGAAGACGGTGGTGCGGGCGCCCTGGCGGAAGCTCTCGACCGAGAACACGGCCACGTCCCCGTTCTGCATCTGCTGGCCGAAGAATGGTTCCCAGCGCAAGCCGAGATTCAGCGTCACCCGGTCTGACGCCCGCCACGCGTCGGCCGCGTACAGCCCCAGGTAGACCTGCTCCATGTTCGCCCCGCTCGGCCCGCCGTGCTCCAGGCTGGCCACGCGCCCGAGCAGGAAGTCGGCCAACCCCAGACCCGTGGCGCTGCCGTCGACCGTCCAGGCGCCCCCGGAGCGCGCGTGCGACTCCTGGTCGGACTTCCAGTACGCCACGTTGCCGCCGATCGACAGCTGGTGCCGCCCGCGTACGACGGTCAGGTCGTCGGCCACCTGAAAGTCATTGGTGTTGAAGATGCCCGTGCTCGACGTCCCGCCCCCGAGGCTGAAGCCGTCGTCGACGTCGAACCCCATCTCCGGCACCGGCGAGTAGTTGAAGGCGGCGATGCCTAGATCCGCGGGCGCGAAATACCCGGCGACCTTGCGCTGAACGGCCGAACGGTTGAACGCAAACCGGAACGAGTGGACGGTGTTGGCGCCCAGTACATAGGTGTTCCCAACCGTCATGGTCTGCGCCAGGTTGTCGCGGCCCTGCCCCCCGTTGACGGTCAGCACGTTGTCGGGCGAGTTGAGCAGCGCGGGATCCCGCCTGGACGAGGTCGCGATGTACCGGCCGAACACGGCGTGATTCGCGCTCCACTGCAGGTCGACCTTCCCCACGGCCTGCCACTCGTTCTCGTTCTGCGTCTGCTGGAACCGAATCTCGCCGCAGGGATCGTCGGTGCGGGGCAGCCGCCGCGCCAGGTTCAACGCGGCGGGGCTGAACAGCCCGGGATTGATCCGGTTGTTGACGAAGGGCGCGCCCAGCGTCACCGGCCGGCTCGTGCACGGCGGCGCGGCAAAGGCGCTGAAGTCGCCCGCCAGCATCGCGGCTGTCGGCACATGCGCGATGTCCGCCGTCGGCCGCTGGCGCAGCCGCGTGCCCTGATAGCCGGCGAAGAAGAACACGCGGTCGCGGACCACCGGGCCGCCCAGCGTGCCGCCGTATTGATTGCGGTTGAGCCCGTCGTCCCGCCGCGTGCCGTCGGGCCCGACCTCGGCGAACACCTCCGTCGCGTTGAACCGGCGGTCGCGCAGGAACTCGAACAGGTTTCCGTGGAACACGTTGGTTCCCGACTTGGTCACCGCCTGCACCGACGCGCCCGAGTGCACCCCCTGCTCGGCGGACAGGCCGCTCGTCGCCACCCGGAACTCCTGCAGGGCGTCCGGGAACGGCAGCGGCAGGTTCAGGTTGTTGTGCGGGTTGTTGTGAATCGCTCCGTCCAGCGTGTAGGCGACGCCGGTCGACAGGCCGCCGGCGACCGACACGCCCACGCCGCCCGTCATCGAGCGGCTGCTCGCCTCGGTCGTCTGCACGGCCGCGCCCGCCAGCACGATGAGATCCGTCACTTGGCGCCCCTGCAGCGGCAGCTCCAGAATGCGCTCCTGCTCGACGACCTCGCCAATGCCGGCGCTCTGGACGTCGACGAGGGGCGTCGCCGCCTCCACCGTGACGGTCTCCTGCACCTGGCTGAGCCCCATGACGACGTTGACGACCGGCGAGGCGCCGACCTGCAGGACGACGCCGGTGCGCCGGAACGTGGCGAAGCCTGACAGCACGGTCGTGATTTCATACGGACCGGTCGGCAGGTTCGACACGACGTAGGCGCCGCTGCCGTCGGTCACGACCGTGCGCGAGAGGCCCGTGGCTGTCTGCGTCATCGTGACGGTGACCCCGGGCAGCACCGCGCCGCTCTCGTCGCGCACGGTGCCGCTGACCTGGGCCGTCGCCTGCGCCCAGCTCGACGAGCCCGTCAGAAGAAGCATTAACACGCCGAGGCACACGAACTTCATCGCCATCCTCCGGTGTTGAGACCGCACGTCTCGGCCAGTCGACGCCTGGCCGGTCCTCCATCCCTGCCATTCTGTGTTTGCGGGGATACGGAGGATCATTCATATCGTGTTCGGACAGGATACCTCTGCGGTTCGATGTCGCGGCTGGTGGCCGGCCCGCCTTGGGTCAGCGATCCGCCCCCCACATCGAGGAGGCGAAGGACTGCGGCGCCGGGACGTAGCCGGAATGTCGTAGGATACCCGGGGCTGTCGCCACGGGGCAACGGGCGGGCCCGCAGGAGAACGGCATGGAGCTGGATCGACGAGCGTTCATCGCGAGCCTGGGCGGGGCGTCGGCGGTCAACCTGCTGGATCACGAGGCCCGAGCCGACGCGCTCGAGGAATACATGATGCGGGAGCTGGGCGAGGCGGCTCAGCAGGGAGGTCCTGGGCGGCCGCATCCCACGGTGGCGCAGCTCGACGCCGAGATCGTCACGCGCGACTACCGGAGAGGCGTCGGCCGGCTGTTCGCCGCCCCCGGCGACGGCAACGTGTCGCGGCTGGAGCCGATGCCGCGCAGTCCGAAGCTCGTGGATTTCTTCCGGCTGCGGTTCCAGCCGGCCGACCACGTGCTGCAGAGCGCCACGCGCGCGATGAAGACCGGGATGTCCGAAGAGGTGATCCTGGCCTGCCTGCTGCACGACACCGTGCACGCGCTCATGCGGACGGATCACGGATGGTGGGGCGCGCAGCTCTTCGAGCCGTACATCCCGGAGAAGTCCACCTTCGCGATCCGCTACCACCAGGCGCTCCGGTTCTACGCCGACTCGGCCGCCGGGTACGAATATCCCGAGCTGTACTACCGGGTCTTCGGCGTCGACTACGTACCGCCGCCGCACGTCGAAGCGGCCTACAAGTACGCGCGGAACCACAAGTGGTACATGGAAGCCCGCCTGGTGACGGTCAACGATCTGTATTCGTTCGACCCGAACGCCAAGGTGTCGATCGATCCGTTCATCGACATCATCGGGCGCCACTTCAAGCAGCCGAAGGAGGGCCTCGGCAACGACAACAGTCCGGTCGCCCACATGTGGCGGACGATCATCGACCCCGACGCGCCGCTCTAGCGGCGGTCGAGCACGACGGGCGCGGTCGACGTCTCAGAATCCGTACTTGATCCCGAACTGCATGATCCGCGGCTCGCCGGTCTGCGTCTGAATGCGGCCGAAGTTCCCGGAGACGAAGTTCGTATTCGGCAGTCCCCAGTTGAACGTGTTGAAGAGGTTGAAGGCCTCGATCCGGAATTCGAGCGTCTGCGCCGCGCCGAACGCCAGGAGCCGCGACAACGCCACGTCGACCTTCCAGAAGTTCGGCCCGCGGATGCTGTTGCGGACGTGGTTGCCGAAGGCGCCCGGCGCCGGTTCGGCGAACGCGGCCCGGTTCAGGAAGCGCGCCAGCGTCTTTTCTCCGTACACGTCATCGGAGATCTGGTTGACGCGGTGGCCGTTCTCGCCGATCCCGTTGAACGAATTGCGGCCCGTCACCACCGTCAGCCAGACGCCCGACCGCGCGTGCAGAATGCCGGACACGCGCCAGTTCGAGGCGACCGCATTCAACAGCGCGCCGTCCAGCTGCGGCGACTGCGCACCGAGCGTGAGGTTGGCGATGTGCGTGCGGTCCTGCTCGCAGTGGCCGCGGTCGTACGCCGGATCCGCAGGATTGGTGTAGCCGCCGCCCGTGCCGCCGGTGTTGGCCCAGTCGTGGCCGAAGCAGCGCGACACCGTGTAGTTCCCGTTGAGGCTGAGGCCGTTGGCCGCGCGGCGCTGGACCGACAGCTTCAGGCCGCGATAGTTCTCCGTACTGAGATCGTCGAAGACGTCGAGGTTCGCGATGAACCGCGCCTCGGCCGGATTCTCCAGATAGAGCACCCGTCGGTTGTTCAGATTCTGGTCCGTGGTGCACACCGGGTACGACACGCCGTGAATCGTGCACGGACCGAGGCCCAAAAAGACGCCCGGGTTGTACGACACCAGGCCCCAGAGCCGATCCGAGTAGCTGCCCAGATAGCTGACCGACACGCCCCAGTCGGTCCCCAACTGACGCTCCACCGTCGCGTTCCACGACTGCACGCGCGGCGCATTGATGTCCGGGGTGACGGCCCCGAAGGCGCCGAAGGGCGGGAACTCGGTGTCCGGCCCCGTCACGATCGGGTGCGGGTCGCCTCCCGGCAGGTGGCTGTACGGGTTGTCCATCCGCCCGGGCGGATCCTGCAGCCGCAGCCGGTTCCCGTACGGCGGACCCGACGCCAGCCGCGTCCAGGTTTCGCCAACCGGGAAATCGTAGTTGATGCCGTAAGACGACCGGACGGCGGTGCGGCCGTCGCCGGTCACGTCCCACGCGAGGCCGACGCGCGGTGAAAAGTTCCACCACTGCGTGTCGAAGCCGGCGTGGCCGTCCGGGAAGCCGGCATCCCCGGGATAGAGGAACCCCGCCGGCGCCCGCCGGAACACCGCGCTCCGGATGCCGTTGCGGAAGTTGTCGCGGCTGAAGTTGGCGATCGCGCCGTCGAGGATCTGCTGGCCGAAGAACGGCTCCCAGCGAAGTCCGGCGTTGACGGTGATGCGATCGGTCGCCCGCCAGGAATCCTGCACGTAGGCCGCCTGGTACAGCTGCTCCAGCGTGATGCCGCTCCGGGCGCCGTGCTCCAGCACGGCCACGCGACCCAGCAGGAAGTCGGCCAGTCCCAGCCCGGTGATGCTCCCATTGAAGTTCCAGTTGCCGCCGCCGGTCGCCCACTGGCGCTGCAGCGAGTTCCAGAACGCGACGTTGCCGCCGAGCGCGATCTGATGCCGGCCGCGCACCAGGGTGAAATCCTCGCTGAGCTGGAACGCCTTGTTGTTCGCCACGCCGCGCGTCGCCGTGGCCGCCGAGATGTTGAACCCGCCGCTGATCTGCACCACCATCTCCTTGGTGGGCGAATAGTTGTGCCAGCGGACGCCCAGGTCGGCCGGAGAGAAGAAGTCCTCGTTGAACCGGTCGACGACCGTCTGGTTGAACGCGAACCGCAGCGAATTGACGGCGTTGGCGCCGAAGACGCGGGTGTCGCCGAGCGTCAGCGACTGCGCGTAGTTGTCCACGCCGGCCGTCCTCGTCGCGAGGATGTTGTCCGACCGGCTCAGCGGTGCCGGCCGCTGATCGAACGAGTACATGTAACGGCCGAAGATCGAGTGGCTGGCGCTCCGCTGATAGTCGACGCGGCCGACGGCCTGTCCCTCGTCGCGGTCGGAGACGAGCGCGAACTTGGTTTCACCGCACGGATCGGCGGTCGCCGGCAGTCGCCGCGCCAGGTTCAGCGCGGCCGGACTGAACTGCGCGGGGTCGATCCGGTTGCCGACGAACGGCGCGCGGAGCGTGATCTGCCGGCCGTTGTTGCACGCGGGAGACGCGAAGGCCGTGAAGTCGCCCGCCAGCATCTGGGCCGTCGGGACGTACGCGATGTTGTCGGTCGGGGTCACGCGCGTCGGCGTCCCCTGGTAGGCGGCAAAGAAGAACAGCCGGTCCCGGACGATCGGGCCGCCGAGCGTCCCGCCGTACTGGTGGCGCTTCAGCCCGTCGCCGACGCGCCGGCCGTCGGCCCCAATCGTGGCGAACGGACTCGTCGCGTTGAACCGGTGGTCCCGGAGGAACTCGAACGCGTTGCCGTGCAGGACGTTCGTGCCCGACTTGGTTACGGCGTTGACCGAGGCGCCCGAGTGCATCCCGGCCTGCGCCGACAGCGCACTGGTGGCGACACGGAACTCCTGCAGCGCGTCCGGAAACGGCAGCGGCAGGCCGCCCGCGTTCTGCACGTCGTTGTGCATCGCCCCGTCGAGCAGATAGGCCACGCCGAAGGTCAGCCCGCCGGCCACCGAGATGTTCACGCCGCCCTGGAAGCTGCGGCTGTTCGGCCGGCCCGTCTCCACCGCTGCGCCCGCCAGGACGATCAGGTCGGTGACCTGCCGCCCCTGCAGCGGCAGCTCCACGATGCGCTCCTGATCGACGACCTCGCTGATGCCGGCGCTGCGGACGTCGACGATCGGCGCGGCCGCCTCCACCGAGACGGTCTCCTCGAGGCTGCCCACGGCCAGCGTCGCGTTGATCGTCGGCGACGCGCCGACCTGCAGCACGATGCCGGTCTGCACGTACGTGCGGAATCCCTGCAGCGAAATCTCCAGCCGGTACGGGCCGGTCGGCATGTTCGGCATCACCCACCCGCCGCCCTCGTCGGTGACGGCCGCGCGCGTGAAGCCCGTGTCGGTCTGCGTCGCCGCCACGGTGACGCCCGGCAGCACACCGCCGCTCTCGTCCGACACCCGGCCCGCGAGCTCGGCCGTCGCCTGCGCCGAGGCGGCCGTGCCCGTGAACAGCACGAGAGCCACGACGCTCGACACGCATCCAAGACGCTTCTTCATGGGTCCTCCCCTGGTCGTCCGACGCGGAGGTGAGAGGTGCGCGCTCTGTGGCGGGCTGTCGGTCGCCGGTGCCGCAGGAGCGGGCGTCGACCTCAGCGCCAGCGCGCAACCGACCGGCGCCCGGCGGTCAGCGTGGGCGCTCGGTTGGCATCTCGTACTGATTGTTCTCGATGCAGAAGTACTCCATGATCTCGTTGCCAGGTGCCGCGAGCCGTGCCCTGTAGGCGACTGTGAACGGGCGCGTGAACGCGCCGGGATCGTCGATGGTCACCTCGCGCCCGAGCGT
>Ga0194121_10006217_pt1 | contig 16078 bp, 12 predicted proteins | sample TA2MahCa50mmetaG_FD_148609 | JGI IMG/M metagenome (GOLD analysis project Ga0194121, IMG submission 148609) | Freshwater microbial communities from Lake Tanganyika, Tanzania - TA2015020 Mahale Deep Cast 50m | ecosystem: Environmental > Aquatic > Freshwater > Lake | place: Tanzania: Lake... | reverse complement strand
TCGGTGCGGGGCCAGCTCGTGTCGCAGGGCGTGCGGCTGATCGCCGGGACCGCCCGCTTCGCCGGCCCGCAGGAGATCGTGGTCGACACCGAGGCCGGGGTCGCGACGCTCGAAGCCGACGTCGTGCTGGTCGCCACCGGCTCCCGCCCGCGCGTGCCCGACTGGGCGCCGATCGACGGTGAGCGGGTCCTGACCACCCGGCAGGCCTATCCGCCCCCGGAGATCCCACGCCACATGGTCGTGGTGGGCTCGGGCGTCACCGGCGTGGAGTTCACCCACATGTTCCGGGCGCTCGGTTCGGGCGTGACCCTGGTGGTGTCGCGTCAACAGGTGCTCCCGCAGAAGGACCCCGAGGTCGCGGCCGTGCTCGAGGACGCGTTCCTCGACCGGGGGATCACCCTGCTCAAGGGCGCGCGCGCCGGCGGGGTCGAGCGCACCGCCGACGGCGTGATCGTGCGCTGCGAGGACGGTCGGGTGGTCGAGGCGTCGCACGTGGTGCTCGCCGTCGGGTCGATCCCCAACACCGAGGACATCGGGCTGGACGTGGCCGGCGTGGCCACCGACGCCGGCGGCTACATCACGGTGAACCACAACTGCCTGTCCAACGTGGGCCACATCTACGCCGCGGGGGACGTGTCGGGGAAGCTCCCGCTGTCGTCGGTGGCCTCCATGCAGGGTCGGAAGATCGCCGAGCACTTGATGGGCCTGCACAACCGGCCCCACCGCCACCTCGACTACGACAAGGCGGCCTCCGCCATCTTCACGGAGCCCGAGATCGCCGACGTCGGCCTCGCCGAGGCCGAGGCGTTCGCGTCGGGCCGGAAGATCCGGGTCACCAAGGTGCCGTTCTCGGCGAACGCCAAGTCCCTGATCAAGGGGGATCCCCGCGGCTTCGTGAAGGTCATCAGCGACCCGGCCACCGGCGTGGTGCTCGGCGGCTCGATCGTGGGTCGGGCCGCCGCGGAGCTGATCAGCGTGCTCGCGGTGGCGGTGACGAACAACCTGAAGGTCGGCGACATCCTCGACTCGCTGCTCGTGCACCCGGCGCTCTCGGAGTCCCTGGCCGACGCCTCCAGCTGACGAAGCGGCCCGCAGGACGCGCAGCGGCCGTCACACGAGGAGCTCACCCCGGCTGACGGTCGCGGCGGCGCCCGACAGCAGCACCCGCGGGTCGCCGTCGTCGTCGGCCGTGATCGCGCAGTGGACCGTGCCGCCCCGGGCCGACACCTGGCGGCCGACGAGGTCGTCGCGGCCGATGCGCGGGGCCCAGTACGGCGCGAGCGCGCAATGGGCCGAGCCGGTGACCGGGTCCTCGTCGACGCCCACCCGCGGCGCGAAGAAGCGGGACACGAAGTCGAATGCGGGGTCGTCGCTGGTGGCGGTGACGACGATGCCGCGCGTGTCGATGCCCGCGACCGCCGCCAGGTCGGGGGCGAGGCCCCGGACGGTGCGCGCGTCGGTCAGCTCCACGAGGAGGTCGTGCGAGTTCCGGGCCACCGCGAGCGGCTGCGCACCCAACGCGATCGCGAGCGCGCCGTGGAGCCCCCGTTCGGTGCGCGGGTCGACCACCGTGCCCGGGAGCGCGGGGAAGTCGAGCTGCACCCGTCCGCCGACCGGCCGGGCAGTGAGCACGCCGCTGCGGGTGTGGAAGCGCAGTGGGCCGGTGTCGGGGTCGGCGTAGCCCTCGGTCCAGAGCACGTGCGCCGCGGCGAGCGTGGCGTGGCCGCAGAGGTCCACCTCCGTCGCCGGCGTGAACCAGCGCAACGCCCAGTCGCCGGGCAGGCTCGCCGGACCGGCGGCGGCGCGGAGGAAGGCGGTCTCCGAATGGCGCATCTCCGCGGCGACCGACCGCATCCACGCGTCGTCGCGGGCCTCGTCGAGCAGGCAGATCGCGGCGGGGTTCCCCCCGAACGGCTCCGAGGTGAACGCGTCGACGACGTAGAGCGGTCGGGGGTCGACGTTCGGCACCCGTCCAGTGTGCCCCAAACGCGCACCTTCGCGCGGGCCGGGACGCGGTGCGGGCGGCGCCTACTCGATGACGGCGAGCACGTCGCCGGGGCCGACGGTGTCGCCGGCCGCGACGCGGATCTCCTTGACCGTCCCGGCGGTCTCGGCGTTGATGTGGTTCTCCATCTTCATCGCCTCGAGCACCAGCACGGCCTGGCCGACCTCCACGGTGTCGCCCGCGGCGACCAGCACCTTCACGATCGTGCCCTGCATCGGGGCGCTGATCGTCCCGCTGCCCCCGCCGCCGGCCGCGGCGGCCGGCTTCGGCCGGGCCTTCTTGGCGGTTCCCGAAGCCGCCGCGACGGGCGCGTCGGGGAGCCAGAGCTTGACGGTGAAGCGCTTGCCGTTGACCTCGACCGGCACGGTGCGCTCGGTGAGCTCGGCCGCTTCCTCGCCCTCGGGGGCTTGGGCGCCGGGCGCGGCGGCGCTCACCTGTGCGGCGATGAGCGCGGTGAGGTCGAGCTCCTCCTCGACCCACTTGGTCGAGTGCGCCCCGGCCATGAAGTCGGGGTGCTCGATCAGCGCGAGGTGCGCGGGGATCGTGGTGTGGATGCCCTCGACCCGCAGCTCGTGCAGCGCCCGCTTGGCCCGCTGCACCGCGTGCTCCCGGTCGGGGCCCCAGACCACGAGCTTGCCGATGAGGTTGTCGTAGTACTGCGACACCTCGTCGCCCGACTCGTAGCCGCCGTCCCAGCGCACGCCCGGGCCGCCCGGAGCCCGCAGGAGGCTGATGCGCCCCGGCGACGGCATGAAGCCGCGGGTCGCGTCCTCGGCGTTGATGCGGCACTCGATGGAGTGGCCGGTGCGCACGATGTCGTCCTGGGTGAACGACAGCGGCTCGCCGGCCGCGACCCGGATCTGCTCGGCGACGAGGTCGAGCTGGGTCACCTCCTCGGTGACGCAGTGCTCCACCTGGAGGCGGGTGTTCATCTCGAGGAACCAGAACTCGCCGTCCTGGTAGAGCATCTCGACGGTTCCGGCGTTGGTGTAGCCGCAGCCGAGTGCCACCTTCACCGCGGCTTCGCCCATGGCGGTGCGCACCTCGTCGGACAGTCCGAACGCGGGCGACTCCTCGATGAGCTTCTGGTGGCGCCGCTGGGTGGAGCAGTCGCGCTCGCCGAGCCAGACCGCGTTGCCGTGGGTGTCGGCGAACACCTGGATCTCGATGTGGCGGGGCTTGGTGAGGTAGCGCTCCATGTAGGCCTCGGAGCGGCCGAAGTAGGCCGCGGCCTCGCGGGTGGCGGACTCGAAGCCCGCCTCCACCTCGTCGGGGCCGTGGACGACCTTCAGGCCCTTGCCGCCTCCGCCGTAGGCGGCCTTGATGGCCACCGGCCAGCCGAACTCCTCGCCGAAGGCCACGATCTCGTCGGTCGACTGGATGGGCTCGAGCGTGCCGGGCACGGAGGCGACGTCGGATTCCGCGGCCGCCTTGCGGGACGAGATCTTGTCGCCCATGACCTCGATGGCCTCGGGCGGCGGGCCGATCCAGATGGCCCCGGCGTCGGTGAGGGCCCGGGCGAAGTCGGCATTCTCGGCGAAGAACCCGTAGCCGGGGTGCACGGCCTCGGCTCCGCTCTGGGCGACGATCTCGAGGATGCGCTCGGTGTTGAGGTAGCTCTCGGCTGCCGTCTGGCCGCCCAGCGCGTAGGCCTCGTCGGCGTAGCGGGTGTGCGCCGCGTCGCGGTCGAGCTCGGAGTACACCGCAACGGTGGTGATCCCGAGCTCGCGGCAGGTCCGCATGACTCGGATGGCGATCTCGCCACGGTTGGCGATGAGGATCTTCGACGGCAGCGGCACGACGGGCCCTTCGTTCCGGGTGGAGTGTCGCCGTATCCTACGGTCGATGCCCGAGCCGGCCGCTACCCGTCGTGTGCACCGGGCCGGGTCGGACGTCGGGTCGGGGACCGGGTCGGGGGCCGGGTCGGACGTCGGGTCGGACGTGGGATCGGACGTCGGGTCGGACGGCGGGTCGGGGGCCGGGTCGGACGTGTGGGAGATCCGATGGTTCCCGTCGATCGACTCGACGAACCGGTACCTCCTCGACGAGGCCCGGGCCGGGGCCCCCGACGGCGTGGTGGCGGTGACCGACCACCAGCATGCGGGCCGAGGTCGGCTGGGTCGCACCTGGGAGGCGGCGCCGGGGTCGGCGCTGCTCGTCTCGGTGCTCCTGCGCCCCGTGCTGGCGCCCGAGCGGCTCGGCCTGCTGACGATGGCTGCGGGGATCGCCCTGGCCGACGCGCTCCGGACGGTGGCCGGCATCGACGCCCGGCTCAAGTGGCCGAACGACCTGGTGGTGGGCGACCGGAAGCTGGCCGGGCTGCTGGCCGAGGCCGACCTGGGCGCCGGTGAGGTGCGAGCCGTGGTGGTGGGCGCGGGCTGCAACCTGGCCGTGGACGCATTCCCGGCGGAGCTGGCCGACGTCGCCACCTCGGTCGCCGGCGAGTCGGGCGGGCCCGGCGGGCCCGGCGGGTCAGGCGGGTCAGGCGGGTCAGGCGACCGCGATGCCCTCCTCGACGCCTTCCTGGGGGCCCTCGACGGCCGTCTGGCCGCGCTCGACGCCGTGCCGGCGGCCTACCGGGAGCGCTCGGCCACGCTCGGGCGGCGCGTCCGGGTGGAGCTGGGCGCCACCGGGGCGCTCGTCGGCACCGCCGTCGACCTCACGGGGACGGGCGCGCTCGTGGTGCGCGACGACGACGGCGTCGAACACACCGTCTCGGTCGGCGACGTCGTGCACCTCCGCCCGGCCTGATGCGTTTCTCACCGTCGATACCTGCCCGGGGCGATGCGTTTCTCACCGTCGATACCTGCCCGGGGCGATGCGTTTCTCACCGTCGATGCCTGCCCGGGGATCGACGGTCAGAAGCGCATCGTGGGGACAGGGATCGACGGTGAGAAACGCATCGTGGGCGGGGGTCAGGAGAGGTGGTCGCCGCGGGCGACGAGGGCGCGGAACGCGTCACGCAGGTGGGCGGTCACCGGGCCGGGGGCGCCCGGGAGGTCCGCCCCGTCGACGGACCGGATGCCCTGCACCTCGCGGGTGCTCGACGTGAGGAACGCCTCGTCGGCGGTCCGCAGCGCGTCCATCGGCACGGCGACCTCCTCGCACGCGATGCCCTCGGTGGCGCAGCACTCGATCACGAGCGCGCGGGTGACGCCGAGCAGACATCCCGCCGACGCCGGCGGTGTGCGCACGCGGCCGTCGTTCACCACGAACACGTTGGACCCGGTCGCCTCGCACAGGTCGCCTCGGGTGTTGGCGAACACCGCCTCGCTCGCGCCGTGCGCGTGGGCGTAGCCCAGCGCCCGCACGTTCTCCGCGTAGGAGATCGTCTTCAGCCCGGCCGTCGCGCCGTGCTCGTTCCGGGTCCACGGCACCACCACCACGGCCTCGGTCGAGGGGAACGCGCGCAGCGTGCCCATGGCGACGATGACGGTCGGCTGGGCGTCCCCCCGCTCGCTGCCGAGTGGCGCGGGCCCGCCGGTCACGGTGATGCGGAGTCGCCCGTCGCCCTCGGGCGCGGCGCTGACCACGGCGTCGGCCGCGGCCCGCAGCGTGGTGGGGTCGGGGAGCGGGAGGCCGAGCGCGGCGGCCGAGTGGGCCAGGCGGTCGAGGTGGCGGTCCCAGGCGAAGAGGCGCCGGTCGTACACGCGCAGGGTCTCGAACACCCCGTCGCCGGTGAGGAGCCCGTGGTCCATGGGCGACACGCCGGCCGTGGCGGCGTCGACCAGCGCGCCGTCGAGCCAGATGGGGGCGGACGAGGAGCTCACGCCGGCATCTGCCCCCCGGCCCGGGAGGCCGCCGCGGGCCCGGCCCGACGACTCACGCCGGCACCTCCACCGGGGTCGCGTCGGTGGCGCCCGTGCGGGCGAGGAGCCGCCGGGCCTTGAGGCAGGTCTCCGCCCACTCCCGGTCGGGATCGGAGTCGGCGACGATGCCGCCACCGACCCCGAGCGAGGTGCGCCCGCCGGCCACGGTGAACGTGCGGATCGCGACCGCGAGGTCGGCGGTTCCGTGGACGGTGTCGATCCAGCCGGTCGCCCCGCAGTAGACGCCGCGGGGGACGGTCTCGAGGTCCTCGATGATCTGGAGGACCCGCGGCTTCGGAGCGCCGGTGACCGACGCGGGCGGCAGCGTGGCCCGCAGGAGGTCGCCGAGGCCCGCATCGGGGCGCAGCTCTCCCCGGACGGTGCTCACGAGGTGGGCCAGACCGGGGTGGCGCTCGACCGCGCACAGGGCGGGCACCGAGATCGAGCCGTAGGCGCACACCCGGCCGAGGTCGTTGCGGGCGAGGTCGACGATCATCACGTTCTCGGCGTGGTCCTTGGCGCTGCCGGTGAGCGCGGCCGGGTGGGCCGCGGTCCCCTTGATCGGTCGGGTCTCGACCGCGGCGCCGGCGCGGGCCAAGAACCGCTCCGGGGAGGCGCCCACGACCGCGATCGGCCCTTCGGCACCCGGCAGGCGCAGCAGCGTGGCGTGCGGCGCGGGACGGCGGACGGCGAGCGCGGCGAACATCGCGACCGGGTCGGCGGCCTCGTCCCACTCGATGGTCCGGGTGAGGTTGACCTGGTAGCAGTCGCCGGCGTGGATGTGGTCGAGCACGGTGCCGACGGCGTCGCGGTGGGCGTCCCGGGTGAGTGAGGTCCGGCGGGCGGGCCCGAGCCGGACCGCGCGACCGGCCCCCAGCCCGGCCAGCGACGGGAGCCGGGCCCGGCGGGCGAACCGGACGAGCAGCACGTCGGGGACGCTCGGGACGACCTGCGAGGCCCGACCCGGCTCCACCCGCTCCACGGCGTGGCCGAGCGCGAAGCCCAGGAACCCGGCCCACCACCCGGGAGTGAGACCGTCGATGGAACGCAGCGCCTCGGGCCCGGAGCCCTCGAGCACCTCCTCGGCCTCCCAGGCCACCCACCAGTCGTCGCCGTCACGGACGACGGCCACCGGCTCGTCGTCGGCGGCGATCGCCGCGAGGGGGAGGGTCCCCGGGTCCACAGCGGGAGGGTATCCCGCCGCCGGGGCGGTCCCGGCCGTCGTTCCCGACCCCGGGCGCGTCGGCGACTCCGAACCGGTCCGTCCGCCGGCCGAGGTGCCCTCGGCCTTCCGGACCGCCTTCGTCGCGGCGGCCGGGGTCCCGCGGGCCGGCGCCGCGGGTGCCCCGGTACCCTCGCGGCGCCCATGAAGTCCGGTTCCGGTTCCTCCGTGCGCACCTTCGCGGGGCGCTTCCTCATCGCCCTCGTGGTGGGCACCCTCATCATGGGCGCGGCCGTCGCCGGCGTGAACCGGGAGGTCGACCGCAAGGTCGACCGCATCCCGCGGATCGAGCTCACGACGGCCGAGGAGTTCCCCGGCGGCGCCAACTACCTGCTGATCGGCTCCGACTCGCGCGACTTCGTCGCCAACGACCTCGAGCTCGGCGCCTTCGGTGATCCGACCGACGAGTCGGGGAAGAACTCCGACACGATCATGGTCGTGCACGTCGAGCCCAAGGCCGAGCGCACGTTCGTCGTCTCGTTTCCCCGCGACCTCTGGGTCAACATCCCCGGTCACGGCAACTCGAAGATCAACGCCGCCTACGGCTACGACCAGCAGACCATCATCGACACGCTGAAGCAGAACTTCGACGTCGACGTGAACCACTACCTCGAGGTCAACTTCAAGGCGTTCGTCGAGCTCGTCGACTCGCTGGGCAAGGTCTCCGTGTACACGCCCTACCCGACGCGCGACGAGAAGACCGGACTCGATCTACCCAACGCGGGCTGCAACGCGCTCGACGGCGAGCAGTCGCTGCAGTGGGTGCGGTCGCGGTTCCATGAGTACCTCAACCCCGAGACCGGGCGCTGGATCTCCGCCGACATCATCCCCGACTTCGGCCGCATCGCCCGCCAGCAGGAGTTCATGCGCCGCCTCGCCGGGCTCGCGGTGCAGAAGAGCCTGGCCAACCCCTTCACGGCGAACCTCGTCGCCGATCACATGGTCAACGGCGGCAACCTCAAGGCCGACGACGCGTTCGACAAGGGCTCGGTGTTCTCGCTGCTCGGCGCGTTCCGCACCCTCGACCCCGAAGACACCTCGTCGCTCGAGATGGTCACGCTCCCGTCGAAGCCGGGCCCGAACCAGGGCGGCCTGCAGGTGCTGTACGCCGACACCACCAACCCGGCGTTCGACCAGATCATCCAGCGGCTGCGCACGTTCGACACCACGCCCAGGCCCGCGCCGGCGCCGGCGGAGATCACGGTGCAGGTGGTCAACGCCACGAACCGCGCCGACCTCGCGGTGGCGGTGACCGAGCAGCTGAAGGACCTCGGGTTCAACACCGTCGAGCCGATCGAGAGCTCGAAGGAGCGCATCCCCGGGGTCGAGCTGCGGGTGTCGCCCGACCAGCGGGCGAAGGGCAATCTCCTGCTGCGCTACATCGAGCCCGCGGCCCAGCTGACGGTGCTCCCCACGGCCACGCCCGGCGTCGACGTCACCATCGTGCTCGGCAAGTCGTTCGGGGCGATCGCCGTCCCCGCCGACGCCACCGCCGACGAGACCGCCCCGCCGGTCGAGGTGCCCGGGGCCGACCCCGCGCCCATCGACGTGCCCGCGACCATCACCACGCTCCCCGCGAGCCTTCCCGAGCCTGCCCCCAGGATCGGCTGCTGACGTGCCGCGCGGCAACGGGTCGTCCCTCGCCCGGTTCGCCACGCGGTTCCTCATCGCCCTGGTCCTCGCCGGGGCGGTGGTGGGATTCGTGGTGGTCCAGGTCAACTCCACCGTCGACAAGGAGCTGGCGCGCATCCCGCGCGTCGACGTCGACGTCACGACCGCGCCCGAGGGTGGGGCCAACTACCTGGTCGTCGGCTCCGACAGCCGGGCGTTCGTGGAGTCGGCCGACGAGGAGGACGCGTTCGGCGACCCGTCGCAGGAGACGGGCAAGCGCTCCGACACGATGATGGTCGTGCACGTGGAGCCGGGGGCCGGACGCACCCTGGTCGTGTCGTTCCCCCGTGACCTCTGGGTCAACATCCCGGGCATCGGCAACGCCAAGATCAACGCCGCCTACAACTCCGACCTCGGCGGTGGTCCCGACGCGGTGATCGGTGCGATCCGTGACAACTTCGGGATCGACATCCACCACTACGTGGAGGTCGACTTCAAGACCTTCCAGTCGATGGTCGACGCCGTGGGCTCCGTGCCGGTGTACGTCGACCGGCCGATGGTCGACGACTTCACCGGGTTCATCGCCGTCGAGGCGGGCTGCTTCGAGCTCAACGGGGCCGAGGCGCTCGCGTGGGTTCGCTCTCGGCACCTCGAGTACCTCAACCCCGCCACGGGGAGGGTCGAGATGGACCCGCGCGCCGACATCGGGCGCATCGAGCGCCAGCAGGACTTCATCCGCCGCCTCGCCGGGATCGTGGTCGAGGAGAGCATCGACGACCCGTTGAAGGGCCGCGACATCGTGCACGACGTCGTCGACGACCTGCGGGTCGACCGGGGCTTCGACAAGCGCGCGGCGTTCGACCTCGTGCAGGCGTTCCGGAGCATGAGCTCGGCCGACACGAGCGCGCTCGAGTTCGTCACCTTCCCTTCGACCGACGGCAATGCCGGCGGTCAGGCGGTGCTCTTCCCCGACAAGACGAACGGCGCGTCGCTGCTCGACGACCTGCGGTCCTTCGCCGACGTGCCCGCCGCGCCGACCTCCCGGCCGAGCGACGTGCGGGTGAAGGTGCTCAACGGATCCGGTCGCGGCGGTCTCGCCGACACGACGATGAGCGCGCTGGTCGCCGCCGGGTTCGTGAAGGGTGGGACCGGCAACGACGAGCGGGGCCGGGTCGCGGTGACCGAGGTGCGCTACGCGAACGGCGCCGAGGCGAAGGCCCAGCTCCTGCTCCAGTACGTGGGCGCCGGCGCCAAGCTCGTGGGCGACCCCACCCTCGACGACGCCGACGTGACCGTGGTGCTCGGGTCCGACTTCACCGGCCTCACGGGAGCCGGGGGCCCGGCGACCGCGCCGACCGGCGGCGGGGGGACCGCCGCCGGGGCGGTGGTCGATCCGGCCGCGACCTGCAGCTAGCCCGCGCACGGAGCGCAGCGACGGGAGCAGTCGAGCGAGCGGTCGTCTCGGAGACGAGATCCTGACCGGCCGAGCGAGTGAGACGATCTAGCCGTCGGCGAGGTCGACCACCACGGGCGCGTGGTCGGAAGGCTGCTGGCCCTTGCGGGCGTTGCGGTCGACCACCGCCCACTGCACGCGATCGGCGACCGGCCGGGTGACGAGCACGAGGTCGATGCGCATCCCTCGGTGCTGGTGGAAGTCGCCGCGGCGGTAGTCCCAGTAGGTGTAGAGCCGATCGTCGTCGTAGCACGCCCGGAACGCGTCGACCATGCCCCACTCGCAGAGTCGCGTGACCGCGTCCCGCTCGGGTGCCGTCACGTGGGTCGAGTCTCCGAAGGCCTTGATCGACCACACGTCCTTGTCCTCCGGGGCGACGTTGAAGTCGCCGAGGACCGCGAGCGGCTGATCGGGTGTCGCAGTGGTCTCGAGCCACACGCGCAGCTGTGCCAGCCACTCGAGCTTGCGCACGTAGTGGTCGGTGTCGACCTCGCGTCCGTTGGGGACGTAGACGCTGACGATCCGGACGCCGCCGCAGGTGGCGGCCACGAGCCGGGCGTCACCCTCGTAGGGGTCGGTGAGGTCGCCGAAGCCGCTGGACGCGTCCTCGATGCCGACCTTCGACAGGATGGCGACGCCGTTCCACTGTCCCTGGCCGTGGTGCACCGAGTCGTAGCCGAGCGCCGAGAACGTCATGGCGGGGAACGCCTTGTCGGCGAGCTTGGTCTCCTGGAGGCAGAGCACGTCGGGCTTCGCGTACTCGAGCCACTCCTCGACGCGCGGCAGGCGCGCCTTGAGGGAGTTGACGTTCCACGTCGCGATCCGCACCCCGCCAAACTAGTCAGGCGCCTTCGCGGCGGTGGCCGGCGCTGAGCTCGATCAGGTGCTCACGCGCGATCTGGTCGGCGCTCGCGACCGCGAGCTTGCAGTCGGTGACGGCCCGCACGGTGGAGGTCCGGCGACCGCCCTCGAGCACGGCGCGCTCCCCGAGGACGGCCCCGGGGCCGAGCTCGGCCACGGGCTCGCCGTCGACCTCGACGGTGACGACCCCGTTGAGCAGCAGGAACAGGTCGGTGTCCTCGGCGCCCTGCTCGATGACCGTGCGGCCCTCCTTGACCCGCCGGATGGTGGGCTTGGCGCCCCCGCGCATGATCTCGGTCGACAGCTGGCGCTCGAGTGCCGTCTCGACCGCGGTGACGTACGCGGGCGAGGTCTCCTCACCCCACGGCGTGTGCTTGCCGAACGAGTGCCGCCACCACTCCTTGAAGTCGGTGAGGCCGACCTTGGCCGCCAGGGCGTCTTCGGCGTCGTAGATCCAGTGCCGCGGGAACGTGCTCGCGCCCACGACCTCGAACGACGACGTGCCGTCGGCGTCGATCTCGAGGGCGAGCGCCGTCCAGGCGATCGGCGCGTTGAACTGGACGAACGGTGGATGGTTGACCCGGCGCGGTGCCGGGACCCCGGTGCGCCCGCCGGCGGTCTGGACGAACCGGGCGCGGGTCCCGGTGATCTCGGGCGGATCCTGCTTGTCGGGGAGCGGGAACGCCTCCAGCGTCGCGAGGTCCTTGGACCCGAGGCGCACCGTCGTCGCGCCGATGGCGCCGCCACCCGAGTAGCCGGCGGCGACGACGCGTCCGTCCTCGACGTCGATCCAGGCCGCCAGCCGGTTCGCGAACCGGAACCGGTCGGCGAGACGGAGTGCCTCGAGGTCGTCGATCCGGTCGGGGGGAGGGTGGCCCGCTCGCGGCGGGACGCGCGCCCAGGCCCTAGTCTGACGCAGCCGTCAGGGTGACGGGATCGTCAGGTTCGGGGGACCGGGCCGCAGGACAAGGGGGACCCGTGGCGGGACCGCTCGCAGGCGTGAAGGTCGTGGAGCTCACGGGGATCGGCCCGGGGCCCTTCGCGGCGATGGTGCTGTCGGACATGGGCGCCGAGGTGATCAAGGTCGACCGGGCCCAGTGGGCCGGCCTCCCGCAGGCACCGGGTGGGATCGGGGTGATGGACCGGGGTCGACGGTCGGTCGCCGTCGACCTCAAGCACGAGGCCGGGGTCGAGACGGTGCTGCGCCTGGTCGACGGCGCCGACGCGCTGATCGAGGGATACCGGCCCGGCGTCGCCGAGCGCCTGGGGGTGGGGCCCGAGGTGTGCCTCGCCCGCAACCCGCGCCTCGTCTACGGGCGGATGACCGGTTGGGGCCAGGACGGCCCGCTGGCCAACGCGGCCGGCCACGACATCAACTACATCGCGCTCGCGGGGGTGCTCGCCCACATCGGCCGGGCCGGTGGCCCGCCGACGCCGCCGCTGAACCTCTTAGGCGACTTCGGCGGCGGCGGCATGCTGCTCGCGTTCGGCGTGGTGTGCGGGGTGCTCGAGGCCCGCTCCTCGGGGCAGGGTCAGGTGGTCGACGCCGCCATGGTCGACGGGGCGGCGCTCCTCATGGCGATGATCTGGGGTGCGCGGGCGAACGGCTCGTGGAAGGAGGAGCTGGGCGTCAACTTCCTCGACACGGGGCGCGCCAACTACGAGGTGTACGAGACGGCCGACGGCAAGTTCGTGTCGATCGGTCCGATCGAGCCGCAGTTCTACGCCGAGATGCTCGAGCGACTCGGCCTGGCGGGCGAGGACCTGCCCCGCCCCGGCGATCCCACGGGCGTCGACGCGCTCAAGGCCCGCTTCGCCGAGGTGTTCCGCACCAAGACGCGCGACCAGTGGACCGCCGAGCTCGAGGGGACTGACGTGTGCTTCGCGCCGGTCCTCACGATGACCGAGGCGGCCGCGCACCCCCACATCCGCGCCCGCCAGACGATCGTCGAGCATGACGGCATGCTCCAGCCCGCTCCGGCGCCGCGCTTCTCCCGCACCCCCGGCGAGATCAGCCGCGGCCAGGCCCGCCCCGGCGAGCACACCGACGACATCCTCGCCGAGTTCGGCTTCACCCCCACCGAGATCGCCTCCCTCCGCTCCACCGGCGCCGTCGCGTAGGTCCTCATCCACCCCTAGCCGGTGATCCGGCCGGACGGCCTGCGACGACGATCGCGACGGCTCCGGCCCCCCGGCCGAGCCCGTGCACCCGCGTCAGCCGAGGGTGCCCGGGGCGATGGTGAGGAGGCGGGCGAGGCGCTCGTCGAGCGCGTCGGGGGAGTCGGCGACGACGGTCACGTGCCCCACCTTGCGCCCCGGTCGCGGCGCCTTGCCGTAGTCGTGCAGTCGCGCCCCGGCGACGGCGAGGACGGCGTCGCGCGGCGGGAGCGCGCCGATGGCGTTGCACATCGCCGCGTGGCCGCGCGCCGCCGGTGACCCGAGTGGCCACCCGAGCACCGCGCGCAGATGCTGCTCGAACTGGCTCGTCTCCGCGCCCTCGATCGTCCAGTGGCCCGAGTTGTGCACCCGCGGCGCGATCTCGTTGGCGAGCAGCGTGCCGGCCGCGTCGAAGAGCTCCACGGTGAGCACGCCCACGTAGTCGAGGTCGTCGAGCAGGCGGTGGGCGATGGCCTCGCCCTGGGCCTGGAGCGCATCGTGGAGCCCGGGCGCCGGCGCGCGGCTCACGCGCAGGATGCCGTCGCGGTGGGCGTTGTCGACGAGGGGGAAGCAGCGGACCTCACCGTCGAGGCCTCGGGCGGCGATCACGGAGAGCTCGCGGTCGAAGGGGACCATGGCCTCGAGGATCAGCGGCTCGCCGCCGAGTGCGGCGAAGGCGGCGTCGGCGTCGGCCGCCGACTGCAGCACGAACTGGCCCTTGCCGTCGTAGCCGCCGCGGCGCGTCTTGAGGATCGCGGGGGCGCCGACCGCGTCGATCGCGGCTTCGAGCCCGGCGCGGTCGTCGACCGCCGCGAACTCGGGCACGCCGATGCCGAGCCGCCGGAACGCGGTCTTCTCCGCGAGTCGGTCCTGGGCCACCGCGAGCGCGTCGGGTCCCGGCCGCACCGGGCACCCGGCCGCGAGCCGGGCCGCGCCCTCGGCCGGCACGCCCTCCCATTCGTACGTCACCACATCGGCGCCGGCGGCCACGGCGTCGAGCGCGCCCGGGTCACCGAGCGGGCCGACCACGAGGGGGCCGACCGCGGCGGCGGGGGCGCCGTCGACCGGGTCGAGGAACCGGCAGCGCACGCCGAGGGGGATGGCGGCAAGGCCCAGCATCCGGCCGAGCTGGCCGCCGCCGAGGACTGCGACGAGGGGGGACTCCACGTCCGACAGTGTGGCCCAGCGGACGGGGTTGCACCGCCCCGGCTCCGATTGGTGCAATGATCTTCGTGTAACTGCTTTCACGAAGCCGGGGTACTCACATGGCCGAGGTGCACGAAACCACCTGGACGTTCCTCACCAACCACGCGCACGTCCTGCTCGCGATCGCGTCCGAGCCCGACCTGCGCCTGCGCGACGTCGCCGAGCGGGTGGGCATCACGGAGCGGGCGGCCCAGCGGATCGTCGCCGAGCTCGAGGCCGAGGACTACCTCGACGTCCGGAAGGTCGGTCGGCGCAACGTGTACCGGGTGCACCGCAACCGCCCGCTGCGTCACCCGGCCGAGCAGCACCACAAGGTGGGCGAGCTGCTCGAGGTGCTGGCGCACGACAGTGGCGGACGGCGCGCCATCTCCTGACGCGCCGCCCGCCCACAGACCCGAGTGCGGGGTGCTCAGGTCGGATCATGACCCGGCCGGGGGCTGCCGGATCGGGTCGTCACGGGGCCCTGTCGCTGGGACATCACCAGCTCGCGTTCGTCGACGGGACACTTCATCGCACGGTCTCCTTCGGGTCCGTTGCTCGGGTGCGGTACACGAGGCGCTTGCGGGTCTCCTCGATGAGCAGCAGGCCGGCGGCCACGAGGACCACGACGAGCCACTCGGCCGGGTCGAGGGCCGTCGTGTCGAAGATCCCCTGGAGCACCGACCACTGGACCGCGAGGACCTGCAGCACGACCACGGCGCCCAGTGCGATCCACAGGCGCGGGTTGACGAGTGCGTGGCGGCCGAGACTCGGGCCGTGCTCGGTGCGGACGTTGACCGCGTTGAACACCTGGAAGAGGACGAACACGGTGAACGCCATCGTGGGGGCCACGGGGTCGGGGGCGAGGGCGAGCACCGAGATCGTGCCCGCGGCCATCAGGGCGCCGGTCCACACCAGCACCGACAGCCGGCGCCGGGGGAGGATCGCCGCCCCGGGGGCACGGGGTGCGCGGTCCATCGTGCCGGGGCTGGGCGGGTCGACGCCCAGGGCGATCGCGGGCGGGCCGTCCATGATCAGGTTGACCCAGAGGATCTGGATCGCGGTGAACGGCGCCGCCAGCCCTGCGAGCGACGCGCCGAGGATCGAGAGGATCGCCCCGATGTTCGTCGACAGCTGGAAGCGGACGAACTTGACGATGTTGTCGTAGATCGTCCGGCCGTCCTTGACCGCCGCGACGATCGTGGCGAAGTTGTCGTCGGTGAGGACGAGGCTCGCGGCCTCCTTGGTGACCTCGGTGCCACCCTGGCCCATCGCGACGCCGATGTCGGCGTGCTTGAGGGCCGGCGCGTCGTTGACGCCGTCGCCGGTCATGGCGACGACCTCGCCGCGGTCGCGCAGCACCCGCACCAGGAGCACCTTGTGCTCGGGCGCGACGCGGGCGAACACGCCGATCTCGTCGATCCGCTCCGACACCTCGGCCTCGGTCATGCGGTCGAGGTCGGCGCCGGTGAGCACGCCGCCCTCGATGCCGAGGTCGGCGGCGATCGCGGCGGCGGTGACGGCGTGGTCGCCGGTGATCATCTTCACCCGGATCCCCGCCCGCTTGCAGAGGGCGATGGCGTCGCGCGCCTCGGGCCGGGGCGGGTCGACCAGGCCGACGAGGCCGGTCAGCTCCAGGTCGTGGAGCTCGTCGCCGAGGCCGCCGGCGCCGACCGGGCCGGGGAGGGTGCGGACCGCGGCGGCGAGGACCCGACGGCCGGTGCCGGCCAGCGCATCGTGTGCGTGGCGGATCGCCTCGAGCGCGGTGTCGTCGA
>Ga0194121_10006212_pt1 | contig 16082 bp, 9 predicted proteins | sample TA2MahCa50mmetaG_FD_148609 | JGI IMG/M metagenome (GOLD analysis project Ga0194121, IMG submission 148609) | Freshwater microbial communities from Lake Tanganyika, Tanzania - TA2015020 Mahale Deep Cast 50m | ecosystem: Environmental > Aquatic > Freshwater > Lake | place: Tanzania: Lake... | reverse complement strand
CGACGACCTGGTGCGGCGGCGTATGATGATGACGCACTGGGCGCGGCTGAGCTGTGGCATGATGGGGCGCACGCCAGATTTCCTCAATGTCAGCCTCATGGCTATGGCCGCAGCCGGGGACTACTTCGGGCAGAATCGGCCAGCGTTCAAAACGCACATACAGCGCTACTACGAATACGTCCGCGAGCGCGATCTGGTGCTCACGCATACCCTGGTGAATCTGCAACGTCATCGCCGTCCCCAGGCCCAGATGCTCGAAGACACCACCAGCCTGGCGCTGGCTATCGAGCAGGAAACCGACGCGGGCATCGTGGTGCATGGCGCCCGCGTGTTAGCGACGTTGCCGCTGGCCGACGAAATAGCCGTCTACCCGGCCCGCTCGCACCGCTTGCCGGGTGGTGCACCGGCGCGTACGTCGTTTGCCTTTGCTATCCCATGCCATACCCCAGGGCTGAAATTTCTGTGCCGTGAGAGTGTGGATCTGGAGCGCTCCCACTTTGACCACCCCCTCGGCTCACGCTTTGAAGAAATGGACGCAATCGCCTTTTTCGATCATGTGTTCGTGCCGTGGGAACGTGTGTTTTTACTGGGGGACGTTGAGCTGTGTAACAACATGGCCATACGCACGCACCAGTATGCCCACTCGGGCCATCAGGTGGTGGCCAAAAATGTGGTCAAATGTGAGTTCATCCTCGGCCTGGCCCGCCTCATGGTAGACACACTGGGCTCTGGACAGCAACACCAGGCGCTAGAGATGCTGGCCGAGATGATTGAAAACCTTGAGGTCACCAAAGCGTGTCTGCGCACTGCAGAGGTGGACGCAAGCCTGGATGCCTGGGGCGTCATGTGCCCCGCTGAAATGCCCATCATGGTAGCACGACAACTCTTTATCCGGATGTATCCCCGTATGGCAGAACTGTTGCATCTCCTGGGCTCCAGTAACTTGATGGCCCTGCCTACCCAGGCTGACCTGCACGGCCCACTGGCGGCAGAAATCGCCCAGTATCTGGAGACGGACACGGCCTCGGCCGCAGAGCGGGTGCGCCTTTTTCATCTGGCCTGGGATGTCTGCTGCAGTGCCTTCGGGGCCCGACAAGTGCTCTATGAGCGGTTCTTTCAGGGAGACCGCTCCCGCAATGTCGTGCTGCTCAATGAGCTGTACGATACCCAGCCCATGACGGCCTGGGTCCGGGAGTTTCTGGAGCAGGCCTGAGGGCTGGGGACAAACCACGCGGGTCGTACGCATCGCGTTGGTGGTATCGCTTCTTACCCACAATAGACGTCATAACACTGCCGGCAGAGTTGGGCCACCAGCTGATTCGCGGCAGTATGCCCCGGAGTGCCATCCGGCAACTCACGCGGGACTTCATCGGTATACACACTCAGGATAAAACGCGGGGTATGCCCCTGATAGATAATCCCGGCATCATTGTAATTACGGGCCGTTGTACCGGTCTTATGCGCCACTTTCGTGGCGAGCGGTAAGCGCGCCGGGAGGCGATTGCGCAGGCGCTGCCAGCTCAGGATATCCAGCGCCAGCTGACACAGCGCTGGGGTGCTACCAAGCTGGGCAGCCACGCCGGCATCCTGCGCACCTTGCAGGATGCGCTCGAGTAACAGTCCAACATCTGCCGGCGTAGTGGCATTGGTCTCAGGCGCTGGCCGGTAGCCGGCCATACCGGCTGGCGGGATGCCGTAACGATGTGTCGTCCCCCGCATGCCCACAGCCTGCGAGAGGGCATTAATGGCGTCGAGTCCGACCAGATCGACCACCGTCCCCGTGCAGGTGTTGTCGCTCACGATAATCATCATCACCAGCGCATCGCGTAGTTGCAAAGTCAAGCCAGGCTGCAGGTGCTGAAAACACCCCGAGTCGTTGTCCTGATACTTCGCTTCAATGGTGATGCGCTGCTCCAGCGCCAGTGTGCCGGCGTGCACGGCTTGGTACTCGCCGATGGTACCACGACATGCCCATGCCGGTGGGCCGTAGCGCCGGTCTGCAGATCTTGAAGATACCATCCCGCGTGAAACGGCAGTTCATCACAGAGTTTGTTGAGCTCAGTCACTAACAGGTCGGACATCTGGCTTCTCCTTACGACGTATACAAAACGGATATGTGAGCGCCGTGTCTCACCGTAGACCAGTGGAGGCTATCGTAACATTCCTCCGTCCGCTTTCCAAGGTAGCGTCCTACCGAGAAGACGGAAATGCCCTGGCTATGGCGTGCTGCATATTTCCATCTTGACAGCTTTTTGTTTCCCCCACATAATAAAAAACTTAACCAGCCTTACCACAATCAGAGTTCCCACATAGTGAGACGCGCAACCATTAAGGGCATCAAGGCGTATGACAATACCTGGCTATCCCCCCAAACAGGGCCTCTATGATCCCCGCTTTGAGCACGATGCCTGCGGTATCGGCTTTGTCGTGAACATCAAGGGCGAGAAGTCGCACGAGATCGTACAACAGGCGCTGACCGTGTTGCAGAATCTAGACCATCGCGGTGCCTGCGGCTGTGAGGACAATACCGGTGATGGGGCAGGGATGCTCCTGCAAATACCCCACCGCTTCCTGCGACACGCCTGCGAGGGGATTGGCCTGTCATTGCCGCGAGCCGGGCAGTACGGGGTGGGGATGGTGTTTTTACCGCCCGATCGCGAGCAACGGCGCGCGTGCGAGCACCAGTTTGAAGCCCTGGTACGTCAGGAAGGCCAGGAGGTCCTGGGTTGGCGTAGTGTCCCAACCGATAATCTGTACTTAGGCGATACGGCCAAAGCGTGCGAGCCGTCTATCCGTCAGGTGTTTATCAAGCGGCATCCGTCGCTGACCGATGATCTGGCCTTTGAGCGCAAGCTGTACGTCATTCGGCGTCTGGCCGAAAGCACCATACGCTACGCGGGCATCCCTGGCGGGGAATATTTTTATATACCGAGCCTGTCCTACAAGACCGTCGTTTACAAGGGCATGCTTACGCCCCGGCAGGTGGTGACTTTCTATCCTGACCTCTCTGATCCGCTGGTGGAAGCGGCCCTGGCGGTGGTGCACTCTCGCTTCAGTACCAATACGTTCCCAAGTTGGGATCGGGCGCATCCGTATCGCTACATGATCCACAACGGTGAGATCAACACGTTGCGGGGGAATGAGAATTGGATGCACGCGCGCCAGGCCATGCAGGCCTCGGCATTGTTCGGGGAAGATATGTCGAAGCTGTTCCCGATTATCCAGCAGGACGGGAGCGATTCGGCGAAATTTGACAATTGCCTCGAATTTCTCGTATTGAGTGGACGCTCGTTGCCCCAGGCAATGATGATGATGATTCCCGAGCCCTGGGAAAACCATGAGAGCATGAGCGATGAGAAGCGCGCCTTTTACGAATACCACAGCTGTCTCATGGAACCCTGGGACGGCCCGGCGTCTATCGCCTTTACGGACGGCGTGCGGGTGGGCGCAGTGCTCGACCGCAATGGGCTACGGCCGTCGCGGTATTACGTCACCAAAGATGATCTGGTGATTATGGCGTCCGAAGTCGGGGTGCTCGACGTGCCCCCGGAGCGCGTGTTGCTCAAGCAGCGCTTGCAGCCAGGGCGTATGTTCCTGGTGGATACGGAAGAGGGCCGCATCATCAGTGATGAAGAGTTAAAACAGACGGTGGCCAGGGCGCAACCGTATCGAGAATGGTTGCGAGACAACCTCGTGGACTTTGACGACTTACCGGATGTCCCGGAAGAGGACCCCAAAGGCGATCATCGCGTCACGCTCCGACGTCAGCAGGTGTTTGGCTATAGCTTTGAAGATCTCCGAGTGAATATCGGCCCCATGGCGGTGACGGGCATCCAGCCTATTGGCTCGATGGGCACCGATACGCCATTGCCGGTCCTGTCTGACCAGCCACAACTTCTCTATAGCTATTTTAAGCAGTTGTTTGCGCAGGTGACCAATCCGCCGATCGATCCTATCCGCGAGGAATTGATCACCTCCACGATTGTCCGCCTGGGCGCGGAAGACAATCTCCTGCAGCCTGGGCCCTCGCATTGTCGGCAGATCAAGTTGCATTCCCCGATCCTGCGTAACGCCGAGATCGAAAAGCTCCGGCAAATTGATCGTCCCGGCTTCCAGGTGGTAACGCTGCCGATCCTGTTCAAGGTTGCCGATGGTGAGGCAGGACTCGAACGCGGTCTCGCCGGACTCTTCCAGGCCGCGGACCAGGCCATTGCCGATGGCGCCAATATCTTGATCCTCTCGGACCGGACGTTTGATCGCGACTATGCACCGATCCCAGCCTTGCTCGCCTCTGCGGGACTGCACCATCATCTCATTCGCTCGGGCAGTCGCACGCGTGTTGGGCTAGTGCTGGAGTCCGGTGAGCCCCGTGAAGTGCACCATTTCTGCCTGTTGCTGGGCTATGGTGTGCAGGCCATCAATCCATACATGGCCTACGAAACCCTCTACGATATGATCGCAGAGGGTTTACTGCCCAATATCACCTACGAAAAAGCCGTCTACGGCTACATCAAGGCCGTGGTGAAAGGCGTCGTTAAAGTCATGGCCAAGATGGGCATTTCCACGATCCAGTCCTATTGTGGGGCGCAGATCTTTGAGGCCGTTGGACTCAATCAGACGCTGATCGACCGCCATTTTACCTGGACGGCCTCCAGAGTCGAAGGCATCGGGTTAGCGGAAATCGCCCGTGAAGCGCAGCAGCAGCACGTCAAAGCTTTTCCGGAATTTCCCGTCAATGGTCATACCCTGGATGTGCGCGGGCAATATCAGTTCCGCAAAGACGGCGAGCTGCACCTGTTTAATCCGCGCACCATCCATCTGCTGCAGAAAGCCTGCCGTACGAATGACTATGAGACGTTCAAAGAGTATTCACGGCTGATCGACGACCAGTCGGAGCGTATGGCCACCTTACGTGGCCTGTTTGAGCTCCTATACGCTCGTGAGCCCATCCCGCTTGACGCAGTCGAGCCGGTAGAAGCGATCATGAAGCGCTTTAAGACAGGTGCCATGTCGTATGGCTCGATCAGCCAAGAGGCGCATGAGACGCTCGCCATTGCCATGAACCGCATTGGTGGGAAGAGCAATACTGGCGAGGGTGGTGAGGACCCGGCACGCTATATCCCAGACGCCAATGGCGATTCGCGCAATAGCGCGATCAAGCAAGTCGCCTCCGGGCGTTTTGGAGTGACGAGCTATTACCTGACGCAGGCGAAAGAACTACAAATCAAGATGGCGCAGGGGGCCAAGCCCGGTGAAGGCGGCGAGTTGCCTGGTCGGAAAGTCTATCCCTGGATTGCCAAAGTACGGCACTCCACGCCTGGCGTGGGCCTCATTTCACCGCCACCGCACCATGATATTTATTCCATTGAGGATCTGGCCCAGCTCATACACGATCTGAAAAACGCCAATCATCATGCGCGTATCAGCGTCAAGCTAGTCTCCGAGGTTGGGGTCGGCACCATTGCTGCGGGTGTGGCCAAAGGGCACGCCGATGTGGTCCTCATCAGTGGTCATGACGGTGGCACGGGCGCTTCGCCACAGACGAGTATTAAACATGCGGGTTTGCCCTGGGAACTCGGCCTGGCAGAGACGCACCAGACCCTGGTCTTGAACAATCTGCGCAGCCGTATTGCTGTCGAAACCGATGGCCAGCTCAAGACCGGTCGCGACGTGGTCATGGCAGCGTTGCTCGGAGCGGAAGAGTTTGGCTTTGCGACCACGGCGCTGGTGGCTGTGGGGTGCATTATGATGCGCGTCTGCCATCTGGACACATGCCCGGTAGGCGTGGCCACGCAAAACCCGGAGCTGCGCAAGCGCTTTACGGGCGATCCGTCGCACGTGGTCAATTTTATGCACTTCATTGCGCAGGAAATGCGTGAACATATGGCGCGCCTGGGCTTCCGGACTATCAATGAGATGATCGGTCGCGTCGACAAGATCGAACCGCGCAAAGCCATCCAGCAATGGAAGGCCACCGGCCTGGATTTTTCCGCGATTCTGTATCAGCCCCAGATCGGCCCAGAAGTGGGGCGCTATTGCCAGATCCCACAGGATCACGGTCTGGAGAATGCTCTGGACAATCAGGTTCTGCTTGACCTTGCTGAGCCAGCCCTGGCAAAAGGCCAGAAAGTCAAGGCCACGCTCCCCATCCGCAACACCCATCGTGTCGTTGGCACGATGCTGGGGAGTGAGTTGACCCGGCGTTTTGGCCCGGAAGGCTTACCGGATGACACCATTCACCTGCACTTCCAGGGCTCTGCAGGGCAGAGTTTCGGGGCCTTTGTGCCGCCAGGTATCACCCTGGAACTCGAAGGGGATGCCAATGATTATTTTGGAAAAGGGCTCTCGGGCGGCCATATCGTCCTCTATCCCCCTGCCGGCTCGACATTTGTACCGGAAGAAAACATTATCGTCGGGAATGTCGCCTTTTATGGTGCGACCAGCGGTGAAGCCTATATCCGCGGCATGGCGGGAGAACGTTTTGGCGTCCGCAATAGTGGTGTCCGGGCGGTGATTGAAGCCGTTGGTGACCATGGCTGTGAATACATGACGGGTGGATGCGTGATAGTACTCGGCCCGACAGGCCGCAATTTTGCCGCGGGCATGTCCGGTGGGGTGGCCTATGTGCTGGACGAAGCGGGGGATTTTCGCACACGGTGTAATCTCGAAACCGTGGCGCTGGAGCCCTTAGAGAACCCCAGAGAGATTGCCGAAGTCAAAGAGATGATCCAGCGTCATGCCCGCTATACGCACAGCGAGCTCGGCTGGCGCGTGCTGGCCATGTGGGACGAACTCGTCTCCAAGTTCGTCAAGGTGATGCCCAAGGACTATCAGCGTATGCTCGAAGCCTTGACGCGCGCTGAGGCAGCGGGACTAAGTGGCGACGAAGCCGTCATGGTGGCTTTTGAGGACAACAAAAATGATGCCGCCCGTGTCAGCGGGAACTAGTGCTACGTACGGTCGTTGAAGGGGAAGACATGGGCAAACCGACAGGCTTTTTGGAATATCAACGCGAGCTTCCTGGCGATCGTCTCCCGCTCGAACGGATCCAGGATTGGCAGGAATTTCATGACCACTTTCCTCTGCTCAAGCTCCAGGAGCAGGCGGGCCGCTGTATGGACTGCGGTATCCCGTTCTGTCACACCGGGACGTTAATCAGCGGTATGGCCTCTGGCTGCCCAATCAATAATTTGATTCCAGAGTGGAATGACCTGGTGTATCGCGGCCTCTGGCGCGAGGCGCTCGAGCGGCTCCATAAAACCAATAATTTTCCAGAATTTACTGGCCGTGTGTGCCCGGCACCCTGTGAAGGCTCGTGTGTGCTGGGCATTACCGACCCGGCCGTCACTATCAAAAATATCGAATGTGCGATTGTGGACCGTGGTTTCAGCGAGGGCTGGATTCTGCCAGAGCCCCCGCTCAAGCGCACCGGGAAAAAAGTGGCGGTCGTGGGCTCAGGACCGTCAGGGCTGGCCTGCGCCGCGCAGCTCAATCGGGCCGGTCACTGGGTGACGGTGTATGAACGCGCCGACCGTATTGGCGGGCTGCTCATGTACGGTATTCCGAACATGAAGCTCGATAAGAGCGTGGTGCAACGGCGCATTGATTTGCTGGCGCAGGAAGGCGTCAAATTCGTCACGAAAACCACCATTGGGGTCGATATCCCGGCAACGCAATTGCGCGAAGATTTCGACGCTGTGGTGCTCTGTGGCGGCGCGACCAAACCGCGCGACCTCCCCGTGGAAGGGCGGAACCTCAAAGGCATTCACTTTGCTATGGAGTTTTTGCACGCCAACACGAAAAGCCTGCTCGACTCCGTGCACGCGGATAGCAACTATATCTCGGCCGCCGACAAACATGTGGTGGTCATCGGCGGGGGAGATACTGGCACAGACTGCGTTGGCACGTCCATGCGCCATCAGTGCAAGGGCCTGGTGCAGTTTGAGATTCTGCCACGGCCCCCGGACACCCGGCAGGCGGATAATCCCTGGCCCGAATGGCCACGTATTTTCCGGGTGGACTATGGCCAGGAAGAAGCCTGTGCACGCTTTGGTGATGATCCCCGTTTGTTTCTCATCCAGACCGAAAAATTTGTGGGAGATGAGCACGGTCACGTGAAAGAATTACATACAGTGAACATTGCGTGGGGCCGTGACGAGCGCGGGCGTTTTGTGCCACAACGCCAGCCGGGTACCGAAAAAGTCTGGCCGGCCGATCTGGTGCTCCTGGCCTTGGGGTTCCTGGGGCCAGAAGAGACGGTGCTTGAGCAACTGGGCGTAGAGCGCGATGAGCGCTCGAATGCGCGAGCTGCCTATGGACAGTTTGCCACGAGCATCCCTGGAGTCTTCGCCGCCGGCGATATGCGGCGTGGGCAGAGCCTGGTAGTCTGGGCGATCAACGAGGGACGCGGCGCGGCGCGCGCATGTGACCGTTATCTGATGGGTACCACGCAGCTTCCCTAACAGAGGCTGTCTTCCTCCCGTATCTCAGCAGGGTGAGACGACTGCACCGACGTCTTATCCTGCTGCTCTGGATGTTTCCCCGCTGTCCTTCCCTTGCTGCATTTTTCCGCATTTGCTTGACACGCCAGGTACAGTGGGGTATCGTGTCAGCCCGCGTAGCACCAGGAAATATCCCATACAAGAGGATGGGTACGCGATGCGCAAAGCAAAAATTCTCACCACAGGCATGTACGTCCCGGAGCATGTGGTGACGAACGATCTTCTGGCACAAGCCATGGATACCAGTGATGAATGGATCACGCAGCGCACCGGCATTAAAGAGCGCCGCGTTGTGCCCGACACCTACAAGATGCTGCAACAGCTAGCCCAGGCGCCTGACAAAGAAGCGTATCTGGAGCACGTCTATGCCCATGGAATCGATGGAAACATCAACGCCGAAATGAGCACGGCCGATCTCGCTCTGGCTGCGACACAGATGGCCTTGAAGCAGGCAAATATGACGCCCCAGGATCTGGACCTGATCATTCAGACGAGTGTTGTTCCAGATTATGTGTTCCCAGGCGTGGCGTGTGTGCTGGCGGATAAACTGGGGATTACGTCGACCCCAACCTTTAGCTTGAATCAGGGCTGCGCAGGCTTTGTTTACGCGCTCTCTATGGCCGATCAATATATCAAAACCGGCACCTACAACACTATCCTGGTGGTCGGAGCAGAGTTACTGTCAGCGATTTTTCAGTTCAGCAATCGTGGCCGGGATATGTCTGTACTCTTCGCCGATGGGGCTGGGGCAGCGATTCTCGTACCCGCTGCTGAAGATGAGCCCAGTGGTCTCCTCTCGCATCACCTGCATACAGACGGCACGCTTCTTGCCAAGCTCTACGCGGAACTCTTTGGCACGACAACGTTTCCACCGATGGTCAAACAGAAAGTCGACGATGACCGGGCACGGCCACGCATGGAAGGTCGTGCAGTGTTTGCCCAGGCGGTCCGGCGGTTTCGGGAAGTCATCCGGGAATGTCTCGACGCCAATAAAGTCAGCATTGACGAAGTCGATCACTTCCTGTTTCACCAGGCCAATGTGCGCATTCTCGACTCCATTGCTGACAGTTTGAACATTCCTGCCAGCAAGATTCCCGTGAACATCCACAAATACGGCAATACGTCAGCAGCCTCGGTCCCTATTCTGTTACATGAAACCTTACAGGAAGGGCGTATCCAGCGCGGTGATCTGTGTTTACTCGCGGCCTTTGGTACAGGTTTTAACTGGGGGGCATCGTTGCTGCGGTGGTAGGGCGGGCCCGGCCCACCCTACACGCGCCTGGTCTGACGACGCAACTCAGCGGACTTCTAGGGCCACCTGCATAAAACGTCGCTCGAGAAGGTGGGCGAGTTGTTCAACCAGTTCCAAACGCAGGGTATTGCCCAGGGTGGCCACGTACACGACCCCCAGCAAACACCCCACCCGAAAATCGACAATGGTCGACGAGATGGGGCCAGGCTCATTGCTTTGCAGGACGCGCAGGCCGACCGCTTCATCCGTAAAGCCACGCGGTGTGAGACGCTCAACGCTCAAGAGCCGTTGCCCAGGGTGCAACTCCTGGTCCACACGGGCACAGAACTCACTCACAAACACTTCATCGATCCAACGGGATACCCCGGCAGGATCCTCAAACAAATGCACAACCGTTGCCGCCAGCAAATCATACCCCACAGGAATGTCCTTCCCCTCTGGAGCAGGCGCCGCAAATTCGCGCATATAGCCCGTTACACGCCCCAGCGCGCGAAAGCGCTCGGCGCTACTTCCAGGGAACCCCTGCTCCGCCATCGTCTCGTTATCGAGCACATTTTCGCGCACGGGGAGAAACTCGCGTAACGTCGAGGGGAGATCACGCTGGTGCAACACCATGCGTGGCAAGTCGCTTGAGGTAATCGTTTGTGTGGCACGATGCACAGCCTCAGACATGGTCACCCAGCCCTTTCTGAGCAAGCAAACGCTGTGAAACAATAGGCGGCGCTTATCATAGCAAAGCCTCTGGCAGTGTCAACGCTTTCCCAGCGTCTGGTGCTTGACGATGCGCTGTCCCATCGACATATAATCCTGGGTGACGAAAGCACGCGGCCCGGCGCGGAGATGGACGGGAGAGGGAGATGCAGCAATGACGCACCTGCGGATGTGGTTGGCAGTGATGCTGGGGTGTTGGTGGTTCTGGGCATTGCCAGCGCAGGCCTCCTGGGAGACTTATCAACAGGCTGGCGAGGCGGCCTATGAGCGCGGCGATTATGCCACGGCCCAGCGCATGTTTCTCGCGGCCGTGCGCGAAGCACGGCGTTTTGACCCGCAGGATCCGCGCCTGGATATGAGCCTCAGCAAACTCTCTCTCTTACGCGTCGCCCGTCAGGCACAGCGTCGGAGCGACTGGCAGTCGGAGCGCCATACGGCGCGACCACCACGACAAGCGCGCGTCACACGGCGGAGCCGCGCGCGTCCACCAGTACGGGCAGCTGTGCGGCGCCCGCAGCCCACACGGCCATCTCAGACAGTGCGCTCAGGGCGAGTGAGTCGGCGCCGCGAGGCAGTACGGCCGCGCCTGCGTCCGCAGACCCAGCAAGTGGCGCCGGCACGTGTCCGCCGGGGGATCGTACGTGCCCAACCTCCTCGACGCCTGACCACACCAGTACGGCAGCCACGTGCGACGCCACGTCTCTTGACTCGCGTACCACGTGGCCGCCGGGCTGAAGTCAGACTGCGGCAGCGTCTCACCCCACGCGTCGTGCAGAGTCGTATGTCTCGAGGGGTTATGCAGCGGCCGACACGCCAGGCCCGTGTAACGCCGCCACAGCGGCCAACACGCCAGACCCGCGTAGCGCCGCCAAGACGTCCAGAACGCCGCCGTCAGGCACTCCGGACGCCCAGTATCCAACGCCAGCGTAGCCAGCCAAGGCCAGCGACTACGCTTCGTCGCGCGCTACCAGAACGCCGGAGTCGTCCGTCACTGGCAGTACGTCCTGGCCGCAGACGCTAATGCATGCCGTGGAGCTGTGTGACATGTCTGGGATAACGCAGAAGAGTGCGTGGGGGTTCCTGGCCCTGTGGTGCCTGCTCGGCTGGCCACTCCATGTGGAAGCCCAGAAGACCGCCTGGGAAAAGTATCAACGCACGGGCGTGCAGGCTTACAAACAAGGCCGGTATGCCGAAGCCGAAAAACAGCTTACCGCGGCGCTGGAGGAGGCCGAACGGTCTGGCCTCTCGGACCAGCGCCTCTCTATTCCACTGACCACCCTTGCACTCGTGTATAGCGCCCAGAATCATGTGGACAAGGCAGAGCCATTGTACCAGCGTATCCTGGCTCTGCGCGAAAGAAGCCTCGGGCCAGAGCATCTGGAAGTCGCTGCCGCGCTCGACAATCTGGCGGAAGTCTACGAGGTGCAGGGCCAGTATCTCCAGGCCCAGACACTGTACTGGCGGGCCCTGCAGATCCGCGAAAAAATGCTCCGACCGACCCATCCGGGCATTGCCTCAAGTCTCGACAACCTGGCAAGCGTGTATGAAGCCCAGAGTCTGTTCGCTGAAGCAGAACCGCTGTATCAGCGGGCCTTACAGATGCGAGAAAAAACCCTCAAACCCAATAATCCGAGCATTGCTACAAGCCTGAGCAATCTGGCAGAACTCTATCGGGCGCAGCGCCGCTATCCTGAGGCCGAAACCCTGCATCAACGGGCACTCGCTATTCGTGAAAAAGCCTTTGGCCCACAGCATCCTCATGTGGCCGTCAGTCTCACCCATCTGGCTCTGGTTTACGCTGGCCAGGATCTGTATGAGCAGGCAGAAACGCTGCAACAACGTGCGATCACCGTGGCCGAACGTGCCCTAGGGGCAGAGCATCCCGATGTCGCATCGATCCTGAATCGCCTGGGTGAAGTGTATCGTTTCCAGGGACAGTACACGAAAGCGGAACCGCTCTACCAGCGCGCCCTCAGTATCCGGGAACGCGCCCTCGGGCCCGATCATCCCGACGTGGCGGCCAGCCGGAATAATCTCGCCGGGCTCTACGAAGCCCAGGGGCAGCCTGGGAAAGCGGAATTACTCTACCAACGCGCTCTGCTGGTGCGTGAAAAAACCCTGGGACCAGACCATCCAGAGCTGGCCAGTAGTCTGAACAGCCTGGGCGATGTGTATCGGGTGCAGGGACGCTACGACAAAGCGGAGCCTTTGTATTTACGCGCGATAGCGACCTGGCAGAAAGCGTCGGGAGAGGTGTCAATTGAACTTGCCGCCGGATATAACAATCTGGCGGAAGTGTATCGCGCCCAGGGACAGCACGGCAAGGCAGAAACCTTTGCCCTACGGTCTCTGGCGCTGCGTGAGCGCCTGCTGGGCCCCGATCACTCAGACGTGGCGACGAGCCTGAATACTCTGGCGCTCTTATATGTGGCTCAAGAGCAGTATGGGAAGGCAGAACCCTACGCTCGGCGTGCCGTCGCCACCGGCGAAAAGATGTTTGGGGCAGAGCACGCGGGGATGGCGGTCTTACTGGATAACTATGCGACGCTCTTGCGACAGACTGGACGTCACAATGAAGCGCTGCCATTACAAGCGCGTGCCCGTGCCATTCGGACTCGGCACGGCCGCTAAACCCAGGGAGAGCATACGCGGCAATGTCTTGTAGGCCCATGCCTTACGAGGTCTGAGGGGCAGTGATGGGCATGGCAGCCAGGTCTTCGCGCGTCATACCGAGCGCTTGCATACGACGATAGAGGGTGGCACGATGCACGCCGAGGAGGTGTGCAGCCCGGGTGAGGTTGCCAGCAGCGTGGTGGTAGGCCTGGACGAGATGTTCTACCGTGATTTCCTGGGGCACGGGTTGCAAGGTCATAGCCAGAGACTGGGAGGGCGGTGGTGTCTGGTGCTCAAGATAGGTAAAAGCATTGGGGGCGACATCGATCGTGGGCTGGACGGCTGAGCCTGCCGGTAGCCGTGGTGGCAGTACACGATAGGTATCCGTATACGGGGGGATGAGCACTGGCCGTTCCGCCCGCGTGGCCTGCCGTGCCTCGATATCCCAGGCACCTGGTGCAAACTGAGAGCGTTCTTCTACCCATTCATCAAAGGCTTTGCGGCCAATAGCCTCCCCAATGGTCTCCACATAGACGCGCTCCAGAACGTTGCGCAGTTCACGGATGTTACCTGGCCAGGCGTACGTGGCTAACAAATCCAGCGCATCCGGGGTCACGCGGCGGACATGACGTTGATATTTTTCGTTCAACAGCTGTAAAAAATGCGCCACTAATAATGGGATGTCTTCTTGGCGCTGGCGTAAGGGAGGCAAGTGGACTCGTAAAACGGCCAGGCGATGATACAAATCCGCACGAAAAGCGCCCCGTTGTACGGCGAGTTCGAGGGGCACATTGGTGGCCGCTTCCAGGCGCACATCCACCGGGATTTCTCGCTCACCCCCGACCCGCTCGATGACCCCTGCCTCCAGCACACGTAGCAGCTTCACCTGCAAACGTATAGGCATATCACCAATTTCATCGAGAAAGAGCGTGCCACTATGTGCCCGCTCAAAGCGGCCGCGATGGGCGCGGATGGCACTGGTAAAAGCCCCTTTTTCATGCCCAAAGAGTTCCGACTCCAGGAGTTCCTCGGAGAGAGCCGCACAGTTCACCGCGACAAACGGCTTCTGGTGGCGCTTGCTGCAGGCATGCAAGGCTCGCGCCACCAGCTCTTTCCCTGTGCCCGTTTCGCCGGTAATGAGCACCGGGGCATCAGTGGGGCCATAGAGTTCAATCTTATGGAGCATACGGACAAAAGCCGGTGCCTGCCCCAGGAGCCCGGGCATGGAGCGAGGTGGTGGTACATCCTCGGCAGCTCTACTACGCTCCAACAGTTCTTCCAGGCGTAATGCCAACAGACGTTGTTGCGGACCTGATGCCCCAGGACGTAGTCCCGCTTGTAAGACCAGCGTACGTTCAACACCGCGCTGGTCAAAAAAAGTGAGGCGATGCTCATGCACGGGAATACCCGAACGTAAGACCTCTGCCACGGCCATAGGCAGCCCTGGGATCACGTCGTGAAAGACCTCATCGAGCGGACGTCCGAGGAGTTCTGCGGCCGGGCGGCCAATCCACAGCGCGAGTCGTGGAGCGATATCCACAATGATTGGCCCGCGTTCGGGGTGAATCGCCAGCAACAATTCAGGGGCGAGAGGCACAGGCAGTTGGGGTGTCTGACTGATGTGTCTGGAATCGGTGGGCCAGGTGTTTTCCATGGTGTCTTATCTTATACGACCGTTTCTACCCGGGTTCTTACGCGCGGCTGCCGTAGTGGACCACCATGACTGCAAGTCATTATAGCGTTTTTACGATGATTTGCCAGGCCAAGAGCAAGGCCCAACCGACGCTTCCTCTGAGGCTGGCAGCGGACCTCTGGCGCGGTGGCCTCGGAATACGCTATACTCGCACGTATGACACACAACGCCAGTGCAATGTTCTGTTGCGATCTCTGCATAAGCCCACCAGGCGACCCGCATGCGTATTGCCATCTGCGCGAACCGTCAAGGCACTGCCCCACCTCCGCACGCTACCATGCACTACGAGGCAGAATGGGATACTCCCTCTACCATTGAAGCCGTAGCGCAGGCAGTGCGTCAGGAGCACGAGTGTGTTGGCGTGATTGAAGCCGATGTGCATGCCTTTGAAGCGTTACGCTGTCTCCGCCCAGCACTCGTTTTTAACATGGCAGAATGTGCTGGAGGACGAGACCGTGAGGGGCGCATCCCGGCAATGCTTGAAATGCTTGGCATTCCCTATACTGGGAGCGATCCAGTCACGCTGGGTATGGGCCTCGACAAAGCCCTCTGCAACCATATCCTGCGCGCTGCCGGGCTGCCCGTACCCTCTGCGGTTGTGGTACACCAGGGCGGTGCACTCCCGGCAGTAGCCTTCCCAGCGATCGTGAAACCTGTCCACGAAGGAAGCGGGATTGGCATACACGCCTCATCGCTGGTCTACACGCCTCAAGAGGTACAGCGCGAAGTGCGTCGCATTCACACCCAACACGGCGAGGCGGCAGTCATTGAAGCGTTTTTACCAGGGCGGGAGTTCACCGTGGCCTTGCTCGGCAATGGCCCATCACTGCACGTGCTGCCGGTGCTGGAAATTCTGCTAGAGAATTTGCCTGCAGGCGTACCGCGGCTCTATAGCTATGAGGCCAAATGGTTGTATGATACGCCTGCGCATCCCCTGGATTTGCACGCCTGTCCAGCGCAGATTTCTCCGACCTTGCAGGATAAACTCGTCGCGGGTTCACGACACGCCTTCACAGCCCTCGGTTGCCGTGACTGGTGTCGTATTGACTGGCGTTGCGATCGGCACGGTCAACCCCATATCCTGGAAGTCAATGCCCTACCGGGCTTGATCCCAGCTCCTGAAGCCCATTCGTGCTTTCCCACTGCAGCACGTGCTGCAGGCATGACTTTCGACGAACTCATTCTGTCTATCATTGAGACTGCCGCCCGGCGCTACGGCCTTGTGTAGGACGCCAGGAGCCCTGCTTGCTTTGCCCAGGCTGACATCACACAGTCGAGCGCGGCGGTCGTGTCAAGCCAATACATATCGTTC
>Ga0194121_10006207_pt1 | contig 16088 bp, 13 predicted proteins | sample TA2MahCa50mmetaG_FD_148609 | JGI IMG/M metagenome (GOLD analysis project Ga0194121, IMG submission 148609) | Freshwater microbial communities from Lake Tanganyika, Tanzania - TA2015020 Mahale Deep Cast 50m | ecosystem: Environmental > Aquatic > Freshwater > Lake | place: Tanzania: Lake... | reverse complement strand
ATGTAGCCCTGTCGCTCCGCGACAGGAAAGCCGAACGGTCGCTCGACGCCGTCTGTGCAATTGACCCACGGCCGCCAATCCACGTCCTTAGCACGCTCGGCTAACCTGTCGCGGAGCGACAGGGCTAAATTGGCTTGCCGCTATCCTTTCACGCGGCCAAAATCACCCCTCGTTTCGGATTCCACGCTTCGAATTTTCATCAAAGGGTACATTCATGCCGTCATGTGTGTTGGCGTATTCGGGTGGGTTGGACACGTCGGTGATTCTGTGTTGGTTGCAGGAGCAAGGCTACGACTGCCACGCGGTGTATGTGGATCTTGGGCAGCCGTGTGAGGATCGGCAGGCGATTTTGCAGAAGGCAAAGGATTGCGGAGCCAAGTCGAGTCGCATTGTCGATGTGCAGGAGGAGCTGTGCCGGGACTTCGCGTTTCCGATCATGCAGTTTCAGGCAAAGTACGAAGGCTGGTACTTGCTGGGGACGTCGATTGCTCGGCCGCTGATTGCGAAGGAGTGCGTGAAGATCTGCCGCGAGGTCGGGGCCGAGGCGTTCGCTCACGGGGCCACCGGCAAGGGAAACGACCAGTGCCGCTTCCAGCTCGCGGCCGAGGCGCTCAACCCGGCGGTGAAGATCATCGCTCCGTGGCGCATCGAGGCGTATCGCGCAGCGTTCCCCGGCCGCACGGCGATGATCGACTACTGCGCGAAGAAGAACATTCCGGTGAAGGCCTCGGTGTCGAAGCCGTACTCGTCCGACGAGAACTGCCTGCACATCAGCTATGAAGCGGGGAAGCTCGAAGAGCTGACGACCAACGGCATCGAGCTGGTCGAGTTCGGCATGTGCGTCACGCCGATGGCCGCTCCCGACAAGCCGGAGACGATCACGATCGACTTCGAATCCGGCGTGCCGGTCGCTCTCAACGGGCAGAAGAAGTCGGCGCTGGCGATGGTCAAGGAACTCAACACGATCGGCGGGCGGAACGGAGTCGGCATCATCGACATGGTCGAGAACCGCTTCGTGGGCATGAAGAGCCGCGGCGTGTACGAGGCTCCCGGCATGACGATCCTGTATCACGCTCACCGCGTCGTCGAGCAACTGACGATGGACCGCGACCTGATGCACCTCCGCGACCGGCTCGCCCCGGAAGTCGCCGAGATGGTGTACTACGGCTTCTGGTACCACGCGAAAATGGACGCCCTGTTGGCCTTCAACCAAAACGCTCAACGCCACGTCACCGGCCGCGTCACGCTGAAGCTCTACAAAGGCAACATCATCACCGATTCGCGAACCAGCCCCCACAGCCTCTACGACGAAGCCATCGCCACCATGGAAGCCGGCGGCAGCTACAACCAAACAGACGCGGAGGGCTTCTTGCGAATCCAAGGTCTGCCGGGCCGCGTGCAGGGACGAACGACGCCGAGGACGTATTGAGTCACTACCATTTTCCCGACCGCGATAATGCGGCGAGTCGATGCATCGCGTCGTGACCAGCAAAGAAGGAAACCAGACGATGATTCGGCCTGAATTGATTGTCGACGCAGTCTAAATACTTGGAGCGTGGTTAATCTAAAATTTGTTCAAGTGGCGGTCTGGTGACACACCCCGAGGCTTCGCGAAGGGCGTGGCGAGACAACTCACATCCCCTTCGATGACGCAGGGCTTGCCAACCCATTTCGAGATGATCGCCCATGCCCGTCCATCGCATATTCTTGAAAGGTCCGTGGGAAGTGCGGCGGCTGGATCGCGAGGAGCCGTCGCGGCGCGTCACACTGCCGGCGAGTTGGCAGACGATCTTTCCCGACAGCAACAGCGGCCGTGCCGAGTTCCGCAGGAAGTTCAATCAGCCGACGAACCTCGAAGCTCACGAGCACGTCTGGATCGTGTTTGAAGGTGTGCGCGGAGCGGCCTGGGTGGACCTCAACGGCCAGCGACTCGGCGGCATCGACATTGGCGATGACTCGGCGGAATTTGAAATCACTCCGCACCTCGCGTTGCATAACGAACTCGTCGTGCAACTGACGTTCTGGGTCGGGACGCCACCCGATCAACCAGGCGGATTGTGGGGACCAGTCGCGCTGGAGATTCGGTCGTAAAAAAGCACGACGCGTGAGCGAGAGGTCCTCGGTTAAAGCAACCACTCGCTCGCGCGTCGTGCTGATAAAGCGTCGGACTCAGTGGCTCGCGTGGCCGTGATCCACATGTCCGGTGGATGAACCGTGGGCGTCATGTCCATGTCCGCCGTGTCCATGCTCGCCATGAGCGTGCGGGTCGGGCATCGTGACTTCGCACCACTGCTGGCAGCAGCCAGAGAGTTGGACACTGCCGCAGAGAAACATCAGACAGAACAACGCGGTCACATAGACCAGCTTGCCAACAAAGTTGCTCAGCGTAAGACCAAAGAGATGATGACTGCCGCTTTCAGGCGGAGCCACCACACCCCAAATCAGCACCCAAATCGCTCCGATCAACAGCACTCCCAACAGTCCGCCTTTCGCGATCAGTACTTCACGCAGCTTGGTCCAATTCACGGCGCACAGCCAAAAGCCAATCCACACCGCCAACGGAAACCACGGCAGCACCAAGCCGCTCACGGCCTTCAAGAGACTCCAAGCGGCGACCATCAGATCGCTCAGGCTGATCAGCAATTCCGACATGACCTCTCCGATACTTTTACCAACGACCGAGCCATTTTTCTGAACTCGACCATCCATCATTGGAGTCGGACTGTCACAAGAATGACTCGGAAAATCAACTGATTCGAAATTGATGAATGCCAGCAGTTGCCAAAACGATGGGAGCAAAACGATGAAACAATTCTGGCTTCATCGTTCACCTTTTGATTGGTCCGCCTTCGGCATCTTGGAAGTTGCCAGGCAGCCTCGATCACAATCTCACCAGTTGCTAGTGTGAGCGAAACGAAAGGGAGCGCGATGTCCGAGACTCAAGAGAATCCGTCACCAGCAACGATTTCCCCCGAGGAACTTAAGCAGGCGTTCAAGGCGTTCAAGAAGCGACTCAAGGCCACGCGGCTTGATGACGAATCGCGTGTCGGCCACGGCCCAATGTCCGGCGGCAACAAGTCGAGCATCGACGCCATCATCCCGCCGAGTCAATATCCCGCTGCGGTTTGGCAAGAGTTGGTGAGGCAAGGCAAGCTGAAGTATGTCACCCAAGGGTTTTACGAATTGGGCAGTCCCTAATCCGACTTTTGATCGGGGGCCTCTGGAAAACTGGCATCGCGAAATACGGCTTTGCCTTCCAGCAGAGTGAGCAAGACTTTGGCTTTGTGGATCTCGTGAGCCGGAATCTCGAACAGATTGCGATCGAGAACGATCAGATCCGCGGCTTTGCCTACTTCGATCGAACCAGTTTCGGACTCCTCGAAGTTCACGTACGCTCCGTTGATCGTGTAGCCGGCCAGCATCAGCGGCAGATCGACGGTCTCCTCAGGAATCCATGCCGAGCCGGGAGCTTCGTTGATTCCACGACGCGTCACGGCAACTTGAATCGCGTCGAGCGGATTCATGGACGACACGGACCAATCGCTGCCACACGCGATCACCGCGCCACTTTGGGCGACACTGCGAATCGGGTACAGCCAGCGAGAACGCTCGGGGCCGAGCACGGGAAGCGTCATGTCGACGATGTATGGATCGGCCTGCATCCAGTACGGCTGAAAGTTGGCCACGACTCCCAACCGCCGAAAGCGAGCGATGTCCGGCGGGTCGAAGAGTTGGATGTGGGCAATGTGATGCCGCGAATCGCGGCGGCCGTTGCGATCGCGTGCAAACTCCAGCGCGTCCAACGAACTCTGAATTCCACGGTCGCCGATCGCGTGGATGTGAATCTGAAAGCCGAGTCGATCCAACTCGGCAGCCAGCGGCTTCAAGACTTCTGGTTCGAGATTTAACCAGCCTCGCTCCTCGCCTCCCAGATACGGTTGCAACAGTGCCGCCGTGCGAGACTCAATGACGCCGTCCTGAAAGATTTTCACCGTGGTCGTTCGCAGTCGCTTGCTCTGAAATTTTTTTCGCCACTCGACGAACTGCGACACCTGAGCCATCCCTTTGGCGTGATCGAATCCCATCGCAGCCACCGTGCGCACGGTCAACTCGCCTGACTTGTCGAGTTCTTCAAACGCTCTCAAATGCTGGTCAGTAACACGAGCCTCCTGCACCGAAGTGATGCCAAAACGATTGGCGACTTCTAACCCGCGCCGTAGTCCCGTCACATACTCGTCGTGCGAGTAGGGCGGAGTCTTGCTGATGACCAGCCGCGCCGCCGATTCTCGAAGCGTACCGGTCGGCTCGCCGGTTTTGGGATCACGCTCGATGCGACCGCGTAACGGGTCGGGAGTCTGCTTCGTGATGCCAGCGATCTCTAACGCTTTCGAGTTGACCCACGACGAATGCCCGTCGAACGCATCGAGGATCACCGGCCGATCCGGAACAATCTTGTCGAGCAACTCCTTGCGCGGATTGCCTCCACTCAGGGTCAGCGGCCAACCGCCGCCTCGAATCCATTTCTTGCCCGGGTGTCGTTCCGCAAACTGACCCACCGCTGCGAGGACTTGGTCCATCGTGGTCAGATCATTGAGATTGCACTCGTCCAACTCGATGCCGCCACCCACCAGATGCACATGCGAGTCGTGAAACCCCGGCAACAGCATTTTTCCCTGAAGATCAACCCTGCGAGTCTGTGGACCGATCCACGGAGTGAGGCCGGCATCCGTCCCAACGTACACGATTCGTCCTGCGCGAATCGCGACCGAGTCGGCCCAGCTTCGGGCCGCGTCCACGGTGTACACGCCACCTCCACGGAACACGCAGTCGGCCGGCAGCGGCACGGCAGTTTGAGCCGCAGCGACCGAGTGAAGTCCTATCAGCAACAACAGAATTGCCCGTGCAAACATGGTTCGTCCTCGACTGAGAAAGTCTGCAACAACAACTCCGTCGCATGGCACCAGCGTGCTTCGAAGTTCGCACCAATCAATCTCACTAAGATTGATTGTATTGGTCAACAGATTGAGGTCCGCCGGGACGTACCGCCTCAGGGACTCACGCGAAACGAGTCTGCGTCTCGCGGATTGACCCAATCGGCAAACGGACCGGCACAAAAAACGGTCGGGGTGTGAGTGGGATCAAACATGTCGGTTTTGATCCACGAATCGAACGGCCAGAGAGCCATTCGCACGTCAAGTCGAAACAGAAAAGCCACGAAATTTCCGGGGCTCCGTTGGGAGGAGCCTGACGCTCAGGCTCGGCCCGCCATCGAACCAGAACTTTCACACGATGGGAAAAAAAACCGACGGTCGGTTTTTCGGAGGGGCGAGCGAGATATCTTGCGAGCATTGCTTGCAACTGAGCGGCCTGGGGTGGCTTGCTGAGGTAGTCGTCCATACCCCATTCCAGGCAGCGTTCGCGGTCCCCTCTGAGGGCTTAGGCCGTCGGAGCGATGATCGGCAAGCGGTTGGGGAACTCACCCGCAGTTTGGGGGCGGGGGATTTCACCGGCAGCCCTGAAGCCACGTATCCAAGCGAGAATAAAAGTTTCAATTTCAGTATCACCCAATGAAAACGGCACCGTGAGAGACGGTGCCGTTCAAATGGTACCCCCTAGGGGATTCGAACCCCTGTATTGGGACTGAGAATCCCACATCCTGGGCCTCTAGACGAAGGGGGCGAGGGGGGGCGTTGTATCGGACGGAATGCGTGAAGTCTAGCCGATGCCCGGCACCGGGAAGCTCTGGGTGAACTCGCGAATCTCGTTGCGAACGGTCGCCAACAGCGACTCGTCATCAGGTGATTTGAGGACTCGCAGAATCCAGGCTCCGACCTTCTTCATCTCATCTTGTTTCATGCCGCGCGTAGTCAGCGCGGCAGTGCCGATGCGGATGCCACTGGGGTCCATTGGCTTGCGTTGGTCGTAGGGGATCATGTTCTTGTTGACGGTGATGCCCGCCTTGTCGAGCGCAGTTTCTCCGATCTTGCCCGTCTGGCCGATGCTGGTCATGTCGCAGAGCATCAGGTGATTGTCGGTTCCGCCGCTGGCGAGTCGAATACCACCGGTCATCAATGTCTCGGCCAGCGTCTTCGCATTGGCGATGATCTGTCGGCCGTACTCGTTGAAGCTGGATTGCAGCGCCTCCTGGAAGCAGACTGCTTTGCCGGCAATGATGTGCATCAGTGGGCCACCTTGCATGCCGGGAAAGACGGCTTTGTCGATCTCTTTGGCGTACTGCTCGCGGCAGAGGACGAATCCGGAGCGTGGGCCGCGGAGCGTTTTGTGCGAAGTCGAGGTCACGAAGTCCGCCACGGGGACCGGACTGTTGTGGACTCCCGCGGCGACGAGTCCGGAGTAGTGAGCCATGTCGACCATGAATTTCGCTCCGACTTCGCGAGCGATGTCGGCGAATTTGGCGTGGTCGATTTCGCGCGGGTAGGCACTGGCTCCGGCGACGATCAGTTTCGGCTTGTGTTCGCGAGCGAGCGTGGCGACTTGGTCGAAGTCGATGCGATGATCGGACTCACGCACGCCGTAAGGGACGACTTTATAAAGCTGGCCGGAGAAATTCACCTGCGAGCCGTGCGTCAGATGTCCGCCCTGCGCGAGATTCATAGCCAAGTAAGTGTCGCCCGGTTTGAGCACCGTCAAATACACCGACATGTTGGCTTGCGAACCGGCGTGTGGCTGGACATTGGCGTGCTCGGCTCCGAAGAGTTGTTTCGCTCGCGCGATCGCCAAGCTTTCGACGACATCCACAAACTCACAGCCACCGTAGTAGCGGCGACCTGGATAGCCTTCGGCGTATTTGTTGGTGAGGATTGTGCCGGCCGCTTCGAGGACTGCGGCACTGGTGTAATTTTCGGAAGCGATCAGTTCGAGCCCTTCATGCTGGCGAATCCGCTCGTGCTGAATAGCGTCAAAAAGCTCGGGAAATCTGGTTTGCAACGCGGACATGATGGCTCCTGGGCATTTGCACCAGTCGGTCTCATTGACCGACGGCGGCTCGCAAAAACGAGGCGGAGTTTTACTGCTGGACTGATTTGAATGCCATCAATGCCGTCGAACGTCACGGCGCGGCATTTGAAAGCGGGTTCATCACCCGAATAAAATCTCTCCACAAATCTGCTGATCTTGAGCCTTCAGCCCACTTCAATCGGCGGCGAATCGAAGTGCCACTCGTCCGAAACTTGCCGCGAGATCGCATCCAGAAAGCCGGTGAATGATGTCCAGAGTTCTGGTTGTGGATGATTCTCCAGTCGACCGTCGTTTGGTCGGGCGCCTGATTGAGAAGCGGGGAGACGTGAACGTCTTCTGAGCCGCAGAAGGAATTTCGCCGCTCGAGCCAGTCGAATCACATTCGCCTGACAGCGTTGTCACCGATATGCCAAGGCCGAATCTCGACGGCCTTGGCCTGGTCGAAGCCTTGAAGGCTCAATATCCGTTGATCCCCGTGAAGTTGATGACAGCCGCTGGCAGCAAGGTATTTGCCCTCTATGCCTGGCAAGCAGGAGCAGCCAGTCATGTCTCATGGATGTTCAAATGCCGCGCATGGGAGGCCTCGAAAGCAATCCTCGCCGAAGAGCAGTATCGCACGCTCGAATCGCTCGCGGCTAGCGACAGCCGACGAACGAAGGGCTCTCTCTCCGGGCGAACAGCATACGGACGTTGAGATTCATGTCGCCCCGAACTCGGAAAACCGAGTTCCTCCGGTCGCCAAATCGCGCTCAATGACTGGGACACGCCATTGCGAAGTGCTGCGGGCGTTCATGAACTGCTGCACGAACTCATCACCGTCTTTCTCGCATCACTGCCACAACGTCTGAGCGATCTACACCGAGCCACCGAAACCCAAGATCAACCGCTCGCCAAGCGATTGGCAAACGCTCTCAAAAGTTCGCCCCGCCCGTTCAAAGCCGGTGCCGCCGAGACCACGCAAGCCTCGGAAAATGCTGCAGAAAACGGTCCTTTTCCCAAGGCCACCTCGTTGTCCACCATTCTGAAAACTGAGCTTGAACAATTGTGCCCTGTTTGGGCTGCGCGGCAATAGAGTGCTAGCGGACCATGCACACCCCACCGATTTTTGGATAACCTCTTATTGAACCTGATCGCACAGATGATCAAGACACTTTGACGACAAACCGTGTTGAACCTCACAATGCTGCAGATCGCCGTGGAAACAACGCCCGCCAACACTGCTTCGTCGCTGGAAAGTTCGCCCGCGCTGCAAGGTGAGCGAATCAGCTTCACTGGCACACTCGCGTCGATGACACATCGACAGGCGATGGACTTGGCCGAGCAGCACGGCGGCGCGACCACCCACAGCGTCAGCAAACAGACCACAATGCTGGTTGTCGGTGAAGAGGGCTGGCCACTGGAACCGGACGGCAATCCGTCCGTCAAGTTGCGAGAAGTCACCGAATGGCGACAGCAGGGGCTCGATATCAGAGTCGTACCCGAATCCGAATGGCTGCACCTGCTGGGTCTCGAAGAACGCCGACGGGATCTGCATCGGCTGCTGACACCCGCGATGCTCAGTCAGTCGCTGAACGTCTCCGTCGGGCTCATCCGGCATTGGGAGCGGATCGGCCTCATCAAGCCTGTGAAGAAAATTTTCCGCCTGCCATATTTCGATTTTCAAGAGGTCGCCTGCGTGCGCCGCCTCTCCGAGCTGTTGCAAGCCGGGGTTTCACAGCACGAACTCGAAGCCAACCTGACCCGCCTGCAATCGATGCTGCCCGGTACCGAACGCTCACTCGCGCAGCTGACGCTGCTGGCCCGCGATCATCACGTCCTCATTCGTGACCAAGCCGGTTTACTCGAACCACTCTCTGGCCAACGCCTGTTTGATTTCGACCCAGATTCTGTCACCGCTAGTCTTCTTCCTCTTTCCCCGGAAGATGGCCAGCGTGCGGGACTGAAGCTGCTAGAGACTTCTTCGTCCTCACAACACACCAACTGGCTCGAACGTGGCAGCCACCTGCTCGAGGAGTCCCGTATCACTGATGCCGTCGAAGCCTTCCGTTGCGCGCTGCTCACCGATCCGACAAACCCGGAGACTCACTTTCATCTGGCGGAGGCGCTTTATCGCAGCGGAAACCTCGCCGGAGCGTTCGAGCGATTCCACGTCGCCGTCGAACTGGACCAGCAATACCTCGAAGCCTGGACGCAACTCGGCTGCGTCGCGGCGGAATTGGGGCTGACCGAATCGGCCCTCGATGCCTTCGACATCGCGCTGCAATCTTACGCCGACTACCCCGATGCCCACTTCCACAAAGCCGAGTTACTGCAACGTCAGAACCGCGCCGCCGAGGCAGTTCCGCACTGGCAGGCCTACCTCGCCCAAGACCACCTCGGCCCGTGGGCAGAGGTGGCTCGGCAACGTCTTAATTCCGAATCGAATCGTTAGAAATCGGCAACCGGCATGTTAATGTTTGGCTAGCTGCGATTGAGCTGAGCAGTTCGGGTGCTCATGGCCCGCGTGTTCATGCGGCGGCAGAGCTTCTTTGGGGTCCTCTGAACGCCTGCAAGATATCTCCGGTCTTTTGCGGAATCTTCGCGATCCCGCTAGCGTGGCCGACTCACATGCCAGCATCCACGTACTCGCTGACCGCCAGCGACGTGACTGACCTCCACGAGAATGGCCTGACCGATGACCGAACCACCGATTTCCAGTGCCTCCGCGCCGCCTGGCAGCGAGCAATCCTCCCGCGGAAGATTGCCTCCATGGGAAGTAGCAGAACTTCCCGAACCACTGCCGTTTTCCATTCGCAACGCGTGCAAGATCATCGGGCCCGGGGCGATCATGCTGGCCGCTTCGATCGGCGGCGGTGAGTGGCTGAGCGGGCCGGCGACCGTCATCAAACACGGTCCCGGAGTTCTTTGGATCGCAACCGTCGCCATCGTGCTGCAATTGATCTTCAACCTCGAAGGAATTCGCTACACCCTTTACACCGGCGAACCTGCGATCTCCGGCATCATGCGGCTGAAACCCGGCTGCCGGTTTTGGGGCGGAACGTATGTCTTGCTGACTGCGATGCAGCTTGGGGTTCCTGCGCTCGCTCCAGCGGCGGCGGTGACGGTCTTCGGAATGATGCACAATCGAGTGCCAATTGCACCGCCCTCGATTGACGAGTGGCAGGACGTCGCTCACGCGGGGGCCGTCGAAGCACAAGCCCTGCTGCAAAAACAACAGGCGCGAGCGGCTGTGGATGTCCGCTTCAATCTCAAGATTACGTACGGCATCATCGTCGTCACGCTGCTGATTCTGATGTTCGGCGGGACGATCGAGCGGATGCTCGAGTGGGCCTCGTGGTTCATGATCGCGTACATCTTTATTTTCTTGACTGCGGTCAATCTGTGGTTCGTGCCGGCCACGATTTGGAGCAGCACGCTGGCTGGCTTTTTTGAATTTGGCAACTGGCCGACCGGTGTCGAGCCACTGATGATGGCGACGTTTTTCGCGACTGCCGGCTCTGGGGGTATCGGCAATCTGACGATCACGAATTGGATCCGCGACAAAGGTTTCGGCATGGGAGGAGTGGTCGGCGCAATCCCCAGTGCGGTCGGAGCCAAAATGGTGCATCTCTCGCACGTCGGCAAAGTGTTCGCGATTACGGCCGACAATCTGCGTCGCTGGCGAATCTGGTGGCGTTACGTCGTGATCGATCAGGTCTGGTTGTGGGCGGCGGGTTGTTTCCTTGGCATGTTCCTGAACGTGAACCTCGCGCGAGCGATCATCCCGCAAGGGACGGACTTGTCGAAAATCGGGGCCGGCGCGTTTCAGGCGCAATACATGGCTCAACACTTCTGGTCGGTGCTGTGGATTCTGGGGCTGCTCAATGGATTCTGGATTCTGTTTTCGACACAGCTTGGCAACACCGACGTCTTGATTCGCACGCTGACCGATACGCTCTGGACCGCCAGCCGCCGAGTTCGTGCGTGGCGAGACGGTTCGATCGCTCGTATCTACTACTCGCTGCTCTTCTTGTTCACGGCCTGGGGACTCATTGCCGTCCACTTCGGGACCGCGATGACGCTGTTTCAATACCTCGGCACAATGGCGGGAATCGTGATGTCGATTGCTGGAGTGCAACTGTATTTCGTCAACACGCGGCTGCTGCCACCGGAGCTGCAACCCAGCTGGTGGCGAAAGGGGGCTCTGTTACTGTGCTCGGCGGCCTACGGAGCAATGTCGCTCTTCGCGATCATGAATGTCGTGGGCAAGTGGTTTGCGTGACTTCAAAGTCCAAACGACTGCCGCACCCATTCGAGCAACTGAGCCTGCAACCAATTTTTGGACTGCTTGGCGAGGTAGCCGAGATGCCCTCCCCCTTCGGCAATGTGCAGCCGAATGTGAGAAGGGAGAGTCAACCTCTCGAATGAATCCAACGGAATCAACGGGTCGTTGCAGGACGTCAGAATCAGCGTTGGGACTCGGATCGTGAACACGAATTGCTCGGAGCTGCATCGTTCGTAGTAGTCATCCGCGTCGCGAAAGCCGGAGCGCGGCGCCGTGAACTGGTCGTCGAATTCGACGAGCCGTCGCGGCGTGCGAGCGAACTTCGGCCGCACGAAATCTGATCGAAGCTGCTGAAGTTCACCCAAGCGTTGCAACAACTGCCTTACGAAGTAGGCGTCGTAGTGCCGCTGCGGCCAGCGCGACAGGCCGTACGTGCATTTCGCCAGGTCGATTGGCGGATTGACCGCCGCCGCCCCAACAATTTCCGGAGGCACTCGTTCGGGCTCTTCCCCGAGCAATTTCAAAACAATGTTGCCCCCCAGCGAAAAGCCGAACAGCGAAATCGGCGAACCGGGACACCACCTCGTGATCGCACGCAGAACTTCAAGAACATCGTCCGAGCAACCGGCGTTGTACGGCTTGATCGCCAACCCAAAGCTGGCTCCGCAACCGCGCAGATCCATGCGAAAGGTGCGCAGGCCGTTCGCGTTGAGCATCGCCGCGGTCCGCACGAGATACGAACTCCGGTGGCATCCGGCCAATCCATGCAGCAACACGACAACCGGCCCGCCGCTCGGCCAGTCAGGCGGCAAATCGTCGTGAACAACCAACGTGTCGCCGTCGGCCAGCGGGATGCGGCGGATTTCGGCTCGCTCGTCGGGCAAACGGCCGGAAAAGAAAACTCCCGCAAGCGTTTGGCAGTGGCCTCCCGCCAACACCCAGTGAGATCGGAACGGTGGAATCGTGATCGACGGCATGAGAGACATATTCGAGCGACTCGGAGTTGCACGTGCCACGGTTCATCGAGCCGAGCGTCGTCGATGCGGTTCACAGAGCCGTGGTACTTACCTCCCCTGTTGTCGCAGGCTTGTCTTTCGATAGAGTCTCGCACCGCTGATGGAGCGGGTGTGACGAACTGCTGAGGAGGGACGATGCGTTCGACAAGAGTCTTGTTCTGGCTGGCTCAATTGGCGGGCGTGGCGGCGACGATTTGGGTGCTGTGGGGATCGGACATTCCGCTGGGAGTTCCCAACGAATGGGTTTGGGATCGCATCACGTTGGATGACGCGGAACTAAAAATGACCGCGTTGGGCTGGGTGATCGCGGGAGTGGCAACCGTCGCCTATTTGGTGTTCTGCCTGTTCGCCGACCGGCGCGTGCTGGAAGCGAACCGCTGGGAGATGACCAGTTGGCTCGCAGCGCTGATCGTCGTCGGAGCGGTCTGGCACGGAGTCGTTCATGAGTGCCCGCCCGATCCGAATACTCTCAGCAAGACTGGCTGGGTGCTCTGGCTGCGCGGGTTTCAAGGCTATTACCTCGAAGCCAAAACGCGTGCGACTCAGGAACCGGACTATCTCGCCAAGTACGCAGACCGGATGCGTGAGGGAGATGTGCTACATTTCGGCACGCATCCACCGGGGTTCATTCAATTCAACAAGTTGGTCATTGGAGTCATCAGCCGCTCGCCGAAGTTGCAAAACTGGTTGCTGAGCTATCAGCCGGAGTCGGTGCGTGCCGGCCTGGATGTGATCGCGAAGAATTCGGTTGGCTCGGCAACGCCGCTGACCGACGTGGATCGCGCAGCCTTGTGGCTGCTCGGGATGTTGACGTCAATCATTGTGATGGCGACCGTCGTGCCGCTGTTTTGCCTGGTGCGCCGGACGTGTGGACGCGAAACCGCTTGGCGAATCGTTTGCTTTTGGCCGATGATCCCCGCGTTAGCCGTTTTTTATCCGACCTCGGATTTGTCGCTGGCATTTACCGGAACGTTGTTCCTGGCGGTGTGGGGCCGAGCGTGGTCGCGCCGCTCGTGGCCAAACGGATTGCTGGCCGGCATCGTGATGTCGGTCGGAATGAGGTTTAGCCTCGCGTTGTTGCCGGTCGCGTTTCTCGCTGCAACTTGGACGCTGGCTGACTGTCTGTTTGGTGAGTCTCCTGATTCGTTCTCAACACGGCTCAAGCAACTGGTGACTTGTGTCGCAGCGGCGCTCGCCAGCTTCGCCGCTCAAGTTGGGTTGGCCTACTGGACGTCGTCGCTCGATCTGCCGGCAGTGTGGTTGCAGAACCTTCGCAATCATGCCAACTTCTACGAACAGTACTCGCGGACGTACTCGTCGTGGCTGCTGGTCAATCCGATCGAACTGGCGCTGGCGATCGGCACTCCGATTTTTCTGTTCGCTGTCTCGACGTGGTTGAGCGGCACGAAAGGGAGCCTGCGATCCGGCCGCTCGCTGGCCAGCTTTCGGTTGTGGTGCCTCGTGACGCTCGTCGTGTTATGGCTGAGCGGCAAGAACTCCGGTGAGGCCGCGCGTCTCTGGATTTTCCTGATGCCCTGGCTGCTGTGGGTCTGTGGCCGAGAGCCGGAAATCAGCGCCAAAATTGTCAACGGCCCCGGCCAAACGCTTCCAGAATACGCCGGCACCGCAACTCGCGGCTGGATCTGCCTGCTGATCCTGCAAGCGATCGTCTGCACCGCAACTGTCAGCCGAGTCGATGGCTTTCACTTCCGGACGATCGCGCCGATCACTGCTGACTCGGCAAATGACAACTGAGTTGGTTTTGCAGAGGGTTACCACCAAGGCACAAAGACCCGACGAACCCACCGTCATCGCAGTTCTATCGTGTCTTTGTGCCTTTGTAGTCTTTCCGCAGCCGTTCCGCCTCTCACCGTGCCGTCGCCAATTTGCCGCGATAGAACTCCAACGCCTCGCGGTACTCGGCCAGTTCGGCGTCGCTGAGCACGTCTTTGTTGCGAGCGATTTCTTCTTCGCAACGCTGGATCAAGTAGCGGACTTGGTCACGAGTTGGTCGTACTGAGCTTCCCTGAACATCGAATGGAATCGGGGCAGTATGTGCGAACCGCAAGCGTCCGTCAGGCAATTGCTCGAAGCAACGCACTGCAACCCATCGGGATTGGTTGCCAGAGATCGTCCAATCAAGTCGGTGGTGCGTCTCGTAGGGTTCCTTCAAGGGAATTGAATGCCAAACTTCGCCATCGGCCATTTGCTCGATCTTGACGAGCGGATATTGCGACGACATGCGAAAGCTGACTGCCAATTCCTGAGCTTTGGCAAATCGTTCGAATTGGAATTCGATCATCGGCCCGGTCGTCACGAAGCTGCGGCCTTCGTTGAGTCGTTTCTGCCACAAGTCCGGCGTGAATTTTTCTTGGCCGAGATCGACATAGACTCGACTGAAGCCCGCGGGGACGGGATGCACGCCGTTGGCGGTGCCGGCGGTCGGACGCATCCGCAGGCCGCAGTTGAGCATGGCGTAGTATTGCTCCCAGCCGAAGTGCAGCCAGCCGAGTTCGGTGAAGCCGTCTTTGTCGGTCTCGATGCGCGGGTTGTCGCGCCAGTTGTTTTCAATGGTCCATTGCTTGAACGCGAACTCGGTGCGCCAGATGTGATTATTTGACAGCGGATACAGGTCCGCCTTCATCACCGGCGCGATGATCGGCGTCCAGGCCCACGAGTGCTTTTCAAGGTCGAGCAGTCCGCCCTGCCGATGAGCCTCGTCCGCCACGGCCTTCAGCGGCGGGATGCCGATCTTCAGCGGCTCTTTCTGACCGAGAATCAGCACGGCACCGAGCGTATGCCGCTTTGCGCCGACCGAGAAGATTTCGTACTCGGTGTTAAACGGCACAATCGCGTGCGTCGGGGCGGCGAAGATCGGAGCGGTCGGGATCGGCTGCGGATCGACGCGGCCCTTCTCCGGCAGCGTGTGCGTGACCGTGACCCACTGCGACATCGGATAGACCATGTTGAGGTCTTCGGCCAACGCGACGTTCGAGAGTTCGGAAATCGGCCGATGGACGTGCGTGTCGCCAGAATACCAGCCACGTTCGGCCATGTTGATCCAGCGCCGCAGTTCAATCTTCACATCGAGCGGTTGGGTGCCCACTTCGACTTCTTTCGTGGCGGTCAAATACTCTTTACCGCGTTCGACAGTCAGCGTGTACTTGCCCGGAGGCACCTCGGCGACGAACGGATGAGCGGACAGCGTGGTGTGCTTCTCGACGCTCTTGGCATCGCGGAATTTGTCGTAAACGAGCGCCGAGCCTTGAGCATCCGCAGACTTCGCGAAAAACCATCTCGCTCCGTCAGCCGACTGGATGTAAAGCCGAGCCGGCAACAGCAGTCCGGTTTCGGCATCACGAATCTCGCCTCGCAGCGGGACGATCGGCGGGTCTGCCGACAACGCGGAGGTGACTCCGATGAGACAAATCAGTCCGATGGAACTGATATATCCAATGAGTCTTCGTCGAGACAGGCAACACATGAGGCACCTTCTCCTTTCAAACCGAAGTCACTGGCAATTTGCTCGATACCACTCAAAGGCGACGCGGAACGGCGGCGAGAATTCCTCTGGTGACCGCGTGAGCCACTCGGCGATCTCCGCCAATTCGTAGAACGCACCTCCGGCGATCTCACCAGGATCGAACTGCGGTGGCATGTCCGTCACACTGCGATACAGCACGGTGAATTCGTTGGCTGTCTCGGGCCCGGCAGCAAACTTCGCCAACCGTTCGACCGGCGAGGAGAGCCCGAGTTCTTCCTGCATCTCGCGCGGAGCGGTTTCGTCGTAATCTTCGCCCGCCGTGACATGCCCCGATGCGGACGACGTG
>Ga0194121_10006206_pt1 | contig 16091 bp, 7 predicted proteins | sample TA2MahCa50mmetaG_FD_148609 | JGI IMG/M metagenome (GOLD analysis project Ga0194121, IMG submission 148609) | Freshwater microbial communities from Lake Tanganyika, Tanzania - TA2015020 Mahale Deep Cast 50m | ecosystem: Environmental > Aquatic > Freshwater > Lake | place: Tanzania: Lake... | reverse complement strand
TGGTGGGACCCTTGTAGCGCCCATCCCTTCACCCAAGGATTATCTATTTATGGTTTGAAATTGAGCAAAAATGGCTTTGTTTTGCGCCGTGAATTCGAAATCCCATCCCGTCATCGGCCTGCTTCGAGAAGGCAAAAACCCGCCCGACAAGCGTGTTCCCCTATCCCCCACCGCTTGCAGGCAACTTCTTAAACTATGGCCAAACACACGAATTGTGGTGCAGCCCTCTTCTATTCGATGTTTTTCAGAAACGGCTTATGCTGAAGCAGGTTGTGCGATCAGCGAAGACTTGAGTGCATGCAATTTATTGATGGGCGTTAAAGAGGTTCAAATAAATGACTTAATACCCGATAAAACCCATCTTTTTTTTAGTCATGTTACCAAACGACAGCCATACAACCGTTCATTATTGCAAGCGGTGCTTCAAAAAGGGGTCACCCTATTGGATTATGAGTTATTAACCGACCCAGAAGGTCTTCGGACTGTTGCATTCGGTCGCTTTGCGGGCATTGTAGGGGCCCACCATGGTCTTGCGGCCTTCGGAAAAAAAAGCCAAAAATTTGAACTTCCATGCGCTTGGCAAGTCGATCGTTTAAGTGATTTATTGCACCTGTATGCGCGCATCCAGTGGCCAGCGATGAGCATTGTCGTGACCGGTGATGGGCGTGTGGGCAAGGGAGCGGTTGAATTGCTTCGCGCCGCTGGCATTCATGAGCTATCGGCAGCCGAGTTTTTGAAAGGCCACTTGACGGGCGAGGAGGCCGTTTTTTGTGTGTTGAAATCGAAGGATGTGTTTCGTCGCGCGGACACTTCTATTGGATCCACCTGGGACCGTTCACACTTCCATTCTCATCCCAACCAGTATGTGAGTCAGTTGGCTCCATACTTAAGCCAAGCCGATGTTTTGGTGAACACACTATTTTGGTCTGCTGGTGGCCCCAGGCTTTTTGAACGGTCTGACATGCGATTGGCTTCGTTTCGGGTACAGACCATTGCCGATATCAGCTGCGACATCAATGGAGGGGTGCCTGCGACGCTGAGGTTCAGCAGCATTGCAGATCCTGTTTATGGCTATGACCCCCAGAACGAAATCGAGGTTGAAGCATACACGAAAGATTCGATCGATATCATGGCGGTTGAGAATTTACCCTGCGAACTTCCTGTAGATGCATCCGAATTGTTCGGGCAGCAGCTCTTGGAATCGTTTTTCCCCGCTTGGATGAACGATGGCCTGGAGGCTGAGGAGATCAAACGAGCCACCATAAGCAGAGCCGGGGCATTAACCGAAGGCTATCAATATTTAGGGCCCGGTTATGGGTTCGATTAGTTGCGGGTGCTCAGCTCATGCATCGAAAAACCGGGTTCAGAACACAAAAAATAGACCCTCATTTTCCCTTGCTTTTTACAATTTTAGGTGCGTTGAAAGGCATTTTCGGCGGCTCGAATTAGTTTTGTAGCCCCATTGCTGCCGACGGCCGCGGCAGGTTGATTCTCTCCTTTTCTTCAACCTAAATCCCCTTCTATGGAATGCATCCGCACGCCCATTCGTCTCCTTATTTTCCTTCTTTACCTCAGCCTATTCGGCTTGGCTTTAGGGCCGTTTACCGCCCACGCACAAGGGCCACCCCTACCTCCATCAACCCATATTCCTCGCCTTCAACTTCATGCAGTAGACACTCATTGGGGCATTATTACCTACGGCTCCACCCATACTCGATTAATAAGCTTTGAAGTGAGCGGTCAGGACCTTTCCGACACGGTACATGTATGGGCGCCGGAGTTTTTTGAGTTGCGCATCGATAGCCTCACTGGACCATTCAGGAACCGCATCAGCATACCCGCCGCTGGTCAATTATCACCTACCCGGATTTATGTTCGCTTAAAAGATAGCCTGCTGGCAGGAACCTACAACGGCGAACTATTGGCCCTGAGCAGCGGACAATTGGGTATTGTAGTGGGTATTGAGCCCGCTGTGGTATCGCCCCGTGCCCTACAGCTCGCGGGCCTGCAAGCGCTGAACAAAGATTATGACGGCAACCAACAGGCAGCAGTGGGTGGGCAAGCCGCATTCGACGGATTGGCCTTTGGGCAGCAGTTTACGCCTGATCTGAGCGGATTAAACTGGAACTTTGTCTCTTCAAACGCAGGTACCGACATTTCAGTGGTGCCCGTGGGGCTCATACCCGCTCCCAATGCCAATTACATTGTATTAACACCCAATATTCGTGCTTCAATACTTCCTAAACGAATTTCCATAGGAGGTCTAACCGCACAAAATAAAATGTATGATGGGGGAACGTCAGTGAGTATTTTGGGAGGTCCTCAATATGTTGGTTTGGTGGCAGGAGATACATTTGGCCCTCCCAGTATGGGAACATGGGCATTTGAAGACAAAAGAGCCGGACTTCAGAAAGCGGTTCGTTTGTTTGGGCAGTTCATGGCACCTTCCAATAATTATGTGGTAGATTCATTGGTGCTCAGAGCCGACATTGCTCCAGCTGTGTTAACGGTCCAGTCTGCTGTGGCTCGCAGTAAAATATACGACCGAAGCGCGGCGGCCGTAGTTGATTCTGTATCCATCCATGGTATTTTACCGTTTGACACGGTTATCGTTTCCTCAAACGGCAGCTTTCAACAATTTCGGGCAGGCAATCAAATTCCTGTTGCATTGAACGTCCAATTGTCTGGAATAGATGGCCCCAATTATACTGTTGCTCCCTTTTTGAGACTAATGGCCAACATCAGCCCGCGACCCGTTTTTATAGGGGGTCTGTCTGTGGCGGAAAAGGAATACGATGGTACCCGAACTGCCGGCCTTTTGGGGGTTCCGCAGTTGCAGGGCATATTACCAGGTGATGAAACTGATGTCATTCTTGGTGGGCAACCCACCGCTTTGTTTGCCACTTCGGATACAGGTCGAAATATATCGGTTTCTGTGAGCGGTTTTCAACTATCGGGTGTGGCCGCTGGAAGCTACGACTTGAGGCAACCAACAGGCTTGCAAGGCAATATTGTTTTATCGGTGTTGGCAGCTTGGACGTTCCAACCCACGCGGGGCACGCTCCAGCAACCCGAAGCCAATGTAGGACAGGGCTCGATGTCATTGGTTGGCTCCATGAGCGCTACCTCTTGGTCGGGCGGGATGAACGGCCAAAATGGGTGCGGGAATGCTGGAACCACCAGCACGGGCGATACGGCATGGTCGATCAGCAACACCAACCCTGGCAGTGCCAATGAATCGAGCGGGATTCAACTCATGCTGAGCAGTGCGCAGTTCCGGAACATCAAAATAGAATGGGAACAACGCTGGTCGGGCTCTTCACCCAACACCATACGGCTGCAATACAGCACCAATGGCAACCAATGGGTGAACATACACCTCAGCGACAGCAATACAACCTATTGCCTGGGCAGACTCGATCTTGGACGCTTTGAAACAGATTCAGCCGCCGATAAATTCAGGCGCATCCGGGTAGATTTATCCCAAATCGCGCAGGTCAACGAGCAGACTATTCTGGGTTTTCGTATTGTTGCCGCGCATTTCCGGGGTACGGGTGCCTTCAGGCAGGTCATCAACCCGTCAACAGCGGCTGTATCAGGGGCATGGCGATTCGACAACATTCGCATCACTGGCAATCGTGCCACCCCTACGGTTTGGAATGGTGTAATTTGGAGTCAGGGTCCACCCGACACAGGCATTCATGCCATCGTTTCCGCACCCTTGCGCATCACCCAAAATTTAAGCACCCACCGACTTGAACTTGACAGCGGCGTTGTGTTCAGCATAGACTCGGGTGCTGTCTTGAATGTTCGGGGATCGCTCATGAACAGAGGCACACTGCATGTCATTCATGGCCGAAGCATCCTCAGGAATACCTATTCGGGTACCGGAATGATCAGAGGAAGCACCCGTGCAACTTTGGAGTGGCAGGGATTGATCGATGCGGGTACCGTGCTGATGGATAGCCTATCGGGCAGTAACGGGCGCACATTAGAAAACCTCATCCTGAACATGGGACCTCAAGGCCGACTTCGGTTGGGAAACAAGATGATCGTAAATGGGTACGTGGATCTGAATGGTGGCGTTCTTCAAACGCAGGACAACCTCTGTTTATCATCCACATCTGATCGCCTCACAGCGCAAATAAGAGGTGGCACTAATGGCTCTATTCAGGGAAAAGTTGAGGCGGAGCGGCATCTGGCTTGGACGGGTGTGGGCCATAGCGGATATCGATTTGTGGGGAGTCCGCATCGATCGGCCATCCCTTTCGCTCAAATAGGCGGACTTCCCTCCACACCCAATGGTGTCATCCGATTCAGCGAACCATTGAATGCTTATCTTTCCGTTCCATTGAGCAGCAACCAATGGAATCCCGCCCAGGGCTTTGGTATCTGGACCGACAGCATTCGAACCATCCGCATGCTTGGAGAACCCCAGCTCAACCCTGCAGGACCCTATTTCCTTCAAAACCAGTCTGCTCGTTGGAATTTGATGGGCAACCCCTATCCCAGCGCTGTGGCGTGGGATTCCGTACAGAAAACGAATGCTGATCAGGCGGTTTGGGTATGGAAAAAGGACAGCATCATACCGGGTGCCGGAAGTTGGGCTTCCTATGTCAATGGGGTGGGAATCAATGGAGCCAACGGAATTCTTGCGCCCCTACAAGGCTTTATGGTGCGCGCCGGTGCTGTGGGCCTATCCTCCATTTTTTACCCAGGTTCAGCGCGGCAACCCGATTTGTTGACTGGCTTTTTTCGTCAAAACCAACAAGATCCTCGCCTCAGCATCGAATTGGAACAGGCCTCACCCCATTTTCGTGAGGAATCGCTGATCCAATTGAAAACCGATGCCACATTTGGGTTTGATATTCACCATGATGCTGGATACCTCGGGGATGAAACGGTCGTGTCTCCCTCCCTTGCTAGCCTCGACGGAAACGGATCGGCTTACAGCATTCAATCCATCCCGGATCCGGCCGGAATGTCAAGAGTTATTCCTCTGCGCACAGAGTTTGGTCAGTCGGGCAGCTATCAACTTCATCTACAAGCCTCAAACTGGCCTTCAACATCACCCATTTTCTTAGAGGATCGTTTGCTCCAGCGCATAGAAACGATTTTTGGCCCTTCGAGTTATCATTTTTTTGCGAATGGACCAGTTGACTCCCTGCGGTTCCGCATTCACCTGAATTCGGTCGGTGTGGGTGTCGAATCTCACGATCTATCAAATATTCACGTTTTTTATCACAGCGGCATGCTGCATTTGAGGGGGGCAGAAGCGTTAAGACGAATGGAAATCAGGGATATGCGGGGTAGATTGGTACAAATAGGGCATCCTGAAGGTCAGCATGAGATCCAAATGCCATTGGTCTTGGCGAATGGCATTTACAGCGTGCACCTGTTTGGAAAGAGCGGCTCGGTGACCCGAAAGTTGTTGAAATAATTGCTAATTTTTTGATTTGTTAATCATTTGATTTTAGGTAGAGTGAATGGCATTGGGTATGTTTGCATTTTAAAACATTACCTATGAAATCCACTCTACCTCATTTTTCCAATGGCACGCTAAAATCACCGTTCTATTCGTTTTTTCGGGCCTTTTTAGTGTTCTTTTTGTCCTTGACCTTATGGTCTATAGGGATCGTTACGCCAACACACGCCCAGACCGACACCCTGGCTACCTGGGAGTTGACAGGCTTGTTGGTTCCAGCTCCCTCACCAGTAAACTGGGGACCTTCCCCTCTTCCAGCTCAAGTCGTTTCGCCTGCCATGTCTGTAAATGGATGGACTCGTGGTCCAGGCGTTTTGTTTACAGCAGCAGGTGTTGCCACCACAGGCTCTCCGGCTGGCAATGCTTGGGGCGGCAACGGTTGGGACGGTTTCACTCCGTCAGGTGCTGGCAGTATCGATTCAGCCATATCAAGGGGAGACTTTGTTAGCATCAGTTTCGATGTAGTGGCTGGTCAAACGGTTAGCTTTACTGGAATACCTGCTTATAACATTCGCAGATCTAGTTCAGGTCCCACGACCGGTCAATGGCAATACAGTACCAACCCGAATGGCACTTTTATCAATATCGGAAGCCCCATTACTTGGGGGACCGTTACAACGGGCACCGGAAACCCTCAGCCTGCTATTGATCTCTCAACCATTTCCGATCTACAAAATTTAGGTGGCGGTACTACCGTTACATTCCGAATTGTGAATACAGGAGCTAGCGGTTCTGGTGGTACCTGGTACATAAACCAATTAACCACAGCTGGCCGTGATATTACATTCATGGGCAGTGTAGGTGGCGGAAGTTCTTCAACAACACTCACTTTAGGTGCCGTAACGCCCGGTCTCTTTTGTACTATGGCCAGTGGACAGTCGACCGTTTCGGCCAATTACACTTCAACAGGAACGTTGACAGGGCCTGTTGAATTGCAGCTATCCAATGCGCAGGGCTCTTTTGTGAGTCCAACGGCATTAGGCTCCTCTTCTGCAGCATCCGGAACAATCACAGCTACCTTACCCTCGGGCTTGCCCAACGGCACAGGCTACGCTTTTCGTCTGGTTTCAGGAAGCACCACAAGCGCACCCTCTTCATCCGTTCGAATCTACAGCACGCCTGCTGAGGCCAGCTCATTCACCGCTGTGCCAGGCAATGGAATAGTTACGCTCACTTGGACCAACCCATCAGATTGTTTCGATCAAGCCTTGGTTGCGGCAGATATCAGCGCCATCAATGGTGTTCCAACGGGTAATATTTTCATCACCAATCCTGTTTTTGGCTCAGGCGCCAATTTGAATAATGGATACGTTGTTTTCGCCTCTTCTGGCAACAGCGTTACAGTATCTGGTCTTACCAACGGCACAAATTACCATTTCAAAGTGTTTACACAAAGTGGTAATACATGGAGTTCTGGAGTAAGTATTCAAGCAACCCCATTCGCTTCTGGCGTTTTGCCCATTTCAAACATAGGGTCTTTTGTAGGTACAGATTCCCTGGGCGTGCTCAGCAATTTAGGTACGCGCTACCGCATCACGGGTGTGGTTCACGGCATTAACCAATACAGAAGTTCGAGCGTCCCTCTTGGCACACAGTTCATCATTTTGGATCAAACGGGCGGGATCACTGTTCGTCGCGCCGGCACTAATTTCGGGATCACCGGTCTCGCCCAGGGGGATTCCGTGGTGGCCGAGGGTGTACTGGAGCAATTCAGTGGGTTGGCTCAATTGAATATTGATACGATGATTCGTATTTCCTCTGGAAATGCGCTCTACTCTCCTCAGGTGGTAAACACCGTTTCGGAATCCACCGAAAACAAACGCATTCGCATCAACAACTTGTACATCCTCTCGGGCAGTTGGCCAACGACTGGCAATGGAAATCTAGTAGTTACAAATGGCACCGATACGATGCAATTGTTTATACTCAGCCTCACCAATATCCCAGGAACTACCCCGCCTGCTGGCCTATTCGATGTAATCGGTTATGGTGGCCAATATGATGCAAGTAGTCCATTTACCTCTGGATATCAGCTGCAACCGCATTTCTCTGCAGACATCATTCCTGTTTCTGTGGCCACACCGACCCTCAACTTCACCCGGGTGGATACGTTCATTCAAAATGCAGTGACGAGTCTGCAAATGACCTTGGCCATTCAGAATCCAAGACCTACCGCGCAAAGTGTGAGCATCTCTGTCAATGCCAGTGCAGGGGCCGCCTATGGCACCAATTGGGAAACCTTCCCGTCGGTGGTGGGAAGCAACCTCACGCTTCCGATTCCTGCCAATGCAAACAGCGTTAGCTTTAGTTTGATACTTTATGGTAATATCCCTGTTGGTCGTTTGGATACCATGAGATTCACCATTTCTTCTGCGACAGGAGGATATGTTGCAGGTCCATTATCGAGTGCGGCTGTTCGGGTTGGAAATCCGTCGGCACCGATACTTCCTGAATATTCCATCGGTACCATTCGTGGCAACGACAATGGAGGTGTCGCAGATTCCATCAACGTCAATGTGCGTACCCGGGGAATTGTGATTGGCTTGAATAAACGCCCTCCCGGACTTGAGTTTCATATTTTCGACAAGAACAGCAATATGGGAATTGGCGTTTTTCGCAATACGGGAAATCTGGGCTATACAGTCAGAGAAGGTGATTCTATCTTGATTCAAGGCATTGTTGCCCAATTCAATGGGCTGTCACAGATCAATGTAGACCAAATAACACTGCTTGATTCCAATCGAGTGCTGCCGTTGCCGCAGCTTGTGACGGCAATGTCCGAACAAACAGAATCTCGTCTCATTCAGATGAACAATCTCACCATGGTCACGCCATCTCAATGGCCTACTCCAGGTACTACAGGGTCTGGTCGTACGGTTCAGGTTACCGATGGGGTTAGTACTTTTGACATTCGAATTGATGCGGATGTTAGCTTGTTTGGCACACCTGCACCTACCGGCCCATTCAACATGATAGGTATTGGAGGTCAGTTTACAACGGCCACGCCTCGTATTGTAGGCTATCAATTGATGCCACGTTATCTATCAGATTTGTTGCCCGCCGTGGTACTCAACACCATTAATGGTTCGCTGCGCTACGACAATACCGCACAATCGCCGCTAACCAATTCGATCGTTCAATTAATGTCCGGAACCACCATTGTACAGACAGATACCACCTCCTCGACCGGATCATTTACTTTTGACAACCTCCCGGACGGAGCATACAGTATGGTTGCCTCAACCACAAAACCTTGGGGTGGGGTCAATGCAACAGATGCCCTCAATGTAGCCCGTCATTTTTCTAATACGCAGCTCCTTACCGGCATGAGGATTACAGCAGCCGATGTTAATGGCTCAACTTCCATCAACTCGACAGATGCTTTGAATATTTCACGCCGTACTGCGGCTGTGATTACCTCTTTTTCGGTTGGAAATTGGTATTTTGAATCTCCACAACTGAGTTTAAGCGGTGGAACCACCACCACCCAAAACATAAGAGGCATTTGCTTTGGCGATGTGAATGGCAGTTATAGTCCTGCCCTAAGAAATGCTCCAACGGTATCATTCTCAGACGGCGCACAGGTCAGCGGCCATTATACTCTTCTCCCTGTATCTACATCGGAAGACATGAATTTAGGCGCCGTTACTTTGATCATGGACATTCCACAAGGTCTTGCCGTGACCGAGATCAAACCAGCCGCACTCAACCTTGGTTCATTCGTGTCAAATATTATGAACGGACAAGTACTCGTTAGCTGGTATTCGCTCGAAGAAGTTAAAGCACGCTCTGGAGCGGTTTTATTTAATCTTGTGGTTCGACACGATGGGAAACAATCGATTTCAGCGGCTGACTGGTCCGTTCACCAAAACAGCGAGCTGGCCAACGGTTGGGCTCAACCATATCCAAGTGCAAACCTAAAAATCGGCAGATTAAGTACTTCGGATAACCAAAGCCTCTTGTTCCCCAATCCTTCGATTGGTAGCGCACAATTGCAAGTGTCATTGTTGGAAAGTTCCAAAATCAGTATTCAAATCTTGGATCTCACAGGGCGCCTGATCCAAATAATCAACCAACAGCGTTCAGCAGGAGTGCATGTGCTCGATCTACCGAATATGGCTGCAGGTCAGTATCTGGTTCGCATGAACCTGGATTCGGAACATTCATCTGCGACAGAAATTCACCGTTGGGTTGTACAGCCATAATATGGGGCTCCAAAGAGAGATTCATATTCTAAAAAAAAACCCGCCATAAGGCGGGTTTTCTTTTTCTGTGCCCAGGACTGGATTCGAACCAGCACAGGATAACTCCCACTACCCCCTCAAAGTAGCGTGTCTACCAATTTCACCACCTGGGCTCTTGCGGGTGCAAAGATACATATGTTTTGACTGATTTGGACTATTCAATCCAAACAGAATCTCTGCCTTCGCACTGTTCAATCGTTGCTTGAACCCAGACTGCGCTTTACATAAAGGGCTGAATTCAACTCAAATCCAATGAGGATGACCCAAGCATTGACGTAGATCCACAGCATCAGAACAATCAAGGTGGCTAAAGAACCATATAAGCGGTTGTAATTACCAAAATGCTGAACATAATATGAAAATCCCAATGAGCTACCAACAAAGAGTATGGTGGCCAAAGCTGAACCCAAGGCAAAAAAGCCATGCCTTTTGGGCGCATTAGGCGCAAAGTAGTAGAGCAAACCAATCCCCAAATACACCAATAATAGAATGACAATCCAAAGCAATAGATTTACCATGAGTGGAAGCAAGCCATCAGGCATCCATCCTAAGCGATTCATCTCACCCAATAAAAAATCACCTAACAAAATGAGCAATAGAGCCGAAAGCAAACTAAGCGTCAGTAATACCGTAAGCCCGATCACAGTAAATTGATGCCTGATAAACCCACGACTTTCACGCACCTCAAGAGACACATTAAAGGACTGGCTTAATGTCGTAAGCCCTGTGGTTGCGAAATAAAAGGCAAGCAAGAAGCCAAAAGATAAAAGCCCTCTTTGTTGACGGCCTACAATATCTTCGATGGTGCTGTATAATAACTCAAAAGCAGAAGGCGGCAATAACTCCTGCGATGTTCGTCTAATGGCCAAGTCAAGACCTTCAACGGGTATGTAGGCAATCAAACTAAATAAGAAAAGCAGTCCGGGAAACAGCGCCAAGAAAAAACTAAAACTGATGGCAGATGCCCGTAAATTCAAATCCGACTGTCGGAGTTGTTGGGCTAAATACGCCAACAAATCAAATAAAGGCACTGCCGGACGATGTCCTACATTGACGCGATTCAGGGTTAACCTCAGTTTACCGAGGAATCTTCCAAAAACAGTAGATAAAAATGAGCGCAATGTTCAGTGAAAAAATGGTAAAAGGGCAGACTTGAGCAGGTCTGGAGCGCGGCAGGGCTTACCCGTACTGCAGGATAGAAAAACGAGCGTGGTTTTGGCCTCATGAATAACGACCCCATCTGTCCGCGAAATCTCATATTCAAATAAAATACGTGCGGCTGGTAAGGAGGGAATCCTGGTCTCGATGACCAATTCATCGTCATAGAAAGCCGGTTTCAGGTACCGAGATTGCAGATCTATAACGGGCATCCAAACGCCCGTCTTCTCTAATTCTGTGTAGTGGCAACCCAAAGTTCGAAGCGACTCAACACGACCGATTTCAAATAGACGTGCATAATTCCCATAATACATGAACCGCATTTGGTCGGTATCGGCATAGCGCACGCGGTATGAAACCTGATGTTTAAACATATAAAAATATTAATCCCGATTCATCGCGTTTAAGGCCCTTTGATAGGCCCGTGCATTCCTCTGATGTACAGAAAAATCTGAGGCGAAGCTGTGGTAACCGGAGAAATCAGAACGCGCACAAAAATAGAGATAGTTATGCTGCTCTGCATTTAAAGTTGAATCGATGGCCGCAATAGAGGGTGTACAAATGGGACCAGGGGGCAATCCTGGATTCAAATAGGTATTGTAAGGCGATTCAATGCGCAAAACTGCGCCTTCTATCCGCCTGAGATCATCATTGCCCGAGGCAAAACGAATAGTCGGGTCTGCCTGAAGAGGCATGCCCATGCGCAAACGATTCAGATAAACGCCGGCAATTCGCCTGAATTCGGAAGGCCTATCGCTCTCTTCATCAACGATCGAAGCAATCGTGACCACCTCAGAAGCAGACAAACCCAAGTTTTCGGCGGCCTTCCTGCGATTTTTTGTCCAAAAATTGATGTAACGCTCCCGCAACTGACCCATTATATCCGATGCGGAACTGTTCCATAGAAACACATAGGATCCCGGGATAAAAAGAGACACCGCTGTTTCCGGCTTCAGTCCAATTTCAGAAAGAACGAGGGTATCCAAAAATATCCGCTGAAAATCGATAGAATCTGGTTCTAGTTTTGCACCCAGTGCAGCTGCCAAAGAGGACATCCGTCTAAACTTCCGAATGGTAATTTCGACAGGAGTTTGTTTGCCCGACATCAGGTGTTCCACCAATTCACGATTGCTTTTGAGCCCACTCAGGTCGTAGCGCCCTGGACGAATGGAGTGGTTATATCCCAATTCCTGCGCTACCCACTCAAAGGCAGCCTGATCGCGGACGATTCGATTCCTTTCAATCAAATCGAGTAAGGCCGGCCAAGTGCATCCGGTTGGTATTTCGAGATATACGGGTTTCGACCGATACGAAAGAAACACGTTGGTTCCATTCATACGTCTGTACTGGCTGATACTTGAAAAAATAAACCAAGCCACAATAAAAATAATCAGCAAAATCAATATCCTTTTCACGGGCTCAGGTTTAGCTTGCAGATTTTATCGATCTTCGAAGTTCATATGCCTGAGGGTGACCGGGGAATTTGATTAAAAAGAGTTCGAGTGCAGCCAAGGCTTCATTCGTTTGCTTTCGGTAGAGCAATAAACCAATGAAATTCATGCGTGCCGACTGATTGTCGGGCTCAAGTGCAAGGGCTTTGCGGTACCAATACTCGGCCTTCCGATCATCCCCTGCCCGCAGACTCAAATAACCCAAGTTGGTCATGGCTGGCACATAGGTCGGCTGCTCACGCAATAAATCCTCCAATCGTGCCCTGCATTTCTGAACATCACCGCTGTTCAATTCGGCTAGAGCTAGCTTTAACCGAAAGTCTAGATGAAATGGCATAAGCATAACAGCAACAGACAAATATGATTGTGATAATTCGATATTTCCTTCCTCAAGCAGCAGCTCACCTAATCGATAAGCACTCCAGGCATCAAGTCGGCCCAGCCAATTTCCATGGCGCGTTGCCAATCGTACTGCACCGGATCGATCATGCCGAAGGAAGGTCAAATGAATAGTTGTGGTGAGCCACGACAGACTATCCTGGGCTGGATTCATCTTTTTCAACCAAAATCCAGCCGAATCGAGAAAAGCGGGTTGAGGATCGAAACGCTCATATTGCTGCAGCCAGGCTTTGGCCCTCGTGAGCGCATCGGGCTTGGGCTCATTAATGCTGGCTAGGCCTACGAATCGCCCTTTCGCCAAAGTAGAAGCACGTCCATGATCACGATAAACCCTGATTTTATGATCCGTTATGCTTACATGGGGGATATCACTGGTCCCCGTTTTTTGCATATGACAAGAAACACAATCATTGTTCTGAGCCTTTCGGTCCTTTAACGGCAAAACACAATCATCTTGACCCGCATGACAACTTTGACACGCAGCACGGTAATGACCCGCGGGAGTCGTTTCTACGCTTTTATGTGGATTATGGCAACTGATACAACTCAGGGTGCCCTGCGCGCGTTTGTAACAAGTCGATTGCATCAGGCGATCGGGGTGGGAGGCCATGGTGAAGTGCTCCTCCTCTCCTTCATAGCGTGGCAAAAAAACACTGATCACTTCGTCGAGGTGCATACCCGGACGAAAAGAACTAAAGTCTTTCCCCGGCTTCAGGACCGCATTGCCTTGGAGGTGGCATCGTTGGCAAATGCTCATTTGTAGGGAAACCGGAAGTCGCCTGGGGTTCACAATGCGATAATCTGGGCCAGAGGCGGTGTCGACCAAGCTGCCGTTGCGGATGCCCTCCACATGAAGTCGACCCGGTCCGTGGCAGCGCTCACAGTCGATCCCCGACGGAATACGCGCATACTTATGTTCCGAGCCTTGAATTTGTTCGGGGTATGCATTATGGCAACTGATGCACTCCGACAGAATGGCCCGTCCAAATCGGGCATTATTGCCCCGTTCAAAACCTGGAGGAAGATCCCAATATCCTTTTTGGGTATAATAAGTTACGGGCATTTGGTACAGATAACCACCTATGCTGATCAGATGGCTGTTGGTATGTTGCCCCGACCCCACCACATAACTGATTCGCTCGACTCGGTTATGAACGGTATCCCCAGCCTGCAACCTGAACTCTCTTAAATAAAGCCCAGAATCCATTTGAAAAGGCAAGTAATGCAGATCATTCAGAGAATCATACACGATATGTTGCCCGTTCCAATTGGCTCTTGAGTGCATCACATCCGCCGGACCGAACGAACGCCCCATTCCCGTTTGCATAAAACTGGCGTAGATATCCGCATGACAACTTCCGCAAACCTCTTTCCCGACATAACCCGCGCTGTCGTGTAGGTTCAAAAAACGTTCGCCCACCGCTCGATCGGCTCTTTTCTGATCCGCTGAAGAGGCCGATCCACAGCGTTGCAACACCCACCACGATAAGGTGAGCAAGACCAAGATTTGAACACGATGCGAGCGCACAAACTTCAAGCCCATCCGAAAGAAAACATTTTTAGTAAAACGTCCGAAAAATACGCCTTAAAGCCCTGAAATTCAAGTTGAGGTTCTATTTTTGCCCCTCAATTGAAATTCCTATTTATGGCGTTATCTACCACCTACAATCCGGCCCAAGCAGAAGAGAAATGGTATGATCTCTGGATGCAGCATGCTTGCTTCCGTTCGAAGCCCGATCACAGGCCGGCTTACTCGCTGGTGATCCCTCCGCCAAACGTAACTGGTGTCCTTCACCTCGGGCATATGTTAAACAACACCATTCAAGATGTATTGGCGCGTAAGGCCCGTTTGGATGGAAAAAATGTGTGTTGGGTACCCGGCACCGACCATGCTTCGATTGCCACCGAAACCAAAGTAGTGAATATGCTGTTGGAACAGGGCATCAAAAAAGATGATTTAGGTCGCGATGAATTTCTTCGTCACGCCTGGGCCTGGAAAGAAAAGTATGGCGGCATCATCCTCCACCAACTCAAAAAACTTGGCGCTTCGCTCGATTGGGAACGGGAGGCCTTCACCATGTCGCCCGAACTCAGCGGTTCTGTTTCGGATGTTTTCATTGATCTATACCGCAAAGGCTATATATACCGAGGCGTACGCATGGTGAACTGGGATCCCGCGGGCAAAACGGCGGTTGCCGACGATGAGGTTTTATTCAAAACGGTCGCTTCTCGGATGTGCCATTTGCGTTATCGATTTGTGGATAGACCCGATGAGTACCTGGTGGTAGCCACGGTGCGACCCGAAACCATCATGGCCGACCGCGCCGTTTGTGTGCACCCCGACGACCCCCGCTACCAGCATCTGCACGGGCAAATGGTTCGCATTCCGCTAACCGGCAGGGCCATACCGATCATTGCAGATCCCTATGTGAGCATGGATTTTGGCACAGGATGTCTGAAGGTAACCCCTGCGCACGACCCCAACGATTACGCCTTAGGGCAAAAATTTGGACTCGAAATCGTGGATATTCTCGATGATGCGGGAAGAATCAACGAAAAATCAGAGATTTTGGTGGGCGAAGATCGCTTTATAGCCCGCAAAAAGATCATCAAACTCATTGACGAGGCAGGAGATCTTGAAAAAATCGAGGATTACCAGAGCAACGTGGGCCACAGCGAACGCACCAATGCGGTGATCGAGCCTCGTCTGAGCATGCAGTGGTTCGTGCGCATGGACGAACTCACCCGTCCGGCACTCGATGATGTGCTTTCGGGCGCCGTACGCTTGCACCCCGACAAGTTCTTAGCCACCTACAAGCACTGGATGGACAACGTGCGCGATTGGTGCATTTCCCGTCAATTGTGGTGGGGGCATCGAATTCCGGCTTGGTATGCCCCCGATGGAAGCGTATGGGTAGAGCGCAGCGCAGAGACTGCCGCAGCCCTCACCAATGGAAGTTGGGCGGCATCCGATCTCAAACAAGATGAAGACGTACTCGACACCTGGTTCTCCAGTTGGCTTTGGCCGCTCACGGTATTTGACCCCGAAATCACCCACAAAAGCCCTGCGGAGGCCAACGCAGACCTTCGCTATTATTACCCCACCCAGGTACTGGTTACGGGTCCCGATATTTTATTCTTCTGGGTAGCCCGAATGATGATGGCAGGTAGAATCTACATGAATCAAATTCCCTTTCATGATGTCTATCTAACAGGCATTGTGCGCGACAAACAAGGTCGTAAAATGTCGAAATCGCTGGGGAATAGTCCAGATCCGCTCGATCTAATCGAACGTTATGGTGCCGACAGCCTTCGTATGGGATTGTTGTTGAGTTCGCCTGCAGGCAACGATCT
>Ga0194121_10006204_pt1 | contig 16092 bp, 9 predicted proteins | sample TA2MahCa50mmetaG_FD_148609 | JGI IMG/M metagenome (GOLD analysis project Ga0194121, IMG submission 148609) | Freshwater microbial communities from Lake Tanganyika, Tanzania - TA2015020 Mahale Deep Cast 50m | ecosystem: Environmental > Aquatic > Freshwater > Lake | place: Tanzania: Lake... | reverse complement strand
CTGCAGCTTGCTCACGAACTTGATGGCGGCGGTGCGCATCGATGCGCTGACCAGGTTGTCCTGCCACGCCTTGGCGCTGCCCGAGAAGGTGACGATGTTGAAGTCGACGTCGCTCTCGAGCGATCCAAGCAGCGCGATCAGCTCGTTCTTGGCGATGTCCATCTTGACGCGGCTGCCGAACGCCTCGATCTGCTCCTTGGTGGCCGAGTCGGGGATCGCGATCTTGTCGGCCATGCTCGACGAGACGTCGATGACGAAGATCAGCTTCTTCGACAGCGTCTCGATCGAGTGGTAGGTCTTGGTCTCCGGCCGCTTGTACTTCGCCGCATTCGCCGCGATCCGGTCGCGCTTCTTCGCCAGTTCGTCGTCGCTGGGGACCACGAACGTGGCGCCGGCCCGCTCCCACCAGCGCCGCCAGAACGCCGCGTCGTAGCTGAAGTCCTCGCCGGTGATCGCCACCAGCGCCTTGTGGAGCGCCTCGACCAGCACACCGTCCCGCGTCTCGAACAGCCTGAGCAGCGGCTCGATCGACTCGCGCGCGCGGATCTTCGCCACCGCCTCGACGGCCGCCTTCTGCAGCGCCCAATCCGACGCGCCCTCGATCTGCGCCAGCAGCGCGCCGTTGGCCTTCGCCGCCTTCAGTTGGCCGAGCGCCTCGGCTGCGATCACCCGCAGCGCCGGGATCCGGTCCGCGAGCGCCACCAGCAGCGCGTCGATCGTGGACGGGTCCTTCATGTTGGCCAGCGACAGCACTGCGGCGCGGCGGTTGTCGTCGTCGCCGGTCTGGAGGATCGACACCAGCTTCGGCACCGCCGGCGGCCACGGGCGCGAGATGCGCGAGAAGCCGAGCGCCGCCGCCGACCGCGCCTTGCTGTTCGAGTGGTCGAGTCCGGCGAGCAGCGCCGTCAGCGCCTCGTCCGAGCTCATCTTCCCCAGCGCGCGCCCGGCCGCCTCGACCACGCGCGGGTCGACGTCGCTGCATGCGGTCAGGATGAACTCGACCATCACGCCCGAATCGACCGCGCCCAGGTCCTCCACCGCCGCGGCGCGCACGATCGGGTTCTCGTTGCGCGAGAACTCGCGGAACGTCTGGATCGCCTCGAGCTCCTGCGGCGTCAGCTTGCGCTTGTTCTTGCCGCTGCCGAAGGTCAGCGGAAGCGCTTCCGCCTCCGGCGCCTTCGGCACCATGGCGGCCTTCAGCTCGGCGAACTTCTGCTCGACCGCGGCGTTGGTCGCTTCGACCTCCTTTTCGAGCTTGTCGCACTCCTCGTCCAGCGCCTTCTGCTTCGCCGGGTCGGCGCTGCCGGCCTTCCGCAGCAGCTCGGCGATGCGCTCCTCGGTCTTCCAGCTCTTCTCGCCGAGCTCGAGCTGCGCCACCAGCCCGCCGAGCCACGCGGCGAGCTTCACGGGATAGACCGGGTCGGCCGCCTTCTGCAGCAGCGGCAGCACGCCTTTCTCGTCGAAGTTCTTCCACTCGTTGACGACGCCGAGCACCTTGAAGTCGGCGTCAAGCACGACGAGGCAGGGATCCTTGATCCCCTTGACGTTGGCGAGGTAGGGCAGGTCGATCGCCTTGTCGGGCGAGAGCTGGATGAACTTCACCACCGCCGAGGCGAGCGCGATGCGCGTGTCGCCCATCACGATGGTGCTGATCTTCTGCGACTCCTTGGTCTCGGCGCCGCTGATGAAGAGAAGGAACGGCCACGGCGCCTTCGCCGGGATCGGCGAGCCGTCCGGGTTCTTCTTCTCCTTGTGGTCGGGTGGCGCCTCCCAGTCGATCTTGAGCTTCTTCTGGTTGAGCGGGCTGACCCAGTTCTCGACTTTGCTCGGCGGCGGCATGCCCTGCGCTGCGGCCGCGTCGGTCGCGAGCCCGGCGGCAGCGAGCACGCAGAGCAGCGCGAGCAGGCCGCGGACACGGCGGCAGAGAAAGCGGGTGCCGCTCAGCGGCTGACGGGGGGCCATGCGTGCGACTCCGGGTTCCGCTCGATACGCGCTGCGGGCGCGAACGGTATCGCAGAGAAACGCGCGTGGCCGCGCGGCGGAATTCCGCCGCGCGGCCACGTTCGTCCAGGCGCATGCAGACCAGGTGCGCGTGGGGGCCCTCGGCCGGGCAGACCGTGTGACCTCGTCCGTACGGCCGAGGTCGGGTTCCGTGCCCTACAGCGCGGAATCCGGCAGAGCGTCACATGCGCTGCACCAAGGAACTGACGTAGAGGCGGCTTCACCAGCCCATCGGTCAACCAGCCCGCGGGGGTGGGCGTCGTCCCGCCCCGCGTCCGCCCATCCGGCGCGGCGCTGCACTCGGTCAGGGCTCGTGCGGCCGCTTCAAGGCAGCCGACGTGCCGATAGTGCACCGCGACCACCCGCTGGGGGAAGGGATCGGTTCCATGGCCCCGGGCGCGTGCCGGCGATCCCCGGAGGGGACTCTGCCAGTGCCTCTATGCTCCTCGCCTCCAAGTCCCCGTAGCTCAGATGGATAGAGCACCGGTTTCCTAAACCGGGGGTCGGCGGTTCGACTCTGCCCGGGGACACCAAGGTCACGCTGCGACGCGGCGTGCCGTGTCGCGCCAAGTCCTGCTGCTGCAAGGACTCGCGATGGGGCAGCAGCGTCGCACGCGCGGAAGGTGCGCGTGCCAACCAACGACGCCAGTCGAGAGAAGAGGCGCGGCAGGCACGCCGCGAAGCTCAGAGCCGCGCGAAGAATGGGCAGCATGCTGAGGGACACAGATCAAGAGACGCGGCTCGAATGAAGGCCCGCAACGAGGCGAAGAAAGAAGCGCGTGACCTGCCCCCGATCGTTGTACCACACCTCAAGTTGTACTCCCCGGGACGAGTGAAGGCAGCGGGGCCCGGAGGAGCGGAGCCATCGACGCGCTGAGGAAGGAACGTGGTCTGCCGACGGTGGCATGCGCCGACAGACCAAGCCGGAGCAGGGGCGCATGGACCAAACGGGCCAGGAACAGAGATCCACTCGCCCCGCGGTTTCCTGAAGCGGAGGTAGGCGGTTCGACTCGACTCAGGGACACCACCCGAAAGGCGCCGCGAGCCGCCGCTCCCCACTGGAGACGGGCCCTCGAATCGGGAAGAAACCCGTGAGATTCTGAACCCGCACAGTTTCCTCTGGGCAGTGCGCCTCGGCGCGGCTAATTGAAAGCCTCATCCTGAGGTGCCCGGCCATTCTCCTCGACTTTCCGATGCGCTCGGCACCACCCACGATCTCCTCGCATGCCGGGTTCTTTCGCGGCGGTGTCGCGCTCGCGGTGGCCCTCCTGATCGTCGCGCTCTCGGCGGCGGGCGGGGCGTTCGTTCCGGCGGTGGCAGCTCGCCACGACGGGGTCGCGGAGAAGCTCGCGGCGCTCGATCGCGAGATCGCGAAGGCTCCGACCGACGCGCGACTCTGGTTCGCCCGCGCGGAGTTCTCGCGACTCGAGGGGAACTGGCGCGCGGCGCTGGCCGATCTCGACCGCGCCGCGCGGCTGGATCCGAGCCTCGAGCGGGTCGATCTCGCGCGTGCGCGCGTCCGGTTCGAGGGCGGGGATGTCGCGCGCGCCGTCGAGTTGGTGCAGCGCTACCTCGCGCGGCGGCCGGCGGATCGCGAAGGGCAGGAGCTCCTCGCGCGCGCGTCGGATGCGCTCGGTGACGCTGCAGCGGCCTCGAACGCATGGGATGCGGCGGTCGCCCTCGCTCCGCACGATCCTGACTTGCGGTTCGAGCAGGCCCGGCAGCGCTTCGCGCGGGGCGCAGCGCATCGCGAGATCGCGATCGCGCAGTGCGATGCCGGTGTCGCCGTGACCGGCGCGGTTGCGCTCGAAGAATTGGCGCTGCGCTTCGAGGTCGAGCTCGCTGCCTTCGACGCGGCGCTCCGGCGCGTGGCGCGTCTGGCCGACCGGTCGCCCCGCCCAGAGATCTGGCGCGAGCGCGCCACCGAGCTCCTGGAGCGGGCAGGTCGCTTCGATGCGGCTCGTGCCGCCTGCATCGAGCTGGAGCGGGAGCTCGCGCGGTTGCCGGCGGCCAGACGGCGGCTGCCGGCGACGAACGACCTGCGGGCGAGGATCACGGAACGGAGGGAGCGGCTCTCGGCCATGACGGCGCCGCTCCCGTCGACTCAGAGCGGACGATGACGCGGAGCTTGATTCGGAGGAGTCTGCTGGCCGCAGCGGCACTGGCGGCGTCGAGCGCGATTGCCCTCGCGCAGACCGTCACGCGCGGCCCCTACCTGCAGTCAGGCAGTCACGATCGGATCACGGTCTGCTGGCGGACCGACGTCGCGTGCGACTCGGTCGTGCGCTACGGCGCGGGGCCCGGTCAGCTCACGTCGAGCGTCAGCGATCCGGCGCAGGTCACCGATCACGCCGTCACCCTCACCGGCCTCTCGCAGAATCTGCGGCTCTGGTACTCGGTCGGCACATCGAGCGCCGTGCTCGCCGGTGACGATGCCGAGCACCAGTTCCTGACCGCGCCGCCGGCCGGTCGCGCGCGCGCCAGCCGGATCTGGGTGCTGGGCGATTCGGGGACCAAGGACTCGAATGCGCGAGCGGTTCGCAACGGCTTCTACGCGGCCAATGGCGGGCGCCCGATCGACTTCTTCCTCATGCTCGGAGACAACGCCTACCCGATCGGCTCCGACAGCGACTATCAGGACGCGGTCTTCCAGAGCATGTACGAGGCACGCCTCATCGACAGCGTGCTCTGGCCAGCCTACGGCAACCACGACGCCCTGTCGGCCGATTCGGGCACGCAGAGCGGCGTCTACTACGACATCTTCCAGCTGCCGAAGAGCGCCGAGTGCGGCGGCGTCGCCTCGGGGACCGAAGCGTACTACTCGTTCGACTGGGGCAATGCGCACTTCATCTGCCTCGACTCGATGGAAAGCAATCGGCTGCTCGGTGGCGCGATGCTGACCTGGCTCGACCAGGATCTCCTCGCGAACACCAAGGAATGGGTGATCGCCTACTGGCATCACCCGCCGTACTCGCTGGGGTCGCACGACTCCGACGTCGAGACCGAGCTGACGGAGATGCGGCTGAACGCGGTCGAACTGCTCGAGTCGCACGGCGTCGACCTGGTCTTGTCGGGCCACAGCCACAGCTACGAGCGCTCCTTCCTGATCGACTCGCACCGCGGGAAGTCGTTCACCTTCGATCCGGTCGTGCACGGCAAGGACATGGGAGATGGCCGCATCGGCAGCGGCGGCGCCTACCAGAAGCCCTCTGCCGGGATGACGCCGCACGAGGGGGCGGTCTATGTCGTGAGCGGCGCGTCGGGCAAGACCGAGTCCGGGCCGCTCAACCATCCGGCGATGCATGTCTCGCTCGAGTCGCTCGGCTCGCTGGTGCTCGATCTCTGGGGGTCGCAGCTCGACGGCATCTACCTCGACGAGAACGGCGTCGAGCTCGATCGCTTCTCGTTGGTGAAGGGGGGAGCGACGCCGGTCGATGTCGGCACGCAGCAGTGGTTCGCGGTGAACTCCGACTGGAAGCGGCACGATCAGGGCTACACGCCTGCGTCCGACTGGCATTCGCCGAGCTACAGCGATGCGAGCTGGGCGAACGGACCGGCGATCCTCGGTTACGGCGAGAACTACATCGCGACGACGGTGAGCTACGGGAACGATCCGAACAACCGCTTCATCACCACGTACTTCCGCAAGGAGTTCGATGTCTCGGGCGATCCGGCCGACCTGATGGCCATGCGCCTCCTGGCGAACTACGACGACGGCTTCGTGGCCTACCTGAACGGCGTCGAGGTGTTGCGCAGCGCGTCGATGCCGGCGGGAGCCATCGACTACGACACGCTGGCGAGCAGCCACGAGGGCGGAAAATACGAGACCTTCGACCTCGGAGCGGCGATTCCGCTGCTGACCAGCGGTACGAACCTGTTGGCGATCGAAGTCCACCAGAGCAACAAGACCTCGAGCGATCTGGTCTGGGACGCCGTGCTCGAGTACAGCAGCTTCGAGCCGTTGCTGCCGAAGGGGGCGGAGGGCGTCCTCGATCCGATCGGCGGAATCCCGCTCGACTTGCTGCGGGTGAACGGGTCGACCGGGGGGCTCGGCCGCAGCGTCGACGTCGCCGACGGCTCGGACATCACCCTCGAGATCGATGATCCGCCCGGCAATCCGGGCGCTGGCCTCGTGCTCTTCGGCTACTTCGGCGTGCCGACGGCGCTCGACTCGATCGACCTGGGCACGATCGGGACGCTCGTGGTCCCGCAGGAACTCTGGCTGGCGAACACGCTGTCGATCGGCCTGCCGCCGTTGCTGCCCTCGTATCCGACGCCGTGGAGCTACGTGGAGCCGGGGATGACCGGCGCGCCGCTCGACATCAGCCTGCAAGCCGTGGTGTTCGACGCGGCGGGCAAGCTCCGCTGCACCAACGCGGTCCTGATCCGGCTGCGCTGAGCGTTCCGCCCGCGATCGCGCGTCGGCCAGCCGACGGGATCATCCGCAGGGGAGCTAGCGCCTCAGGCAGGCGAGTCCGCCCTCGAGGTCGCTGCCGGCGCGGCGTCGGCGGCCGCATCGGATCAGCCGCCTGGGATGCACCGGTCACGTTCAGGATGGCACCAGACGACGACGGTGGCCGACGATGAATCGAACGACGAGCTCACGGTGGATCGCGGCCGTCGCGGCGGTGACCCTGTTCGGTCGCGAGGCGTCAGCGCAGGTCGGTGGAGCCAGCGCCGGCCGCAGCTCGCCGCCGGCGACATCGTTGGCGCGACTCGCTCCAGAAGACGCGGGATCGTTCATCGCGATCGAAGGCAGCGTCGAGCTGCGGCTCCCGGCCGACGGGCTGCGAGTCGTCTTCGCGATCGTGACCGAAGCGGCGGCACCCACCGAGTGCTGGCAGCGACAACTCGCCCGGCGCTCGCAGTTCGTCGCGACGCTCGCCGGTGCCGGTCTGGCAGGCGACGCCATCGAAGTCGACTTCATCAACCTCTTGCCGGTCTTCAGTTGGCGGCAGGAGACGCGCGACGGGCAGCCGTTCCTGATCGAGGCGCCCACCGGTCATCGACTCCAGGAGAACATCCACGTCGCCGTCGCCGACGAGGCGGCGGCGCGGCGCGTGATCGAGCTCGCGCTCGCGAACGGGGTTCATGACGTCGTCGCCGTCCAGTACTGGAGTCGCGCCACCTCGGCGAAGCGTCGCGAGGCTCTCGAGGCGGCGCTCGCCGCAGCGAAGTCGAAGGCCGACCTGCTGCTCGCCGCGTTCGCGACGAGGCCGTTGCTCGCCAACATCGTCGAGTGGACCGACGTGATCGCGCCGGAGCAGCTGTATCGCTCGTTCGAGAACGTCCATTCCGGCACCGCCGAGTCGGACTGGCGCCGCGACTTGCCGCGCATCTCCGCGGTCCGTCCCAGGAACACCTTCGATGCCGGGTACGAAGGCGACGTCGATGAGGCGGTGACGACCGCGCGGATGCGGCCGGAGATCTCGATCTTCTCGACCGTCGCCCTCTACTTCGAGTCGCCGGCGCATCCGCGGACTCCGCCGAAAGAGGCGCCGCGCTGATCGCGGGGCGGGGACGGCGACCTGCCGGGCCTGATCGAGCCGTTCCGGCGTGACCGCCGGGCCCGGCGCCACCGGCGCCTGCGCCGGCCGAGTACACTCGCCGCGTTCTGGGTGACCTTCCGACAAGCACTCCCGCAGAAACCGCTCCTCATGCTGCAGCCCGCGATCGCTTCCACTCCGCCATCAGCCGCCTCCGACCCGCAGGAATGGCTGGGCCCCGTCGTCTTCGCGTGGGCCGGCAAGGTGCTGGCCGTGCTGATGGTGATGGCGGTGGCGTGGTTCCTGGCCGGATGGATGCGCCGCGCCATCGGCCGCGTGCTCGACCGCCCCTATGTCGACCGCACGCTCAGCCGGTTCCTCGGGAACTTGTCGCGCTGGGTCGTGCTGATCGTCGCGCTGGTCGGCTGCCTCGGCGTCTTCGGTTTCAACATCACTTCGGTGGCCACGGTGCTCGGCGCCGCCGGGTTGGCCGTGGGACTGGCGCTGCAGGGGTCGCTCTCGAACCTCGCGGCTGGCGTGATGCTCCTGTTGCTGCGCCCGTTCAAGGTCGGCGACGTCGTGAGCGTCGGCGGTCAGCTCGGCCGTGTCGACGACGTCGACTTGTTCCAGACCAAGGTCGATACCGGCGACAACCGCCGGCTGATCCTGCCCAACGCGAGCGTCTTCTCGGGCGTGATCGAGAACCTCACCCACCATCCGTGGCGCCGCTGCGACGTGCCGATCGGCGTCGCCTACGGCTCCGATCTCACGGCGACGCGCGCGGCGCTGCACCGGGCCGGCGAGCGGTTGGGACAGCGCCAGCCCGACAAGGCGATCGAAGTCCTGCTCGACGCTCTCGGCGACAGCTCGGTGAACTGGCTGGTGCGCGTCTGGGTGCCGACGGCCGACTTCGCCGCCGCGAAAGACGCGCTGATCGAGGCCTTGGTGCACGAACTCGACGCCGCCGGCATCGCGATACCGTTCCCGCAGCTCGACGTCTGGTTCAAGAACCCGCTGCCGACGCCGCCATCGCGGTGAGTCGTGGGGCGGACCGGGCCCGTCACGGGCTCTCGCGCACTTCGACGTAGCGACCGAGCGAGAGGTGCTCGAGGCGCGTCCGTCCGCCGCGAGGCCAGCGCACCTCGGCCCACTCGACTTCGGCGGCCGTTCCGACGCCGAAGAGCAGGCGAAGGTCGCACCAGGCGTTGTAGGAGCAGGTGCCGCGAACTTCGCGCACCTGCTGGCGGCCGCCGGCGCGCAGGGTGACACGGGCGCCGATCGCGGCGCCGTTGGGCGGTGCGCCGCGCAGATCGAAGCCGATCCAGCCGCTGCGGGCAGGCGTGCGATTCTCCAGCATCACGGCTGGCTCGCCGTTGTTGGCGATCACGAGATCGAGGTCGCCGTCGTCGTCCGAGTCCCAACTCGCGAGCGCGCGGCCGAGGTGGCGCTCGGCGAGGTAGGCACCGGCCTCGGGCCCCGCCAGCGTGAACCGGCCGTCGCCGCGGTTCAGGAAGATCTGGCTCGGCTGCCGGTACCAGATCCCGGGACTGGTCAATTCGATGGTGTCGGTGACGTGGCCGTTCACCACGAACAAGTCCTCGTCGCCGTCGCGGTCGATGTCGAGGAAGCGTGATCCGAAGCCGACCCAGAGCCGCGACGGCTCGCCGAGCCCCGATTCGAGCGACCAGTCCGTGTAGAAGCCGTCACCGTCGCTGCGGAACAGCGTGTTCGGCTCCATGGTGAACGTCGTGACGAAGATCTCCTGATCGCCATCGCCGTTGGTGTCGGCCGCATCCACTCCCATCGAAGCGCGGGCCACGCCGTTCTTCCCGACCGAGCAGCCGGCGTCCATGCTCACCTCGGTCAGCCGGATCGGTCCGCCCGGAAGCGAGTCGTTGCGCCACAGCAGGTTGGGCGTCGAGTCGTTGGAGACGAAGAGGTCGGTGTCGCCGTCGTCGTCGGCATCGATGATGAGCAGCCCGAGGCACTTGCCGAGCGGCGCGGAGACGCCGATCTCGCCGCTCACGTCGGTGAAACGGCCGTTGCCATCGTTCCGGTAGAGCTCGTCCGGTTCGCCGCTGAAGACGTCCGGACCGCAGTAGGTGCGGTACGCGTCGCCGCGCTGCCGGTCGCCGCACCACTCCGACTGTTTGGCGTCGTAGACGACGTAGTGGCCGACGTAGAGGTCGAGATCACCGTCACGATCGAAGTCGGCGTAGGCGGCGCACTGGCACCAGCCGCGGCTGCGCAGGCCGGATTCCGCGGTCACGTCGGTGAACCGGCCGCGCTCCGCCACGTCGTTGCGCAGCAGGCGCACGCCGCCGAAGTTGCAGAGCAGAAGGTCGGGATCGCCGTCGCCGTCGTGGTCGCCCGCCGCCGCGGAGAACGTGAAGTCGGCATCGCTCGCGCCGACCGCGTCGGTCACGTCGGTGAACCGATCGCCGTCGTTGCGGAAGAGTCGATCGCGGAAGTCGCGGTCCTGCGGCGAGCAGCCGGGGAACGGCGCGCCTTGCGCGAAGAACAGGTCGAGGTCGCCGTCGCCGTCGTAATCGAGCACCGCGACGCCGCCACCGAAGATCTCGGGCATCTGCTTCTCGCCGCCAGCGCCATTCTCGTGTCGAAACGACAGGCCGCTCCGCGCCGTCACGTCGACGAACCACCCGGTCGGTTCCGGCGTCCGCTCGGTGCAGCCCGCCGGCGTCGCGCAGGCGAGCGCGAACGCGAGCGCAGGGCGCAGCACGCGCGCACTCACTGCTTGGCCCGTTCTGGCGCGAGCTGCAGCAGTCGTTCGACCTCGCGCTGAAGCGACGCCTCCAGCTGCTGCCCGTTCGCCACGTTGCAGCGCGCGAGGTGCGCCATCGTCGCCCGCGCCGCTTCCGCGCGACCGAGGCGCGCGTGCGCGAACGCCGTCTCCGCCACCAGCTGGATCGAGGCGAAGCCGGCGCGCAGCGCCGCATCCCCCTCGTCGGCGGCGGCGCCGTGGTCGCGCGCCATCGCGAGCTCGCGCACCCGCATCTCGCGGCAGGTCAGGTTCTCCGGCAGCAACTGCGCCAGATCGCCCCAGAGGCGCGCCCGCCCCGCGTAGTCATCGGAGAACATGATCCCACCGTCGTCGCGCAGCGGGCGCAGGACTTCCAGGATCCGCTTCTCGCGCGCCGCCTCCTCGTGCCGGCCGGCGCGCATCAGCAGCAGGAAGCGCTCATGGCGCGCCGGCAGCAGGAGCGCGTCACGCTGCAGCGCCGCCTCGAGATGGCGTTCCTTCGCGACGAGATCTCCTCGCGCGTCGGCCACGACGGCCAGCCCGTAATGGGTCTGGGCGCGCTCCGGCCGGATGGCGAGCACACGCTCCATCCGTTGCGCCGCCTCGTCGACGTCGCCGCGCCGAGCCGCGAGGAGTCCAAGCGCCTCCTCCGCCGCCGCGCGCGAACTGGGATTGATGTTCTCGGGCGGCAGCGAGAGGAACCGCTCGAGCAGCCCGCGGGCTCGCACCGAGTCGTCGAGCACGAATCGTGCGAGCCCCTCGGTGACGATCGCGGCCGGAAGGTCGGGCTCGAGCAGCCGGACGCGACGCGCATGGCGCAGCGCGGTCATCGGCGCGTACTCGGCCCCGTCCGCGAGCCGCAGCTTCGCTGCGAGCAGAAGTGCGTCCACGAATGCAGGGTCGGCGGCAAGCGCGGCGTCGAGTTGCTTGAGCGCGGCCACGATCGCTCCCATCCGCTCGAGCTCCCGCGCGCGCGCGAAGGGCTCGAGAGCGCGGGTGCGATCGCCTGCGAGCGGCCGCTCGAGCGGCTCGTCCTCGAAGCCGGCGACGACCTCGCTGGCGGAGCCCGACGATGGAGCGGCAGCCGGCTCGCGAGCGCAGCCGGCGCCAGCGAGTGACACGAGCATGAGCAGCAATGCGATCAGGGCGACGTGCCAGGCTCCTGACCCGGCAGGTCCTCCGGTCGAACGGCTCGTGGTCAGAGGACTGTCCTTCCTCCTGGCTTGGAGGGAGAGTAATGCGGCTCCGGTCTTGGCGATAGGGATGTGGTCGCGGTGATGAAGACGCAGTGGCGTCCGAGCCGGCCCAGCCGTCGTTTCCGCCATGATCCGGGGTTTCAGTGGCGGTCGTTCGGTTCCACCCTGCGGGGAACGTCCATGGCGCCTCCTGGCCTCTATCCGGTGATCGAGCCGTTCCACAGCGAGCGCGTCGCCGTCTCGGCCCGCCACCAGCTCTACGTCGAGCAGTGCGGCAACCCGCAGGGTGCGCCGGTGCTGTTCGTGCATGGCGGGCCCGGTGCCGGCTGCTCGACGATGGACCGGCGCTTCTTCGACCCGCGCGCGTTTCGGGTCGTGCTCGTCGATCAGCGCGGAGCGGGCCGGAGCACGCCGCTCGGCGAGCTGGCGGAGAACACCATCGACGACCTCGTCGCCGATTTCGAGCGCATCCGCGTGAAGCTCGGCATCGAGAAGTGGCACGTCTTCGGCGGTTCGTGGGGCAGCACGCTCGGCCTCTACTACGCCGAGCGCCATCCCGAACGCGTGCTCTCGCTCTGCCTGCGCGGAATCTGGCTGCTGCGCCAGTTCGAAGTCGACTGGTGGCTGTACGGCATGCGCGCCATGTGCCCCGAACCGTGGCGTGACTTCGCGGAACACGTGCCGGCAGCTCGTCGCCACGATCTGCTGAATGCCTACTGGGATCTCTTCCACAGCCCGGATCCGGCGGTCGCGCGCGCGGCCGCGAAGGTCTGGGCCAACTATGAAGGAGTGGCGTGCACGCTCCTGCCGAACCCCGACTTCGTGTCGCTGCTGACGAACGATGACACGAGCTGGGCGCTGGCGCGGCTCGAGGCGCACTACCTGCGCAACCAGCGCTTCTCGCCCGACGATCGCCTGCTGCAGGACCTGCCGCGCGTGCGCAAGATCCCGGCCTTCCTCGTCCACGGCCGCTACGACCTCGTCTGTCCCCTCGTCGGCGCGGACGACCTGCACCGCGCCTGGCCCGAGGCGAGCTATGTCATCGTCGACGACGCCGGCCACAGCTCGCACGAGCCCGGCATCGCCCGGCAACTCGTCGCGGCCATGGATCGGGTGGCGCGGACGGGCAGTCCGCAGCTGTAGGCCGTCCCGGCGCGGCGCCGTCCTCGGGCGGGGCGGGTGAGATCACTCCTGCCGACCCGGTGGACGGGTCCATTCGGGGCAGGTCAGCGGTCACGGGGCCGGCTGCGTGATCCGGTGGCGGGCGTCGGCCGGCAGCGGGCCGTGGTCGGAGGTGCGCCCGTCGGGCCACCGCACGGAGATCCGGTCGACCTGCGCGGCCGCACCGAGCCCGAACACGAGCGGCAGCGCCTGGAACGCTCCGTAGCTGCTGGTCCCGCGCACCTCCTCGATCTGCGTCTTGCCGCCAGCGACCACCGTCACGTGCGCACCGAGCGCCTGCCGGTTCTTTCCCTGGCCGATCAGCTCGAGCGCGATCCAGCGCGGCGCCGCCGCCTCACCCGCGGACGGCGTCGCGATCGTCCGGTTCTCGAGCAGCGCCGGCGCGCCGTCCCAGTGCGCGATGACGACGTCCTGGTCGCCATCGCCGTCGAGGTCGCCGACCACGAGCGCGCGCGCGACGTGCTGCGCCTCGAAGTAGCGCCCTGCCTCCTCGGGCCGGGCGTTCTTGAAGCGGCCGCTGCCGTCGTTGGTGAGGAAGAGCGGCGGCTGGCGGAAGGTCTGCGACGGGTCGTAGAGGTGGATGTTGTCGCTGATGTGGCCGTTCGCCACCATCGCGTCGAGGTCGGCGTCGAGGTCGGCGTCGAACAACTCGAGCCCGAAGCCGACGTAGAGCAACGACGGCGGGCCGAAGCCGCTGGCGGCGCTGCGATCGTCGAAATGCCCCTCGCCGTCGTTGCGGTAGAGCGTGTTCACTTCCATGGCGAGATTGGCGACGACGAGATCGAAGTCGCCATCGCCGTCGATGTCGCCGAAGTCGCAGCCCATCGCGGCGGTGCTGACGCCGGAGCCGTCGACCGCGACCCACGCCTCCCCGGCAACCTCGGCGAAGCGGAAGCCGCCGTCGTTGCGCCACAGGAAGTTGGGGGTCGAGTCGTTGGCGACGAACAGGTCGACGTCGCCGTCGGTGTCGTAGTCGGAGAGGACGACGCCGAGCCCCGCCCCGCCCTTCCCCGCCTCGCCGAGCCGCTCGCTGACGTCGACGAAGCGGCCGTCGTCATTCCGGTAGAGCCGGTCGGGCGCCGGCCGGAACTCGTCGGGGTGGCAGTAGCGGCGCCACGCCTCACCCCGGGCGAGCTTGCCGCAACCGGGGTGGTCGAGCCGCAGCTCGACGTAGTTGGCGACGTAGAGGTCGAGGTCGCCGTCCAGGTCGAGATCCGCGAACGCCGCCGACGCCGACCATTCAGGTGACTCGGCGCCCCAATCGGCGGTGACGTCGACGAATCGGCCGTGGGTGGCGACGTCGTTGCGCAGCCAGGTATTGCGTCCGGCGTTCACGAAATAGAGGTCGGGGTCGCCGTCGCCGTCGACGTCCGGGCAAGCGATCGAGTAGGTGTAGCCGGCGTCGAAGGCGCCGGTGGCTTCGGTGACGTCGGTGAAGCGCCAGCCGCCGTCGTTGCGATAGAGCCGGTCGCGCAGGTCGACGCCGGTCGCATCGAACCCCGGCAGTGCGGCGCCCTGGCAGAGGAGCAGGTCCTGGTCGCCGTCGCCGTCGTAGTCGAGCAGGCTCGCACCGGCGCCGGTGATCTCGACCAGCAGCTTCTTCCCGCTGCCGCACATGCGATGGACGAAGTCGACGCCCGTGCCGCGCTCGCGCCAGACGAAGCGACCCCGAGCGTCGGCGGACGCCGTCGCGCCGAGCGGGTCCGCGGGAGCGCCCTCGCCCGCGCGCGGGTCGCACGCGGTGCCGGCGGCGACCACGGCGCCGAGCCAGGCGCCGCGCGCCCAGCGACCCCGTGCCGCCGCGTCGCCGGCACGCCTCTGCGCGAGCCGGCCGCTCATCGGTTGCCGAGCCATTGCTTCACCGTCCGCTCGAAGGTCGCCTGATCGACCGTCGCGGAATTCCCGCGTCGCCAATCCTCCAGCACCGCCCGCACCACCTGCGGCGGCACGTTCGCGTCGAGCTTGAGCATCGCCTCGACCAGCGCCTTCGCGCCGACGAGGTCGCCCGACCCCGCCGTTGCGCGCGCCCCCAGCCAGAGGGTCTCCGCGGTCCGGCCGTCGCGCGCCTCGAGGCGCTCGACCGTGATCCTGGCGCCGGCGAAGTCGTTGCCGTCGAGCTGGTCGCGCACGAGCGAATGGAGGAGGCGCTTGTTCTCCGGCCAGGCCTCGGCGAGCTCGTTCCAGAGCTTCGCGCGCCGTGCCGTGTCCCGCACGTAGAGCGACGAGAGGTGGTCACGCAGCGCGCGCAGGAGCTCGTGGATGCGCGCTTCCCTCGCCGCCTCCGCCCGCGTCGCGTCGTCCTTCGCGCGCCGCGACAGGAGCTGCGCGAGCAGGTAGTGCGCGCGGACGTGCTCCATCTCGATCTGGAGCGCGCGTCGCAGACGCGGCTCGGCCTCCTCGGGGCGATCGAGCTGCATCAGGACGGCGGCGGACCGGACCAGCGCACCCGTTCGCTGGGTCGGGGGTCGCGATTCGCCGCTGGCGGCGTCGTAGTGCTGCAGTGCCTCCTCCGGCCGCCCGTCGCCGGCGAGGAGATCGGCCAGCGCAATGTCGCAGAGGGCGCGGCGGCCGACGGCCGTCGGCGGCAGCTCGGCCAGCGCGCGGCGCAGCAGCGGCTCGGCGCGGGCCCAGTCGTTCAACTGGGCGCGCACGATGCCCTCGCCGGCGATGGCGTGCAGATGATCCGATTCCATGAGGCGGGCGATGCGGAACTGCTCGAGCGCCACTCCCAACGACTGGTCTTCGGTCGGCTCGATCAGCTGGAAGCCGTACTCGATGCGCGACTCGAGGTGGGAAGGGTCCGCGGTGACCGCGCGCGCGAAGGCCAGCACGGCGTCATGCAGCCGCTGCGCGCTGCGCGCCGCGAGCGCCTGCTGGAACCAGGTCCCGGCCGCGGCCCGATCGCCCTCGCGCGGCGGCTCGAGCGGCGCGTCGAGCACGCTCTGGCTCGTGGCGCTGGCGGTGGGGGCGGGCGTGGGGCCGGCCGGCGGGGGACTCGATGGCGTCGGATCGCAGGCGCTGGCGAGGAAGAGGAGCGCGACGAGGCGGTGCCGCTGCGTCTCGCGTCGCGGCTGCGCCGTCCGGGCCGGGAGTTCGGGGGGCGAAGTCACGGGTGGCGACGATAGCGCAGGCCGCTTGGGGAGGGACCGCGCGGCGAGGCGCCATGACGCAGCGCGCGCGACGGCGTGGTCGTGGCGGCGCACGGAACCGAAGCGGTCGACTCAGCGCGCCGCTTCCGCCGGTGCCAGCGCTGCCTGCGCCGACTTCCACCAGGCGCGCCAGCGGGCCACGGCCTCGCTGCGCACGCGCTCGTCTGCGTTGGCGTCGAACGCCTGGTTGCGGCCGGCGAGCGCGATCAGCAGCTGGTCGGCCCAGGCGCGCGCCTCGGCGTCCTGCAGCTCGAGCGCCACCAGCAGCAGCGGCACGAGGGCGCGACGGCCGTGCTCGCGCAGCGCCGCCACCGCGG
>Ga0194121_10006197_pt1 | contig 16108 bp, 8 predicted proteins | sample TA2MahCa50mmetaG_FD_148609 | JGI IMG/M metagenome (GOLD analysis project Ga0194121, IMG submission 148609) | Freshwater microbial communities from Lake Tanganyika, Tanzania - TA2015020 Mahale Deep Cast 50m | ecosystem: Environmental > Aquatic > Freshwater > Lake | place: Tanzania: Lake... | reverse complement strand
ACAAGCACCAGATCCGCCAACTGGCGTCACAGTGTCTGGTGCAGAATCTGGGACAAACTGGCAACACACGGTAACGTGGACAGCACCCAGCTTCAGTGGGACGACTGCCGTAAGTGCGTATAAAATTGAACGTGCCACGGATTCAGGATTCACTACTGGTGTTACGACACTTTCCGCGAACACTGGAAGTACGGCTGTGACCTATACTGATTCACCCGTCCCACTGAGTCCGATTAGCCAGTCCTACTTTTATCGTGTTTCTGCAATCAACTCGATCGGTACTGGTGTACCAAGTACGGTATCGTCTGCGGCAGTATCACCTCCGTTACCAGACGCACCGACAAACATATCTGGAAACAATGTAGTTGTCGGCAATAACGACATAAACATCGTACTCAATTGGAGCGCTCCTACAAACAGTATGACTCCGACTGGCTATAAGGTGGAACGAAGTGTCAGCAACGCAAATTACTGGACGGTGTTAACAGCCAATACTGGATCATCACAAACCACATACACCGACACATCACCAGTGCCCGGTACTTTATACGACTATCGAATTTCAGCAATAAACCCAGTCGGTACAAGTGTAACATCAAATATCTTCACAATAATTGCTGGCATCCCACCAGACCCACCAACTGACGTCACGGCTAGTATAGTTTCAACTGCGAATCCGAATCATGTCGCATTAAACTGGAACACACCGCAATCAATGGGGACTGGTCAGAATCCAGAGTACAAGATATACCGTTCAACTGATAACGTAACGTATACACTTGTTCATTCGACTGGAAACGCATTGACATCGTACGTTGATGTGATTCAAAACGCACAGCCAGCCACGACATATTATTACAAAATATCGGCATCTACATCACATGGTGAAGGAAACAAATCAACATCTGTACAGATAACGACTGGTAATGTTCCGTCCAATGTGACAGTGTCAGCATCAATTACTGCACCAAACCCAGATCCACTGAAAATAACATTGGGATGGACAGCCCCACAAAGCAATGGTGCGGATATTACTGGTTATAACATATATCGTTCAACCAATAATGAAACGTTTTCATTATTGACTACTGTGCAATCCATTACCTATAATGACATAGTGCCGGCACCGGGAACATATTTTTATGATGTGAAGGCTGTCAACTACTTTGGTTTGGCGACGGAATCAAACAAACCTACGATAACAACACCAACATATCCAGACGTGCCTACTATCAGTACACAGAAATTCTCAGACGTTCTTACTAAAGTAAAGGTGGATTGGGTTACACCGGCGACAGATGGTGGATCAGCCATTATTGGATATGATATTCTTAGGGCACAGCCAGACAGTGGGGTATATACAAAGATAGCATCTGTTGGTGTACTAAATACATACACTGACAACGCAGTACAACTAGGAAAGAATTTTGGGTATAAGGTTCTTGCAAAAAATAATGTGGGTAATGGAACTGCATCATCGTTATCTTCCATTGATACTTACATTTCATATGTCCCGTCATTGACAACATCCCACGTCGTAAATGACTGTTCAGATAACAGTTGTACAATAACGCTTAACTGGAGTCCACCTACCGGTAACTGTCAGGATGTATGGTGTACCACTGGTTATAAGATCGAACGTTCTGTCGGAAGTGGAGCGTATAGTATACTAACAGCGAACACTCAACAGGTAAGCACAACATATACTGATTCAAACCTATCAACAAACACAAGATATGATTATAAAATTACACCATTAGCACAGTCGACTGCTGGATTCACGAGTGATCCAACAAGATTCACCTCGCCGCCACCCACAATAACTAATGGGCTTACAACCTCAAGAGAGCCAGGTCCGGTTGTTAACTTGGATGCTAGACCGAGTGTAGATAATAATGCAGTAAAATTAAGATGGACTGCACCTAATTCGTACAGTGCACCAATCTTTGGTTATAAGATTGAGAAGAACACTAACAACGGCGGTTGGACTGTTCTAACTGCAAACACCAATAAGGCTACTGCCGAAGTATCTGGATTTATAGAACATACTGACACCGCTATAGTTTCTGGTTCTGATTATCAGTATAGGGTTTATGCTCTCAGTGTTGTTGGTATATCACAGGTAAGTAATGTATCAACTGCGGCATTGATAGTTGGGTCAGTGACAGTTTCGTATACAACCAATACAGCACAGCCAGGATATGTGTTCATTGTACCCACCATAACATTACAACATGGATCACCGGCACCGACAGTGGTCGCAAAATCACTCTATGCCGCAAACCCATCTGGTGGCATAGGTGCATTGATTAGTACTGAGGTAGATGGCTCAACCACATTAAATATTGGAACTACAACATTACCTTCAATTAAAACAAGAACATTAGCCCAGAGCTCTTACATCATGACCGTTGTTTTAAAGAACGGTCTTGGGTTACAGACTGTTACACTAACATCTCCATTGGTACAGGCTAGTCCGCAAATCAATGTTGCTGGAACTATATTTTGGGAGTCAAGAAATAATATGTTTGATAGTTCCACACTCAATACAACATCAAGCGGGCCCTATAGTCTTACTGTAAAATATGAATCGGCAAATGGGGATGAAGTACTAATAAGAAATTACAATAATATTGAAAATACCATATCTGATGCAGTGCCAGTCGACCCGACAAAGAAATATTACATTTCAGCGTACAAGAACCCAACATTCACACGTCTTGGAACTGGCGATGATTCGTATGCGGAAATACCTAGCGGTGTTCCACCAACATATACAACAACCTCACTGCCATCTAGTGAAAAACAAAAGGGCATAACTGGGTTAGAGGATCTTGGAACCGTATTCGGCGTGCCAGTAGTATTTTTATTTGTTATAGGTCTAGCATCCGTCTTTACTCCGAGATCCGCACCTATGGGAATAATAATGCTGGTAGTCACACTTGGCTTTATGGCATATCTTGGTTACATCTCATTTGATGCTGGAATCACTTCGCAGTCAGTAGAAGTCTGGGGTCTAATTATAGTGGTTGCTGTAGTAGGAGTGCTAATCGGCAAACGATGGGATTGAGCCTTCAAATAAACGAGAAATACCTGTACTCTTTGATAATACAGAGAGACGAGATAATCCAGAGACTCAAAAACCTAAACGAGGAGATAGAAGAGGTTAATAAGATAATAAAGAACAAAAATATTTAATTTTATATATTAATATTAAGAGGTGACAAATAATGGGAATACCTATTTTTGAGATGAAAATTTCTGGTACACCGATTGCCATCATAAAAATGGGGGACAAACAGTTATCATTTGTTAAGATTAACAAGTTCAAAGGAAAATTTTTTGCAACCAAATGGGGCGGGATATATGAAGTCGATGACGAATACGAGTATCGTTACAAGAACACGAGCATATATTTTTACAATTTTAACAACTCGAAACCACTCTCGCTTTCTGGTATGCATGAAATAGATCAATCATTACGAGATCTTGGCAAGGCTTATCTCCCGAACATAAAGAGGATACAGGAAGAGTTAGACATACAGAAACAACTTCTCCCGCCAGATCAGCAGATGGATGTTGTCCTTCCCGAAGATATAACCAACAATATGACTCCTACGACAAAGAGGTTTCTCGACTCTTATTCCACTGATGATGAATATTCAAAAACAAACGTAATGGTGAACATCCACCACCAAAAGAAACCAATCGAAAAATACTCTAGCAATCTCATTGGAATAGGACTGAATATGGGTGCCTTTGCTTTTGTGCAGGTAGCACACAAGAAATTAGAGATAGTACCAATGGTAGTACATCATAATAGAGTGTATACAAAATACGGCGTGTTTAGATATTTGATTGATAATGTCTATCTTTACAAAAGACAGATTGTTTGTTTCTATATTTTATCTGACAGTTTTGAAGAGCCGATATACCCATATCCTAAAAAGGTTCAGCGTGAGATGAAGCATATGATAAGAGGTAAAAACTGGGGGGCATTGGATTCCTTCCACAGTCCGTTCTCTGGTAAGAATGACACCACTACAGAAACAAAGAACGAGGAAGTCAAAGAAATAAAACCCGTAAATACACCACCACCAACCATGGACAAACTGACCGAGATGTGGAAAGGAAGTGCTGGGGAAGAAACAAATAGGTTTAGATTTAAAAACCCTTTTGCAAAAAAGGTGGGAGCAACAGATGAAGAATAATGATTATATACACTATTCAGAGTTAGGCAAGAACGAAGAGAACGAGATGCCTCTCAACGTATCACTCTCTTCTGACAAACCACTTACGGAGTTTCAAGCGGATTCACCCATGATCTATCATACAACACTAAAGGAATTGTTTTCGAGTAAGGAGGTGGTGGCAACAAAACTAAGTGACCCATTCAAGAAAGCTGTTCCCATTGTAATAATTATGGCTGCACTCATGGGGTTTGTTCTTCTCATATCAAATATGCCACCGATAATAGATGCCGTGGCAAAATATCTAGGGCTAGAACAACGTGTCGTTCAAATTGAAAAACGGGTTGAGATTGTTTACATGACACCAGAAGAAGCGGAGAGGCAGGGGATTAAGATTGAGGGCAGTGATACCACCAAAGATGTAACACCACCAGATACGCCAGAGGAGGTTCTAAATGCATTAATTCCAAAAATCCAACCACCACCAAACTTAATCCCAGAAATTCCCACTAAGCCGGAGCCAGTAACTGAGCCAGTAACTGAACCCGTAACTGAACCAGTAACTGAATCCGTCACTGAGCCAGAACCGATACCAGAGACCGAGCCTGAGTTTGAGGAAGAGTCGATTGCTGACCAAGGGTCAAATAATGCAACATTACTACCTGACTAATATAATAGGTTTCAAATAGAATGAAGTTTTGATGTAACATATGGCAGAATGTTGGGAGCTTGGAACATGTCCCTTTACCTCAATTGACGGGACGATAAAACCATTAGAGTCATGGCTACTACCGTTTGATTATATTTTTGGCGGTCTAACATTACTAGTATTTTGGGGTCTAGTTATCGGAATGCTCTGGCTTCGAACCCAAAATCCACAATTAGTAGGCATTGTAGGAATAGCAATGAGTGCGGCATACCTCGCAAACATATATGGCACTTCCACTGTTCCAGGCGAGGTACAATCTGGTTTTATAATGGGAGGGTTCCTTTTGTTGATTAGTACAGGTATCGGCTTCTACCAAATCATCCTTAGCAGACTAACTTCGGGCAGTCAGTAGTCTAGTTTAAATTTTATTAACTAGTACGATGCAAAAACCACTATGAGCAGCGAAGAGATGTCAATGGGTCAAATCTCTGCTGACCGAGCAATACAGCTTATTTCCGAAGCAAGTAGACGAAAGGATTTCATGTATAGAACTCTATTTGGGAATAAACATCTTCCACACGTCGCCTATCAGATCGAACATATAACACTACTATATCCTATAGTTAACAGAGTGAGGAGGAGAACACTAGAGATGTTTTATGATGTTCATAGGAACACATTGATTAGCACAACATCAATTGATGGAAAGACGATGAACCTACTTACAGAAACAAGAATAAAACACACAACCGAGGGGGCTCAAGCTAAAAAGGGCATGAGTGGCGGTGGTGGTATGTTTGGTTGATTACCGTGCAGGTGGAATCTAACATAACATTTGGCAATGAACCACAACAGGAACGTGAATGTAAATGTGTGCATATTTCACAATCCTCAAAGACAGATGGCACGCCATATCTAAAGGGGTACTGTCCTAAATGCAAGGCGTGGGTTTATACCGAGAAAAAATACTGTCTTTGCTGTAGAAGACTTGTTTCGCATAATATACACCATTTACGATTAAGGCGTATCTATAATCAAGCAATAAAGGAAAACACATCAACATTAAAGATGTTTGAGAGTGACAAGAACATGAATAACCTATGCATATCAGTGGAGTTCAGGGGCAGTAAATATCAGATCCCAATATGGGCTCTAGCAAAGTATGCTAACAACGAATATACCAAAGAAACAATGTATGTTTTTCAGGACGCACTTATTGGCGTCAGACGTTATAATAAATCAGAGTAAATTTAGTTTCATATACCAGCTCCATTCTTCACCTTCTATGGCAACATGGAAAGCTTATGATGTAAAAGCCAAAAAAAATGTGGTAATAACATCACCGAAAGCCGTCAAATTAAAAAACGGCATGTGGGCAGTTCAAGGCAAGTCCCCGTTGACTGGCAATAAGGTAACACGTATTGTCGGAAAAACGAAGCCCTCTGTATAGGGGGGTTCCTCTCTTTTTTCATTTCGTTTTTTATAGGAGTCGTTCCTCTTTGAGATATATTGTCAAAAAAAAAGAAGTCAATCCAAAGATCTGATGATAACATAACTGATGTTTTCAACTTTTTTGATTATAATTATGAGGCGAGAAAAAAGTTCAAACCTGGCCAAAAGGTAATGGGCATGGGCCATAATTTTACACTCGATTTTTCAGTAGCAAGAGATAGGCAGGGTAAGGAGATTACTGTCGCAGCCGATTCGTTTTCCAATTTTGGTCAGTTTCCCGGTACGAATTGGAGAAAACCATACACCGCAGAGTTAAAGGATAACCGACAACAGATAGATCCAACCTTTACCTTTCAAGGTGGGGTGAATAGGCCAAGCAAAGTAAGTAAAACTTTCCCTGAAGGCACACCAAGGGCTTTTAAAATACAAGACTTCTCGGTATTGCCAAATGTGTATGCCGCTGGAATGAAAAACACATCATACCAATCAGAAAGAACCAAGTTTGATCTTCTCGCAATGGCGGCAACAAACAACTTTGCAAATCCAAACTATGTAAGATATGACAAGTGGAAGGCAGATAAAATCAAGGAAGAACAGGCAAAAGAACAAGCAAAAATTAATGCTAAGGGCGGCTACACTCCAGATGTTAAATTAGATCCAAGAATATCAGAAATGATTAAACGCGGTGATTATCGCGTGACCGACCACGGCCCAGGTAAGGGTATGTTTGGTGAACCAACAACAACCCCATCTAAAAAAACATCTAGGAGTGGGCTTACATCTGCGGAGGATCAAAGAGTGAGAAATGAAAACAAACTTGCTCGAGCCGTGTGGGAGGCTGAGGGGCTTAAAGCAATCAATTCTGCCGCGAATGATATACTCGGGCAATTAGGGGTCTCTGGCAGATTTGTCTCATATGTATCATCTGGCATGACTAAAGCGAGGGGGGCTAGAGCAGAGGTCAATACAAGTGTTGTGACTCAGTTTGTTCAACCTGAGCAAATGACCAAAGACACTATTATGCAGATGTCTAGGAATGTGACACCCGATATGTTACGACGTGATAGTGCTTGGCCGAAATATTCTCAAAGTCGTAGTCTGGACATTGGGGAAGATGATGCAATTTTAGAAAGGGTTGGGCGTAGTCCTATGGCAGTATTGAATTATTATAATGAAGTTATGGGTGTGACATCTTTTGCATTAGCCAATACAGACGTACAACCAGATATTGATTTCACCAAGAGTCAGCCGTCTGGATTGAAGAACCAAAGGGAATTACGAGATAAGAAACTGTCATATCAGAATAAAGCAGATGCAACGGTCAGTTCATATGAGTCAGCAATAACCAAGGCAGAACTAGATGTTCGTGGTTATGAGGAAGCGTTAAAGGCTATAAATACTGGGTGGGGTAGGCGTGGGCCAAATCCAAACATCATAAAATATCTTCCAGGACAAAGTTACATTATTCAAAATTCTCACCAAATGAAGGTTGTGAGAGAACGTGCTAATGCGAATATTTCACAAGCCAAATCTAATCTTGAATCACTTCAAACATCGTTGGCACAATTTAAAAAACAAAGGGTTTCTGTGGCTGGTGTAAGCGTGGCACCAGAAGATGTTACTGCTGTTGAGATGTTACAAAATGAAATATCAGAAATTATCTCGACCCCGACATTAGACAAGTCAAATTATGGACTAATGGGTCAATTCCGTTTTTATGATAAGGTACTGAACAAGGCATCGGAGAAACAGAAACGTTATCAATCCTTATATGATCTCGAGCCAGTAAGCGTGGAAATACTACGTAATGTGATAGTACCACCGACTCAAGATCAGGAACGCTCAGCAATTAGATTAGCGGAGAAGGCAGTGGGCGTGTCGTTATCATTTGACACTGCAATTAGTAATACAGAACAAGAGATAGCTAAGAATAAGAAGGCATTGTTATTCCTAGAAGGAAAAGCTGATCTGTCTTGGGGTAACGAACGATATGGTTTAATGGGCACCGCACAACCACCGACAAACCGGTCTGGAAACCCAGATAGGAGTCAAAGAGAAGCATGGGATAATTCTAAAAGGAATGTCATTGCGAGAATATCGGAATTAGAAAAAAATATAGAAACATACAAGACGGAGCGTGCTATTGATGCACAGAACCGAGTATCAGTTAATGGACTATCAGTACTTCCAGAAGATGCAAATACGGTGTATGACTACCTAAACCCACGATTGGCTAATCTCCCAAGCCTAGTTAATGACAGCGTCCTCGGTTCTAGAAGTAAACGTGTTATTAATTCTGAAACTGGTCTAGTGACGGGATCATATCTGTGGAACAGACCAACAGCGTTTCTAACTATCTCTGATGCAGACTTATCTCTGTGGGAGGAAGAACAGCGTATGCAACGATCCCAAATTACCGAAGTCTGGGACAAGACTGGAATATTCGAAGATGCATTGGCTTCAATAAGGAAAGACAAGAACCTGATTTCAGATACGGTCAATGATTTTGTTTTTCTTAAGACCGCGAAAGAAAAACTAAGTGCAGAGAAACAGGAGTCAGTTTATGATTTTGAGATAAGCGATAATGTTTTCGAGACAAGATTCAGTCCGGCGATTGAAGCCACTGAGAAAGTTTTGGATTTAAAATTAGACCCGTCTCCATACTATGGGGCTTATGCGTATGGTAAGATGGGTGAAGATCAAACGTTTGCTCAAGTCGGCACGGCGTATGAAAAATACTTCAAGCCTACCAAGGACGTTCTAGAGAAAAAGATTCTACAATTAAAGAGTAAAAGCGATTTGGAAGATCAGGAATTAATTAACCTAGAGGCGGCAAACAGATTCTATAGTGGTGACACTGATACGTTCAAGCTGGGAGATGAAGTAATTGCCACACGTAACCCGCGTGGGTATATTATGATAAAAAATAAAGAAGTCTATAACAAGTATCTTGATACCACACCAAAAGAAATGTTCCTACCGTCCCTAGACATATCAACATACAAGATACCATGGCTTACCAAAGTCGGTGATTTGAGTCAAGACATCTATGGTTATGTTGTCCCCACCACATTAGGTCTTACAAAAGAAGACGCTGTTGCTAGCTATGACATCACATCGTTTACGAAATACATCAAACCAGCCGAAAGTCTGGTTCCGGTTACAGGTGATTCAAACATAGACTCGATAAGAACGGCTGCGGAACTTAATGTGATGGATCCAACGAACATCAAAGATTGGCTAAATATTCCAGGCTATATGTATGGATACAAGTCTGATACCATCTCTAAACTGAGAAACATTACATCGTGGGAAGACGTTCTGTCTGTGGGACGAGACCCAGAAAATATCACACTTGACAGAGAGGACACACCGGAGGACGATGCAGATGTGGAAGTCACAGAACAACAAAAGGCCGAACTTGAAAGACAGCGTATCATAAAGACCTCACTCGTACAAGACTTGCAGACAGATGAACAGTTAATCAAACAGTTGTCAGCCGGAGCGGTTGGAAATATTCCGATATTGGATCAGTATAAGACACAGATAGGAACAACAAAACCATTTGATATAATTGACGAGTCGAACCTCATATTGACAAGAGTACCACCAAGTGATGACGAGGTAGGTAAGTCAATTCCAGACTTGATAAAGGAAAACAGAAATGTCTATCTTCCAACTGATTATTCGTTTGGCGATAAAAAATACTTCATCAAGGTAAAGGATCCTACAAAACTCACCACAGAGACTCAGGTTTATCTTTCAACGTTAGATCCAAACATCACAGCGCAATACATCCAATCCGTGGAGGATCAGAGGAAGTTTCTAGAGGAACAAGAAATAGAAAGACGTGATGACTTAAATCGTCAAGCCGTCGGTATTGTCACGACTAAACTTGCAAAACGTGCAAAACAAATCACCCCCACCCCCAAGTCAATGAAAAATGTCACTCCGCAAATGCCTCGTAGGACTGGAATGAAACGGAGGAGGGATATTGGTGTTACTTCTAGCGGGCGGTTTGCTAGATTCTAATATTTAATTTTATAAACAAAGAACGAATAAAACAGCTAGTCAGAGTTACAACTGGTTAACTGAACCATAGCTTATTTTCTGGCGATGATCTCTGGTGAGCCACTTACTTTTTTAGTTTTTTATAGAAGCGGGCGGTTCTTTATATGATGGCACGCTCTTCACGTCGTTATAGTATTACATCAACTGGCTATATTGTTGATACCCAAACGGGAGCCATATATGCAAATGCTAGCGACCTCCAAGCCGGTATTACAGTAAACACTTCAACGCCAGCCTCAACAGTCAAAGCAACAATGGCTAAGACTAAGATAACACCACAAGTCTCATCTGGTGGACAGAAATTCATATCTAGCAACGTAGGTACTAAAATTAGTAATACAACTGGTCTTGGCGAGGTAGTGTCCCCCAGAAATGAAAAAATTGAACAAATAAACATCAATAAGATAAACATTGGTGAAGCACAGAGGGAGTTACAAAAGACAGATGTTCTTTTAGGTGTCGAGCGAAATAAACTAAAAACTACTCTTAACAAAGGATATGTTACAGACAATGAGGGGGAAAGAGCGAGTGCGCGTTTCTCGTTTTTAGTGAATAAAAAGAAAGATCTTAATGAACGGTTACAACAATTACAGAATAAGGAGATTGGCATTAACGCCACACCCAATAAACCTACTCCATCGAAAAATAAAAAGGAAAAACAAATCCCTTTTAATATTGAAAACTTCTATCCGCACATTCCAAATGCATTTGGTGAAACAAGTGATCGTTATATTATTCAAGAATTGCCGGCTGGATCGATAAATCCTAATCTGCAATCAAAGCCAGGTGGTAATAATCTGCAATCAAAGCCGGATGGTAATAATCTGCAATCAAAGCCGGGTGGTAGCAATATGAGCAATGAAGGGAAAAATATGAGCAATGAAGGAAAAAACATAATTCAAGATCAGATGAGTATTCCTGATGTAACAACCCAATTCAAAAGAGCCTCTGACATTGTAAACACTAGTGGGTTTTATCTTGGCACGACTGGCAGTCAGGTAAAGATCTCAAGGGGCGGTACGGAGATTTTGCCCACAAGTGATGAAGGTAAAACAATTCAAGCCATTTACCAAGAGCAACTTAAAACCAGACTTGATAACGAAGAACAGCGTGCTAGATGGGAAAAGCTTACTTACGGTGAAGCGAGTATACGTGAGGCGTTGTTAGAACCACGAACTAGTAATTCTTACATCAGGAGAGACAAGGGCGGAAATGTGGTCTCAATTACACAGGGCGTTCCAGCGGACAGAAAGGCTTCGATTACAAAATTCTTTGAAGAGAGAGGCATATCATTAGACGAAAGATTTTCAACAGTAAAAACAGGCCCGACAAAATATGACGACAGTCTTAATTTCTTAACTCCAGAGTTCTTTAGAAAGCAAGAGTGGTCTGGGTTTGATGACTCAACCGGGCAGGTAGTTCCTGTAACGTATAAAAAGTCAAGCCCAGGTCCGGTGTTCGCAGACAACAACCGTGAACAGGCTGTGGTAGAAAGACGAACCGCTTTTGGGCAGGCACTGAAAGATTTTGCCGACCGTACAGATCGTCAAACCGACTTTATACTAAGTCCGGAGAGCATTACGGCACTCAAACAATATACTCAGAATGTTAGGAGTAACAACCCCACCATAAAAGAATTTGACATTGTTATATTTGACAAAAAGAATAACAAGCAGATTACTACTGTTGCCCCAGCGGATCAATTAAATCAGTATCTTTTCGTTTATGCTGGACGCCCACAATACGAACCGCTGTTTATTGTACCAAAAGGTACAAGCAAAGAATACATACAACAGCTAAACAAGAGCTCAATTACGGAATCAAATAAGCTTGTTGTCCCATTTGTTCCCGGCACTGCCTCATTTCTGATGGGTGCACAGTTATTCGTTGGTGGAAAAGAGTTGGCTATGCTTGCAGACCCGTCAATGCCATTTAATGCATCTACAAGCGTACCTACAGATATGGAACTCTTCCCATGGTTGAAACAAGAACTAACAGTTAGAGATGACAAAAATAAGATGACTGTGATTAGAGCCGAGCCAACCAAGCCAGTCTACGATTGGGTTGGCTTACGCGTGGATGATGATTCGTATAAAGACATTCCATTAGCAGGTTTACTCTGGATTCCAGATCTTATTGATCAAGGACGCGTTATGATCACTGGAAAATCATTCACGGGCCAGAAGGAAGCTGTAATACACGATACTCCTTTCGCCGATTTGTTCGCAAGTTTCATTATTCCAGTAATACCAGAACTTGAAAAACAGGCGAAAGCCGAGGGGCGCACTAGTTTTCTTATTGAAACTCCAAGGACTGGACTATGGCAAGGAAATATACCATTGAATCTTAAAGACATTTCACAGGTGGCGATAGACACATCTGCAAACATTTCAAATTTCTTTGGTGCCGCTACTCAGGTGGAAAACTACTGGGGGAAGGTTGGTGAAAGTAATATCCAAGCATTAGACACATACGGACTTAATCCATTTGCCAAAGAAGCAGATGTTGCCGCTAGATTTACACCCGGTCAAAGAATAGGACGGTTTGGGTATTTCGTGACGGCTGGTGGATCTGAGTTATTCGCGATGTGGTATACTGGCGGTGCATCACTTGGTGCGAGTGTAACAAAAAAAGTCGCTACTGGAGTCTCGAACACCGCCATGAAGCTCTCACAGAAATCACTACTTGCGGGAGCACTTCTTCAAAAAAGTGCTCTGCCAGCCGGACGTACCGCCTCTGTTGGGGCTCAGTTTCTTGATCAGGCAAATCAGTTGTTCTTACCACTGTTTTTCCGTAGTAAGCCAGTCCAAAGCATATTAGATAAAACAGGTAGTAGTTTAACACGTGGAGGCACTGATCTTAAAATAATATTCGGTGAACAAAAAGACCGTATTACCAGTTCTTTGCCACCCGAAATCCAGAATTTAATGTATGGAACTAACCGCCAAGAACTTCAAACTAGAGCCGGCAAATTTCTCTATAGCGCTGTTGATCAGTCTCGGCGTTTTGTAAATCGAGATTTAATGAAATTATACAATACGATCCAGCAGGGGGTGTTGCCAGCAGGGCAAGAGTTGGGGTTGAGACCTACTGTGAGTGTGGTTGAGAGAAAGATCGACGGCATAACCATAACTGAACCAGAACGCCGTGTTGTTCAACCAGAAAATATTCAAGTGGGGGAATCTGTGAATACATGGGTTGCCAAAAGAAATCCATATTTTGAGTATTATGACCCGACCCAAGTCATACTGCCACGAGGAACTGCACGAACACCACCTCGTACAATGTCATCTATCGGCACTCCTATAACAGGAGGAAGAAAAATGCAAGAGTCATTGGTGCGAGACGAGTTTGGAAAGCCGATAGAGAAAGTCACCGACATTGATATGTCGACTGGTAAACGAACCCCAATTTTTGCTAGTGGTGTGTCCCCTATTACTTTTGAACCATGGGATGTGTTGCCATTTGGAACAAGGAAAAAATCTGGTGAGCTATATTTGTACAGAGCTGATGGCACGTCCCTAGGCAAATACGAAGACTTTTTGAACAGAAAGATTGAGCCAGAGGAATATATGCCTGATTCATCATTGGATGAAATCATTTCAACTGTAAATGATAACTGGCAGTTGGACGTATTGAAGAAATCAATGATAAAGGACAGACCATCATTATTAAATTACATAGACAGGAGAAAGGCTGAATTAAAAAAACTGGAATCTGATATCAAAGCAGCGGATTCAGCATCGTTTGATTCATCACTTTATAGCAATCGTGGGGAATATCGTCAGAGTCTAAATCAACGTTCTACTCGCATGCAACGGGAGATAGAGGATCTAGAAAGGTTTGCAAATGGACTCCGACCGAGTGTTGGCGGAGATTTCTTTGTAACTAAATTGAAAAGAGTAATCAAAGCAGAAAAAAACAAAGAAATTACTGATTTTAAAAAGAAATACCCAAAACTTGATGTCAAAACTAAAAAATTCATGACTGACGAAAACCCACTTGAGGGAAAAATTGACGAGTTGATGGAGAATGCGAATGTCATAAATACTTTTGAACTTAGTTCGAAACAAAAAATCCTAGAACAGGAAAGACTTATCCAACGACTGCGCAAAACGCGGAGGCTGGCATTACAAACAAGGGTGATAAAAATAGAAGACGTAAAAACCAAATCACAAAAAAATGTAGAGAATTTTATAAAAGAGAATTTTGAGGTTGATGATGATTTTTTTGCTTTAACTGACAGCCCAGATAAGTTGCTTGCGAAGAAAACAAGGTTAAGTCAATCTGGAATTACAAGTCCACCACTGGGGGATTTTAAAAGGTGGATCAGCGATGAAAATACACTGATTGGTGGCTTTAGAAACATACAATATGATGCAAGCAGTAAAGAACTAAATGATTATGTAAAAACACAAGTTGAGATAATAGAGGAAAAACTACAAACCAAGGGCATTAAAACAAAGGAGCAAAAAAAGGATGACATAAACAAAAAAATTAATGAAGTGACGAAGAAACTGGAAAATGCAAGAAAAATAACTTTCCAGACCACGCCCGGGGGCAGATTTGGTGGCTTCACGATCTCTGGTGGATCAGGATCAAGAGAAGTGATGAGATTAGAGAAAGAACTAGCCGGCTTGATAAATAAAAAACATGATCTTAATCTTAAGAAAACTGACCCTACATCACCTCCCCATCCTCCACCTAATACCCTACAAGCAAAATTAACACAGGAACAAATGTCTACACAACGTGGAGATAATCAGATGATGGTAGAACCAAAACAAAATATTGACCAAAGTAAAATCGTGCCGTTAAGACCATCATTTCAAGTAACTAAATCTAATCTATCTGATATGTCATTTTTTAACTTAGGGCTGGGAACTGAGTTATCTGACCAACAGGATTTATTGCCACGCGCATATGGTGATAGTGGTGAATTTAACAAGGTTATTACATCTAGACCATCATTATCTAATATAATATCAAATGCTCAAAATAATATGTTAAAGGCAATAGATGACATCAAAATAAAACAAGAAAGTATAGAAATACCAATACGAAGCATAATACCAAAATCATCTGATGCGACAATACAAAAAGAACAAAATGATCAAATCAATCGGTTCGGATTTGTATTAAGGGAGGGGCTGGGATTAAGGGCTGGAGAACTTGAACAATTCAAAATGGCATTCAAACAAGGACAGACGTTTAAAGGTCCAAATATTGATCCATTTAAATATAAAACTGTTGAGCCACGTCCTTTAGTTCCTAGACCCCCTCCAAAAGTGGTTCCACTGCGACCATTTATTCCACTAGGCATGCCAACACCAAAATCATCTGTAAGTGTAAGACGTTCACCTGCAAAAAGTAAAAAGAAAAAGAAAATGGCTTGGAAGGTTCCCGAGTGGTGGTATGAGGGAGAAGGGTATTGGGGCAAAGGAGGAAAAGGTGCAGGATATTCAATAATTGAAGGAAAAGAGCCATGGTGGCTTAGAACCAAAGAATAAACCCCCCTCCCCCTTAGAACTACTTCTTGGTACACTAATTTTGGCGGCAAAAGAAGAAAAAAGAGAAATCCGAGTTTACCTCGCACCTCGCTCGCTCGCTCGCCTGTCGCTCGCTCGCTTCGCTCGGGAGAACCTCGCTAGTACTTAAGAAGTACTTAAGAAGAAGAAGAAGAAGAAGAAGCTAAGGCTAAAAAACGCGTTAGACGCGAAGGTGCATGGGGGAGGGGGATAGTTAA
>Ga0194121_10006191_pt1 | contig 16115 bp, 13 predicted proteins | sample TA2MahCa50mmetaG_FD_148609 | JGI IMG/M metagenome (GOLD analysis project Ga0194121, IMG submission 148609) | Freshwater microbial communities from Lake Tanganyika, Tanzania - TA2015020 Mahale Deep Cast 50m | ecosystem: Environmental > Aquatic > Freshwater > Lake | place: Tanzania: Lake... | reverse complement strand
TTGTCATCCCGACCGAGCCCCGGCAACGCCGGGGCGAGTGGAGGGATCTCACTTTCACAGGAGATCCCTCGGCTAGATGATAAACGCTCGCTCGGGATGACACCACTTTCTGTCATCCCGACCGAGCCCCGGCAACGCCGGGGCGAGTGGAGGGATCTCGTATTCACAGGAGATCCCTCGGCTAGATGATAAACGCTCGCTCGGGATGACACAGGGGGGGGCACAGAAACGCTCGCGCAGGATGACACGGGGGGCACAGAAACGCTCGCTCAGGATGACACAGGGGGCATACGATCACCTTACTCTCCCCGAAACAACAATCGCGCGGTCTTAAGGATGATCAACCCGTCCAATACAAGCGAACGGTGTTTCAAATAGTACAAATCGTATTCAAATTTCGCGCGCGAATCGGAAACGGAACGCGCGTAGCGCATACGCACCTGCGCCCATCCTGTAAACCCAGGCCTGATCAAATGACGCAGACGGTAATGCGGAATCTCCCGTTCCAACCTCTCCACAAACTCCGGTCGTTCCGGCCGCGGACCAACGAAGCTAATGTCCCCGCGCAAGATGTTCACGAGTTGAGGAAGCTCATCCACATGCGTCCGGCGCAGCCATGTTCCGACCCGCGTCGCTCGCGGGTCTTTTGGTACGGCCCACTGGCTTCCAGAGCGTTCAGCGTCCTCACGCATGGAACGAAATTTCACGATCTCAAACTGGCGCCCGTGCAAACCAACACGCTGTTGGCGATAGAACAACGGACCACCATCGTCCAGCTTGATCGCCACGGCAATCAGCAGGCAAAAGGGGGACGCCACCGCAAGCGCCAAAGAGGCCACGACCACATCCACCGTCCGTTTCGCGATTCCCTCCCAGTGGGCGCGCCGCTCACGGATGTTTCGGACGCACCACCGCTCGTCCACCGTCTCCAGGGGAATGGTGCGCTCAAGCAGTTCAAACAACTGGACAGGTTCGAGAAAAACGGCGCCAGCGCCGAAGCAATCATACAGACGCGTCGCGCCGGAGGGATCGGCCTGAAACGACGACGGGATGACGAACACGGCCACTCGCTTTTGTGAGATCTGTGCGGAGAGGTCGCCCTGCCGATTGAGAAGCACAGCGGTGTAGCCCACAGGACGATGCTCGCCAACCAACTGGGAAAGCCGAGGTGTCAGGATATCGTCTTCCATCAAGCCGACGGTCGTGGGAGAAGAACCGGCAATGTGGCGGAAGTAGAACATGCGCCAAGCACATGCGAGTGCGCCAAACACAGCCACATGCAGGAGCAGGTTCGTTTTCGGCGTGATCCTCTGGTGGGGGACCAGGTAGAAATACGCAAGTCCAACGAAAAAACAAACGGCGAGCGCGGCAAAAAACAACGCGCGGGAACGAGCGAAACGAGCCCGGACGATTTCGTACTGGTCAAAGGTATAAAGGAGGACGAACCAGAGGGGATACAGCGGCCAAAACGCGCGTGCATGGATCCAGAAAATCATCGGTTCCCATGTGTCCATAAACCGCAACCGTACCACCAACAAAAGAGACGCGAACATGAAGAGCGCGTCTCCCAACAGCAACAAAATTTTTCTAAACTGCACATCCATAAGCGGCGTGGTGGGCGCAAGAGGAGTCGAACCTCTGACCTTTTGCGTGTCATGCAAACGCTCTAACCAACTGAGCTATGCGCCCGTAATGGCAGCAAGAGGGGTCCACGCTTTCACCTCCGCCGAAGGCGAATCCGCCTACGGCGAAACCTGCGCGAGACACCCTCAATCGCGTGCACTGTATGTGACGCGAGCGAAATCGTCAACCTAAAAATACTTGCTCTGCTCCCCTGGAGATTCCTCGTCTCCCCTGGCTTCACCGGGGTCGCTCGGGTTGATCGAGGATGTTTCGTCCTGTTCCAAGACAATCCACGGCTTTGACTGACTGCGCGAGATCGCAAAGATGAAAAACCCCCCGACCGTGATCGCCAGCGCACCAAGCAGAAACGCCCCGAAGACACCCGCCGTTCCGCACCCAAATACAGCAACGACTGTCTCGGCTTTCGTGACGGCCGATTCAAGGCAGGTGGTGATCTCCCGCTCGCTGTAGGCAAGCCCTTTGAACGCGACGGCGACGGCCACCGCGAGAGCCCAGAGTGTGAACAGGCAACTGAAGCGCACCTTGCGCACCCGCCCCAGCCGCAAAATCGCGACGACGGCAAAAAAGACACCCCCGAGAATCCAATACACCAAAAACCACAACAGGGACAAAAACGCAGCAAACGCATGGAGTGAAAAATCCATAAATGGTAGGCGTGCCTGGATTCGAACCAGGAACCAGACGTGTATAAGACGTCCGCTCTACCGTTGAGCTACACGCCCAGACGATAGACACGAGTGTAGTCCATTGCGCCTTGCAGGGCAAGATTTTGAAGTGTACACTTAGGGTACACGTCCTGTGCTCTTGTATGACGACACGATTCATCGGCGTCAAAACATTTCGTCAACAGATGGCGAAAGTCGCCGCGCAAGCCAGAAAGAAAAACGAGCGGTTAATCCTTCTGAAAAAGAATGAACCGATTTTTGAGTTGCGCCCTCTCTCAAAAAAAGATGCTGTTCTCGAAAAACTCCGCCATGAAATTGATGAAGCGGAACATGATGTCAAAGCGGGGCGCGTCTACTCCATTGAAGAAATTGAAAAACGCCTCGGCCTGTAAGACAAAAACGGCCCCTATGGAGTCTTCCATCCAGATCACCGCGCACGCGCACAGAGACCTCTCAAAATTGACGGCTTCTGCTGCCAGACGCATTACCGACAAGCTCAAACAAATCCGAGCCAGTAAAGATCCGATGTCTTTTGCGAAAGCGCTGACGGGAGAGCTGAAGGGGTTTGCCCGTTTCAGAATCGGCGATGACCGTGCCGTTTTCCGTCAAGAGCCAGATGGTTCCTTAAGCGTCTTACGGATCGTACGCCTGAAACACCAAAAAAACGCCCACGATTGATATGACCTATCTCATCATCGGCATCCTCCTCTTTCTCTTCGGCGCGTACTTCCTGCGCCAGTCCATCAAGGACCAGGACCAGGAAGGGGTGATCGGCTTTACGGTCATCCTGATCGCCGCCATCTTCCTGATCGTGTTCTTCGGGTTGTTCTTCCGTTATACGTTCTAATGTATGATTTCGCTGCGTGTACACACGGAGGATGCCGGACAACGGTTGGATGTTTTTTTGGCCGCGCGGTCGACATATTCGCGCAGCCAAATCCAAAAACTCATCAAATCCGATAGCGTAAAAGTGGGGGGCAAAAAGGCAAAATCGAACTATCGGCTGGAAGAAGGCGAAACGGTTGAAGTGCCGGAACTGGAGGAATCGCACCCGCCCGTCAAACAGGGCAATGCTCCCATTCTCCCCATCGTGTTTGAAAACGACGACCTGCTCATTTTGAACAAACCGGCAGGCATCATTGTTCACCCGTCCGAGGGCATCCAAAACGAGCCAACGGTGGTGGACGCCCTGCTGGAACGCTATCCGGCAATGGCCGAGGTCGGCGAGGACCCCGCGCGCCCGGGCATCGTGCATCGGCTTGATCGGGACGTCTCCGGCCTGATGGTCGTTGCCAAAACGGCGCAGGCGTTTGACGCACTCAAACGTCAATTCCAGGAACGCGGCCTGTATAAAGAATATGTGGCGCTCGTGTACGGAGCGATGCCCAAAGATCACGGCGTGATTGAAATGAACATTGCACGCTCGCGCGCTCGCGGACGGATGGTCGCGCGCCCCGTCTCGCAGGAAGGCAAACAAGCGAAAACAGAATACGAGGTCATTGAACGCTACAAGAACTACACGCTTCTGAAGATTATCCTGCACACCGGACGCACGCACCAAATCCGCGTGCACTTGCGGGCGATTGACCACCCGGTCGTGGGCGACCGCCTGTACAAAAAAACGCGCATGAAAAACATCCGGCCGATGGAACTGCCGCGTCTCTTTTTGCACGCGACGAAACTGCGCCTGCGCCTGATGGACGAGACGGAGCGAACGTTTGAAGAACCCCTGCCGGAAGAATTGAAAACGATTTTAGCAAAGCTCAAAGAGGCAGGGCGCCCATTCGTCATATGATTTTAACCCTGACTGGTTTACCGGGCGCCGGAAAATCCACCATCGCCAAACTCCTCTCCGAGCGCCTGCAGATCCCTTGGTATTCTATGGGCGACCTGCGCGGTAAGCTCGCGCGCGAGCGCGGACTCAGCATTGACGAGCTCAACGCGCTTGGCGAAACCGAAGCGTTCACAGATAAGGACGTGGATGCGTACCAAACAAAGCTTGGCAAGGAGCAGGACAATTTCATTGTGGACGGACGGCTCTCCTGGCACTTTATCCCACATTCGTTCAAAATCTTCCTGGATATCAACGAAGACGAAGCGGCGCGGCGGATTTTTTCAGCGGCCAAACAAGGATTGCGCAAGGACGAAAAACCCTATGGGTCCGTGGAAGAGGTCAAAAAACGGGTGAAATCGCGGATCGCGTCGGACCAAAAACGCTACCAGAAATACTACGGTCTGACCTACCTTGACCGGCGCCATTACCATCTCGTGATTGATACGACGGATTTGACCCCCGCGCAGATCGTCGAGCGCGTGCTTGACCGTTTGACCAAACAGGGGTATAGTTTCGCCGCTTAACAAAACCGTATGACAGACGAGACAAAAAACACGCAAGAACTTGAATCATCTCCTGCCACAAGCCCAGAAGGCAACGTGGACGACCATGCCGCTGCTTCCGAAAGTCCCAGCGAGCCCAAGGCGAGCGAAGGGACTCAAGAAGAAGCCATCTCCACGGACACAGAGACGGCTACGGCGCCGGAGGCACCTCGCCAGGATACAGAAGAGGTGGAGGCGGCGGGCACGGATGAGGAAACACTGGATCTCCGTCCCGGGCAGACCGTGCGCGTGCATGAGCGTATCGTAGACATCTCCCCCAAGGGCGAGGAACGACAGCGCATCCAGGTCTTTGAGGGAATCATCCTCGGCGTGCGCGGGAGCGGCCTCTCACGCACCTTCACGATCCGCAAAGTGAGCGGCGGAGTCGGGGTGGAAAAAATCTTTCCGGTGCACTCGCCGGTGATCGCGAAGATTGAACTGGTCAAGACCGCCCGCGTGCGACGCGCGAAACTCACCTTCCTGACCAACTTGCGCCGACGCTTCAAGCGTAAGCTCAAAGAGACCTACGCGGATTCCTAAAAACAAAAACTATGCAAAAGGCGAGGTCCGAGGACCCCGCCTTTTTGTTTTTCCCGGTCTCACAAGCGTGCGGCTACCTTGCCTTAAATACTCCGCACGACGTCTCCCGAATGCACGTTCACGCCCAGCGAGTAATTCCACAACCGTTCCGGACGCACGTGAATGATTCCTTTATTCCAATTCGCGCCGTACACGGAATGCGCAACCGTCTCGGAAATAATCCAGTGCAGTGACCCGTCGGAACCGACGACATACACGCGCGGATTGCCAACCGCCTTCACGCGCGTCCCGGCCGCAAACGGCGCGTCGCCCATATCCGTGTGGCCTTCGCGATACACCTTGAGGGCGGCACTTGAAACGGAGATCACCTCATCCCATGAATCAAACCAGGTAAAATAGGTTGCTTCGTCCGTCACGCGCCACATCTTATCGCCGCTCTTTAAATACACGGTGCTCTCCTCGTGCGCTTTGTACGCCTGCACATCGGTATCGCCCACATCAAGCAAAGGGGAAAACGTCGCTTGGTAGATCTTCCCGTCAACACCGCGCCACAGCGCGTGCCCACGGTCCGTTAACACGGGCGCCGCGCCATATCCGATAGGCATCGTCTTACCCGTCGTGAGATTCTCGTACCAGATGTTTCCCTGTGCGTCCAAGCCGACCAGAATGTCCTCCAGAGCATCCGTCACGCGGAAGTGGCGCTTGGACCACGTTTTGCGCACAAAATCATACTCTTTATACGCGTCGCTTGAGGCAAAATAGATCGCGTTCGGTTTGAGCGTGAACAGCCCACCGCTTACCTTGCCGAAGTTTGAAACACCCTCCGGCCCGGTCACGTACAGCGTGTTCTCCGGATCCACATAGGCCACGCGGTCGCCCGCGAGGCGCACGCTCTCCCCGACGCTCGCAAACCAGTTCAGATGCGCGCCGCCGGACTCCACCGGCTTTTCATCGCCGGGCGTATAGGTGAACATTCGGTAGTTGCGGAAATAGCGCACCGTGCCGTCCTCAAGCAGGTGACCGGCCACAATGTCGGAATCCACCGCGGTCCATGTGTCCGGCACGTTCTTGATCGTCCGGGCCTTTTCATCAACCAACAAAAGTTCCTTGAAACCGCCCTCAAACACAACCTTCACAAGCAGGACATTGTTTTGCACGTCCAAAATTTCCTGCCAGCGCGAGTTGAGCGTCCACGCAATATCGTCGCGCACATAGCCAGAGACGGTATCAATGACCATCAGCTTCGTTTTCACGTTGCCAGTCTGTTTGTCCCGATGGAGAACCGTTGTGTACACGCGCGAACCGTCCACAGCGGAAGTAACGAAATTCAAATCGTCTGCCTTGCGCGGGATGGCAGCCAACATCTTCACGGAACCGCTCTGCGGCAGATATTCAAACACCTTCCCCCACAACGTCTTGTCAGATGAGGGAACGAAATAAATGAATCGGCCGTCTTGCGCGCTGTGCCAGAAGACGTCTTTCACGCGCGGACCGACATCCGCGACCGAGAGCGCCTTGCCATCTTTCAACAAGGTAACGTCCACCACACTGCACGTGTCCGGGTATTTGCAGGACTTCGCCTGCTCGGCCATAAACACGCCGCCATGGAAGGCAAACGGCCCAACCGCGGTCTTTCCAAACGAAAGCCGTTCAACGCGGTAGAGATCATACTCCCACGCGCTCTGCGCCAGGGCGCTCCCCCACACTCCGGACGTCGCAAGCGCGGAATACACAAACGGACTGATTGCAAGAGCAATCAGCGAAAAAACAATGAGAGGACGTTTGAGGTTGATCATAACGCCCTACCCTATCAAAATTTCAAGCATTTGTCAATCCTCCACGGTATTATTTTGGCTCAAAAAAGCACTATCTTCCGGCACGGCCATGTAAAATAACCTCGGATTTGTCGCGAGGGTGTGTTCCCCGCAACTCCCTGCCTCACCCGCGCATTTACCGCTCTAAAATCTCGCTTTCAAATAGGACCCCGTCATGCTCCCCTTCACTTTTGCCAGATCTTTTGGCGTTCCCTCGGCGATGAGCTGACCCCCTTTCATACCGCCATCCGGCCCCATGTCAATCACCCAATCCGCCCCTTTGATGACATCCAGATTGTGTTCAATGATCACGACCGTATTCCCTTTATCCACGAGCATATGCAGGATGCCGAGCAATCGCTTGATGTCTTCAAAATGGAGGCCCGTTGTTGGCTCGTCCAAAATATACAAGGTACGGCCGGTCGCGCGCCGTGACAGTTCCGTGGCGAGTTTGACGCGCTGGGCCTCCCCGCCCGAGAGCGTCGTCGCGCTCTGTCCGAGTTTGATGTACCCAAGACCAACCTCGTGGAGAATATTGAGCTTGTCAAAAATGGCGGACTGGTCGGCGAAAAAGCGTCTCGCCTCCTCCACCGTCATCGCAAGCACATCCGCGATGTTCTTCTGCTTGTAGTGGATCTCCAGCACCTCGGGATTGTAGCGCGTCCCATGGCACTCGCCGCACTCCACATACACGTCCGGCATAAACTGCATCTCAATGCGGCGCATCCCGTCGCCCGCACACACTTCGCAGCGCCCGCCGCCCTTGACGTTGAAACTAAACTTGCCTGCGTCAAAGTTGCGCAATTTCGCCTCCGGCACGGCGGTGTACAAATCGCGGATCGCGGTGAACACGCCGGTGTAGGTCGCCGGATTGGAACGGGGCGTGCGCCCGATCGGGGACTGGTCTACGGCAACCACTTTATCAATGTGTTCAATCCCCTTGATCGCCTTGTGTTCACCCGGATAGACTTTCGCGCGATAAAACGTGCGCGAGAGCGCTTTGCCGAGGATATCCAAAATAAGCGTGGATTTTCCCGAACCGGACACGCCGGTCACGCACACGAGTTTGGCCAGAGGGATATCCACGTCAATGTTTTTCAAATTGAACGCGCTCGCGCCCTGCACCGTGAGTTTCTTGCCATTTCCTTTGCGATACCGCTTGGGAGTCGGAATGGACTTCACGCCCGAAAGGTATTGGCCGGTGAGTGATTCCTTTTTCTTCTTGATGTGCGCGGCTGTCCCTTCGGCAACGATCTCCCCGCCGTATTCCCCTGCCCCGGGACCCACATCAAACACATAATCCGCCGCGAGGATCATCGCCTCGTCATGCTCCACCACAATCACACTGTTGCCGTTGTCGCGCAATTGTTTAATCGTGGCGATCAGCCGGTCGTTGTCGCGTGGGTGCAGGCCGATGGAAGGCTCGTCCAAAATATAGATAACGCCCGAGAGCTGGGTGCCAAGCTGTGTGGCCAGGCGCACGCGCTGGGACTCACCGCCAGAAAGCGTCATCGCCGAGCGGTCAAGCGTCAGATAGCCGAGTCCCACTTGAATCAGCTGACGCACGCGGGTGTTCACCTCTTTGGCAACCCGTTCAACTACGAGTTTCTCCTCATCCGTCAGGCTATCGGTCAATGCAGAGATCCCCGGACTCGCGAGCCCTCGCGCGGAATGACCTTTGGAGCCGGATGGCTTGGTCCGCACAGAGCGCGGGATCGCGATGACAGAGGAAAAAAATTCTCCCACCTCTTCCACCGGCATCCGCACGACGTCCGCAATAGACTTGCCCGCGATCGTGATCGCAAGCACCTCGCGCTTGAGCCGCTGGCCCTCGCACCCCGTGCACACCATGCGGCGCATATAGCCCTCCAATTCAGAGCGCACATATTCGGAATCCGTTTCTCGATACTTCTGTTCCAATTGCGCCAAGATGCCCGGATAGGTCACCTCCGCGCCGTCAAATGCATAGACCGAGCCGCCCGTGCCGTACAGCAACAAATCCAGTTTGGACTTGGCGATTTTTTCAATCGGCATGTTCAGCGAAATGCGATGCTGTTTGGCGACCAATTCCAACAGGCGCAGATAACTGGTCTGATTGCCAGCGATGCGCGTCCATGGGCGCACCGCCCCCTCGGCAAAAGTCAGTCGCCTGTTTGGAATCACGAGCTCTGGTTCCAAAACCAACTTTTCTCCCAGACCGGTGCACTCGCCGCACGCCCCATAGGGAGAATTGAACGAAAACAGGCGCGGTTCAGGTTTTGGAAAATTCAAACCGCATGCCGCGCACATGAAACTTTGCGAGAAGGTCATCTCGTCGCCGTTGTCATCATTCACAAACACGATAAACCCATTGCCATACTCCAACGCCTTTTTTACCTGTTGGGTGATGGACTCTTTGGAATAGACCGTATCCGGCTGGAACTCAAACATCAGCACATCCAGATCGTGTTCCTTCTTCTTATCGCGCCGCGCGCGCAAGGCCTCATCGGTATCAATGAGCAGGCCGTCCAAACGCACACGGGTAAACCCGGCGTTGAGCGCGCCTTGCAGGGCGTGCTTATGCTCGCCTTTTTCCTGCTTCACGACCGGCGCGAGCAATAAAAAGGTGGTAGTCCCGAGCAGGGCCTCCATGCGCGTCACGATCTGCGCCACCGTCATTTCGGAGACCCGTTGTCCGCAGTTCGGACAGTGCGGGCGTCCAGCGCGGGCAAACAACACCCGCAAAAAGTCGTAAATCTCCGTCACGGTTCCCACGGTGGAACGCGGGTTGTGCGAGGAGGATTTCTGGTCAATGGCAATGGTTGGGGAAAGCCCGAGAATCTCATCCACGTCCGGCTTATCCTGCAGTTCCAAAAACTGTCGGGCGTAGCTGGAGAGCGATTCCATGTAGCGACGCTGGCCTTCAGCGTACACGGTGTCAAAGGCAAGCGAGGATTTTCCCGATCCCGACAAACCGGTCACGACGACCAGTTTATTTTTGGGGATATCCACGCTGACGTTCTTGAGATTGTGAACGCGCGCGCCGCGGATGGAGATGGCATCGGACATAGCGGCGAACACTCTATCACGCCTCTTGCCGCCGGTCAACCGTTTGCAAACGCGCCTCGCGCAACACCTCTTCACTTCCGATCGCAATCATACGGGCCGTCCGGCTCGCACTCCATATTGATCTTCCATTTGCACGGATTGACTGAGCAAATGCCAGTCAGCTGTACGGGATCGGCCCGCCACAGGGAAAACTCTTTTTGCTCGTTGCCGTCGTCCCGATAGAAAACGCTGATCGCTTCGTAATCATCGCACTCGTTGATCTCTTTGCAATCAATGGCGATCTCGTAACACGCGTCTTCGTCCAAATTTGAAATGGCAGACTCGGGCGTGTCAAACCCTTTCTCATGAAACACGCATCTGTGTTCCGTCTGCAACTGTAAACCGCTGCGTTTTTCAAACGTCAACGACCCGCACAAATCTCTGGACGGACGCGCAGAGGACTCGGGATTGTCATTTGAAATGGTCTGGCACTCCACGCATTGACCTTTCTGCTCTGGAGAAATCACGCAACCGCCTCGCGCGCACTCCATAAAATAACAGGTCAAACCGTCGGGAAGCGGCACGCCCGGCGGAGCTTCCACGACCTCGGCGAAACTCCCGCACGATTTTCCGTCGCCTTCCAAAATCTTCAGTCCGTATCCTTCCTGCTTAAATGTTGCACACGTTTTTTGCGTCAGATCAACCGGCCGGAGCAAACTTGGACGCGGCAGATCAAGCTTGAGCAGTTGAGGATTGATCATCTGCACGATGACGACAACGCTCACCAAGAGCACAAGGCCAATGAGGCCATTCTTGATCCGATCTTTCGCTTGGGCCAGCTGCCCGCTCGCGGCGGCGCCCAGCGCATATTGGAACCCGCCGATCATCACCATGACAATGGCGATAAGCGCGCCCGCTCCCAACATCCATTGATAGAGTTTTTGGATATAGGTCCCAAGGTCGCCGACCGTCGTCATGTCCCCAATTTGGATATTCAACTTCACCTTGGATTTTTCAGGCGACGGGAAACAGTAATGCCATCCCGTCGGGCACTCTCTGGGCTGGGTCGTGCTGAAAACGCCGTTTTGCTTTTGGCAGGCATCCGCGGTGAAACAAAGGCCATTATTGTCGGGAAACTGACGCGGCGTACTGGCGCAAACCGCCACAGGGTTCTCCTGGCACAACTGAGTGCATTTTTCCTCCGTGACTTGATCACGGCTTGGTTTGAGAGTCCCTTCTTCCGTCGCGCAAAAACAGGTGCACAGGGACTCAGCCGCTTGCGCCGAGACAAACGGCGTCCACAGGATCAGAGCCGTGATGAACAGGCCTGTCAGTGCGCGTAGCGGCATATCAGGGCAAGGAAGAAATCCATTGTTCAAGCGTCTCTTTGGGAATCACGCCTTCTGCTTTCTGTCCGTTGAGGAAAAACGTCGGGGTGCCGCGCACGCCGGCGTTCAGGCCCGCTTGAGAATCCTCCAGGACCTCCGCGCGCTTGCTTCCAGAGTCCAAACAGGAACGGAACGCACCGGCGTTGAGTCCTAACTCTTTTGCAAACGCGTAGAGCCGATCCTGCGACAGATCGCTCTGGTTCTGATAGAGCTTGTCGTGGTATTCCCAAAACCTGCCCTGTTCGGCGGCGCACTCCCCGGCTTCTGCCGCCTTTTGCGCAAGCGGATGGATGTCCGTAATCGGGAAGTCGCGGTAGATATAGCGGAACTTCTCTGGATAGTTGATCGCCAGCTCGCGCATGGTGAAACCCGCCTCGCGCGAATACGGGCATCCGAAATCCGCGAACTCCACAATGGTCAGAGGCGCGTCTGTGCGACCCGACGATGGATCGTCTTCAGAGAACACGCCGCCGGGTTGTTCAGACAGCGGGATGGCAGCGAGTCGCAAATTGGTCGTGAAGGTTTGTGTGCGGGCAAACGATGCGGGGTCCACTTCTCCCGAACGGATTTGGTTCGCAAGAAAAAGAACGCGCCACACAAACGCGCCGATGAGTCCAAGCACAAGAAGGGTCACGAAAGTCGCGACCCAGTTGCGCTGGCGGTGCACGCGCGCATCGGTTTCATTGATGGGCGGAAGCATGAGAATATTGTAACATAGGAGTCATGGATACACATCTGTGCGTCCGTGCGACCCATGCACGAGCAAAGACAGCAATCCCGTCACCGCGGCCAAGGGAGGAGACGACATGACCAACGGACGATCAGACTCTATGGAAACCACAAAACGAGAACAGCAGCGCGTCAAACGGCGTGACAAAAAACAACATCCAACCATGCGCGTGTCCGGCCGCGGGATGAAACGCAAATTTGGATGAATGGAAGAGGAGACCAACGGGATTGACGCATCTGCACCATTTTGCTATCCTCCTTTTGCGATTGAGTCGATGGGTGAGAAGAGAACCCCTCACCCATCAGCGTCCAGACGCCTGTTGACCACCAGCACTATGCCTCTTGAACTCATCCTCAACACCGCCCAGATCATCCTTGCCGTCCTTCTCATCGCCGCCATCCTTCTGCAAGCGCAAGGGACGGGCGTGGGAGCCGTATTTGGCGGAGGCGGCAATGTCTACCGCACCAAGCGCGGCGTTGAAAAAAAACTCTTCCAGTTGACCATCCTCCTTGCGATCCTCTTTTTCGGGGTCGCCCTTGTGAATGCTCTCGTGTAGCCCTTCGCAGCCCCTGTGTCCGAGCCTTTCCAACATCTCTTCGGCCGATTCAAGAACAAACCAAGCAACCCGACCAAAGACCTGGCAATGCGTCAGGTTCTTTCCGTATCCAAAACGCGACGCCTGCCAAGCTGGCAGCAATGGAAGCGACTCCCGACGGTTCTGACTGCCGTGGAACGCCACATTGTCCAAACGGCTTTCCTGGTACTCATCTTCTCGCTCATCACCCTCGCGGGTGCGCTGAGTTTCGCGCGACGCGTGGAGATCCCCGCAAAGGGCGGCGAGTACACCGAAGCGCTTGTGGGTGAACCACGGCTCATCAACCCGCTCTACGCCATGGCGAACGATGCCGACCAGGATTTGGCCTCGCTCATCTACTCGGGCCTCTTGCGCTGGGATCCCACCGGAGGCTTGGTGCCGGATCTTGCCGAGTCCTACGAGGTCAACGAGGAAAAAACGGTCTATACGTTTGTCCTCAAGGAAGACGCGCGTTTCCACAATAATGATCCAGTGCTCGCGCGGGATGTTCTGTTCACGATCAGCGCCGTCCAAAACCCGGCGTACCGTTCGCCGCTCATCAGCGCGTTTCGCGGCGTGTCGGTCGTGCAGGATGACGACCGAAAAATTTCGTTTATCCTGGAAAAGCCCCAAAGCGCTTTCCTCAACACCCTGACGGCGGGCATCCTCCCCTCAAACGCATGGGCAGAGATCCTGCCACAAAATGCCCCGCTTGCCGCGCTTAACCTCCAGCCAATTGGCTCGGGGCCGTACCGGTTTGCCGAATTTACCAAGGACAAAAAAGGATCCGTGCGCACCTATACGCTTGAACCGTTTGAGGACGCCCTGGAAGGCGCGCCCTACATTGAACGGCTGGTTTTCAAGTTTTATCCGGACGCCGCCTCGGCGATTGAGGCGCTGGAAAACCGTTTTGTGGAAGGCGTGTCCGTTGTCCCGTTTGAGGCACGGACACAAACTGGACAAAACCGAGCGGCTGTGCTACATTCTCCTCTTCTCTCCCGCGAGGCCGTGCTATACTTTAACCAAAAGACGAACGAACAGTTAAAGAAAAAGGAAGTGCGTGAGGCGATGGCGCGCGCGCTCAATAAGCAAGCGATCTTGGAGGAAACGCTCGGCGGCGCCGGACGCGCGATCATCGGGCCCGTGTTGCCCGGCATGGAGGGATATCATGAAGGACTCGCGGACATCGGGTACGATGGAGAAAAAGCGAAAGAACTGCTTGCCTCGTTGGTCACGCCGCCCCCGACGCAGCCGGATGAAGCTATCTCCGCAGAGGAATCTCGCGTGAAGTTCACTCTCACAACCGTCGCCTCCGAGGAATTCATCCGTGTGGCGGACGCCCTGAAGGCTCAACTGGAGCAGGCTGGACTTTCCATTGAAGTGATCACGGTACCAGCCTCGGCGATCTTTGACGAGGTGATCGCCCCGCGCAACTTTGAACTCCTGCTCACGAGCGTCATGTACCACACACTCGCCGACCCGTATGTCTTCTGGCACTCCTCACAAAAGGAGGCGGGCGGCCTCAATATCGCCGAATACCAAAACACCGAGGTAGACAAACTGTTGGAGGCGGCGCGTGCGGCCAAGACGAGTGAAGAACGCACCACCGCGCTCAAATCGTTTCAAGAACAATTGCTTGCGGATTTGCCGGCCGTTTTCCTCTATCAAAACGCGTATGGGTACGCGACCGCACGCAAAATCCAAGGGGTAGAAATCGGGAATATCCGCATCCCTTCGGATCGGTTTGCGCGCATTCGCAACTGGTACATCAAAACCAAAAAAGCATTTAGATAGACGCGTGCCGCAAACGGCGGCGCACGAGTTCCAAACCCCATGAGCCGCATGTGCGCTCATGGGGAACGGCCTCAACAAGGCCAGCGGCGAAAGAGTTCTCCGCGTACATTCCAGAAGCGTATGGAGTAACCCGTACGGATGTTGAGGAGAAACGACTGTGGGGCGGATGGCGAAATTGGCAGACGCGCTACGTTCAGAGCGTAGTGGGCTTACGCTCATGAGGGTTCAAGTCCCTCTCCGCCCACCAGTCATTTCTCATCAACAGGGCTCGTGTGTGGACCTGATTTTTTCCGGCTACACCACGCTTGTGTCGCTCAAAAAGATCACGTCTAGGAGAGAGTCTGTTCTTTTACAATTAAACATCTTATTCATTTCAAGAAGCTCATCGTTGGAAGCTCTTAGCCGGAATCTGTCTAGGAAGCGAACAGACCAACGACCAACTCCTTGCTATCTTTTTCCTTTTTTATGTCCCCTAAACAACCATCCACCGGCCGCAACTCTGGCGCGCGAAATCGCCGCGGAGGCAGCCGGTTCAAAGGGCGCGTGTTCCGTGCGAAAGACACGGCGCGCCCGCAAACCATTAAAGCGCCCTCGGGCGACACCCTGCGTGTCATCGTCATGGGCGGCTGTGAAGAGGTGGGCCGCAACTGCACCCTCCTGGAATACAAAAACGACATTCTTCTCATTGACATGGGCCTGCAGTTCCCCGAAGAGGACATGCCGGGTGTAGATTACATCATCCCCAACTTGTCCTACCTCAAAGGTCGCGAGAAAGATGTCCGTGGCGTCATCATCACCCACGGGCACTATGACCACATCGGGGCGATCCCCCACATCGTGCCCAACATTGGCAACCCGCCGATCTTCGCCCTGCCGGTCTCGGCAGCGATCATCAAACGCCGACAAGAGGACTTCCACACGCGCAAGCTTGACCTTAAAGTCACCAAGACAAGCGATGTGCTCAAGCTTGGGCAGTTCACTGTTTCCTTCTTCCACATCAACCACAACATTCCCGATTCCGTCGGGATCGTGGTGGAGACCCCTGTGGGAGTGCTCTGCCACACCGGCGACTGGAAGTTTGACTTCCATCCAGCCGGCACCGAACACGCTGATTTCCAACGCATCGCTGAAATCGGCAAAAACGGCGTGCTCTGCCTCATGGGCGATTCCACCAACGCGAGCCATCCCGGCCATCAAGTGTCCGAGAAGGTCATCGGCGAAGAGCTGGAATACCTCATTGAAAAAGCACCCGGGCGCGTCATCATTGGCACCTTTGCTTCGCTGTTGTCGCGCGTAAAGCAAGTCATTGAATCCTCCGAGAAGCTCGGCAAGAAAGTGGCGATTGAAGGATACTCCATGAAAACGAACGTGGAGATTGCCAAAGAACTTGCGTACATCAAATGCAACCAGTCCACGCTCATCAAACCCGAGCAGATGGACGGCTACCCAGACGACAAAATCGTGCTCATCTGCACCGGCGCGCAGGGCGAGAAAAACGCCGCGCTCAATCGGATTGCAAACAACGAACACCGCAGCGTTAAAATCCGCAAGACCGACACCGTG
>Ga0194121_10006182_pt1 | contig 16132 bp, 13 predicted proteins | sample TA2MahCa50mmetaG_FD_148609 | JGI IMG/M metagenome (GOLD analysis project Ga0194121, IMG submission 148609) | Freshwater microbial communities from Lake Tanganyika, Tanzania - TA2015020 Mahale Deep Cast 50m | ecosystem: Environmental > Aquatic > Freshwater > Lake | place: Tanzania: Lake... | reverse complement strand
CCCTGCGTAGAGGCGCCAGTCGGTGAGGATGTTGTTGGTGCGGACCACGTCTTCGAGCGCCATGCCCGCAGCCTCGAGCGTGGCCGCGATCCGCTCCCACGCGCGCCGCGTCTGCCGCTCCACGCCACCTTCGCCGTCACCGCCCCGAGCGCTCACGAAGAGCCAGTCTCCAGCGAGCATACCGGCGGATGCGGCCACTCCCCCCACGGCGCTGCCATCGGAGCCGACCGGTTGTCCGCCCCCGTACGCGGCCACGGATTCGAGCTCGACGAGCTGATCCGCGCGAGCGAGCGGGCAGCCGAGCACGCTTCGCGCCGGATACGGCGGCTGGAAGAAACGACGGAAGATCTCCTCGAATGCCGGCAGCACGCGGATATCGGCGAACGATGCGGTCAGCATCACCACGTCCCGCAGGCGCAGGCCCGCCTGTTCGAGCGATGTTGCGAGATTGCGTAGCGCGAGTTCCGACTGCGCTCGCGGCTCAAGCGGCGCAGCGATCGTGCCGCTGACATCGCCCGGAGCGGCGCCGCAGTAGTGAAGGCCGCCCGCACGCACGCCGGCGAGCGACCCCGGACCGGCGCTGCCGATCCGCTCGCTGGCTTCCAGGTAGGCCACCAGTTCGGTCTCGAGCAGGATCTGGGGGAGCGGGAATCCCCAGGTGCCGACGACGGATGCAGCCGGGGGTGATACGCTGAACTCCCTAGCCTGCGCCGCGTCGTACGTCGGCTGGTCGCGCCAGTCCACGAGGTAGGTCTTCACCTTGACCACGTCCCGCAATTTTCCGCCCAGCGCTTCGAGCGCGGTCCGGAGGTTGGCGAAGAGCTGCACGCACTGGGCGCTCATGTCACCGACCCCGACCGTGGCGCCCGCGAGCCGTCGGCTGCGATCGACGCCCGCCGCCGCGCCAAGATGGATCGTCGGGCCGACGCGAGCACCGTGCGAGAAGTGCGCGATCGGCTGCATCAATCGATCGCTGGCGACGACGTGTTTGGGCATGGTGGATGGCGGGCTCGGAGGCGACGTTACCGGTACTCGATCCGCATCGATGGGCGCGGAGCGCCCTCGAAGGCGAGGTGCGCATCGATGGCGTGGCCGCAAGCGGGACAAAGGAGCAGGCGCAAGCCGAAGCGTCCCCGCGCGTAGTCTTCGCCCCGAGCCGGGCCTGCGGCGGTCACCGGGAGTACGTTCTCCTTCAGGCGAGGCAACAGGTTCTCGCCGGGCGCGCCAATCGGCTCACGGCAGCGCGCACAGGAGATCCGGCGCTCGTCGAGCGCGAGCAAGAGGGCCGCGCCAAAGCGATGCGAGCCTGCGCCTTCGAATACCAGCATCGCGTCGGAGGGGGAGGGGGTCTTGCCGGCGAGCAAACGCGCCATGCGCGTCGCATCCCGCTCACGCACACTCGCCTCGAGGTCGGCGCTGCCGTCGCCGCGCAGCACGATGCCGTAGATCGTGCGTGCAGCGCCCGCAGACACTGCGCCCCGCGCCACGTCCACGGCCACCCGCGCCGGGTCGCGCTCGAGCGGGTCGCCGTAGCCGGCACCCGCCTGCCAGCTGTGATGCCAGACCTCGCCTTCGAGGATCGGCGAGCGCTCGTGCTTGCACTCCAGGATCTCGAGCTTTCCTGCGATTTCCGCGAGCTGCGCCGGCAATGGCTCGGCGCGTGCCATACGCGCTCCGAGATCGGTCTGGACGACGCGCGCGACGCGGATCGCCGCCCCCGGCAGTCCCCCCGCAATTCCGATCGCGTTCGGCATCTCCGCGCCTGTTCCTGCGAATAACCCCTCAAGCCGCCCCTCGGGTGCGCCGTACACAGTATAGGCAAGCTCACCGGAACGGCCGCCGCGAAACCTGCCCGCGCCGCCCGAGTCGGGCAGGTGCCGCCGGTAGAGATAGAGCACCGGGTACTCGGCCTCCTGGTCTTCGATGTTCGGCATGTTGGGCGTCGTGTTGAACACGATCCCCGAGGTATCGACCCCGTCGGCGTCCACGCGCGCCCCGCCGCCACCACCGAAATGGCTCATCTCGGTGGCCGCGAACCGGAAACCGTGCTGGCTCACTCCGGCGAAGATCGGTGCCATCGACGTGCCAGACCAGTTGGCCATCGCCTGCCGGTGATGGCGGTCGGACGCAAGGAGCAGTTGCGCGAGGCAGCGCCAGGTCACGTCGATCGTCACGATCACCGCCGAGATCGTCGCCATCGCGCAGGGCGCGGGATAGGCCGCGTTGTTAACGGTTCCCGGCTCGGCGCGGATCTCGACGCAGTCGCGCACGCCCCGGTTCCACGGGATGTCCCAGCACAGGTTGATGTAGACCGACGACAGCACCGCCGCCTGCAGCCCGGACCAGGTGGAGTTGATGAGCCCACGCGCGTTCGGGCTGGTGCCAGCGAAATCGAACGCGAGACGGGTGCCGCGCTTGCGCATTGTGCAGACGACGCGGTAGATCTCGGGCGAGTGGCCGTCGTGGTCGATGTACTGCACGTCGCGCCATTCGCCCTCGGGCAGCTCTGAGAGGCGCTCGGCGAGCTTGTCGCGCGCATGCTCGATCGAGCGCTGCATGACCGCCTTGACCGTGGCGATGCCCCACGCCTCGATCAGCTCGGCGATCCGCGCCCGGCCAGCGTTCAGCGCGGCGATCTGACCTCGTACGTCGAGACCAACGAGCGGATCGCGTACCTGGTTGATGATCCATCGATACACGTCCTCGCGCACGCGCCCGGCCTCGGCCAGCTTGACCGGCGGCATGCGCAGGCCTTCCTGGTGCACGTCGACCGCCTTGACCGAGAAGCCCCCCGGATCCATGCCGCCCGTATCAAGCTGATGGCCGGAAGCGCCGAGCCACGCGACGAGCTCGCCAGCATGGTAGATCGGCGCGACCGTCGCGAAGTCCGGTGCGTGGATCGCGCCGAGGTAGGGATCGTTGCAGATGAAGATGTCACCGTCGTTGCAGCCGACGTCGGCGGCGAGCCGCAGGGTGCTCTCGACGATCAGCGGCAGCACGTTGCCCTGGGTCACGATGTACGGTCCGACGGACACCAGCGCCCCGTCGGGCAGCATGATCGCCGTCGCGGCGTCGTTGCCGGTGATCAATACGTTCGATCCCGAGCAGCGCATGTACTGGATGCCCATTTCCTCGACGATGTTGAGCAGCCGGTGATTCAGCACCTCGAAGGTGGCGGGTCCGATCGTGGCGTCTGGCCGATTCGCCGAGCGTTGGAGCACGTCAGGATCCCGCATGCGTGAGAAGATGCGTGTGGCGCCACTCGTCGATGCGCACCCGCTGTCCGGCGAGCGCTACGATGGTCGTCCCGGGGTGCTCGATCACCGCCGGCCCGGTCAGCTCCGAACCGGGTGGCAGCGACGGTCCGTCGTAGATCAAGGTGGGCACCATCTCCTCGCGACGCGGACACCAGGCGTCGCGCTCGGTGCGCGGCATGGGCTGCCCCCCGGTCGCGGCGCGCTCGAACGCGGGCCTGTCGGTGGCGCCGATGGCTTCGACGCCGTAATTGACCAGCTCGATGCCGGCGTCGGCGAGCGCCGAGCCCGGTCCGAAGAGCCGCTCGTATTCGCGCCCGAACGCCGGTTCGAGCGCGGCGAGCGAGCGCTCGCAGAACGACGGCGGCGCCTCGATCCGCACAAGATGTACCTGCCGGCGGAAACGCGCTTCGACCCACCGGCGATAGCTGCGGCGCTCGGGCGGCACGTCCGCACCGGCGAGTTGTCGTGCGCCGGCCTGCTCCAGCTTGGCGTAGATCGTCTCGAGGTGGGCCGGATCGACCGGCAGCACGATCGGCTCCGAATGCCGCAGACTGAACCGGGTGTCCGAAAGCGCCGCCCCGACGGCGGAATGAACGGTGGCGAAGAACGGAATGATGATCTCCACCGCCCCGGCGTCGGCGCCGTAGGAGGCGGCGTGCGCGGGCCCGCAGCCTCCGTAGGCCATCATGGCGAAGTCGCGCGGATCGTAGCCCCGCTCCAGCGTGACCTTGCGGATCAGATCGGCCATCTGGCTGTCGATGACCTGTCGAATCGCGGCCGCGGCCGCGACCACGTCGCCGTCGAAGAGCGGCGTGGCGACGCGCGAAGCGATCGCCTTGCGCGCCTGGTCCGGATGCAGCGCCATCCGCCCGCCGAGGAAGCGCTCGGGGGTCAGGTAGCCGAGAACGAGGTCCGCATCGGTCACGGTCGGCTCGGTCCCGCCGAGCCCGTAACAGGCAGGCCCTGGCTCGGCTGCGGCGCTGCGCGGCCCCACTCTGAGGCGCCGGCCGTCGACCCATGCGATCGAGCCGCCGCCAGCGCCAATCGAGGCGACGTCGATCATCGGCAGGCGCAACTGGTACTGGTTGAGCACAGTCTCGCGGGCGTAGCCCCATTCCCCGCCGCGGATCAGCGCGACCTTGAAGGTCGTGCCGCCGACATCGGTCGCGATCACATCGGGCTGACCGAGTGACCGGGAGAGGTGCGCGGCGCCGACGACACCCGCGGCGGGGCCTGACTCGACCGTGAAGATCGGCACCAATTGCGAGGTCGTCGTCACGCCCCCGTTCGCCTGGACGACGAGGAGCCTTCGCTTGAGCCCGGCCTCGGCGAGCGTGCGCTCAAGCCGGGCGAGGTAGCCGGCGACGACAGGGCCGACGTAGGCGTTCAAGAGCGCGCTCGCCGAGCGTTCGTACTCGCCAATCACCGGCGCGACTTCCGAGGAAATCGAGACGAACACGCCTGGCGCCTCCTCGGCGAGCAGTTCGGCGGTGCGGCGCTCGTGCGCGGCGTTCTGATGCGAGAAGAGATAGGCGACCGCGACGGCCTGGTAGCCGCGCCTCAGGATCTCGCGCGCCACGCCGCGCACCGCCGCCTCGTCCAGCGCAACCACGACCCGGCCCCGGGAGTCCATCCGTTCTGGGATCTCGAAGATGTCGCGCTCGTCGGCGATCAGCCGCGGCTTGTCGGTCGCGCGGTAATGATGCCGCTCGAACACCGAAAGCCCCGCGACACGGCCGGTCGCGCGCATGATGACGAGCGTGTCGCCGAAACCGCGGGTGGCGAGAACGGCGGTCTTCGCGCCCGAGAAGGCGAACACCGCGTTAGAGGACTGGGTGGTGGCGTGCGCCATGCGCTCCGCCCCCGCGAGCAGCGCTCCGAGCTCGAGCCCGAACCCCTGCGCCGCCTCGACCAGGCCGTCCAATACGCCGCGCCGGAGGTCGGCGGGCGTGGTGAGCGCCTTGCCCATCGCCATGCGGCCGCTCGCGCCGTCGATCGCGACAACGTCGGTGAAAGTCCCGCCGATATCGACTCCGACGCTATACACGCGAGCGTTACTCGATCGCCTGCAACGTGCAGTCCTCGCCGCCTTCGCGCCAGATGCGCAGGCCGACCTCTTCGATCAGCGGCCAGTACTGCGGCCGGACGCGGCCGATGTGGTTCACCGCATGCGGCCCGCGCCAGTCGCGTACCACTTCGGCGGCGTAGAACCAGCCGATCGCCTCGAAGCCGGTGTAATCGCGGTCTTCCCATTCTCGGCCGTAGAGCACGTCGCCGATCCCCATCTGCGAGGTCTGGTTCTCGCGCGGCGGTTTGTGGGGGAGAGCGAGCGGGGTGTGCGTCTCGCGGCCCGACCAGCGCGCGTTGTAGCCCTTGATCGTCCGGGGCAGGAACGCGCTCAGCAGATTCCAGGTCTGCGGCACTTTCGCGACGAAGATGTCGGCGACGAAAACCCCGCCCCGCGCCATCGTGAACTCCAGTTTAGCCATGATCGGGTTCCTTACGTGCTTGAGGGTCAGGACATGAACAGGCCGCCGTTCACCGCGAGCGTCTGGCCGGTGACGAAACTCGACTCGTCGGCCGCGAAGTACAGCGCCGCGCCGACGACCTCGCCGGCCGCGCCGAAGCGCCCGAGCGGCGTCATCGCGACGAGCCGGGCGCGGATCTCCGGCGGGAAGCCCGCGGTGATGTCGGTCTCGATGTCCGCCGGGGAGATGGCGTTCACTCGGATCTGGAGCGGCGCGAAGCGCCGGGCGAGCGACTTGGTGAGCCCCAGCACCCCAGCCTTCGCGGCGGAGTACGCCGGGCTGCCGGCGATGCCGCCGATCTGGCCGGCCACCGAGGCGACGTTCACGATGCTTCCGCCGCCGCGTTCCTTCATCATCCGCGCCGCATCGCGTGAAAGGAAGAAGACGGTGCGCAGATTCACGCCCATCACGAGGTCCCAGTCCTCGGGCGTCGTCTGCCACTCGTTGCTGCGGCTGAGGGTACCGGCGTTGTTCACCAGAATGTCGATGCCGCCGAAGCGCGCGGAGGCCCGTTCCAGGATCCGCGCGCCGTTGGCGGGATCGCGCAAGTCCGCGACCACGCCCTCGGATTCGGCGCCTGCCGGCAGCGCGCCGCGCGCGCGCGCGAGGCTGGCTTCGGACGTGCCCGAGAAGACGACACGCGCGCCCTCCGTCAGAAACCCCTGCACGATCGCGAGCCCGATGCCGCGCGTTCCGCCGGTGACGATCGCGATCTTGCCTGCCAGACGGTTCATTGGGTAAAGAGCGGCGGGTCGGCGGTGTTTACGCCGGCGCGCATCGCTTCGCGCAGGCGCGCAGTCTCGGCCTCGTCCACCGCCAGCGTCGCGGGGTCGAGCGCGACCCCGTAGTCGCGGCGCGCGGCTGCGGGCGTCACTTTGCCGTCCCGCACGTCCTCGACGACGGCGGCCGGTTCGCGCTCGAAAGGCCAGCCATAGCCGCCGCCGCCTGCCAGCACGTGGCGAACGACCTCGCCTCGGGTGAGCGGTCGGCCTTTGACCTTGGCAGCGAGCGCGATGTCCTTGCCGTGAGGGTCGAGCCGGTTTGCGCTGCGTCCGCCCGGCCCGCCGCCGTAGAGGCCGTAGGGCGCGAACCGCACCCGGTCGGCGCGCATCTGCAGCGTGCCGCGCTCGGCGAGATAGCGGTACTCGCGCACGAGTGAGAGCCCGCCGCGATGGCGCCCGGCGCCGCCCGAATCCGGTACGAATCCGTACTGCACCATCTCTACCGGGTACTCGGTTTCCAGCACCTCGACGGGTGTGTTCGACTGCAGTCCGGTGACGTTCGATGCGCAGTCGATGCCGTCGGCTGTGGCGCGCGCGCCCCAGGCGCCCGAAATTGTCTCCATGTAGAGGAAGCGCTCGTTGTCCGCGGCGAGGCCCTCCATGACCACGATCGAGGTTCCGCCCTCATCGGCGGCGATCGCCCGCTCGGGCATGGCGCGGGCGAGCGCCCCAAACAGCACGTTGTTGATGCGGTAGATCGTCAGCCCGCGCATGAAGGTCGCGCCGGGGAAGGTGACATTCAGAACGCTGCCTTCGGGGGCGATCACCTCGATCGGCCGGAAGAACCCCGAGTTCGGCGGAAAGGGTCGGCGGCAGAAGCACTTCACCGCGGTGAACGTGGAGGCCTTGGTCACCGAGAGCGAGCAGTTAATCGAGCCGCGCACCTGCGGCGCGGATTGCGAGAAGTCCGCGATCACCCGGTCGCCGCGGATCTCGAGCGAGAGACGGATCGGGATCGGGTCGGGGTCCATCCCGTCCTCGTCGACGTAATCGGTGAATTCGTACACGCCGTCGGGCATCGCGCGGATCTCTTCCCGGACGATGCGCTCGGAATACTCGAGCAGCGCCGTCATGCCGTTCGTCACCGTATCGACGCCATAGCGAGCGATCAGCCGCTGCAGCTCGCGCTCGCCGATCAGGCAGGCCGAGCGCTGGGCCTCGAGATCGCCCTCCAGCATTGACGGGAATCGCACGTTGCGCAGGATCAGCTCGTAGAGCGCCGCGTTCGGCTTGCCGCGCTCGTAGAGCTTCAGGATCGGGATCCTCAGGCCTTCCTGGAAGATCTCGGTGGCGTCGCTCGAGCCGCTGCCCGGCACCATGCCGCCCACGTCGGCGTGGTGCGCGCAGGTGGACGAGAACGCCACCAGCCGTCCCTCCCAGAAGATCGGGACGAACATGAAGATGTCCGGGAGGTGCGATCCGCCCTCGTAGGGGTCGGATAGGATGATGCAATCGCCCGGGGCGAGCGTGGCACCCAGCTTGCGGATCGTCGGCAGCAGCGCATCCGGGGTCGAGCACATCATGACGGGGATGTTGACCGCCTGCGCAATCAGTTCGCCCTGCGCAGTGCACAGCGACGCCGAGTAATCCATGCAGTCCTTGATCATCGTGGAGCGCGCGCTCCTCACGATGGTGTAGGCCATCTCGTCGGCGATCGCGTCGAGCCCCAGGCGTAGCACTTCGAACGTGACGGGGTCGATGCCCGGCGTGGCCGCGGCGTCGCGCTTCATGGCTGCCTCTCCAGGTGAACGAATCCGTGCGCGCCCAGGCGGGCCGTCCAGCCCGGTGGCACGACGGTCGTCGAGTCGTACTCCTCGATGACGAGCGGTCCTGCGGCCGGCGCGGGACCGAGTGCCGCGCGCCCGAGCACCCGAGTCGCCAAGCCGCGCTCGCGGCCGAAATGCGCGATCCGTTCGCCGTGCGGGGCCGCGTCCGAGCCCATCCGATCCCAGGCCGGTGGCGCGGCATTGCGTGCACCGCGCGCCCGCAGCTTGAGCGAAACGATCTCGATCCGCTCGTCGCGCATCGCGTAGCCGTATGTGGCTTTGTGCTCGCCGTGGAAGGCATCGGCGAGCCGCTCCCGATCGGCCGGCTCGAGCGCTCGCGCGGGGAGCGGCAGGAGCAGCTCGGAGATCTGCTTGCGGTAACGCAGGTCAGCGAACCGCTCGAGCTTCATGTCGCCGGCGCCGAAGCCTTCGGCGCCGAGGTCCTGCACCGCGCGCGCCTCCATTTCGCCAAGCAGCGCCTCCGCCGCGCCGAAGTCGGCCTTGCCGAGTTCGCGCAGCAGCGAGCGGGTATAGAGCTGCTGCACCTCGGCGGCCAGCAGTCCGATCGCACTGAACAGACCCGGGTGCGGGGGAACGAGAATGCCGCCGATGCCGAGCGCCTCGGCGAGCCCGGCGGCGTGTACGGGCCCGCTGCCGCCAAAGGCGACGAGGGTGAAGTCGCGCGGATCGCGCCCGCGCTCGATCGAGACCGAGCGGATCGCGCGCTGCATCGCGGCGTTGGCGATGCGGTGGATGCCCAGCGCCGCTTCGACGAGCGAGAGCCCGAGGGGCTCGGCCACGTGCTGCGCGAGCGCGCGCTCGGCGTGCGCCGCGTCGAGCCGCAGCTCACCGCCGACGAGATAGCCCGGATTGAGATAGCCGAGCACCACATTTGCGTCGGTGACGGTCGGCCGCTTGCCCCCGCGACCGTAGCAGGCGGGGCCGGGCACCGCGCCGGCGCTCTCCGGCCCGACGCGCAACACCCCGCCGGCGTCTATCCAGGCGAGCGAGCCGCCGCCCGCGCCGACCTCCGCGACGTCAATCGCCGGGATGCGGATGAGATGACCGCTGCCTTTGATCAGCCGGCTGCCCAGATTGAGCCCTCCGCCGACCTCGTATTCGGCCGAGAGCGCGATTGCGCCGCGCTCGACGATGGACGCCTTGGCGGTGGTGCCGCCCATGTCGAAAGTGATCAGGTTCTCGAGCTCGGTCGCACGGCCTGCCGCCGCGGCGGCGATGACGCCCGCGGCAGGGCCGCTCTCGATGATCCGCACCGGGCTTGCCGCCGCGGCGCGCTCGGAAAAGATGCCGCCGCTCGACTGCATCACGAGCAGCGGCGCCGGCACGCCCGCTCGATCGAGGTTGGCGCGCAGGTTGTCCAGGTAGCGGCTCACCACCGGCTTCAAGTAAGCATCGACCACGGTCGTCGCCGTGCGCTCGTACTCCTTGAGCTCCGGCAGTACGCGGCACGAGAGCGAGACGAACGCGAATTCGCGCTCCAGCAGCTCGCCGACGGCGAGCTCGTGCGCCGCATTGGCATAGCTGTGCAGGAAGCAGACCGCCACCGATTCGCAGCCGAGCGCCTTGAGGCGCTCGATCGCGGCCTGCACGCTCGCCCGGTCGAGCGGCCTGCGCACCTCTCCGCCGGCGCCGACGCGCTCGTCGACCTCCAGCCGGCGCTCGCGCCGCACCAGCGGCTCGGGCTTGCGCCAGGTGATGTCGTAAAGAACCGGCAGCCGCACGCGCCTGATTTCGAGCACGTCACGGAAGCCTTTGGTCGTGAGCAGCCCCACCCGGGCGCCCTTTTGCTCGATGATCGCATTGGTCGCGACCGTGGTTCCGTGAACGATCTCGGCGATCGGCTGCGGCGCGGCGCCGGCGTGTGCGCGATCCTCCTGCAGCCCCTCGAGAATCGCCCGGCCGTAGTCGTCCGGCGTCGACAGGCGCTTCGCGGCACGCAGGGCACCGTCGCGACCGAGAAAGACGATGTCGGTGAAGGTGCCGCCGATGTCGGCGCCGACGCGTAGCATGCAGCCCGGCTCCTGGTGGATGCGAGGGTCGAGCTGAATTTGACCAAATTTATGCAAGTGCTGCAACTCCGCCGGCCTTCTCAGCCGGCCTTGCCTGTCCGGGGTTTGGGCCGCCGGCCGCGAGGCGTGACGGCAGCCTCGCCCGACTTGGCCTCGCGCATCAGGCGATCGGGCAGCCGGCTGCCTGCGACGATTTCGGCCTCGATGGCGTGGCGCGCGCCCTCCGCGTCGCGCTGCCTCAGGCTGGCGACGAGCGCGAGGTTGTTGCGGTTCTACGTCTCTGAGTACTCGTGCAGCTTGCGCGCGGCACGGAAGAAAAAAGCAAGGGTCGGCGTGGAGTGAAGCCACAGCATCGCGGTGATATCCGCGAGCACGGGGATGCAGGCCGCGTCGTAGACGAGGAAGTGGAATTCCTCTTTTGCGGCCTGGATGCGCCTGCTGTCCCCGCGGGGGCGTGCCGCGGCGAGTTCGGCCTGCAACGCCGCCAGCCGCTCCACCTCGGCGTCGGTGATCAGGCTCGCGGCCACCGCGGCGGCATGGCCTTCCAGCATCTGGCGGGTGGCGCTGATCGACAGCGTCTCAGCGCGCGAGAGCCGTGGCACCGTCACCGAGCGGTTCGGGCACATCGTCAGCGCTCGTTCGGCGGCCAGAAGCCGCAGCGCTTCGCGCACCGGCATCATGCTCACGCCGAGATCTGAGGCAATGCGCGCGAGCGTCCACCTTCTGGCCCGGTTCCAGCGCGCCGGACACGGGCACGTGGTTGAGCTGGTCGTAGACCCACCCGCGCTGGCTTTTGTGCCAGCGCCGTCCGCACCTGAGCTTCATAGGCCGAGGTAGACCTTGCGCACCGTCTCGTGCTCGAGCATCTCCCGGCCGGAACCCTCCAGCAGGATGCGGCCGCTCTCGAGCAGGTAGCCGCGCTTCGAAATCGACAGCGCGAGCTGGACGTTCTGCTCGGTAAACAGCACCGCCACGCCCTGCCGGTTGATGCGTTCCACGATGGCGAGAATCTCGTCGATGACCCTGGGCGAGAGACCGAGGAACGGCTCGTCGATCATCAGCAGGCTCGGCCGGGCCATCAGCCCGCGCGCGATGGCGACCATCTGCTGCTCTCCGCCCGAGAGCGTGCCCGCGAGCTGATCCTTGCGTTCCACGAGGAACGGCAAGACGCTTTCGACCCAGACGAGCGACTCGGAGCGATGGGCGCGCGCCGCGGGGTTGAAGCCGCCGAGCAGCAGGTTCTGGCGCACGGTGAGGGTCGGGAACAGCCTGCGGCGCTCGAGCACGTGCGCGAGGCCGCGCGCAACGAGCCCATGGGTCGGGATGCCGGCGAGGTCCTCGCCCCGGAAGCTCACCCGCCCTGCATGGCGAGGCACGAGCGCTGTCGTTGCGTTCATGATCGTGCTCTTGCCGGCGCCGTTCGGGCCGAGCAGGCACACGACTTCGCCGGCGCGAACCTGGAGCGAGACGCCCCAGAGGACCTGGAAATCGCCGTAAACGACTTCGAGCGCCTCGATGCGCAGCAGCGGCTCAGCTCCGCTCATGCTGCCGGCCCAGATAGAGCGCGATCACCTCCGGATGCGAGGCGATCGCCTGGGGCGTGCCCTCGGCGAGCTTCTCGCCAAGGTGCAGAAACACCACCCGATCGGCAAGCCCCATGATCACGCGCATGTTGTGCTCGATGACGAGCAGGGTCACCCCCTCGGCGCGCAGCCGGCCGACGAGCTCGATCAGCCCGGGAATGCTCGGCTGGTCGACGCCGCCCGTGATCTCGTCCAGCAAGAGAAGCTGCGGCTGCGTTGCGAGCGCGCGGGCCATCTCGAGGCGCTTGCGCTGGCCGGTCGAGAGCCCGCGTGCGAGCACCCCGCTCTTGTGCTCGAGCCCGACGAGCGCAAGGCAGCGGCGCGCCGCCTCCCGCGCGCGCGACATGCCGCCGCCGCGCGCAAGCGCGCCGATCATCACGTTCTCTTCCACGGTAAGGCGCGGGAAGGGCTTGAGGATCTGGAAGGTCCGCGCCACGCCGAGGTGGCAAAGCCGATCGGGCCGCAGGCGCGTCACATCGGCGCCCGCGAAGCGCACCCTGCCGGAGTCCGGCCGGACAAACCCGGTGACCAGGTTGAAGAGCGTCGTCTTTCCGGCGCCGTTCGGGCCGATCAGTCCGACGATTTCGCCGCGGCCGACCTCGAACGAGACTTCGCGGTTGGCATACACGCCGCCAAAGCGCTTGGTCAGGCCTTCAGCGGTGAGCAGCGCCTCGGCCATCGTCAATCGATCCGGCGCAGGAATCCGAGCACGCCGGCCGGCTGGAAGCGCGCGATGAGCATGATCATCAGGCCGTAGGCGAGGATATCGAGATTGCCGCCGCCGCCCCGCGCGTAATACTCGAGCCAAGCGGCGATTCCGCCGTCGGCAAGCGCGGACATGTCGAGCGCGATCCGCCCGGAAAGATAGGCGCGCAGCAGTTCGGTGACGGGGACGATGACGAATGCCCCGAGCACGGGGCCCCAGAGCGTGCCGATCCCGCCGAGGATGGCGATGAAACAGATCTCGAGCGAAATGACGAGCGACATGGTGGAGGAGGGCTCCACGTACAGGACGTACTGCGCGTAGAAGGTGCCGCACAGCGTGGTGATCGCGGCCGAAGCGACCAGCGCGTAGAGCTTGCAGCGCGCGACGTTCACGCCGAGGCTCTGGGCTGCGTCCTGCTCCTCGCGGATCGCCACCAGGAACATCCCGAACGGCGAGCGCTGGATCGCCCGGAACACGACCAACGCGAGGCCGAGCAGCAGGAAGGCTAGGTAGTAGTACGGCAGCTTGTCCTGGAACTGCCCGTGCCAGAGCGCATCGGCGAAGCCTTTCGCTTTGTAGACCGGGTACTCCAGCCCGATCGCGGCACCGAATCGGTCCCAGTTCGACACCACGATGTGGATGCCTTCCATGATGAATACCGAAGCGAGCACGAAGTAATGCCCACGCAGACGAAAGGTCGGCAGCCCGACCAGCACCGCCGCCACGCAGGAGACGGCGAGCGCGATCGGGATCGAGACGAGCGGCGCCAGCCCGAGCACCTTGTAGCAGTAGGCGGCGGCGTAGGCACCGACGCCGAAGTAGAGGGCGTGGCCGAACGAGACCTGGCCGGCGAGGCCGCCGAGGATGTTCCAGGCGACGCCCATGGCGCCGTAGAGCATCGACATGATAACGACGTGCCGCCAGAACGGCAGCGTCGCGACGAGGGGGTAGACCGCGAGCGCGATGCCGAGCGCGGCGATCGCCGCGACCGGCAATCCCTCGACCCGGTGGCCGAGCCAGGCTCTCATCGGCGGCCGAGCAGGCCGTAAGGCCGCCAGAACACCACCAGGAGGTACAGCGCGAAGACGAACAAGTGCTCCCGGTGGCCGAGCCAGGCTCTCATCGGCGGCCGAGCAGGCCGTAAGGCCGCCAGAACACCACCAGGAGGTACAGCGCGAAGACGAACAAGTGCTTGTAGTTCGGCGAGGTGAAGAAGCCGCCGGCGGTCTGCACCACGCCGATGATCAGCCCGCCCAAAAACGCGCCCGAGATCGAGCCGAACCCGCCGATCGCCACTGCGACGAACGCCGGCAGCGCCCAGCGCGCGCCCGAAAGCGGCGTGATCGCGTAATAGGTCGAGAGCAGCCCGCCGCCGATCGCCACCGCCGCGCACGACACGCCCCAGGCGATCCCAAAGACGCGGTCTGAGTCGATGCCCATCAGCCTGGCGGCCTGCGCGTCCTCGGCAACCGCCTGCAGCGCCAGCCCGGTCTCGGTTCGATGGATGAACCAGTAGAGCGCCGCGGCCGTCATCAGCGCGCCCGCGCCGGCGACGACCTCGGGGCCGTTGAAGAAAAGCCCGCCGAGCTGGAACTGGCCGCTCACCCAGCTCTGCGGGATGGTGCGGGCGTCCGACTTCCACAGGAAGTGGGCGGACGCCTGCATGAAGAGCAGCAGCCCGAAAGTCGCGAAGATCTGCGCGACCATGGTCGCCTGCAGTACCTGGCGGATCAGCACGCGGTAGACCGCGACGCCGACGAAATACATCAGCACGGCCGCGATGGGGGTGGACAGCAGCGGGTCAATTCCCGCCAGGATCCAGAGGAAGAAGCAGAAGTACATTGCCAGCATCATGAATTCGCCGTGCGCGAAGTTCACGATGTTCATCACGCCGTAGATGAGCGACAGACCCATCGCCACCAGGGCGAATATCAGGCCGACGATCAGGCCGTCGACGAGCACCTGGCCGTAGATCATGCGGGGCTAGGGCTGGAGGCGGCACGCCGGGCGCGATGTGGCCGGCGTCCGGGCCCGCCGTCCGGCGACGCCGGCCGAGAGGAAATCAGCGCTTGTCCCAGCCCGGGGCAGGGAACACCACCGCTTTCGCCGCCAGGTCCTTGGGCCAAACGGGATGGTGCTTGCCATCGTGGATCTGTGTGATCAGGCCGGTCGCGAGCACGTTCTGGCCCTTCTCGTTGAACTTGATGCCCTTGTAGGGCGCGATCGTGTCGGCGCCGTCGACATTGGTCTCGCGCAGCGCCTGGATGATGTCGTCGGGCGAGAGCGACTTCGCCCGATTGAGCGCATCCGCGATCACGAGCGCCGCGGTGAATTCGCGCGCTGGGGCGTCCCACAGCGAACGGCCGGTGCGCGCCTCGAAAAGCTTGTTCACCGCGCCCGAGGCACGGCGCTTCTCGATCAGCGTCGGGTCGAACTTCGTATGGCTGAAGGCATGGTCGGCGTTCTTGCCGAGCGCCTTCATGAAGTCCGGGGTGGCGAAGCTCGCGCCCATCGCCAGGATCGCTTTCGGCGCGAACCCGAGCGCCTGATAGGTGCGAACCGCGAGGATCGCGTCGGCGTCGAACGACGCCTGCAGCAGGATGTCCGGCGCGTCGCTCTTGAGCCGCAGGACCTCGCTGCGCAGGTCGGCGGTCTGCACCGGATAGCTGATCGTTGTCAGCTTGTCGAAGCCGTATTTCTTGTAGTTGCCCTCGGCCGCCTTGGCGAGACTGGAGCCCCAGTTGTCGTTCACGTGCATCACGCTCAGGTTCTTCATCGGCACGCCCTTCTCCTTGCGCAGATCGTCCAGGAACGTGAAGAAGTCGCGTGCGATGTCCTCGGTCGTGGGAGTGACGCTGAAGAAGGTCTTGAAGCCCCGCTCGGTCAGGGTCGGCGCTTCGGACGACCCGGTCACGAACGGAATGCCGTATTTCTCCGCGACCTGGCTCGCGGGGGCCGCCACCGCGCTGTGGAAGGCGCCCTGGATGAGGTGCACCTTCTCCTGGGTGATCATCCGTTCGGCAATGGCCTGGCCGCGTTCCGGCCGGCCGCCGTGGTCCTCGATGATCAGCCGGATCTTGATGCCGCCCTTGTTCGGCAGGCCCGCGGTCTTGGCGAACGGCAGCGGGATGTCGTAGCTGCCGTTCACGATGTCGTAGGCGAGCTTGATCCCTTCGAGCGTCTCGGTGCCCGATTTGGCCGCGGCACCCGAGGTGGGATAAAGCAGGCCGATGCGGATCTCGTTCGGCTGCGCGAACGCCGTGGCGGCGAACGCGAGAGCGGCGGCGACTGTGGCGAGGTACCTCATGGTCAGACTCCTTTGCCGGTTGGGGTGCGGGTCGCTTCGCGCGGCGGCCCTGCCGGCGAACGGCTCGCCGGAGCGGGGCCTGCGCGAGTCCGGGAAGTTGATCAAATTTTGCGATTCTTTGCAAGCGTGGCAGGATGCCGAATCCTGGTTGCGCTACGCTTTGCTGGAATTGC
>Ga0194121_10006180_pt1 | contig 16134 bp, 17 predicted proteins | sample TA2MahCa50mmetaG_FD_148609 | JGI IMG/M metagenome (GOLD analysis project Ga0194121, IMG submission 148609) | Freshwater microbial communities from Lake Tanganyika, Tanzania - TA2015020 Mahale Deep Cast 50m | ecosystem: Environmental > Aquatic > Freshwater > Lake | place: Tanzania: Lake... | reverse complement strand
CCCTTTGGAAAGCCATCGGAGACATCTGCGCCCTGTATTCCGAGCAGGAGTGCTGGAACTATCTCAAAGAGGCCGGATATGCTCCCGATTAAGCGCTCGATGCTCTAGTGCACGACCTCGAACAAGCCCGCCGCGCCCATGCCGCCGCCGATGCACATGGTGACGACGACGTTCTTGGCCTTGCGGCGACGGCCCTCGATCAGGATGTGGCCGGTGCAGCGCGCGCCGGTCATGCCGAACGGATGGCCGATCGAGATCGAGCCGCCGTTGACGTTGAGCTTCTCGTTGGGGATGCCGAGCTTGTCGCGGCAGTACAGCACCTGCACGGCGAAGGCTTCGTTCAGCTCCCACAGATCGATGTCGTCCACCTTGAGTCCGAAGCGCTTCAAGAGCTTGGGCACGGCATAGACCGGGCCGATGCCCATCTCGTCGGGCTCGCAGCCGGCCACCACCAGGCCCTTGTAAATGCCGAGCGGCTTCAGGCCGCGCTTGGCGGCCTCGGCGTCGCTCATGACCACGGCGGCCGAAGCGCCGTCGGAGAGCTGGCTGGCGTTGCCGGCGGTGATCCACTTGTCGGGACCCATCACCGGTTGCAGCTTGGCGAGGCCCTCGATGTTGGTGTCCGGACGGTTGCCTTCGTCCTTGGTGAGCTTCACGGTCTTCTTGGAGACCTCGTTGGTGTTCTTGTCGGTGACCAGCATCGTGGTCTCCATCGGCACGATCTCGTCGTCGAACTTGCCGGCCTGCTGGGCCGCTGCGGTGCGCAGCTGGCTCTGCAGCGAGTACTCGTCCTGGTACTCGCGGCTGATCTTGTAGCGCGCCGCCACCGTGTCGGCGGTCTGGATCATGGTGTGGTAGATGCCCGGCACGTGCTGCTGGACCCACGGGTTGATTAGGCGGTTCTTGTTGCCGCCCGGCGGGCCCTGGACCAGCGACACCGATTCGAGGCCGCCCGCCAGCATCACCGGCACCTTGTCGACCAGCACGCGCTGGGCGGCCATCGAGATGGTCTGCAGGCCCGACGAGCAGAAGCGGTTCACGGTCACGCCCGACACCGAGACCGGGGCGCCGGCGCGCATCGCCGCGACGCGCGCGACGTTGGAGCCTTGCGTTCCTTCCGGCGCGGCGCAGCCCAGGATCACGTCCTCGACTTCGGCCAGCTCGACCTTGGCGCGCTCGGCGGCGTGCTTGAGGACATGCGCGCCCATTTCGGCCGCATGGGTGTCGTTGAAGGCGCCGCGAAAGGCCTTGCCGATCGGCGTGCGGGCGGTTGAGACGATGACGGCATCAGCCATGGGACTTCCTCCAATTGGAATGAATCAAACCGTAGAGAACTTCTTGCCTTCCTGCACCAGCTTCTTCAGCAGCGGCGCCGGCTCCCAGAACGGGTCGCCGGAAGCGTCGCGGTACTTCAGCAGGGCGTCGTGGATGGTCTTCAATCCAACCACGTTGTCGGCCCACCACATCGGTCCGCCGCGATAGACCGGCCAGCCGTAGCCGTTGACCCAGATCACGTCGATGTCGAGCGAGCGCTGGGCCATGCCCTCGGCCAGGATCTTGGCGCCTTCGTTGACCATGGGATAGAAGCAGCGTTCGAGGATCTCCTGGTCGGAGATGGCGCGGCGGGTGATGCCGAGCTTCTGCGACGTCTCGGCGATGATCTTCTCGACCTCGGGATCGGCGATCGGCGTGCGGTCGGGCAGGTTGTACTTGTAGTAGCCCGCGCCGGTCTTCTGGCCGAACCGGCCGAGCTCGCAGATCGCATCGGCGATGTAGCCGGTGTAGCGGACGTTGCGCTGCTCCTTCTCCTTCTTGCCCTGGCGGATGCGCCAGCCGACATCGTTGCCGGCGAGGTCGCTCATGGCGAACGGGCCCATCGGAAAGCCGTAGTCGTAGACCACCTTGTCGATCTGGTGCGGCAGCGCACCTTCCTCCAACATGTAGGCCGACTGGATGCCGCGCTGGCGCAGCATGCGGTTGCCGACGAAACCCTCGCAGACGCCGACCAGCACCGGGATCTTGCCGATCTTCTTGCTGAGGGTCATGACCGTGGCGATGACGTCCTTCTCGGTCGCCTTGCCGCGCACGTTCTCGAGCAGCTTCATGACGTTGGCCGGCGAGAAGAAGTGCATGCCGATCACGTCGCCCGGCCGCTTGGTGTAGGTGGCGATCTGGTTGACGTCGAGGCCCGAGGTGTTGGTGGCGAGGATGGCGCCCGGCTTGGCGACCGCGTCGAGCTGCTTGAAGACGCCTTCCTTGACCTCCATGGTCTCGAACACCGCCTCGATGACGACGTCGACGTCCTTCAGGTCGTCGTAGGAGAGCGTCGGCTTGATCAGCGCCATGCGCTTGTCGACGTCCTCGGCCTTCATGCCGCCGCGCTTGGCGGTGTTCTCGTAGTTGCTGCGGATGGTCTTCAGCCCGCGGTCCAATGCTTCCTGCTTCACCTCCAGCAGCGTCACCGGGATGCCGGCATTGGCGAAGTTCATGGCGATGCCGCCGCCCATGGTGCCGGCGCCGATGATGCCCGCCGCCTTGACCTCGCGCTGCGGCGTGTCGGCCGGCACATCGAGCACCTTGGCCGCCTCGCGCTCGGCGAAGAAGTAGTAGCGCTGCGCCGCCGACTCCGAGGAGACCAGCAGCTCCACGAACAGCTCGCGCTCGCGCTTCATGCCCTCGTCGAACGGCAGCTCGACCGCCGCCTGCACGCATTTGATGATGTTCCACGGCGCCTTGAAGCCGCGGGCGCGGCGAGCGATCGCCTTTTCGGTCTCCTTGAACAGATCGGGCGATTCCAGCGCGGCGGCGAGGTCGCGCACGCGCCGGCGCGGCGCCTTCTGGGCGACCAGCATCTGGGCATGGGCGACCGCGCCCTTGAGCAGGTCGCCGTCGATGATGGCATCGACGATGCCCTTGCTCTTGGCCTCGGCCGCCGGGATGTGGCGGCCCGAGATGATGGCATCGAGCGCATACTTGGCGCCGGTGAGGCGCGGCAGGCGCTGCGTGCCGCCGGCGCCCGGCAGGAGTCCGAGATGGACCTCGGGCAGGCCGACTCGCGTGGTCGGCAGCGACACGCGATAGTGCGCGCCCAGCGCCGTCTCCAGACCGCCGCCCAGCGGCGTGCCATGCAGCGCCGCCACGACGATCTTGGGACAGTTCTCCATGGTGGCGATGACGTCGTTCAGATTGGCGCCTTTGGGCGGCTTGCCGAACTCGCGGATGTCGGCGCCGGCGATGAAAGTGCGGCCGCCGCCGATCAGCACGATGGCGTCGATGTTGGGATCGCGGGCGAAGGCTTCGACGCCGTCCTTGATGCCGTCGCGCACGGCGGCAGCCAGCGCGTTTACCGGCGGATTGTTGACGGTGAGGATGCCGATGCGCCCTTCGGTGGAGCGCAGCACTGCGTCGGTCATGAAGCGTTTCCTTGAGCTCGAAGTCGTTGATGTCGATCTGTCTTAGCAACAGGGCCGAGCGTCGCCCAGCGACTAGCGGTTCCGCGATGCGGACTTCACTGCCGGACGGTGCGTTGTCGCCACACCATAGGCGAGCGGCAGGGAGATGTAATAGACGGGCAGGTAGACGGTTTGCACCGTGGGCTCGGGCGGCGGCCGATACCACGGCGTGGGCGGCGCGCCGCTGCCGCGCAGCACCACGACCGATCCGCCCGACGCCGGCTGTTCGGCGAACGCCGGCGCGGCGACCACACCGAGGACGACGAGCAGGCAGGCGGGGCGCATGGCGAAGACGCTAGCACCGTGCCTCCGCAGTCGCTATGCATCCTGCACAAAAAAAATTCACGACAGCGGTAGGACCATGACCATCACCCGACGGACCCTTCTCAGCACCAGCGGTCTCGTGATCGCGAGCCCGGCCATCCTGCGCGCCCAGGCTGCTTGGCCGACCAAGCCGATCACCATCGTGGTGAATTTTCCGCCCGGTGGCCTGACCGACGGCATCGCCCGCGCCTTCGCCCAGCATGTCACCCAGGCGACCGGCCAGCAGGTCATCATCGACAACAAGCCGGGCGCCGGCGGCAACATCGGCGCGAGCCTGGTCGCACGCTCCGCCGCCGACGGTCACACTTTCCTGCATTCGGTGTCGGGCACGCTGGTGCAGAACCGGGTGCTCTACAAGTCGCTGGGCTTCGATCCGGACAAGGATCTCACCATCGTCTCCGGCACGCCGTCCGGCATGCTGCCGGTGGTGGTGCACAAGTCGGTGCCGGCGACCAACCTCAAGGAGCTGGTCGACTACGCTCGGACCAATCGGGTGAATTTCGGCTCCTGGGCGCTCGGTTCGGCGGCCCACATCTTCGCTCAGGCGCTGAACGAGAAGTTCGGCTTGAAGATCGAGGTCGTGAACTACAAGGGCGAGGCGCCGATGTGGCAGGACATGGGTGCGGGCTCGCTGCAGGCGGCGATGGGCAGCCCGCAGGCCCTCAATGCCCTGCTGGTCAAGGGCGACATCCGGCCGATCGCGGCACCGGCCCGCGTGCGCGCCGCCCGGTTTCCCGACCTGCCGACCACGATCGAGCAGGGCTTCACCGATGACGCGTTTGTCGCGCGCGGCTGGCTGGCGCTCGCCGTACCGGCTGCGACGCCTAAGCCGATCGTGCAGAAGATGTCGGATCTGTGGGTCGCCGCCGCCGACTCCGAACCAGGCCGCAAGATGATGGAAGGGTTCGGACTGAGCGAGAAGCCGTTGAACCACGAAGAAGTCATGAAGGACTACGAGGTGCTGAAGGCCACCGTCATCCCGCGCATCTTGGCGTTGGGTATCGCGCCGGAGTAGGCTTTTCGCCGTCCGGACCCAGCGTGCCGGATCGAGATGAATGGGGGACGCCATGGCATTCGCCGGCATGAACTACCTCGCCGTCGTGATCGCGGCAGTGGCGGGCTTCGCCTTCGGGGCGGTCTACTACATGACGCTGTCGCAGCAGTGGCTGGCCGCGGTCGGCCTGACCAAGGAAGAGGTGTCGGCCAAGCGCTCGCCGGCACCCTTCATCGTGTCGATCGTGGCGCTGCTCGTCATGGCCTTCGTGCTGGCCGGCAGCATCGGTCATCTCGGGGCGGGCCAAGTGACGCTGAAGAACGGCGTGATCTCCGCGCTGATCCTGTGGGCGGGCTTCGTCGTCACCACGCTTGCCGTCAACAACGCCTTCGGCCAGCGCAAGGTCTCGCTCACCGTGATCGACGGCATCCACTGGTTGGGCGTGCTGGTGATCCAGGGCGCGATCATCGGCGCGATGAGCGTCTGAGCCGGCGATGGCCAAGCGCCCGCGCATCGAAGGCTACGCCATCGTTTCGCGCGAGGGCATGATCGCCAACTCCGACGGCTCGTTTCCCGACGCCCTTCGGATTCCGGCCGACCAAGCCTTCTACCAAGCCGCGCTGGCGCGCGCCGCGGTGGTTGCCAATGGTCGGCATTCGTCCGAAGGCGGGCCGAACGAGAAAGCGCACAAGCGCATCCTGGTGACGCGCCGGGTCGAGCGTATCGTGCCGGATCCCGGCAATCCCAACGCCGTGCTGTGGAATCCGGCGACTGCCCCGTTCGACGAAGCCTGGCAGAAGCTCAAGGCCGACCATGGCACGCTTGCCGTGGTCGGCGGCACCGATGTGTTCGCGCTGTTCCTGAGCATCGGCTACGACGCCTTCTTTCTGTCGCGCGTGCCGGTCAGCGTGCCGCGCGGCCGGCCGGTCTTTCCTGGCGTCGGGCCCGGCAGGCCGCCCGAGGAAGCGTTGAAGCGGCACGGGCTGGTGCTGAAAAGCTCGCGCCTGCTCGATCCGGCGAGCGGCACCGTGCTCGAGGAGTGGGGGCCGAAGACCTAGAGCGGGATGAGATGAAGTGGAACCGCTTGCGGTTCCACTTCATCTCATTCGCGCGCAGCGGTGTTGCGTGTTGCAGCAGGCATTGTGAGTTCAGCTGATTCCAGCTGAACTCATAATGTTCTAGAACTCGACGACCATCCCGTCGTCCGCTGCTTCCAGCGCGACCTCGTGCCGGCAGCCCAGGAGCTCGGCGCTCATGTGGGTGACGATGGTGCGTTTGGCGCCGATCTCGGGCAGCCGTCGCATCAGGGTCGCGTAGTCGAGGTGATACTTCATCACCTTGTCGAAGAAGTACGCCTCGCAAATGAACAGGTCGGCATCGCGTGCCGCCGGGATCAGCTCGTCGACCCATTCGGTGTCGCCGGAGTAGGCGAGCACCTTGCCCTCGCTCTCGATCCGCAGGGCATAGGACGGCGCGCCGCTGAAATGCTTCATCAGGTAGGGCGTCACGGCAAGGCCGCCGAGCTCGACGCGCTGGTGCAGGGCAAGCTCGCGGACCTCCAGGGCGAACTTGCGTTCGACCTTGGTCGAGCCGGCGAACATCGCCTCCATCACGATGGTCAGCCGCTCGCCGAAGCCGGGCGGGCCGGCGAGCAGCAGCGGCGCGGTACGTCGGCTGACGAGCTGGGCATCGAGCAGGAAGAACGGCAGGCCGGCGAAGTGATCGCCGTGCAGATGGCTCACCAGGACGGTGGAGATCGCGTTGGGATCGACCTGCCATTTGCGGATCGCCACCATCGAGGAGGCGCCGCAATCGATCAGCACGTTGCCGTGCCGGGCGCGTTGGAGATGGAAGCAGGTGTTGAAGCGGCCGCCGCTGCCGAAGGCATCGCCCGAGCCGAGAAACGTCAGGCGCATCCGGCTAGTGGGCGAGGGGCGGCGGCGCGTGTTCCAGGCTCGACACTTCGGCCGTCAGCGTCGTGCGGCGCATGTCGCGCACCTGGGTGTGGTCGTAGCGCCGCGCGCGATGCATGGTGACGCGGTTGTCCCACATCACCAGATCGTGCGGCCGCCAGACATGGACATAGACGAAGCGTGGCTGGGTGGCATGCTCGTTGAGGTCGCGCAAGAAGGCGCGCGCCTCGGGCACCGGCCAGCCCTCGATGCTGCCGGCGTGGCTCGCGAGATAGAGCGACTGCCGGCCGGTCGTTGGATGACGGCGCACCAGGCGCTGGCGCACCGGCGCCCACTTGACGCGCTCTTCGTCGGTGAAATCGGTGAAGCCCAGGATGCCGCGCGAGAAGATCTGGCTGTGCAGGCAGATCAGGTCGTGGACCTCGCGCTTGGCCTCGGCGTCGAGCGCATCGTAGGCCGCGCGCATGTCGGCGAATTCGGTGTTGCCGCCGGTCGGCGGGATCGTGCGGGCCGAGAGCAGAGAGTACTTGGCCGGGATCTCCTTGAACGAGCTGTCGGAGTGCCAAAGCTGATTGCCCAGGCCGAACAGCCGACGGCGGTCGTCGCGCGCCAGGATCTCGTTGTTCCTGTCGAGATTGGAGATGTCGTTGAGATCCATGCTGACCCGCCGCTCGTGCGGCTTGGCGATATCGCCGGTCGCCTGCTCGAGCGGGCCGAGCGCGCGGCTGAAGACGAGCTGCTGCTCGTCGTCGATCGTCTGGTCGCGGAACACCAGGACGCCGAACTCGTCCATGCCGGCATGGACGGCGGCGACCTCGTCGTTCGACAATGGACGCCTGAGGTCGAGGCCCGAGACCTCGCCCGCGAAGAAGGCGCGGTTCACAGGATCGACGGGTCGGATGGCGATGGTCATGGTGCGCCAAGCCTAGCGCGAACTGGCGCGCCCGGCGAGGTTCGCCATGCCGCCCTGCGGCTGGCCGGCCGCCACCGCCCGCCTCAGGCGGTCGGCAGCTTGTAGTCCTCGAAGTGCTTGCGCAGCGCAGTCTTCAGGATCTTGCCGGTGGCGCCGTGCGGGATGGCGTCGATGAATTGCACGTCGTCGGGCAGCCACCATTTGGCGACTTTGCCTTCGAGGTACTTCAGGAGGTCGGCCTTGGTGACCTGGGCATCGGGCCTCTTGACCACGATCAGGAGCGGCCGTTCGTCCCACTTCGGATGCGCGACGCCGATCACCGCCGCCTCGGCCACGCCCGGGCAGCCCATGGCGGCGTTCTCCAGGTCGATCGAGCTGACCCACTCGCCGCCCGACTTGATCACGTCCTTGGAGCGGTCGGTGATCACCACCGAGCCGTCGGCCTCGATCTTGCAGACGTCGCCGGTCGCGAACCAGTCGTCCGCGAGGAATTGGCTGCGGCCGTCACCCTTCATGTAGCCTTTGACGATCCACGGACCACGCACCACGAGGTTGCCCGAGACCGAGCCGTCCTCCGGCAGGTCGTTGCCGGCATCGTCGATGATTTTCATCTCGCAGCCGAACACCGGGCGGCCGGCCTTGGCGGTGATGGCGAAGCGCTCGGCGTCGGGCAGGTCGCGTTCGCCGCGATTGAAGCGCGTCGTCGTGCCGAGCGGGCTCATCTCGGTCATGCCCCAGCCCTGCATGACCTCGACGTCATGCTCCTTCCAGAATCGCTCGATCATGGCGAGCGGCACGGCCGAGCCGCCGATCAGGGTGCGCTTGACCGACGACATCTTGAGATTGTTCTGCTTGCAGTAGTCGAGCAGGGCGAGCCACACCGTCGGCACGCCGGCGCTCAGCGTGACCTGCTCCTTGTCGAGCAACTCGTAGATGCTGGCGCCGTCGAGCTTGGGGCCGGGAAACACCAGCTTGGCGCCGCACATCGGCGCGGCGTAGATCAGGCCCCAGGCATTGGCGTGGAACATCGGCACGACCGGCAGGATCGTGGAATCGGGATTGAGGGAGATCACCGCACCGTTCGATGCCATCATCGAATGGATCATGGTCGAGCGGTGCGAATAGAGCACGCCCTTGGGATTGCCCGTGGTGCCCGAGGTGTAGCAGAGCGAGGAGGCGGTGCGCTCGTCGAAGTCGGGCCAGCGCACCGTGCCGGGCTTGCCCGCGATCAGCTCCTCGTAGCACAGCAGGTTGGGGATCTTGCTCGCGGCCGGCATGTGGGCGCGATCGGTCATCACCACGACGTGCTTCACCGTCTTGAGGTGCGGCCACACGCCCTCGACGATCGGCAGCAGGTTGAGGTCGACGAAGATCGCCTTGTCCTCGGCGTGGTTGGCGATGTAGGCGACGTGCTCGGGCGCCAGCCGGGGGTTGATGGTGTGCAGGACGGCGCCGATGCCCGAGATGCCGAAATAGAGTTCGAAATGGCGATGGGTGTTCCAGGCGATGGTGCCGACGCGGTCGCCGAGCTGGATGCCCAATCCCTGCAGCGCCTCGGCCACCTGCTTGGCGCGCTTCAGCGCGTCCCTGTAGCCGTAGCGATGGATCGGCCCCTCGACGGTGCGGGTCACGATCTCGACCTCGGGATAGTACCTTCCGGCGAAATCGAGAATCTGCGAGATCAGCAGCGGTCGGTCTTGCATCAGGCCGAGCATGGCGGTTCCCTGTGGTTGTCGTTGCCGTCCTCTATACCGGAACAAGCGACAACGGTGCAAAGCGCTGGCGGCCAGCCGCCGTGCTGCGGAACACCCGTTCTGCGTTGGCATAGGCCATGCCGCGCGCAGCCTGCGGCGTGAGCTGGCCCAGTATGTAACGCCAGCGGGGGATGCGGTTGAGATAGGTCTCGTACACCCGGGCGTGCGCGGTGTCAGTGCCGATGGTGAAACGGTCGGGGTAGCGCTCGAACAGCGCCTTCATGTCGGGCAGCAGGTTGCCGCGATCGTCGACCACCAGGTGCGTCCACTGCGTTCCTTTGGGCCAACCGGTACCGTACGAATTCACCCCCGGTCCGGAGTCATATGGCCGAGGTCGGCATGGAGATTGGGAAAGGCGTCGAAAAGGGCGGCGATGTCGGCCGCGCTCGAGCGGCCGCAATTGTGCGCCCAGACGAAGATTGCCTGCGGATGGGCGGCGAACAGCCGGCGCGCCGCCTCGGCGACATGCGGCTCGGCCTCGGCGTGGAACACCATGGGAACGCGGTAACGGGCGGACAGGTCGGCGCATTGGCGCATGAACCAGCCGTCGACCGGGTAGTCCATGTCCGACGTGGCGACAATACCTTGCGCGGTCGTGTAGGGATAGAAGCGCAGCATAAATTCGCCCATGCCGAAGAACTCGCCGCTTCTCAGCTTGTCGCCAGTCTGGCGCAGCAGACGCAGTCCGACGTCGGTGGAATTGCGCATGACCTCGCGACCGTTCAGCTCGCCGCGCTGCATGCCGACGAACGGCACAAAGCGATCGGGAAAGCGGCGGCCATAGTCGCGGGCCTGCTCGTCGCTGCCTTCGCCATCGTTGATCGCGCCGCCGCTGTCGCCGTAGTAGAGCGGCATCAAGACCAGCCGTGTGACTCCGGTGGCATCCATCTTCTGGATCAGGTCGTCGGCCTGAGCGCGCTTTTGGATGTGGGTATGAAAGTCGACCAGTGGCAACTCGCGATTGGGCCTATTGGGATCGACGACGAGCGGCGGCAGTGGGCGGCGCTGCTGGGCCATCGCGAGACTCGGAAAGGCGAGCGCTCCCGCGATCGCCGACACGCCCCACAGGACGCCGCGGCGCGTTGTTTCAGGTGGGCAGCAGGGGCAGTTGTCCAGGAGCGGTCCTCCGATGCTCGACCAGCCTTGAACCTAGGCGGCCGTGGTCGCCCTGTCACGCGGCTTGCGAGCCGAGCGAATGGGCCTATACACGGGTTGCCGTAGACGGCGCGATGCCGGGGCTGGAAAGAGACCATCGATGAGTGATCACTACGTCCTGAGCGTGCAATCGAGCCTGACCTTGGTCCAGGCGGAGCAGATGATCGACGGCGCGCTGGCCGCCGCCCGCGCCGCCGAGTTGCTGCCGCTCACCGCCGCAGTGCTCGATTCCGGCGGCCAGCTCGTCGCTTTCAAGCGCGAGGATGGCTGCGGCGTGCTGCGTTTCGACATCGCCTTCGGCAAGGCGTGGGGGGCGCTCGGCATGGGCGTTTCCAGCCGCACCATCCGCGATCGGCTGGCCAACCGTCCGGCCTTCCAGGGCGCTCTGGCCGCCGCCTCCGGCGGCCGCTTCGTGCCGGTGCCGGGCGGCGTGCTGGCGCTCGACGGCCGGCGGCAAGTGGTGGGCGCGATCGGCATCAGCGGCGATGCTTCGGATCGCGACGAGTACGCCGCCATCATGGGCGTGCGCGCCGCGGGCCTCGCCTCGCATCCCGAAGAGCCGGCCGAGAACTGGCGTTCGGCGGGTTTGTAAGCGATCGGAAATGACTGGAGGAACCATGCATCGTCGACTGTTGCTCGGCACATCCGCCACCCTGCTGCTGGTGCCCGCCGTGTTGCGCGCTCAGGCCTGGCCGTCGCAACCGGTCCGCCTGGTCGTGGCCTTCCCGCCGGGCGGGCCGACCGACGTCTACGGCCGGCTGTTCGGCGAGCGGCTGGCCCGCGCCCTCGGCCAGCCGGTGGTGATCGAGAACAAAGCCGGTGCCGCCGGCACGATCGGCACGCTCGGCGTCGCGCGCGCCAAGCCGGACGGCTACACGCTGGTGTTCGGCACCGGCTCGACCCAGGCGCTCTACGCCTCGATGGCAGCCAAGCCGGAATACGACGTCGTGAAGGACTTTACCTACATCGCCCATCTGGGCGGTGGGCCGGCGGCTTTTGTCGGCAATCTGGCACAGCCCGACACGCTCAAGGGCTTGCTCGATGCGGCGCGCGCCAAACCGGGGGCGCTGAGCTACGGCTCGCCCGGCACGGGGACCTTGCTGCATCTCACCACCGAGCGTCTGAAAGCAGCAGCCGGCGGCGCGCCGATCACCCACGTTCCCTACCGCGGCAGCGGACCTGCGATGAACGACCTGCTCGCCGGCCAGCTGGCGATGGTGACGACCACGCTCGGCAGCGCCCTGCCGTTCCACAGCTCGGGCAAGGCGCGGCTGCTCGCCGTCGCGACCGACCGGCGCACGGCGCTTGCGCCCGACGTGCCGACCGTATCCGAGACGTTGGGCGGCCAGCCATTCGAGGCCGTGCTGTGGCACTGCCTCGCCGGACCGGCCGGCCTGCCGCCCGAGGTCGTGGCCAAGCTTGCCGCGGCGACGCGCGAGACCATGGCCGATGCGGCCCTCGTCAAGGCGCTTGCCGAACAGGGTATCGTGCCGGTGATCGATTCGACACCGGAGGCGACCGCAGCCTTCGTCCGCGCCGAGGCCGAGCGCTGGGCACCGATCGTCAAGGCGGCCGACGTAAAGATGGAATAGCCGAGCTCTGGTGCACACTGCCGATCAGGCGCGCCTCTCCAAGTGCAGGCTCCTGACATTGCGCAAGGCGGCAAGGTCGGGTTCGAGGCCCAGCCCGGGCGCCCCCGGTAGCGGCACGCAGCCGTCGTCGACGCAGAACCGATCGCCGAGCAGTCCTTCGCGCAGGGGATTGGCGTTGGCATCGACCTCGAGCATGCCCGGTCCGCGTACCGCGGCGAGCAGATGCAGCGAATGCATCAGCCCGATCGCGCCGCCCAGGAAGTGCGGACAGAAGGTGCGGCCGGCGGCCAGCGCGGCACGCGCCACCGGCAGGCAGCCGGAATGGCCGCCCCATTTGGCGACATCGGGTTGAATGACACCCAGCAGACCTCGGTCGATCGCCTGCTGGAAGGGGCCGGCGCCGCGCAGATTCTCGCCGCCGGCCAATGGCGCGGGAGTTGCCGCGGCGACCTGCGTCCATTCCGAGTCGGGCCGGTCGACCGCCAGCGGCTCCTCGATCCAGCCCAAGCCGAACTCGGCGAGCTTGGCCACCATACGACTCGCGATGACGACGTCCCAGCCCTGGTTGGCGTCGACCATCAGGCGCTCGCCGTCTTTCAGGTCGTGCGCCACCGGTCGCAGCGAATCCAAGTCGGCTTCCTCGCCGAAACCCACCTTTATCTTGAAGGCGCGATAGCCCGCGGCGCGGGTGCGGACGACCGTGTCGTAGGCGGAACGGCCGGGATTGAGGCCCGAGGCATAGACCGGCACCGGCGCACCATCGCTGCCGCCCAGCGCCTGCCACAGCACCACTCCGCGGCGTCGTGCCGCGAGGTCGTGGAGGGCAAGGTCGAGACCCGCCGTCGCTGCCGACAGAGCGCCGGCATCGCCGCTCTGCAGGCGCAGCACGTGCAGGCTGCGCTCGAGTTCCGACCATAGCGCCGCCGGATCGCCGAGGGGGCGGCCGAGCGCGCGCGGCGCCACGATATCGGCCAGCAGCAATGCGCGGTGCTCGGCGGCGGCATTGGGGAAGTTGCACCAGACCTCGCCCCATCCGGTCGCGCCGTCGCTGTCCTCGGCGCGCACGAACACCGCCGTCCGCTCGGTCATGGTGCCGAACGAGGTGCGCACCGGCTGGGCGATGGGCACGCGAAAGACGTGGGCCTCGACGCGGGCCAGGGTTGCTGCGGACATGAACTCCCCTCGTAGCGCGGGCTCACGCCGTGAGGCGCTGCGCCACCGCGATATAGAGAGGTATGCCGAACAGCAGGTTGAAAGGAAAGGTGACGCCGAGCGACAGCGACAAGGCGAGGCCGGGATTGGCGGCCGGCAGCGCGAGCCGCATCGCCGCCGGCACCGCGATGTAGGAGGCCGATGCCGCAAGCGTGATCAGCACCGTCGTGCCGCCCGTCGACAGGCCGACCAAGGGTGAAATCGCGGCGGCGATTGCGGCGCTGGCGAGCGGCATCAGCACCGCGAAAGCCACGACGCGAGGGGAAAGGACACGGCCGCCGTCGCGCAGGCCGCGGCCGGCGACGAGACCCATGTCGAGCAGGAACAGACAGAGGAAACCTGCGAACTGGTCGACCAGGAACGGCTTCAGGGTCGTGTAGCCGCGCTCGCCGCTCACGATGCCGATGGCGAACGAGCCCAGCAGCATGACCACGGCACCGTTGAGCAGGATCTCGCGGGCGAGCTCGCGGCCATGGCCGGCTTCGGCGTTGCGCCGCGCCAGTAAAAGCGCCGACAGGATGGCCGGGGTCTCCATGACTGCGGCGACGGCGATCATGTAGCCTTCGAACGCGATGCCCATCGTCGTGAGCACGCTCATCACCGCCACCAGCGTGACGGCCGAGATCGAGCCGTAGTGGGCGCTGACGGCGGCGGCGTCGACCGCCGACAACCGGGTCGTCAGGCGCAGGACGCCGTAGGCCAGGAACGGGATACCGAACGACAGGGCAAGCCCCGCCAGCAAAGCTGCGGCCATCGTCGCCGACAGGCCGTGATGGGCGACCTCGGTGCCGCCGCGAAAGCCGATCGACATCATGAGATAGAGCGCGAGCAGCTTGGCGACCGCGCCGGGGATCGACAGATCCGAACGGGCGAAGGTGAGCGCCACCCCCAGGACGAAGAACAGAACCATCGGCGACAGCAGGTTCTGGCTGGCGAGGTCGAGCAGCGACATGGTGGCGGATTACGCCGAGGCGTCTCATATCCAAAATTGATAATGTTGACGTTATGCATTTATGTTTTTGATAATAAGCTATGCCACGTATGCATAATCTCGATATCGACCTGCTGCGCGCCTTCGTGAGTGTGGCCGAGTTCGGCAGTTTCACGTTGGCCGCCGACGCGTTGTTGCGTCGTCAGTCGACGATCAGCCTGCAGATCAAGCGGCTCGAGGACGGACTGGGCAAGCGCCTGCTCGAGCGCGGCGCGCGGCGCGTCGCGCTCACCGCCGAGGGCGACGCGCTGCTCGGCCATGCCCGCCAGATGCTCGAGCTGAACGATCGGCTGATCGCGAGCCTCGACGAGCCGCTGCTCGCCGGCACGGTGCGGCTGGGCACGCCCGAGGACTTCGCCACCACCCATCTGCCGCAGGTGCTGGCCCGCTTCGCCAAGGCTTACCCCGCCGTCCAGCTCGAAGTCACTTGCGACCTCACGCTCAACCTGATGGGCCGTTTCCGCGACGGCGACTTCGACCTGGTCCTGGTCAAGCGCGAGCCCGAGCGCTCCGACCGCGGCGTGCGGGTGTGGCGCGAGCCCCTGGTCTGGGTCGCCGCCGAGCACCTCGCCGTGCCGGCCGATGGGTCCCTGCCGTTGGTGGTCTCGCCGCCGCCCTGCGTCTATCGCAAGCGCGCCACGGATTCGTTGAGCCGCGCCCGGCGGCCTTGGCGCGTCGCCTACAGCTGCGCCTCGCTCGCCGGCCAGCACGCCGCGGTCAAGGCGGGGCTCGGCGTCACCGTGCTGCCCAAGGACATGGTGCCGGCCGGCCTGTCGGCAATCGAGCGCCGTTCCGGCCTGCCCGATCTGCACGACACCGAGATCGCTCTGCTTGCCGCGCGCCGACTTTCGGCACCGGCCCGACGCCTGCACGACCACATGGTGCGCTCGCTGGAGAACGTCGGCGAAGTGTAGGGAGCAGATCTCGTCTAGAGCGGCTTGCATTTGATCGGAACCGCATACGGTTCCGATCAAATGCAAACGCGCAGGTTTCGATAGCAGTTTCGCAGGCATTGCGCGTTCAGCTGATTCCAGCTGAACGCGCAATGCTTTAGCGGCCGGCCGTCGCTGCCAGCAGGGAGGCCGTGTCGTCGGCGATCTCCAGCAGGCTCTTGCGTGAGGCGCCGGCGCGGGAGCGGATGGCGAGGCTGTGGATCGTCGCGGCGATCAGGCGGGCGATGGTTCGTGGCGCCACGCCGGCGCGCGTCAACTCCGCGCCGAACCGATGCTCCAGTACCGCCGTCAGCGCCGCGTCGACCTCGTCGAGGAACGCCAGCAGGGCACGCCGAACGTCGGCGTCGGCGCCGGCCGCTGTCGCCGCCGTCGTGGCGATCAGGCAGCCGAGCGGCTGGCCGCGCGGCGGCGCGTAGATGTCGACGGCGACCTGCAGGAAGGCGCGCGCGGCCTGCCCCAATGTCTCGCCCGCGCCCAGCGCTTCGAGCATGGCGTGCTTGGCTTGCTCGGCATATTGCGACACCACCCGGTCGTAGATCCGCGCCTTGTCGCCAAAGGCGGCATAGAGGCTCGGCTTGTTGATCTTCATCGCCGCGGCGAGATCGTTGACCGAGGTGCCTTCGTAGCCATGCCTCAGGAACACGCCGAGCGCGGCGGCGAGCGCGTCATTGTCGTCGAAGGCGCGGGGACGGCCGCGCCGCCGCAACATTTTTGTACTGTTCGGTATATTTTTCATTGACACCGGGCAGTCTATTTTGTACCAAATGGTACGTAAAAGCAAACCACGACACGGAAGGACGCTCTCATGGAACTCTACTTCAGTCCCTTTGCCTGTTCATTGGCCTCGCACATTGTCTCCCGCGAGGCTGGCTTGCAGGTCG